>Ga0070696_100002141_pt1 | contig 12991 bp, 13 predicted proteins | sample KBSK1253metaG_FD_65474 | JGI IMG/M metagenome (GOLD analysis project Ga0070696, IMG submission 65474) | Corn, switchgrass and miscanthus rhizosphere microbial communities from Kellogg Biological Station, Michigan, USA - KBS K1-25-3 metaG | ecosystem: Host-associated > Plants > Roots >... | reverse complement strand
AACATCGGCACGAAGAAGAACGCGCCGACGACGAGCGCGGTGCCCGAGCTCAATGCGGCCGCGATCGCGCCGGCCGCGGCGGGTCCCACTGCACGCGCGACGTTGAACGCTACCGAGCCGAGTGCGACGGCGCGCGCGAGCTCGCTGCGCGGAACCATTTCGTTGATGCTCGCCTGCTGCGCCGGCAGGTAGAAGGTAAAACCGGCGCCCACGAGGAAGGTCAGGAACAGCAGCGACATCGGTCCGACGACGCCGATCAGCGCCGCGGTGCCGAGCAGCAGGCTCGCACTGAAAAGGAGCACCTGGGTGATCAGGATGACGCGCCGGCGGTCGACGATGTCCGCCAGCGTCCCGGCGATGAAACCGAACAGCAGCGTCGGCGTCGTACTGGCGCTCTGGACCAGCGCGACCATCAGCGCCGATGTCGTGAGCGTCGCCATGAGCCACGCCGAGATCGTCGCCTGCATCGTATAGCCGAGCGCCGCGCCGATCGAGCCGAAATAGAAGTTGCGGAATGCCGCGTTGCGCAGCGGCGAAGACTCGAACGAGCGGGACACGAAGGAGGGCAAGCGCGCGGCCACGAAAGGAAGTGTAGCGTGCGCATCCGGTTCGACGTTCCGCCGGCGATCCCGATGCGCGAGGCGCGGTAAACTGACGGGGATCATACAAACCAACGCAGGAGTGGATGATGAGCAACGAGACCGAACTCCAGGCGACGATTGCGAAGATCGTCGCGCCCGGCAAGGGCATTCTCGCCGCCGACGAGAGCATCCCGACGATCACCAAGCGCTTCAACGCGCTGAACATCGAATCGAATGCCGAATCACGCCGCGCCTATCGCGCGCTGTTGACGACGACGCGCGGTGCCGATGAATACCTGAGCGGCGTGATCCTGTTCGAGGAGACGCTCGGGCAGGCGGCGGATGACGGAACACCGCTGCCGCAGGTGCTCGCGAAGCGCGGCATATTGCCCGGCATCAAGGTCGACAAGGGGACGACGCCGCTTCCCGGTGCACCGGGCGATCTGATCACGCAGGGACTCGACGGGCTGGCCGAGCGCCTCGCGACGTACAAGGCGCAGGGCGCACGCTTCACCAAATGGCGCGAAGTCTACGGCGTGACCGATCGCAACCCGACGCCGCTCGGCATCGAGGCGAACGCCGAGGTGCTCGCGCGCTACGCGGCGGTGTGTCAGGCGGCGGGCCTCGTACCGATCGTCGAGCCCGAAGTGCTGATCGATGGCGACCACACGCTGGAGCGCTGCCGCGACGTGACCGAAGCGGTGCTGCACGGCGTATTCGACGCGCTGTACCGGCATCGCGTGGCCACCGAATGCATCGTGCTGAAGCCCAACATGGTCGTTCCCGGCAAGGACTGTCCGCGTAAAGCCAAGCCGGAAGAGGTTGCGGCAGCGACACTCGAGGTGCTGCGCAGGACGGTTCCGGCGAGCGTGCCGACGATCAACTTTCTCTCCGGCGGGCAGGGCGCCGAGGAAGCGACCGCGAATCTCAATGCGATGAACGCGGCCGATTCACGTGCACCGTGGGTGCTGTCGTTTTCGTTCGCGCGTGCGCTGCAGGACCCGGTGATGCACGCGTGGCTTGGCAACCGCAACAATGTCGGTGCCGCGCAAGAGGCTTTTCATCACCGGTTGCGGATGAACAGCCTCGCGCGGCAGGGCAAGTGGAATCCGTCGCTGGAACGCGCGCGCTGAAATGAAACATCCCCCCACGCTCGCTCCGCTCGCTGCCCCCCGGGGGGCTGGTCAGTCGGTCGGGGCGGCCCTTCCCGACTGACGGCGTCACGACGCCGGATTGCGGAGACTACGACATCGGATTGGCGGGCGGCGAAGGATCGGGCGGCAACGGAATGAACTCCTGATTGTCGCGGTCGGGCAGCTTCATGCGCCCGGCGCGCCAGTCGGCCTTCGCCTGCTCGATACGCTCCTTCGAGGAGGAGACGAAATTCCACTCGATGAATCGCTCGCCGATCGGCTCGCCGCCGAGCAGCATCACCGTCGCGGCGGTCGTCGCGGTGAACACGACCGGCGCCCCGGGCGCGAAGACCAGCATCTGTCCCGGGCCGAACGTGCCGCCATCCACCTCGACGGTGCCGAGCGCCACGAACGCCGCCCGCTCGGGGTATTCGGCCGGCAGTTCCGCCTGCGCGCCCGGTTGCAGCCGCCAGTGGACGTAAAAAAGCGGCGAATAGGTCGCAACGTTCGCGCGCGCGCCGAACGCAACGCCAGCGACGAGCCGTGCCCACAGTCCGTTGCCCTCGAACGTCGGCAGGTCGTCGCCGCCATAGTGCGCGAACGACGGCTCGACTTCCTCGTGCGCGGTCGGTAGCGCAACCCACGCCTGGATGCCGTGCATCGGACCGCCTTCGGCCCGCGCGCGCTCGAAGCGTTCCGAGTGCGTAATGCCGCGGCCGGCGGTCATCCAGTTCACTTCGCCCGGACGGATGGCTTGCTCGGAGCCCAGGCTGTCGCGATGCATGATCTCGCCTTCGAACAGGTACGAGAGCGTCGACAGCCCGATGTGCGGATGCGGCCGCACATCGACGCCGCGCGGAATGCCGGCGTCGAAATGGAGCGGACCGAAGTGATCGAAGAAGACGAATGGCCCCACCATCCGCCGCTTGGCAAAGGGAAGCACGCGGCCGACGATGAATCCGCCGAGGTCGCGGCTGCGCTGCTCGATGACGAGTTCGGGCATTTCGTCCTCCTGTTGGCGTCGAAGCAAGTATGACGCATCGTCCGGCGGGCGCGAACGACGGTGGTGCACGCGTTGTGCAGGCTGCAGCACAGCCGGCGAGCCGCCTTGCGCGGAAGCTTGGCGTCGGCGACGCGGTCGTGATCGGCCTCGGCGCGATGATCGGCGCCGGCATCTTCGCAGCACTCGGTCCTGCGGCCGACGCCGCTGGCTCCGGGCTGCTGGTCGGCCTGCTCGTCGCCGCGCTCGTCGCGTATTGCAATGCGACGTCCTCGGCCGCCCTCGCGTCGCTGTATCCGGAATCGGGCGGCACCTACGTTTACGGTCGAAAGCGGCTGAATGCGTTCTGGGGATTCCTCGCCGGATGGGGCTTCGTCGTGGGCAAGCTCGCGAGTTGCGCGGCGATGGCGCTGACATTTGCCTATTACGCAGCGCCGTCGCTTGCGCGGCCGCTCGCGTTCGCGGCGGTCGTCGCGATGACGGCCGTCAATTATTTCGGCGTGGCCAAAACGGCGGCGGCGACGCGTGTCATCGTCGTCATCGTGCTCTCTTGTCTCGCGCTCGTCGTCTTCGCCGCGGCGTTCGGCGGGCAGGCCGAACTGTCGCGGATGAAACCGACGATAACCGTCGGCGCGCACGCAATACTGCAAGCCGCAGGATTCCTGTTTTTCGCGTTCGCCGGTTATGCGCGCATTGCCACGCTCGGCGAGGAAGTCGCCGATCCGGCGCGCACGATCCCGCGCGCGATTCCATTGGCGCTCGGCATCACACTCGTCGTTTATGCCGCGGTCGCCGTCACCGCGCTGGTCGCCGCCGGCGCCGAGGGACTTGCGCGCGCGCCCGCGCCGCTCGTGGCGGCGATTGCCGGCGGTCGATATTCGGCGTTGGCGCCGGCGGTTCGCATCGGCGCGACGGTCGCATCGCTCGGCGTATTGCTGTCGCTGCTGGCCGGCGTCAGCCGCACCGCGTTCGCGATGGCCGGGAACGGCGATCTGCCGACATTCCTGGCATCCGTGCATCCGCGCTATCGCGTTCCCGACCGCGCGGAACTGCTGGTCGGCGCGATCGTCGCCGCCGTCGTGCTGCTCGTCGATATCCGCGGCGCGATCGGCTTCAGCTCGTTCGCAGTGCTCGTTTACTACGCAATCGCGAATGCGTCGGCGCTGACCCTACGCCGGGACGAGCGTCGCCGGCCGCATGCGATCGCCGCAGGCGGCCTTGCGGGATGCGCATTGCTGGCATTCAGCCTCCCGCTGCCCTCGGTGCTCGCCGGCGGCGGGCTGCTCGCCATTGGTGCGACGGTGTACGCTATACGAGGCAGCCTTGGACCGCGAAAGCGGACTGCCGGGCCGATACGATGAGCGGCGACGATGTTGAATGTGCGTCGGCGCGCCGGTTGCTCGGGAATCCTCGATGAACGAACCGATATCGCATGACGACCGGCCGGAATGCTGGCCGCCGCTGCCACTGGCCGAGTGGCGTGACACCTGTGCGACGCTGCATTTGTGGACACAGATCGTCGGCAAGGTGCGTCTTGCGTTGACACCGCTCGTGAACCATTGGTGGAACGTGCCGCTGTATGTGGGTGCGCGCGGGCTCACGACGTCGGCGATCCCGTATCGCGGGCGCGCGTTCGAAGTCCGGTTCGATTTCCTGGGACATGCGCTGGTGCTGGAGACGAGCGAAGGCACCGAGCGCACGATGCCGCTCCAATCGCGCAGCGTCGCGGATTTCCATCGCGCGTTCATGGAAATGCTGCGCGCGGCCGGAATCGACGTCACGATCCGGAACATGCCGGCCGAGATCCCCGATCCGATTCCGTTCGACGAGGACCACGTGCACGCGACGTACGACCCGGAACATGCGCAGCGCTTCTGGCGCATCCTCGTCACGGTCGACCGTATGTTCAATCAATTCCGCTCGACCTTCATCGGCAAGTGCAGTCCGGTGCATTTCTTCTGGGGCAGCTTCGATCTCGCCGTGACGCGATTCTCCGGCCGGCGCGCGCCGGCGCGGGCGGGCGCCGACGCCATCACGCGCGAAGCGTATTCGCACGAGGTCAGCAGCGTCGGGTTCTGGCCGGGCAGCGGCGATATCGCGGATGCGGCGTTCTATTCGTACACATTGCCCGAGCCGGAGGGATTCCGCGAGCGAGCGGTAGCGCCCGAGCAGGCGTACTACGACTCGACACTCGGCGAATACGTGCTGATGTACGACGACGTTCGCAACGCTCGCTCGCCAAGTGCCGCGTTGCGCGCGTTCTGCGATTCGACCTACGCGGCGGCCGCGGATCTGGGAGGCTGGGACCGCGCGACACTCGAGCGGTAAAGGCGTCTACGCGTCATCTTGCCGTTCGGGCAGGCAGCTCGACGACGGTTTCACCCGAAACGGGATCGCTGACGCCAAGAGTGCCGCCAAGGTCCTCGAGCGCGTCGCGGAACGTATCGAGCATCGCGATCATCTGCGGGCGCGCCGCGACCAGACTGTCGAAGTCGTCCCAGCCCCCGATGAAACAGTACGAGCGATCGCCCGTCTTGATGATCGCACCGCCGCGATAGCCGGCGAAGTCCGGATGCGCATTGCGATGCGCGTCGAGGAATCGCGCTTCCTCGCCGGGCTTGACGCGAAATCGCACCACATTGAACGCCTTCATGGCTCACTCCTCACCGTCGGTACGTGACACCGCACATTGTACCGGCTGGTATGATTTCGCTCATACCTTCGCCGTTCGGAGCAGCGAATGGAGCATGATCAAAAGCGGATTGCAGCCCTGTGCGGCGTCACCACCGCGACGCTCAGCACGCTGCTGCTGAAAAAAGGGTTGCGCAACGTCTGGATGCGCGGCACGGGCCCGATCCGCACGGGGCAAGCCCGTGTCGCCGGCCGCGCATTCACGCTGCGCTTCATTCCCGCGCGCGAGGATCAGGCCACACCCGAATCATGGGCGAAGCCGGTTTCGACGCGCACGGCCATCGAGGCGATGCCGGCCGGCTGCATCGCGATCGTCGACGCGCGCGGCATTACCGGCGCCGGCATCTTTGGCGACATTCTCTGTGCGCGCATGCGCCAGCGGGGCGTCGCGGCGCTGATCACCGATGGCGTCGTGCGCGATGTTCACGGCGTGCTCGAAACGGGACTGCCCGTGTGGTGCTCGGGTGCCGCGGCGCCGCCTTCCGTCGCCGGCCTCACGTTCGTGAACTGGCAGGAGCCGATCGGCTGCGGCGGCGTGGCCGTATTTCCCGATGACGTCATCGTCGCCGACGACGATGGCGCCGTGGTCATCCCCGCCGCGCTCGTCGAGGAAATCGTCGAACTCGCGCTGGAGCAGGAGGCGCTCGAGACGTGGATCATGGATGAAGTGGCTCGCGGCGTTCCGCTTCCGGGGCTATACCCGCCGAACGCGGATACGAAGGCGCGGTACGCCGCGTATCGGTCCACGAACGACGAGCCCGATGCAGGAGGCAAGCGATGAAACGACACAAGTTTGGCCGCACGGGCTTCCAGATTGCGCCGCTCGCTTTCGGCGGCAATGTGTTCGGCTGGACCGCTGACGAGCCGACCTCGTTCAAGCTGCTCGATGCCTTCGTCGAGGCGGGCGGCAACCTGATCGACACCGCCAACTCGTATTCGCGCTGGGTACCCGGCCACCAGGGCGGCGAATCGGAGACGGTCATCGGACGCTGGATCGCGCGGCGCGGCCGCCACGACGACGTCGTGATCGCAACGAAAGTCGGTGCCGACATGGGGCAGGGCGGCCGCTGTTTACGCCGCGACTACATCCTGCAGGCGGCGGACGAATCGCTGCGCCGCCTGCAGGTCGAGGCGATCGATCTCTACCAGTCGCATTGGGACGACGAAAAGACGCCGTTCGATGAAACGCTCGATGCATATGCGCGGCTGATTCGGCAGGGGAAGGTGAAGGCGATCGGCGCCTCGAATCTCACCGGCGCGCGCCTGGCGGAAGCGCTCGACGTGAGTGCGCGCGAGGGCTTGCCGCGCTACGACACGCTGCAGCCGCCCTACAACCTTTACGACCGCGAGACGTTCGAAGGCGATTTGCGCGACCTGTGCCTGCGCGAAGACATCGGCGTGATCACCTACTTTTCGCTCGCGGCGGGCTTTCTCACCGGCAAGTACCGCACGGAGGTGGATTACGGCAAAAGCCCGCGCGGCACGGGGATGAAGAAGTTTCTCAACGAGCGCGGGTTGCGCATCCTCGACGCGCTCGACGACGTCGCGGCACGTCTGCATTCGGCGCCCGCCAGCGTCGCGCTCGCCTGGCTGATGGCGCAGCCGGGCGTCGATGCGGCCATTGCGAGCGCGACGTCGCTTGCGCAGTTCGAGGCGCTGATCGCGGCAACACGTCTTTCGCTCGACGAAGTCGACATGCGGCAACTCGAAGAAGCGAGCGCCTGACCCGTCGCAGCGGCTTCAGCGCCCCATCGCCTCCCGCACGATCGGCGAAGCGCCGAGCCGGCCTCACGCCCCGCGCGCCAGCGCTATCCGGCCGATCGAGCGCCGCAGCAACCACGTGGCGATCGACACGTTGACGAGATTCCACATGAGCCCGTTGATGAATGCCGCGCGATACGACCCGGTCAGATCGAAGATTTCGCCCGACATCCAGCCACCGAGCGCCATCCCGAAGAGCGTCGCGGTGATGACGATCGACACGCGCGCGCCGGCTTCGGCACGGCTGAAGTATTCGCGGACGATGATCGCGTACGCCGGGACGATGCCGCCCTGGAACAGGCCGAACAGCGCGGAAACGACATAGAGCGACACAAGCCCGTTGAACGGCAGGAACAGCAGCAATGCGATGCCTTGCAAGGTCGATCCCAGCAGCAGCGTTCGCAATCCGCCGATGCGGTCGCAGATGCCGCCGAACACCAATCGGCTGACGATGCCACAGGCGAGCATCAGCGACAGCATCTGCGCGCCGCGCGCGGGACCATAGCCGAGATCGCTGCAGTACGCGACGAGGTGCACCTGCGGCATCGACATCGCGACACAGCATGCGAGTCCGGCGACGATCAGAATGCCCTGCAGGCCATTCGCCGACAGACCGAGCGATTGCGGTGATTGCGTGCGCGCGACGGCCGACGCGTCCAGGGCATCGGAGAGCGGCGGTTTCCGATGCAGCAGCAGCGTCAGCGGCAGCATCGCCAGCGTGCAGAAGATCGCGATGCCGACATAGGTGGCGCGCCAGCCGTCGGCCGCGATGAAATGCTCGACGATCGGTGGCCAGACGGTTCCCGCGAGATAGTTGCCGCTTGCGAAAATCGCGACGGCAATTCCGCGGCGGCGCACGAACCACAGCGACGTGTGCGCGAGCAACGGCGCGAACGTCGCCGAACTGCCGGCGCCGATCAGGAGGCCTTGCGCGAGCGTGTAGTACCAGAGGCTCGGCGCGATCGCCGCGACGAGGTATCCGCCGGCGAGCAGCACGGTGCCGAGCGCGACCGGGACCATGATGCCGAAACGGTCGGACAGCCGGCCCATCCCGATGCCGGCGAGACCGAAGCAGATCATCGTCAGCGTGTAAGGCAGCGATGCATCCGCCCGCGCGACGGCAAATTCGGCCTGGACGGCGGGCAGCGCGACGACGACCGACCACATGCCCACGCCGCCGATCGTCGACAGTATCAAGGTGACTGCCAGACGCGTCCACGCGTAGGCGGACTCCACTTCACCGTGGGGCATCGAGAATCCTGAAGGATGGGTGCCGTCGAATCGCACCGATTGGAAGGCAGTGCGACATCGCGTCGTTCGACATGCGGCCAATGCCGACGCGACATGTTACACGCGTGGCAATACCACCCTGCGGAAAAAGCGTGACGGCGTCGCGTCGCGACGCTCTCGCCGAAAAGGCAACCGTACGGGCGTTGCGCCGACCGTCCGGTTTTTCAGCCGGCGCCTATTGATGTTCAGCAGCCGTCGCTACTGGTGATAGCGGATACGTGCGTCCGTGATGCACTGATCCTCGGCTCGGCCGCGCAGCGACTCGCAGCGGTCGCGCGCCGCGTCGTAGGCATCTTCCAGCCGATCTTCCTCCGACTCCGCCCGCATGCTCGTGCGCGGATATTCCGCGCGCGCAGCGCTCATCCTCGCGTTGTAACGGGCGCGCGCCTGATCCATGCAGGCGTCGTGATCGGCACCGGCGAGGCCCGCGCAATGCGCGCGCGCGGCTTCATATTCGCGCTCGTTGCGCGCACTCGCATCTCGCCAGTCGTGGCGCACCTGGCGCGCGGCATCCTGAATCGTCTGGCCGCCGCGGGCAATGTCGGTACCCATGCCCTCCATCGTGTTGCAGCCGGCGAGTGCCAGGCAGCAGGCTGCGAAAACCAGTCCAACACCATGCTTCATGTTCGCTCCCGTTGAAACGGTGGAAGGCAGCGCCGTCGCGATTGGCCGGGTGTCGGTGCAATGCCGGGCGTGCGATCCCACCTCGTTGCGTTGGAGAAGGAGGTGCCAGTGAAGTTCGAAGTTCGGAACGATCGATCGCCTTACGGTCGCCGAGGCTCCGATACCGGTGTGACCGCGACGCCGAGCATGTACACCATTTTGCCGCCGAGCCAGCCGGAAACGAGCAGCATCAGGATCGTCAACAACGACAGCCAGACGTATCCGTCGGGATTGTCGGGTGTCTTCGTGCGAAACCAGAAGTTGATGACGTAGAGAACAACAACGGTCAGGTTGATCGCCATGTGCACGAGCGCCGTCTTGCGCGGCTCGGGAGGAAGCGACAGCAGATCGATGAATCCCGGTATGGCCGCGGCAAGTGCGCCGACAATGCCGCCCGCCATCGTGTACAACGCGACCGTGCTCCACGTCGGCGCGCCGCTGCCGAAGACGAAAAACAGGTCGCATACGAACGAAAAGACCCACAGGCCGATCGGCAGCGTAATCAGCATCGGGTGAATCGGGTGCCCGGCGATGTTGGCTGGCGTTCTCATGGTAGCTCCGTTGGGGTTGTTGGGGGAGTGCCCGTTCGTTGGATTGCGCCGCAGGCAATGGCGTTCCTGACCGAGATGTCTCCGTTCGGCTACCATCCGCATCTCGTGTCGACGATCGGAAGGGGGAAAGCGCCATGAGCAACGCCCGGACCTGGAGTCGACGAGAGTTCGTCGCGACCGCGGCCACCGCTGCGCTCGCGGCATCGCGGCCGATGCGCGCCTTCGCCGCCGAGGCGGTCGGCGTGGGCCTCGTCGTGCCCAAGACCGGTCCGTTCGCATCCACCGGCCGGCAGATCGAGGCCGCGTGCCGACTGTACATGCAGAGGAATGGCGATTCGGTCGCCGGCCGACGGATCGAATTGATCGTGCGCGACGACACCGGCACGGCGCCCGAGCTCACGAAGCGCATCGCGCAGGAGTTGGTCACGCGCGATCATGTCAGCGTGCTCGCGGGATTCGGATTGACGCCGCTCGCATTCGCGGCCGCTCCGGTCGCGACGGAAACGCGCGTGCCGATGATCGTCATGGCGGCGGCCACTTCGTCGATTCCGCAGCGTTCGCCGTTCATCGTTCGCTCGGGCTTCACGCTTCCGCAGGTCACCGCGCCGCTCGCCGATTGGGCGCCGAAAAACGGCATCCGGAAAGCCGTCAGCCTCGTCAGCGATTACGGTCCCGGCATCGATGCGGAAAAGACGTTCGTCAGGCGCTTCACCGATGGCGGTGGAACCGTGATCGAGGCGGTGCGTGCACCATTGGCGAATCCCGACTTCGCGCCGTTCGTCCAGCGCGCGAAGGACGCGAAGGCCGACGCGCTGTTCGTGTTCGTGCCGTCAGGCGCAGGCTCGGCGGTCATGAAGCAATACGCGGAGCGCAGCATGCGCAGCGCGGGTACGCAATTGATCTGTACCGGGGACGTCGTCGACGACGACATTCTCGACGCGATGGGGGAGCCCGCGGAGGGTGTCGTCAGCTCGCACCATTATTCCGCCGCGCATCGATCGCCGGAGAACAGCGCCTACGTCGATGCATTCATGCAGGCGAACGCCGGCATGCGCCCGAACTTCATGTCGGTCGGCGGTTACGACGGTATGCACCTGATCTGCGAAGCGCTGCGCAAAACCGGCGGCGACGTCGACGGGCAGAAGCTCGTCGATGCGATGAAAGGCATGGCGTGGCAGAGCCCGCGCGGGCCGATGTCGATCGATCCCGCGACGCGCGACGTGATCCAGAACGTCTATATCCGCAAGGTCGAGCGCGTGAACGGCAAGCTTTTCAACGTCGAGTTCGCGACGGTCGAGAACGTCCGCGATCCCGGCGCATGATCAGCGCTGGCGCGCGTGGCGCCGGAAGAATGCCAGCAGCAGCACGTCGTAGACGATCTTCAGCGCGCCGGCGATAACCAGCGACCAGCCAAACGTCGAGATGCCGAGCAGATAGCCGGCGAGCAGCGGACTGCTCGCCGACGCGAGGCTGCGCGGGACCGACGTCACGCTCGCGGCGGCCGGACGCTCGGCCGGCGGCACGATCGCCATCACGAACGAGCTCCTCGTCGGCACGTCCATTTGCGACAGCGCGCTGCGCAGCAGCAACAACGCGACGCTCGTCGCCAGGTCCGGCGCGAACGCGACGAGAATCAGCAGCACGTTCGACGGCAGGTGCGTGAACACCATCGTGTAGACGAGGCCGATCCGGTTCGCGATCTTCACGGCCAGGACGTACGAAAGCGCAGCGAACACGCCGGTCCAGAAGAAGATCGCGCCAGCGGTAATCGTCGACAGCGAAAAGCGCTCGAACAGCCACAGCGCGAGCATCGACTGCACGATGAAGCCCCCACCGAGCGCGTCGATGCTGAACAGCGCCGCGAGCGTATAGACGACGCGCTTGCCCTCCACGAGCGGCGCGGTCCTCCTCTCCTGCGTGCGGGCGGGACCGGCCGGCAGCCGTCGATAGACGAGCGCCGATGCCATCCCCAGCAATCCGTACAGAACGAACATCGCCTGCACCGCCCCGTGCATCGACAGCGGCGTAAGGCGCGTCACGAGCTGCGGCGCGCCGGCAAAGAGCGCCCCCGCGGCGGCGAGCAGCGCACCGACGATGCTGTAACGCGCGAACCACGCGGTGCGCAGGCGATCCGGTGCGAGCTTCGCGAGCAGCGCGTGCTCGAGTGGCAGAAAGACGCTGACGTCGCCGCTCGACGGGTTCAGCGTGCCGACGACCGCGACCACCAGCAGCGGCCAGAAGTCGGCCGTGATTGCAAAGCAGAGGCCAGTGGCCGTCATCAATGCCGCGGCGGCGAGCAGCAGCGCGCGGAAATCGAAGCGATGCGCGTAATGCCCGACGACGAGCGTCAGCGCAGCCGATCCCAGCAGCGTGCCCGTCGCAATGACGCCGACCTCGAACGGCGTGAATCCGAGCGCCAGCAGGTACACCGGGAGCAGCAGGCTGATGAAGCCGTCCCCGAACGCGCGAAGCCCGCGCGCAATGAGCAAGCCGCGTAGCGACGCAACCCTCATGGGTGGTGTACCCCGACGCTTGCGGCTGTCGCCGCTGCGCTGCCCCCGGAGGCGGCGCTGTTCGCATCTTCGGGCGACCCGGCGACGCTCGAGGGAATCTTTGTCTCGCTTGGCAAGTCGAAGGCTCGATGCAACCAGGACGGGAGATCGGCATCATGGAGAAATCACCGGAACAACGCCAGTCGGAGCGCCAGGTACTGACGCACATCCAGGATCTCGTCGCCGAGGAGCATCACCTGCTCGAGCAGGGCTCGCTCGCCGCTGCCGATCACGACCGGCTGACGCGTCTTCAGGTCGAGCTCGATCAGTGCTGGGACCTGTTGCGTCAGCGGCGTGCGCTGCGCGAAACAGGCGGCGACCCGGAGAAGGCTGCGATCCGCCCACCCGATATCGTCGAGAAATACGTCGGGTAAATCGAATCGGTGTCGGAGGTGTAATTATTCGGGCACCGCGGCGGTGCCCGAATAATTACACCTCCGACACCGATTTGCGCTCTGACCTCATTTACTTCGTGCGCGCGGCAACCACCGTGCTGCGCGTATCGGCCACCTTGTCGCGGCTCACGGCGCCGGCGGTGTTGCCCCACGCGCTGCGCAGGTAGGTCGCGAGATCGGCAATCTCGTCGTTTCCGAGCTTCCAGTCGAATGCGGGCATTGCGAGACCTGTCGGATTGTCATGCGTGACCGCCGTCTTCTGGCCGCTCAGGATGACGTGGACGACGGTCTCCGGATCCTTCGCCTGCACGACGGCGTTGCCTTTCAGCGGCGGAAATACGCCGGCGATCCCTTCACCGTTTTCCATGTGGCAG
>Ga0070696_100002140_pt1 | contig 12993 bp, 12 predicted proteins | sample KBSK1253metaG_FD_65474 | JGI IMG/M metagenome (GOLD analysis project Ga0070696, IMG submission 65474) | Corn, switchgrass and miscanthus rhizosphere microbial communities from Kellogg Biological Station, Michigan, USA - KBS K1-25-3 metaG | ecosystem: Host-associated > Plants > Roots >... | reverse complement strand
GAGGGTGCGAGTCCAGGCCAGATCGGCCGCCGGCTTGTTGTAGCGCTCGGCCGAGGTGTCGTTGTTGAAGGCGTGGTTGACGCCATCATAGAGGAAGAACTTCACGGTTTTCCCGGCCTGGCGCAGAGCGGTGACCCACAGGAACGAGCCGCGGTTGACCCGGTCGTCGAGCCCGGCGTCATGGAATTCCATCGGCGCGACCACCTTGGCCGCTTCGGACGGGTCGGGAGCGGGGCCGTAATAGACCACGCCGGCATTGAGGCTGTCCCCGGCGGCGACCGCGAGCCGGTTGACGAAGCCTCCGCCCCAGCAGAAGCCGACCGCTCCGACCTTGCCGCCGCGGCTCGATTTCTCGAGTTCCCCCAGGATGGCGACCGCGTCCGCGACCGACTTGCCCAAGTCGAGCTTATTGATCGCGTCGCGGGCGGAATCCTCGTTCGCCGGCGTGCCTCCGGTAGGCGAAAGCATGTCGGGAGCAACCGCGCGATAGCCCGCGAGCGCGAGCCGCCGCGCGACGTCGCGGATATGGTCGTTTAGCCCGCGATTCTCGTGGATCACCAACACCGTCGCCTTGAGGGAACGGGTGCGCGGCTCCGCCACATAGGCCCTGTATCCCCCGACAAGATTCTGGGTGCGCGTGGTGAGGCGCTTGTCGTCGGGCGCGACGATCGCCGCAGCGGCAGGCGAGGCGGCGATTCCCGCGACGAGCAGCTCGGCCGCGGCGACCGAGCCCGCGAGCTTGGCCATCTCGGCCATGAACGCACGGCGCGGCATCCCTTCATGGGTGAAGCGGTCGTAAAGCGCGATGGCTTTCTGGCGGGTAGTGTTGTCCATGATGCGGCTCCATCACTCCCCTCCCTGCAGGGGAGGGGTCGGGGGTGGGTGCTTCCGGAGCGGCTCAAGGCCGCGGAAGAAGCTGCTCATGGGCATCGAGCCCATTCGCTCGCACCCACCCCTTTATCCCCTCCCTTGCAGGGAGGGGAGGGGGTTCAAGCCGGCTGCGGTGCTTGCGCCGCCTGGGCCTCGGCGATCAGTTTCGAGTCGATTCCCTTGGCCCGTTCATAGGCCGGGCGGTCGGTCATTCGCCGCGCGTAATCGATGAATGCCTCGCGCGGCTCGAGCAGGTTGAACGCCAGCATGAAATTGACGTTGGCGCCGACGAACAGGTCCGCGGCCGTGAAATGGTCGGCAGCGATATATTCCTTGCCGGCGAGCGCCTTCTCGAACGTGTCGATGCACAGGTCGTAATTGCCGTAGCCGAACATGCGCTGCCGCTCGGGAGTCGGTTCCCAGCCCGCCGCCTTGTTGCTGAACGCGGCCTCGACCGGCCCCGAGGTGAAGAAAATCCAGCGGTAATAATCGGCGCGGTCGGCGGGCGGCGGCGCCAGGTTCGCCTGCGGGAAGGCGTCGGCGAGATAGCAGCAGATCGCCGCCACCTCGGTCACCACCTTGCCCTTGTGGCGGATGGCCGGAACCTTCCCCATCGGGTTGATCGACAAATAGGGCTCGGCCTTCATCGTCGAGGCGTAGTCGAGGATCTCCGTGTCGTAGGGCTCGCCGACTTCCTCGAGCATCCAGCGCACCGTCTGCCCGCGCGATTGGGGATTGGTGTAGAAGACGAGGTCCGCCATTTTCGCTCTCCTGCTCGAATCGGAACAAAAGGCGAACTACGCCTGTTCGAGCGACTCCTCAACCATGTCCAGCATGATCTTCAGAGATTTCACCCGGATGACGCCCCGGCCCAGCGCGCCGAAATGCTCCTCGCGGTGCGCGGTCGGGCGGTCGCGGCGCGCAAGCGCGAAATGGGCCAGCCCTTCCTCCTGTCCTGGACCGGCGGGCCCGGCGAAGCCGGTGACCGCGATTGCGATCTGCGCCCTCGAGCGATCCAGCGCGCCCTCGGCCATGGCGCGAGCGACGGCTTCCGACACCGCGTCATTTTGGTCGAGGAGGCCATGCGAGATCCCGAGAAGCTCCGACTTCGCTTCTTTCGAGTAGGTGACGAAGCCGCGGTCGAAACCGTGGCCGCACCCTTCGATGTCGGTAAGCAGGGCCGCCAGCATCCCGCCGGTGCAGCTTTCGGCGGTGGCGATGACGAGCTCGCGGTCGCAGATCCGGTGCATCAGCCGTTCCGCCTGCTCGTCCAGGTGATCCGGAAGCGCAGGCTCGAGCGTCTCGCTCAACCGCGCTCGCCTTTGTTCGGCGGGGGCGGCGCGGCGCCGCGCTCGGAGGCGCTTTCGTCGCGCTTGGCGCGGAACTCGCTATCCTCGCTCCAGTTGGGCCATTCGCGGGAATTGGCCAACCGCCACCCGACCGCGTGCAGCAGCGCGGCATCCTTCGCCATCCCGGTGAAGTCCCAGTCGGGCGAAAATTCGTCCGCCGGCTGGTGGTACATCTTGTCGCGGTACATGCGCTCCCACGCCTCGGCCCGGGCGATGCCGCCATTGACGAGATCCTGGCCGGGCGTGAAGCTCAGCGCCGGAATGCCGACCTTCGCGAAGGTAAAATGGTCGGAGCGGTAGAAGGTCCCCGATGCCGCGCTCGGATCGGGAGTGAAGCGGCGGCCGCGCCTGGCGCCTTCCTCGACCAGGATGTCGAGCAGCCCGAACTTCTGGTTGCCGCGCACCGAGAAATCGCGCGCCGGGCCGAGCACGCCGAGCACGTCGGTGTTGATCGCGCCGACGGTCTTGCCGGCCGGATAGATCGGGTTGGCCGCATAATATTCGCTGCCGAGCAGCCCTTTCTCCTCCGCAGTCACGGCCATGAACACAACCGACCGCTGCGGGCGCGGGCCCCTGGCGAATGAGCGGCCCTGCTCGATCAGCTGGGCGATCCCGGTGCCGTTGTCGATCGCGCCGTTGTAGATGCGATCGCCAGTGGCGTCGGGCGGGCCGATGCCGAGATGATCCCAGTGACCCATGTAGAACACCGTTTCGTCGGGATATTTGCTGCCCCGGACGATACCGAGCACGTTCTGCGAGGTGACGACTTGCGTGCTCGCATTGCCGTGGATGTCGAGCGTCGCCCTGAGCGGAACGGGCCGGAAATCCCGGCGTTTGGCCGCGGTCTTCATCGCTTCGAAGCTCGTCCCCGACGCGGCGAATAGCTGGGCCGCGAGGTCGCGCTGAATCCAGCCTTCGAGCAGCGGGTGCTCGGCCGCCGGGTTCTTTCGGACGATGTCGAAATTGGCGATGGTGTTCGAGTTCTTGACGGTCGCCCAGCCGTAGCTCGCCGGCTCGGTTTCGTGGATGACCAGGACGCCCTTGGCGCCCTGGCGCGCGCCTTCCTCATATTTGTAGGTCCAGCGGCCGTAATAGGTCATCGCCCGGCCGCCGAAGTCGCCTTCGCCGCCTTCGAAGTCGGGATCGTTGACCAGCATGACGAGGACCTTGCCGCGCAGGTCCACGCCCTTGAAATCGTCCCAATTGCGCTCCGGAGCCTTCACTCCGTAGCCGACGAAGACCAGCTCGGCGCCGTCGATCGTCATCGACTTTTCGCCGTTCAACGGGGCACGCACGGCGATCTGTTCGCCCTGCGTCAGCGCCTCGGCCTTGCCGGCAACGTTCAACGTGACCTGCGGCGGCGCGGCGAATTCGGAGCGCAGCAGCGGCACCGCCTGGGTCCACTGCCGCTTGCCGTTGACGATGTCGCCGCCGGGCTGGAGCCCGGCCGCAGTGAATTGGCGGATGAGGTAGCCGAGGGTCTTGGTCTCCGCGCGAGTGGCCGGGCCACGACCCTCGTAAGCGTCCGAGCCGAGGATTTGCACGTGTTGCGACAACCGCTGTGGGCTGAAGGACACGGTAGATTGGGCGGCGAGCGGAACTGCAGCCAGTGCGAGCGCGGTCGCGGCAAGCCAGCGGAAACTCTTCATGGTCACTCCCCAAGTGCACGGATGCGTAACGGCCTCAGGACGGACCGCGCGGCAAAAGGTTGCAAGTCGCCGTTAGCTAGCGGGCCTCCGCCGGGGAAGGCCCGGCATTGCTGGCGGCCGGCGCGGGCGTCTTCTTCGTCCGGTAGCGGTCGAACCAGGCGATAATCGCGCTAGCTTTGGCCGCCGATTGGGAAGGCCGGGCGGCGATCCCGCCGTGGCTTGCGTCCGGGACCTTGACCAGCGTCGTCGGCACCCGCTGCAGCTTCAGTGCGGCGTAGAGTTGCTCGGCCTCGCTCACCGGCGTGCGGAAATCCTCAGCACCAACGACCACCAGCGTCGGCGTCTTCACATTGGCCATCTGGCTGAGCGGCGAGCGCGCCCAATAGCTCTGGTAATTCTCCCACGGGAGCGAGCCCATCCAATAAGGCGCGAAGAAGGGCGTGCCGTCGGACGTCAACGCCATGCTGGTCCAGTTGATCACCGGCTTCTGCGCCGCCGCCGCCTTGAAGCGGTTGGTCTTGCCGATAATCCAGGCGGTGAGGATTCCGCCGCCCGAGCCGCCGGTCACGAACAGATTGTCGGGATCGGCCATGCCGCTCGCGACTGCTGCGTCGACCGCCGCCATCAGGTCGGCGAAATCGCTGTCGGGATAGGTCTTCTCGATTCCGTCGGCGAAGGCCTGGCCGTAGCCGGTGGAGCCGCGCGGGTTGGTGTAGAGCACCGCATAGCCAGCAGCTGCATATTGCTGATAATCGGTCGAAAAATGCGGGCCATAAGCGGCATAGGGGCCGCCGTGGATTTCGAGGATCGTCGGCACCCGGTCGCCCGTCTTGTAGGTCGGCGGAAGCAGGATCCACGACGGCACCTTGCCGCCGTCGGGCGCGGTCACGTCCAGCGTTCGCAGCGTCCCGAGATTCTTGGCGCCGAGCGTCAGCTCGTTGAGGTGGGTCAGCTGCCGCCGGGCCCCGCCGCTCGAGATCGCAAGGTCGGTTGGCCGGTCGTACGGGCTCACATTGTACGCGACCGCCCCCGATTTCGAGACGCTGAAATCGCCGCCGGCATAGGGCCGGTCATATCCGGAAGCGGCAAGGTCGTGGGCGATCGGACGAACGCTGCCGTCGAGCCCGATCCTCGACACGGTGACCGACCCCGCCTCCTCGTAGGCAGCGTAAAGCGAGCGGCCGTCCGCGGCCCACTCAATTTGCTGGATGTTGCGGTCGAGGTGGGGGGCGATCTGGCGTGGCGCACCGCCATCGATGCTCATCACATAAATGTTGTTCTGTTCGAAGCCTTTCTTGTGGTCGTCGAAGCCGAGGTAAGCGATCGTGCGGCCGTCCGGCGAGACTTCCGGGGCGGCGTCCGGACCGCTGCGCGAGGTGAGCGCGGTGATTGCGCCCGAACCGAGGTCGAGCCGGTAGATCTCGCTGTCGAGCGGAGTCATTTCCCAATCGTCTTTGCGCACCGCGCTGAACAGGATCGCGCGACTGTCGGGCGTCCATTCCGGCGCGCCGTCATGATAGGCGCCGAAGGTCAGCTGGCGCGGCGCGCCGCCGTCCGCGTCGACGATGAAAATCTTGTCGAAGCCGGGTTTGATGTAGCCGGCGCCGTCGGCGCGGTAGGTGACCTTGTCGAGGATTTCGAGGGGCTTGGCCCAGGTCGCACCCTCGGGCTTGGCCGGCGCGGAGCCGAGCTTGGGTCCTTCGTCGGGGACGTTCATCAGATAAGCGAGGCGGCGTCCGTCGGGCGACCAGGCAAGCGCCTGCGGGCTATCGGGAAGTCCGGTGACGCGCACCGTCTGTCCGGTGTCCATCCAGCGCACGAACAGCTGCGGTGTGCCGCCCTCGGCGGTCGAGGCGTAGGCGAGGCGTCGCCCGTCGGGCGACCAGCGCGGGTTGAAATGATCGCCGGTCCCCGCGGCCAGCGGACGCTGCTCACCCGTCGCGACGTTGACCAACCAGATCGACGAGCGCGCCTTGTCGGTCATGATGTCGGCCGAGCGGCGAACATAGGCGACGGTGCGCCCGTCGGGGCTGATCTGCGGGTCGGAGGCGGCGGAGAGGTCGAACAAGTCGCGACCGGTGAAGATCGGGCTCGGACCGTCGGCCGGCTTGGCCAATACCGGCGTCGAAATGACGGTGGCGGCGCACAGCAGCGCCAGGGTGCGAATGGTCGTCAACGGGAATCCCCTCCGGAATCGAATGCCCGGCACACTTCACGTTTCGGGCGATTCCGGCAAGCGGCTCATCGACGAACGGCGTCGACCCCGGCACCGAAGGTGTAGACCAGCCTCCCGCCGAGCCAGCCGCCAAGGGCCAGCAGCAGCGCGCTCGCCAGGCTGAGGGCGAGGCTGATCGACCCGAGGGTGTCGGCGCCGGACAGGGCATCGCGGCGCAGGTAGAGGGCGACCGCATAGCCGAGCCAGGCGACGCCCACCGCGGCCATGTGGCGCAGGGCGTGGGGCACGACCGCTTCATCGAGCTTCGCGAAATCGATCAGGCCCGCGGCCATGGCGACGAGGCCCATTGCGAGCCCGCCTGCCATCAGGACCGCGGCAATGTGGACGTCGCCGGTGATGCCGGCCACCCACGCCACGTCGGCCGCCGTCGCCGAAAGCAGCAACGCGAGCGGGAAATGAACGACAGCCGGATGGAGCGGATGGCCGAGCACCGGGGGCAACTCAGATCAGGTTGAACACGCCGCCGGCAAGCAGCAGGAAGCCGACGACGGCAATGCTCGCGTGCGCCACGACGGCGCCCTTGGGCGGCGGAACGTTCCGCAAATGGATCGAGGCCAGGTAGAAACCGGCGAGCGCGGCCACGACCAGGATCAGCAGCGCGATCGGGACGATGCTGGCTACTTCGGTCGTGCCGCGCAGGACGACGAACCCGGTCAGGACGAGCCCGGTCGCACCGAGCGCGGCGTGAAGCAGCGAGAGCGCCCAGGGCGCAAGCTGTCCGCGCAGGACGCGCGTCGCCATGACCAAACCGCCAAGCGCTCCAATTGCGAAAATCAGGACCGCAATCTTCAGCATCGTTCCCTCCTCATTTTGATGCGATGTTGTGCGGCGAACCAGGATACTTTGTCAACTTTTTCCATTACAAAGTTGCCAAAGGCCTGATTGATGTTAGATTCTAACCGGATGACCGCGATCGAACCCATTGAACCCGGACGAAGCCGTGACCGGATCCTCGAACTCCTGCTGAAAACCGAGCAGCCGATGTCGGTTCAGGCCCTGTCGGGCGCATTGGGCATCTCACGCAACGCCGCCCACCAGCAGATGGTCTCGCTGGAGCGGGAAGGGCTGGTCGAACGCGCCGCCGCGATCCGGACCAGGGGCCGCCCGTCGCAAGGCTATCGGTTGAGCGCAGCGGGCAAGGCGACATTCCCGCGCCAATATGCCCTGCTCGCCCGGCAGCTCCTCGAGGAACTGTCGCGCCACCTTGGGCCCGAGGAGTTGCACCAGGCACTGACACGGATCGGAGTGTCATTGGCCGACAGCCTTCGTTCAGAAGTCAGGGGCAATGCCGACGAGGCCGTTTCCCTGATCGCGGGCGTGATGCGCGAGCTCGGCTATGAATCCCATTCTATCGAAGGTGAGGCGGGCGCCGAGATAGAGGCGCACAATTGCGTGTTCCACGACCTCGCCATGGCCAATCCGGCGATCTGCGAAGTCGACCTGGCGCTGCTCCGCTCGCTGTCCGGCAAGGCCGTCGAGCACCGGCGCTGCATGGCGCGCGGCGAACGCTCCTGCCGTTTCGCGTTCAAGCCGACTGCCTAACCTTTCGAAAAACTGATAGGGGCGTCGTCCGGCCATCGGCCGATCGACCGCCTGGCCCAGTTGCGTGCCGTTCCTTCGCGAACACGAAAGGCGCGTTCCATGGCGAAGATCCTCTGCGTCCTCTACGACGATCCGATCGACGGATATCCAACCAGCTATCCGCGCGACGATTTGCCCAAGATCGAGCGCTATCCGGACGGGCAGACGTTGCCGAGCCCGAGCGCGATCGACTTCCAACCCGGCGCGCTGCTCGGTTCGGTGTCGGGCGAATTGGGCCTGCGCAAGTTCCTCGAAGCCGGTGGGCACACGCTGGTCGTCACCGAGGACAAGGACGGGCCGGATTCGGAGTTCGAGCGCGAGCTGGCCGATGCCGACGTGGTCATCTCGCAGCCCTTCTGGCCGGCCTATATGACCGCCGAGCGGTTCGCGAAGGCCAAGAACCTCAAGCTCGTCATCACCGCGGGAATCGGTTCGGACCATACCGACCTGCAGGCCGCGATCGAGCGCGGCGTAACCGTCGCCGAAGTCACTTATTGCAACTCGATCAGCGTCGCCGAGCATGTGGTGATGATGATCCTGTCGCTGGCGCGCAATTACCTGCAGTCGTGGGACATCGTGAAAGCCGGCGGCTGGAACATCGCCGACTGTGCCGCGCGCTCCTACGATATTGAAGGCATGCATATCGGCACAGTCGCGGCCGGCCGCATCGGCTCGGCGGTGCTGCGCCGTCTGAAGCCGTTCGACGTCCACCTCCATTATACCGACCGTCACCGCCTGCCGCCTGAGGTCGAGCAGGAGCTGGGAGTGACCTTCCATGAATCCGCCGCGGACATGGTGCCGCATTGCGACGTAGTGACGATCAACGCGCCGCTGCATCCGGAAACGGAGAATCTGTTCGACGCGGCGATGATCGCGCGGATGAAGCGCGGCGCCTACCTGGTGAACACGGCGCGCGGGAAGATCGTCAACCGCGATGCCGTCGCCGACGCGCTGAAGCGGGGTCATCTCGCCGGCTACGCGGGCGATGTCTGGTTCCCGCAGCCGGCGCCGCGCAATCACCCGTGGCGGACCATGCCCAACCACGGCATGACGCCGCACATTTCGGGGACGTCGCTCTCGGCACAGACGCGGTATGCGGCGGGCACCCGCGAAATTCTCGAATGCTTCTTCGAGAGCCGGCCGATCCGGGACGAATATCTTATCGTCGAGGGCGGGCACCTCGCTGGCGCGGGCGCGCACAGCTACAGCGAGGGCGACGCCACCAAGGGGTCGGAGGAAGCCGCCGAGTTCAAGGCCCAGCCGCCGCCAATCCCGGCGTAACTCGCTGTCGACACTGGGCATATCGGCCGGACGGGATACTGGCGGCGACGCGGCGAAACTCGGCATTGGCGAGGTGACCGACCGTCATGGCCGTATTCGACGCGGCGCATCTTTCGTCTTGATTCGCCGCGGTAACATTCTGCAAAGTCACGGACGATGAGGATCCGGTCGCCCGTTGCTGAAGAAGAGCAAGCCGTTCCCGCGACACTGGGGGACGTGCTCTATCAGACGCCGAAGACCCCGGTGCCCGAGCGCGACTGGACCGAACTGGTTGCTTCGATCGCCGCCGGCGACCAGGTGGCGCTTCATGCGCTCTACGACCGCGCGAACCGAATGGTCTTTACGCTGGCGCTCCGCCTGACGGCCAACAGGGAGACGGCGGAAGAACTCACCCTTGATGTTTTTCACGACGTTTGGCGGCGTGCCGCGACCTACGACCCGGAGCACGGAACGGTGATCGCGTGGATCATGAACCAGGCCCGCTCTCGATCTATCGACCGGCTTCGGTTCGACAGTCGCAAGAGGCGTGCGCAGGTCGGCGATACCGAACCGGAGTGCGATCCCGGGGCGGATCCGCGGGACGTGCTCGAGCTGCGGGAGCAGCGCCGATTGCTGCGCGCAGCCATCGCCGCGCTCACCGCCAACGAACGCGAAGCCATCGAGACGACCTTCTTCGGCGGCCTGACCCACGTCGAGGCCGCCAGGCGCCTCGACCAGCCGCTCGGGACCATCAAGACGCGCGTCCGCTCGGGGCTGCATAAATTACGCAACTCACTGCCTACGGAAACACGCGAACCATGAGTACGACCGGTCAAAATCGTTGCGACCGAAGCGAGGTGACGAGCGCCTACGCGCTGCAGGCGCTTCCGCTGGCCGAAGCCGCGACGGCCGAGGCGCACATCGCTTCGTGCGCGGACTGCAGGCGGGAGCTGGACGGCCTGCGCGCCGTCGTCGAGCTGTTCGCCGCCTGGCCGAGCGACGTGGTGCGCCCGCCAAGTTCGCTCCACCTCCGCCTTGCCGAGCGGATTGCCGGCGAGTCCGGAAGCGACGCGGCGCTTGCCGCACCGCCGGAATGGTCGGAGCCGGCCTGGGAGAAGGTCGCTCCGGGTATCGAATGCAAGCTTCTCGCGACCGACGAGGAGCGTCACCGGGTCAGCATGCTGGTCCGGCTGGAGCCGGGCGCGAGCTACCCGCCGCACACCCATGCCGGGGTCGAGGAGCTGCATCTCCTCGACGGCGAGCTGTGGATCGACCAGCGCAAGCTCGTGCCCGGCGACTATAATTACGGTGCTCCCGGGACGGGCGACGACTTCGTGTGGAGCGAGACGGGCTGTACCTGCGTCCTCGTCACCAGCACCCGGGACAAGCTGCGGTGAGCGTCTTGGATTTCCTCCATGCCAAGTCCGGCGATTCGGGGAAGCTGCCTTCCAACAGTTTCATCGTCCTCGCCAATCTCGACCAGGCGGCGTTGGATGTCTTGCCGCAGGCGGTCTATCTTTGTGCCGGGGACGGCCGAGTGATCCGCTGCAATGAACGGGCGGTCGAGCTCTGGGGCCGGACGCCGCGGCTGAGCGATCCAGAGGAACGATTTTGCGGCAGCTTCCGGCTCTACCGGACCGACGGCTCTTTCCTCCCTCATGATCAGTGCCCGATGGCGAGCGCACTTCAATCCGGTGAGTCTTTCCAGGGCCTTGAGGTCGTGGTCGAACGACCGGACGGACAAAGGTTGACCATCCTCGCGAACATCGCCGCGTTCACCGATGGCGACGGCCGTATCAACGGAGCGATCAACTGCTTCCAGGACATCAGCGAGCGCAAGTGCGCCGAGGAACGGCAGCGTGAGCTGGTCCAGGAGCTCAACCACCGGGTCAAGAACACGCTTGCGACAGTCCATTCAATGGCGACTTTCACCGCGCGCGACGCGAACTCAGTAGCGGATTTCTCTTCTCGCTTCGAAGCGCGGATTGTCGCTCTCAGCCGAGCCCAGGCGCTGCTCAGCGAGTGTTCAGAACATGGCGCGGGATTGCGCGAGCTCCTCGCGCAGCAGCTGCAACCGTTCGGCGCTGGCGAAAGCGCCCGGGTTCATTTCGACGGACCGGACGTCGAGCTTCGCCCGGCGGCGGCAATGTCGCTGTGCATGGTTTTCCACGAGCTGATGACCAACGCCGCCAAATATGGGCCGCTGTCGGTAGAGGGCGGTCGCGTCTCGATCAGTTGGGACGTAAATCGCGAGCGCACCCTGACCCTCGACTGGGTCGAATCCGGCGGCCCCCCGGTCACTTCGCCCGAGCGCGTCGGGTTCGGGACGCAACTGATCCGTCGGACAATCGCCGCGCTGGGCGGCAAGGCCGATCTTCGTTTCGAGCCGTCCGGCCTATCCCTTCGGACGAGTATCGCGCTGCACGACGAGAAGAGAGGGGGCCCGTGAGACTGATCCTCCTCGAAGACGATGCGGTGATCTTGATGTGCACCCAGGAGGCACTCACCGAAGCTGGATTCGAAGTCCTGCCGGCCACGCGTGGGAGCGAAGCGCTGGCCTTGCTGAGCAAGTTCTCCAATGTGGTCGCAATGGTCATCGACGTGAACCTGGCCGAGGCTCCCGACGGCTGGGAAGTTGCTCGTCTGGCGCGTCAGATACTGCCGGATGTGATGATCATCTACACCACGACCGCGGGCGGGCTGTCGTACAAAACCCATGGAGTGGAGCGAAGCGTGCTCCTCGAGAAGCCTTACACTCTCGAGCGTGCGGTCAGCGCCGCCCGAGCTGCAGCCACGCCCGACCAATGAACCAAGCGGAGGCGGCTACTCCGCCGCCGGGGCATCGTCGCTGGCTTTCTTCTTGGCGGTCTTAACGGGGACCTTGTCGGCCTTCGCCTTGCCATTCTTGCCCTTGACCGCCTTGGGCGGGGCGGGGGTGAGCTCGAACGCCGGGGCATTGTCCTTGATCCGGACCTTGACCTCGCCGCCGTTGACCAGCTTGCCGAACAACAGCTCCTCGGCCAGCGGCTGCTTGATCTTCTCCTGCACCAGCCGGCCCATCGGCCGGGCCCCGTAGAGCTTGTCGTAGCCGCGGTTCGTCAGCCACTCGCGCGCCTCGTCGTCGAGGTCGATGTGGACGTTGCGGTCGGCCAGCTGCAGCTCGAGCTGGAGGATGAACTTGTCGACCACGCGGGCGACGACGGCCGGCGGCAGGTAGGAGAAGGGCACGATCGCATCGAGCCGGTTGCGGAACTCGGGCGTGAACATCTTCTTGACGGCATCCTCCTGCATGTCCTCGCGGCTCGACGCGCCGAAGCCGATGCCCTCGCGCGCCATGTCCGACGCGCCGGCGTTGGTGGTCATGATCAGGATGCAATTGCGGAAGTCGACGGTCTTGCCGTGATGGTCGGTCAATTTGCCGTGGTCCATCACCTGCAACAGGATGTTGAACAGGTCCGGGTGCGCCTTCTCGATCTCGTCCAAAAGCAGCACGCTGTGCGGATGCTGGTCGACCGCGTCGGTCAGGAGGCCGCCCTGGTCGTAGCCGACATAGCCCGGAGGCGCGCCGATCAGGCGGCTGACCGCGTGACGCTCCATATATTCGGACATGTCGAAGCGCTGCAGCGGGATGCCCATGATCGAGGCGAGCTGGCGCGCGACCTCGGTCTTGCCGACGCCGGTCGGGCCGGAGAACAGATAGTTGCCGATCGGCTTGTCGGGGTCGCGCAGGCCGGCGCGCGACAGCTTCATCGCGCTGGCCAGCTTCTCGATCGCCAGGTCCTGGCCGAAGACCACCCGCTTCAGGTCCGCGTCGAGGTGCTCGAGCACCTGCTTGTCGTCGGCCGAGACCGACTTGGGCGGAATCCGGGCCATGGTCGCGACCACCGCCTCGATCTCCTTGGGGGTGATCACTTTCTTGCGGCGTGACGGCGGCACCAGCATCTGCATCGCGCCGACCTCGTCGATCACGTCGATCGCCTTGTCGGGCAGCTTGCGGTCGTGGATGTAACGCGCGCTAAGCTCGACCGCGCTCTTCACCGCGTCCGGC
>Ga0070696_100002139_pt1 | contig 12994 bp, 14 predicted proteins | sample KBSK1253metaG_FD_65474 | JGI IMG/M metagenome (GOLD analysis project Ga0070696, IMG submission 65474) | Corn, switchgrass and miscanthus rhizosphere microbial communities from Kellogg Biological Station, Michigan, USA - KBS K1-25-3 metaG | ecosystem: Host-associated > Plants > Roots >... | reverse complement strand
GACGCCGAGACGCCGCTGGCGCTGGTGGTCGACGAGTACGGCGACATCGAGGGCGTGGTCACCGTCAACGACCTGCTGGCGGCCGTGGTCGGCGCCAGCCAGATCGGCCACGGCGGTGGCAGCGAGGACAGCCCGATCATGCGGCGCGCCGACGGCAGCTGGCTGATCGACGGCGGCCTGTCCACCGATGACCTGCGCGAACTGCTGCAGCTCGGCGAACTGCCCGGCGAGGAAGAACACGACTACCGCACCGCCGCCGGCATGGTGATGACCGCGCTCGGCCACATCCCCCAGACCGGCGAGGTGTTCGCCTGGCATGGCATCCGCTTCGAGGTGGTCGACCTGGACGGCGCGCGCATCGACAAGCTGCTGGTCACTCCGGCGCCATCGCTGGAGCTGTCGGACGACGAGCAGTAGGAGCGCCACGTCGTAGGGCGGGCACCGCCCGCCGCTCCTGCGTACTCCGCGGCATTTGAAAAGCCGGCGGGCCGTGCCCGCCCTACCGGAACCGGCTACTTGTTCTTCGCCAGCCCCGCCATCCGCTGCGCGTCCGCCAGTATCCCGTGCAGCACGCGCAGCTCGCGCTCGTCCGGCTGGGCGCGCTGGAACAGCTTGCGCAGGCGCAGCATGATCGTGGTGGGCTCGCGGCCCTTGTGGAAGTCGATGTCGTCCAGCGTCTGCGCCAGGTGGCGATAGAACTGCTCCATCTGCGCCGCGTCGGCCGGCGGTTCGTCGTGCTCCGGAGGCGCGGCGGGCGGTTCGCCGCCGAGCATCGCCACACGCAGCTCGTAGGCCATCACCTGGACCGCCTGCGCCAGGTTGAGCGAACTGAAGTCGTCCACGCTGGGAATCCGCACCATTGCGTGGCAGCGTGCCAGTTCCTCGTTCTCCAGGCCGGTGCGCTCGTTGCCGAACACCAGCGCCACCTGCTCGCCGCGGGCGGCCGCGGCCAGCGCCTGCTGCGCCGCCTCGCGCGGCGTGAGTTCCGGCAGGTTTACCCCGCGCCGGCGTGCCGACAGGCCCAGCGCCAGGCTGCTGCCGGCCAGTCCGCCGACCAGTTCGCCATGGATGCCGGCGTTGCCCAGCACGTCGTCCGCGCCGGCGGCGAGCGCGTTCGCCTCCGGATCGGGAAAACGGTGCGGCGCGACCAGTTCCATGCGGACGAAGCCCATCGTGCGGATCGCCCGCGCCGCGCTGCCGATGTTGCCCGGATGCGAGGTGCGCACCAGCACGTAGCGGATGCGGGCGGCGAGGTCGTGGAGGTCGGTCATGCGCTGGCGCGGTCGGCAGTTCGGGGCCACAAGGATAGTGGACCGGGGCGGCCCAGGCCCGCCTCTGCTAGAATCGCCGGCCGCAACCCAAGCTCTCTTCCCAAGTCGAAACCATGGCCAGACCACACGTCACGATCGCGGCGCGCGCCGCGCGTTCTGCAGGCAATGTGATCCTGCGCTACATGAACCGCATCGACGGTCTCAACATCGTCGAAAAGCAGCAGATGGATTTCGTCTCCGAAGTCGACAAGCTGGCCGAGGCGGAAATCATCAAGGAACTGCGCCGCGCCTACCCCGACCACGCGATCCTCGCCGAGGAAAGCGGTGCGATCGGCAAGGGGCCGCTGACCTGGGTGATCGACCCGCTGGACGGCACCCACAACTACCTGCGCGGCATCCCGCATTTCTGCGTGTCGATCGCGCTGCTGGAAAAGGGCGTGCCGGTCCATGCCGTGGTGTTCGACCCGCTGCGCGACGAGCTGTACACCGCCAGCAAGGGCGACGGCGCCTACCTCAACGACCGCCGCATGCGCGTTTCCAAGCGCGAGAGCCTGGGCGGCGCGATGATCGCCACCGGCTTCCCGTTCCGCCAGCGCGGGCACCTGGCATCGCAACTGGACATGACCCGCGCGATCCTCGGCCAGGCCGAGGACATCCGCCGCTCCGGCTCCGCCGCGCTGGACCTGGCCTACGTCGCCGCCGGCCGCTACGACGGCTACTTCGAGATCGGCCTGAAGCCGTGGGACATGGCCGCCGGCGTGCTGCTGGTGCACGAGGCCGGCGGGCGCTACTGCGACTTCGCCGGCCGCGACGGCATCCCGGAGAGCGGCAACATCGTCGCCGGCAACCTCCACGTGGCAAAGGCGATGGTCGACGCGATCGGGCAGCAGGCCACGCCGGAACTGCTCAAGGCCTGAGCGTTTTTCGACGAGCACTGAAAGAAGGCGCCCTTGAGCGCCTTCGCTGTTTCAGAGTGTCGTCTCGCCGGCTTCGCGCAGAAAGCTCCGCAGGAACGGCACCGTTATCCGCCGCTGCGCGGCCAGCGAGGCCTGGTCGAGTCGATCGAGCAGATCCAGCAGCGCACCCAGGTCGCGGGCATAACGCGCGAACAGCCAGTCCAGCACGCTGTCGTCCAGTTCGATGCCGCGGGAGGCGGCTTGTGCCTTCAGCACGGCACGGCGCTCGGCATCGTCGAGCGGTTTCAGTGCAAACTGGGTGCAGGCGCCGAGGCGCGAGCGCAGGTCGGGCAGTTCGACGCCGAGTTGGGTCGGCGTGGCGTCGGCGGCGAACAGCAAGGCGCTGCCTTCGGCGCGGGCACGGTTATACAGGTCGAACAGCGCGTGTTCCGCGTCACGGTTGCCAACCATCGCCCCGAGGTCGTCCAGCGCCAGCAGCTCGCTGCCGGCGACACCGCGCAGAGCGGCGGCGTGATCCGCAATCGTCGCCAGCGGCAGATACTGCACGCGCCGTCCCGCTGCGCTGGCCGCCTGGCAGGCGGCCATCAGCAGGTGGCTGCGACCGCTGCCGCTGGCTCCGTACAGGTAGACCCACGGTGCGCCAGGTTGCAGCGACAGAGCCTGTACCGCGGCCAGCGCAGCGGCGTTGGCGCCGGCGTGAAAATGTTCGAAACGCTGGCGACGCGGCCAGCGCAGCGCCAGCGGCAACTGCGGGATCATGGTCCGGTCCGGTCGTCCTGTGGCGGCTCGACGGAGGCCTCGACGGAGCCATCGCGATGCACGGCGACCTCCACCTCGGCGATCACCGGGTCGTCCGGCCCCGCTTCGTTGTACAGCTCGCTCATGCGGTAGCGCTCGATCAGGTAGCGCAGCAGCACCATGATCACCGACGCCGCCGGCAGCGCCAGCAGCACGCCGAGGAAGCCGAACAGGTAGCCGCCGGCGAGCACTGCGAACATCACCGCCACCGGATGCAGGCCGATCTTGTCGCCGACCAGCTTGGGCACCAGCACGTAGCCTTCCAGCAACTGGCCGATCACGAACACGCCGCACACCAGCAACACGTGCATCCAGTCGCCGTACTGCACCAGCGCCGCGATGATCGCCGCGACGAAGCCGATGATGAAACCCAGATACGGCACGAAGCTCAGCAGGCCGGCGACCATGCCGATCAGCGGCCCCACGGTCAGCCCGACCACGCCGAGGCCGGCGCCGTAGAACACGCCCAGCGCCAGCATCACCAGCAGCTGGCCGCGCACGAACGCGCCCAGGATCTTGTCCGACTCGCTCGCCAGGTAGGCAATGGTGGGCTGGATCGAACGCGGCAGCATGCCGTCGACCTTCGCCACCAGCCGGTCCCAGTCGCGCAGCAGGTAGAACGCGACCACCGGGATCAGCACCAGGTTGGTCAACCACATCGCGATGCCGAGGCCGCCGCGCGACACCTTGCCCAGCACCGCCGAGGCGACGCCGCCGATCGAACCGATATGGGCCTTGATCGCGGCCAGCAGGCGGTCGCTGTCGAAGGTGTGCGGGTCCAGGTGCAAGCGCGCCTGCAGCCACGGCCACACGGTGTTCTGCGCCCAGTCGCCGTAGCGCGGCAGGTTGCTGACCAGGTTCTCGATCTGGCGCGCGATCAGCGGGATCAGCAGCAGCAGCACGCCGACCACCGCCACCATGATCACCACGAACACGATCGTGGCCGCCCACATCCGCTTCAGCCCCAGCCGCTCCAGCCGGTCGGCCAGCGGGTCGCCCAGGTAGGCCAGCATCGCAGCCACCGCGAACGGCATCAGCACCGGCGCCAGCAGCCAGATCAGGTAAACGATGACCGCCGTGATGGCGAACAGCTGCCAGCGGCGCGAAATGTCCTTGTCTTGATTCACTCGGTGCTCCCCGGTAAAGGATGACTGCGCGGGAATTGGCAAGGGGCTCGCATCCGCTCAGTGCAACCAGCGCAGATTCGCATCCGCACCCGGATGCGGCTCGCCCTGCAGCAGCAGGCGGCCGCCGGCGGCGAGGTTCGCGGCCAGCCCGCTGATCGGCACGGAAGCCTTGACGTACAGCAGCACGCCGCTGTTCTGCGCGCCCAGGGTCTGCACCTGCTTCACCGTGGGGTCGTCCTGCAGAATCGCCACCAGGTTCGCGTAATCCATCGCCGAATCCAGTCCGCTGACCCACAGCTTGCCTTCGCTGGGCCCCGCGCCGATCACGTTGAGCTGCTTGCCGAGACGATCGACCAGGTTGTTGCCGGCGTCATCGAGCAGCGCATCCGCGCTCGCGCCCTGGCCGCTCCAGCGCTGCGGCTGGCCGCCGGAGATCAGCGTCCAGTCGGCGCCGCCGTCGTGCAATTTGCCGAGCAGCACCAGGCCGGTGCGGTACTGTCGGTTGACCGCCACCAGTGCGGCCGGGTCGGCGGCGGCGACCTTCGCCGGATCGGGCGGATTGCCGTCGGCATAGACCACGTTGGTGCCGCGTGCGGCGGCAGCAGAAGCCAGGCTGGCCAGCGCCGTCTGGTCGAGCAGGCGACCGTCGCTGTCCTGTACCAGAAGCAGCACCGGCGGCTTGATGCCGGCGCTTTGCACGCCCAGCTTCGACACCAGCCGGCGCACCGAGCCCGGCTCGAACTCCACGTCCAGCACCAGCCCGGTCGCCGCGCGCTGGTACTGGAATTTCTGCACTATCGAACCGGCTTTGCCCAGCGCGTCGGCATAACCGGCGTTGCTGCGCAGGTCCTGCCCGCCGGCGATCCGCGTCAGCACCTGGCCGAGCGCCGTGGCGAACGCCTGGTCGCGCTGGGCGTCACTGGTGTCGGCCACCGGCACGACCACCGCATATGGCGAGCTGGCGACCTGCGCGCGCGCCGCGGGCAACGCGGCAAACACCAGCAGCAGGGTGACGATCAACAGACGGGACAGGCGCATGGAGGGGCATCTTCCGGGGAAAGCACAGTGGGAGTCTGCCCAATCGCGCCCCCTTCCGTCCATCGCAGCCACCACCGGGCCCGGTACGCCCGGCCGGCAACGGCGCCACAAGCTGGTAAACTTGCACGTTTCACCCACGCCGGTTCTCGCCATGTCTGACGCCCTCACCTACCGCGCCGCCGGCGTCGACATCGACGCCGGCAATGCCCTGGTCGAACGCATCAAGCCGCTGGTCAAGCGCACCGCCCGCCCCGAGGTGATGGGCGGACTGGGCGGCTTCGGCGGCCTGTTCGACTTGAGCGGCCGCTACAGGGAGCCGGTGCTGGTGTCCGGCACCGACGGCGTCGGCACCAAGCTGAAGCTGGCGCAGACGCTGGGCCGCCACGACACGATCGGCATCGACCTGGTCGGCATGTGCGTCAACGACGTGCTGGTGCAGGGCGCCGAGCCGCTGTTCTTCCTCGACTACTTCGCCACCGGCAAGCTGGACGTGGACACCGCGGTGGCGGTGGTCGGCGGCATCGCGAAAGGCTGCGAACTGGCCGGCTGCGCGCTGATCGGCGGCGAAACCGCCGAGATGCCGGACATGTACCCGCCGGGCGAATACGACCTGGCCGGCTTCACCGTGGGTGCGGTGGAGAAGTCGCAAATGCTGACCGGCGCGGCGATCGTCGCCGGCGACGTGGTGCTAGGCGTGGCCTCCAGCGGCCCGCACTCGAACGGCTATTCGCTGATCCGCAAGATCCTCGAGCGCGCCGGCAATCCGTTCGACCTCGACCTCGGCGGCGTGAAGCTGGTCGATGCGCTGATGGCGCCGACCACGATCTACGTGAAGCCGATGCTGGATCTGCTGAAGGGTGAGACCGTGCACGGCATGGCCCACATCACCGGCGGCGGCCTGAAGGAAAACATCATCCGCGTGGTGCCGGACGGCCTCGGCATCGCACTGGACGCCCCCGCCATCGTGTTGCCGCCGGTGTTCGACTGGCTGATGCGCGAGGGCAACGTGGCGCGCGATGAAATGTGGCGCACGTTCAACTGCGGCGTCGGCTTCACCGTGATCCTGCCGCGCGATGCGGTGGCCGGCGCCTCCGCGCTGCTGGCGAAGCACGGCCTGGCCAGTTCGGTGATCGGCGCCATCGTGCCGGCGTCGGGCGACGAGCGCGTGCACATCGGCTGAACCGCTCCGTGACAACCGTACCCGCCAAAGTCGCCGTGCTCGCCTCCGGGCGCGGCAGCAATCTCGCTGCACTGCTCGACGCGCAGGCGCGCGGCGAACTGCCGGTCGAGTTCGTGCTGGTCGGCAGCGACAAGGCCGGTGCCGCCGCGCTGCGCCTGGCCGAGGCGGCGAACGTCCCCACCCTGGCGCTGGACCCGCGCAGCTATCCGGATCGCCGCGCGTTCGATCTGGACCTGCTCGCCCGCATCGCCGCCAGCGGTGCCGACTGGCTGGTGCTGGCCGGTTTCATGCGCATCCTCGACGGCGAGGCGCTGAAGCCATGGGTGGGCCGCATCATCAACATCCACCCCTCGCTGCTGCCAAAGTACCGCGGCCTGCACACGCACCGCCGCGCGCTGGAGGCAGGCGACGCCGAGCACGGCGCCAGCGTGCATTTCGTCACTGCCGAACTGGACGGCGGCCCGGTGATTGCGCAGGCGCGCCTGGCGATCGAAGCCGGCGACGACGAGGAGCGGTTGGCGCAGCGCTTGCTGCCGCTGGAGCATCGACTGCTGCCTGCCGTGCTTGGCCTGCTGGTCAGTGGTCGCCTGCAATGGGACGGCCAGGCGCCACGTTTCGACGGCCGGCCGCTGGCAGCGCCGCTGCGGCTGAGCGACGGCGGCCTGCAGCCTTAAACCCGGTTCAGCCCCGCATGGGCAGACTCGGCGCATGACCATCCGATCCCTGCTCGCTCCCCTGCTCGGCCTCGGCCTGCTGCTTGGCGCCACGGCCGCCCCCGCCGCCACGCCCCCCTTCACCGCCGTCTACAACGTGTCGCAGGGCGGTGCGCCGATGGGCCAGGCCACGGTAAGCCTGCGTGCGGCCGGCAACGGCGAGTGGATCTACAGCAAGGACGTCAAGGGCACCGGCGGACTGGCCGCCCTGCTCGGCGCCAATGTCACGGAAAGCTCGCGTTTCCGCTGGAAAGGCGACGTGCCCGAGGCGATCAGCTACGACTATCAGTTGCAGGCGGCGGTCAAGCAGAAGCAGCGCCACCTGGCAGTCGACTGGGCGAAAAAACAGGTCACCGTCGACGAGGGCAAGGGCCCGCAGACCTATCCGAGCAACCCGGGCATGGTCGAACGCAACACCCTCGCGCTGGCGCTGGGTCTGGCCTTGCGCGACGGCAAGCAGCAGGTCGCGCTGCCGGTGGCGGTGCGCCAGGAAGTGCAGGTGCAGAACTTCAAGGTGACCGGCGAGGAAACCATCAAGGTGCCCGCCGGCAGCTTCGGCGCCAAACGGATCGACCGCACCGACGCCGACCGCGGCTTCAGTGCATGGTACGCGCCCGACCGCTTCCCACTGCCGCTGAAGCTGTCGCAGCACGATGGCGGCGACATGGTGATGGAGTTGGTGAGCTACAAAGCCGACTGAGCTTTTCAGGCGCAGCCAGCACAAAAAAGCCCGGCAATGCCGGGCTTTTGCCGTGAGCGATACCGAGCCGGTCAATTCGGCAGGCGGCGGATCTTCGCGCCGAGCACGCCGAGCTTTTCCTCGATGTTCTCGTAGCCGCGGTCGATGTGGTAGACGCGATCGACGGTGGTGTCGCCCTTGGCCACCAGGCCGGCCAGCACCAGGCAGGCCGAGGCGCGCAGGTCGGTGGCCATGATCGGCGCGCCGCTCATCTGCGCGACGCCCTGCACCACCGCAGTGTTGCCCTCGAGGCGGATGTCCGCACCGAGGCGCTGCAGCTCGTGCGCATGCATGAAACGGTTCTCGAACACGGTTTCGGTGACCACGCCGATGCCCTCGGCAACGCAGTTCAGCGCAGTGAACTGCGCCTGCATGTCGGTGGGGAACGCCGGGTACGGCGCGGTGCTGATGTTGACCGCCTTCGGCCGGCGCCCGCCCATGTCCAGCTCGATCCAGTCGTCGCCGGTGGAAATGTGTGCACCGGCTTCCTCCAGCTTGGCCAGCACCGCGTCCAGCGTGTTGGCGCGGGCATGCCGTGCGCGCACCTTGCCGCCGGTCATCGCCGCACCGACCAGATAGGTGCCGGTCTCGATGCGATCGGGCAGCACGTCATGCTCGGCCCCGTGCAACCGCTCGACGCCGTGGATCACCATGGTCGAGGTGCCGGCGCCTTCGACCTGCGCACCCATCGCGATCAGGCAGTGGGCCAGGTCGACCACCTCGGGTTCCTGCGCAGCGTTCTCGATCACCGTGGTGCCGTGCGCCAGGGCTGCGGCCATCATGATGTTCTCGGTACCGGTGACGGTGACCATGTCCATCACGATGTGCGCGCCCTTCAGCCGCGACGCCTTCGCCTTGATGTAGCCATTCTCGACCGTGATCTCGGCGCCCAGCGCCTGCAGGCCGCGGATGTGCTGGTCGACCGGGCGCGAGCCGATCGCGCAGCCGCCTGGCAGCGACACCTCGGCCTGGCCGAAGCGCGCCACCAGCGGGCCGAGCACCAGGATCGAGGCGCGCATCGTGCGCACCAGATCGTACGGCGCCACGCAGGTGCTGGTGGTACGCGGGTCGACGTGCATCTTCATGCGGTCGTCCAACACCAGTTGCACGCCCATCTGGCCGAGCAACTCGATGAACGTGGTGACGTCGTGCAGATGCGGCACGTTGCCGATGCTGACCGGCTCATCGGCCAGCAGGCAGCCGGCGAGAATCGGCAGCACGGCATTCTTGGCGCCGGAAATACCGACCTCGCCATGGAGCGGCGTGCCGCCGCTGATCAGGATCTTGGCCATCGTTGTTCCTAAACTTGTGCGCTCCTCCATGAGCGCAAGGAAGAACCGGCATCCCTGCCGGACTTTTTGATTCGAGTGGAGATCACCCTTGGCGCGCCGCGGCTTCCTCGGGGGTCAGGGTCTTCAGCGCCAGTGCGTGGATCGCGCCGCCCATCAGCTCGCCCAGCGTGGCGTACACCAGCCGGTGCCGCGCCAGCGGCAGCTTGCCGGCGAACTGGCTGGCGACCACGGTGGCCTCGAAATGCACGCCGTCGGCCCCGCTGACCTCGGCCTGGGCACCGGGCAGGCCGTTTTCGATCATCGCCTGGATGCGGGCTGGGTCCATCGGGGAAGGTTCCATACGGGAGTCTGGGCAGCCGGCGGCGGATTCCGCTGCGGCCGGAACCCATTGTGCTGGCTTATGACGTTAAAATGCGAACATGCCATGGTAATGGAAATCCGCTGGCGCAGAAATGACGGCGCTTCCGGACCAGTCCGAACGGAGCCGCGCATCATGGCCGCCCGGGCATCGTCCGTCCCTTCACCGAGTCCCCATGAACGCACGCATCGCCCCATCCGCCCCGATCGACCTGAATCCGGACGCCATCACCCGCAGCGCGCGCACCGTGATCGCCACCGAAGCGGCTGCCGTGGAAGCCCTGGAGCCGCGGATCGGGCCGGCGTTCGTCGAGGCCTGCCGGCTGATCCTGGGCTGCCGCGGGCGCGTGGTGGTCAGCGGCATGGGCAAGTCCGGCCATGTCGGGCGCAAGATCGCCGCCACCCTGGCTTCGACCGGCACGCCGGCGTTCTTCGTGCACCCGGGCGAGGCCAGCCACGGCGACCTCGGCATGATCCTGCCGCAGGACGTGGTGCTGGCGATCTCCTATTCCGGCGAGACCGACGAGCTGCTGTTCATCCTGCCGGTGATCAAGCGCCAGGGCATCCCGCTGATCGCCATTACCGGCCACGCGAACTCCTCGCTGGCGTCCCAGGCCGACGTGCACCTGGACGGCAGCATCTCCAGCGAAGCCTGCCCGCTCGGCCTGGCGCCGACCACCAGCACCACCGTGGCGCTGGTGCTGGGTGATGCACTGGCGATCGCACTGCTGGAGGCACGCGGCTTCACCTCGGACGACTTCGCCCGCTCGCATCCGGCCGGCGCGCTGGGCCGGCGCCTGCTGCTGCACATCAGCGACGTGATGCACAGTGGCGACGACGTGCCGCGGGTGTCGCCGGACGCCAGCCTCACCGCCGCCCTGGTCGAGATGACCCGCAAGCACCTGGGCATGACCGCCGTGGTCGACGCCGAACAGCGCCTGCTCGGCGTGTTCACCGACGGCGACCTGCGTCGTGCGCTGGACGACGACGGCGTGGACCTGCGCGGCGCCACCGTGGCCGAACTGATGACCCGCGGCCCGAAGACGATCGGCGCCGACAAGCTGGCGGCGGAAGCGGCGCAGCTGATGGAGAAGTACCAGATTCACGCGTTGCTGGTGGTCGACGACGAGCAGCACGTGGTCGGCGCACTGAACATTCACGACCTGCTCCGTGCGCGCGTTGTCTGAGCCTGATTTGTCTCGACAAATCAGGCAAATCAGGCAAGCTCGCTGTTGCGCTCTGAATCCATGAACATCAAAGCCGTGCCCAACTCCCCCTACTTCGCCAATCTGTCCGCCGACCTCATCGCCCGCGCCGCGAAAATCCGCCTGGCGGTGTTCGACGTGGACGGCACGCTGACCGACGGGCGCCTGTGGTACGGCGAGGACGGCCGCGAAACCAAGGTGTTCCACGTGCACGACGGGCTCGGCCTGAAACGGCTGCAGGCGAACGGCGTGCAGGTGGCGATCATCACCGCGCGGATCAGCCACCCGGTCGCGCTGCGCGCCGAGGAGCTGGATATCGCCCACGTCTACCAGGGCCAGGGCGACAAGCGCGCCTGCCTGCTGCAGTTGCTTGAAGCCCTGCACTTCGGCCCCGAGCAGGTCGCCTATGTCGGCGACGACCTGCCCGACCTGCCGCCGATGCGCATCGCCGCGCTGGCGGTGGCGGTGGCGAACGCCCACCCGTGGGTGGCCGAGGCGGCGCACTGGCAGACCACGCGGAGCGGCGGCATGGGTGCGGCGCGCGAGGTCTGCGACCTGATCCTGCACGCGCAAGGCAAGAGCGACGCCGAGCGGGAGCGCTGGCAGTGAGCCTGCGCCGCTACCTGCGCGACCGGCGCCTGCCGGCCGCGACCATCGCCATCGCGCTCGCCGCGGGTGTGGCCCAACTGCTGCTGTGGTGGTTCGGGCCGGCCCCGAAGACCAGCGACTTCGTCGGTCCGCCGCGCTCCAGCTACACCCTCACCGACGCCCGCATGACCGAATTCAACGCCGCGGGCCAACCCAGCTTCCATCTGCAGTCGCCGCACCTGGAACGCCGCGAGGGCGACGACTCGCTCTACCTCAACTCGCCCACCTTCCAGTTGCCGGCCAACAAGGCCGGCGTGCCGGACTGGCAGGGGCAATCGCTGTACGGATGGGTCAACAAGGATGGCAGCCAGCTCAAGCTGCAGGGCCCGGTGGAGATGCACCGGGCGGCGTTCGCCGACGCGCCGGCGGCCCACATGCAGACCGCCGACGTCACCGCGTGGCCGAAGCAGAACCGCCTGGAAACCGCGGCCCCGGCGCAGATGGTGCAAGGCGGCACTAGAATCAGCGGCATCGGCATGCGTGCCGACCTCAACGACAAACACCTGGAGCTGCTCGATGACGTCCATGCCACCTTCCCGCCGCACAAGCGCTAGGTTCGCGCTTGCCGTCGCAGCCCTCGGCCTGCTTGCGGCCCAGCCGGCGCTGGCCAAGAAGAGCGACCGCCAGCAGGAGATGCACATCGCCGCGAAGAACTTCGACGGCTTCCAGAAGCCGAACAGCGTGAGCACCCTGACCGGCAACGTGGTGATCAGCCAGGGCACGCTGAAGGCCAGCGGCGCCCAGGCCAAGGTGTATTTCGACGCCGACAGCCAGATCAGCCGGGTCGTCATCACCGGCAGTCCGGCCCACCTGGAACAACTGGATGAGAACAACAACCTGGTGCTCGGTGACGCCGCCACGCTCGACTACGACAACCTCAAGGGCATCGCCGTGCTCAGCGGCAATGCCTCGGTGACCCAGAAGGGCCGCGGCGACGCGCGCGGAGACCGGCTCACCTACAACACCGAGACCAGCGAGATGACCGGCGAGAGCGCCGGCGACGGCCTGGTCCACATGACCTTCAAGCCCAAGCCGCAACCGGCCGCCACCCCCGCGCCCGCCACGAGCAGCCCCGTGCCGCAGGGGCAGCCGTAACCGATGCTGTCCGCCGAAGGTCTGCAAAAGAGTTTCAAGTCGCGCCAGGTCGTGCGCGATTTCGGCTTCTCGATCCGCGAAGGCGAGGTGGTCGGCTTGCTCGGCCCCAACGGCGCCGGCAAGACCACCTGCTTCTACATGGTGGTCGGCCTGATCGAGGCCGATGGCGGCACGATCAAGCTGGACAAGCAGGACATCACCGGCCTGCCGATGCATGCACGCGCCAAGCTCGGCATCGGCTACCTGCCGCAGGAAGCGTCGGTGTTCCGTCGGCTCAGCGTGTCCGACAACATCATGGCCGTGCTGGAGCTGCGCGACGGGCTCAGCGAACAGCAGCGCAGCGCCGAGCTGGAAAACCTGCTGGACGAACTGAAGATCGCGCACATCGCCGCGCAGAAGGGCATCAGCCTGTCCGGCGGCGAACGGCGCCGGGTGGAGATCGCCCGCGCGCTGGCCGCCAACCCGCGCTACATGCTGCTGGATGAACCGTTCGCCGGGGTCGACCCGATCTCGGTCGGCGAGATCCAGCGCATCGTGCGGCACCTGAAGGAACGCGGCATCGGCGTGCTGATCACCGACCACAACGTGCGCGAAACCCTGGGCATCTGCGACCG
>Ga0070696_100002138_pt1 | contig 12996 bp, 13 predicted proteins | sample KBSK1253metaG_FD_65474 | JGI IMG/M metagenome (GOLD analysis project Ga0070696, IMG submission 65474) | Corn, switchgrass and miscanthus rhizosphere microbial communities from Kellogg Biological Station, Michigan, USA - KBS K1-25-3 metaG | ecosystem: Host-associated > Plants > Roots >... | reverse complement strand
CGAGCGCACGGCGCGGCGCTCCGCCGGGAACAGGGGCGCCGCCGCCCGGCCCAGGATCCGCGCGAGAGCCAGTCGAGCGCGGCGGGGTAGCACGTTCGCGGCTTCCACGAGCCGATAGGCCACCGCGCGATTGTAGGAATGGAAGTACCAGCGGGGACTCTCGATCGGTCCGGACATTCCGCTCCCAGTATAGTCCGGGGGATATGTCGGTTCCTGGATCGCCCCGGCGGGCCCTGGTGACGGGGGGCAGCCGCGGCCTCGGCCTGGCCGTGGCGCGCGCGCTGGCCCGAGACGGCCTCGAGGTCATCGCCACGTATGCCCACGACGCGGACGCGGCCCGGGCCGCCGAGGCCGCGGCCCGGGCCGACCGCTTGCCGATCACGCTGGCGCACTGCGATGCCGGGGAGCCGGCCGAGGTCCGCGCCCTCTTCGGGCGCATCCCGCCCGTGGACGTCGTCGTACACGCCGCGGGCTTCACGCGCGACCGCCTGCTGGTCGCCATGTCCGAGCCCGACTTCGACGACCTGCTGGCCGTCCACCTCCGGGGCGGATTCCTCGTCTCCCGACACGCGCTGCCGGCGATGCTCGCTCGGCGCTGGGGCCGGATCGTCTACGTGGTGTCGCCGAGCGCGCTCCTGGGCCGCCGCGGTCAGGCCAACTACGCCGCCGCCAAGGCGGGCCTGATCGGCCTGTGCCGCGCGCTGGCGCGAGAGGTCGGGCCGGACGGGATCACCGTCAACTGCGTGTGCGCGGGGTTGCTCGACACCGCGCTCACCGCCGAGCTGTCGGCCGAGGTCCGCGCCGAGCTGATCGACGCGATCCCGCTCGGTCGCGCGGGGCGGCCGGAGGAAGTCGCGCCCGCGATCGCGTTCCTCTGCTCCGACCGCGCCAGCTACGTCACCGGCCAAGTGATCGGGGTCGACGGAGGGCTGACATGAACTCGGAGGGGGGCTTCGCCCCCCTTCCGACGGTCGTCGCTCGCCTGCGGCTCGCTCCTCCCTGCCTCCCCCCAGAATCCGGATTGCGCCGGCGAAGCCGGCGCTCGAACGTGCGCGGTGATGGCCCTCTACAGCCACGCTGAGTAGTACATGCGGAAGACGCGGATGGGGCCGGGGCGGGTGGCGTAGACGCGGGTGGCCCAGAAGCCGCGCGTGCCGTCGAAGGTGATCACGCCGGGGCGCGCGGGCTCGTTGGGATCCGAGATCATGAGCTCGACGCTCGAGCCGTTGGCGCGGGACGCGAAGGCCACCACCGTGTGATTCAGCTCGAGGATCGGCCAGTTCGTGATGAGCAGCTGCACGAGGCGCCCGGCGGCGAGCTCGCGCTGGATCTCGTCGAGCACGCCGGCCTGGTGCCGCCGAGTCATCGGAAAGCCCACCCGCCAGTTGGTCCAGTGCACGAACGTCCACAGGCGTCCGCCCAGGCCTTCCTTGACCGCCGGCGCTTCGGCCCCCGAGAACTCACGGAGGCTCGCGTAGCCGGGAATCACCACGCGCTCCTCGACGGCGATCGGCTCGTGCCACGGGGGGCGCGCGACCACCCGGCGCACGCGCTCCACGTAGCCCGCCCGAGGAAGACGCGGGGCGGCGGGATCGAAGCGCGCGAACAGGAAGAACTGGCGGAGGCTCCGGGCCATCACGAAGCAGTAGTTGGCGTAGAGGTCATCGCGCTCCGGCGTCAAGGCGCGGACGTCGTTGGGGAACGCGAAGGTATCGCGCGCGAACGCGAAGTCGGGGACGCTGGCCTCGCCGGCGACGGGTGCTCGCGGCACCGAGGCGCAGGCGGCGACGGCGAGGATCGCGGCGGCGAGGACGACACGGCTCGTCGTTCGAAGGGAGCGCGCGAGGACGTTCACCGTCCGCCAAGCTTACGGGCTCGCCGCCCATCGTCAAGCTCGCGTGCTATCCTCGGCCGGGCTCGAGCATGGCGGACACGATCACCGGCCTCTATCGCCTGTTCTACGACGGGATCCTGAGCCGCCTGCCCGAAGCGCGCGCGGTCGCCCTCGGCCAGGCCATGCTCCGCGCGCTGCCCCTCGACCGCCTCGGCGCCTTCCGGCTCGAAGACCCTCGGCTGTCCGCCTCGCTGGGCGGGGTGCCCCTCGCGAACCCGCTGATCTTCGCCGCCATGTACTACGACGTGCGCATCCTCCGGCGCCTCATGGGGCTCGGCTTCGGCGCGGTGACCGCGAAGACCATCACGCGCCATCCGCGCCCGGGTCATCCGGAGCCGAACCTCGCCCGCGTGCGCACGCCCGCGGGCCCGGGGCTCGTCAACTGCAACGGTTTTCAGAACCCGGGCGTGGAGCGCTTCCGCCGGGAGATCACCGGCCTGCCCCACCGGGTGCCCCTGATCGTCAGCGTGGCCGGCGAGACCGCGGAGGACTATCTGGCCCTCACCGAAGCGCTGGCGCCGCTCGGCGACCTCGTGGAGTTCAACATCTCGTCGCCCAACACCACGCTCGTCTACGCCTGGAGCCGGCGGCCCGCGGAGCTCACCGCCCTCCTCAAGGCGGCCGGCGCCACCTCGCCCAAGCCGCTGATCGTCAAGCTCTCGCCCGACTTCGCCGACGTCAACGAGGCCGAGATCATTCCCGCCGCGCTCGAGGCGGGGGTGCGCATCGTGAACTATGGCAATACACGGCGGATCGAGGATCGCCGGCTCTCCCAGGGCACGGGGGGCCTGTCGGGGCCGGAGATCTTTCCCGCCACCCTGGCCAACCTGCGCCGCACGCGCGCACGCTTCGGCGACGCGCTCGAGATCATCGCCACCGGCGGCGTGGATGCGCCGGACAAGGCGGTGGCGCTGCTGCGCGAGGGCGCGACCGCGGTCGGGTGCTTCACGGGCTTCATCACGCGCGGGCCCATGCTGGCGCGGCGGCTGCTCGAAGGCGTCCGGGCGGCCCGATCACGCTGACGCCGCGCTCCAGACCGATAGCGGGTGCCCGGGAACGGCCCCGGGAGGGCGCCAACAGTTCACATGCTTGTCCACATGTCCACCGTTGTCCACAGCCTCCGAAATCGTACCGTGTGGCGCCCTCTGGCGGGCCGGTGGGCGAAAAGTGACGGTCTGTTCGTCCACCGACGAAGCCGCGCGCAAAAACTTGCCCACCGAGCGGCGTCGTCCGGCGACACCACGCCGCCGCGCGCGTTTGACGGGCCAAAACGAACCCTTGACACTCCGAGCACCCCGCTCGTACTTTGTGCGCCACGTGCCGAGCCGTGGATGGGACCGCAGTTGACCGACCGCAGACGTTGAGGGGACGCGACCGATGGACGCCAGCCGAAAGCCACTCGCGAAGATCGAAGGTCGGAGACGGATGCGATTGAGCGGCGTGACCGTGGCGTGGCGGGGCACGCCGAACCTCGACGACTGGGTCGCCTACATCGTCAACGGCACGCGCTCGAAGAAGCTGATCCTGGCCGATCACGCCTCAGAACGAAAGGTCAAGACCCTGATCTCCCGCCTGCAGACCCTCCCCAAGAAGGAAATCGAGAAGCTCGCGAAGAGTTAATCCTCGGAGGGGGGCTCCGCCCCCCTTCCGACGCTCCGCGCTCGCCTACGGCTCGCTTGTCGCTGCCTCCCCCAGGACGGATGGCGCGGGCGAAGCCCGCGCTCGGAGCGGCGTCGTCTCGCGGTCACAGAATTCCCTGCTTGGCGAAGCTCAGGAAGCGGCCGCGGCCGATGATGACGTGGTCGTGGATGCGGAGGTCGAGGAGGCGGGCGCAGTCGGCGAGCTGGCGGGTCAGGCGCACGTCCTCGCGGCTCGGGGTGGGATCGCCGCTGGGATGGTTGTGGATGAGGATGACCGAGGCCGCCGACTCCAGGATGGCCGGCTTGAAGACCTCGCGCGGGTGGACGAGGCTCGCCGACAGCGTGCCCTCGGACACGATGCGGTCGCGCAGCAGGCCGTTCTGGGCGTCCAGCAGCGCGATGCGGAAGACCTCGCGCTTGAGGTCCTCCATGAGGGGGCCGAAGGCCGCGTAGACCTCCTCGGGCCCGGAGAGGACCACGCGCTGGCCCGGGGTGCGCGCGCGCAGCCGGCGCGTGAGCTCGAACGCGGAGACCAGCCGCGCGGCCTTGACCGGCCCGATGCCCCGCACCCCGGCCAGCTCCGCGACCTCGCGCGAGGCCAGCTCGGCGAGGGAGCCGTAGGTGGCGAGGACCTCGCGGGCCACGTCGAGCGCGTTGCGGCCGCGCGTGCCCGAGCCGAGCTGAAGGGCCAGCAGCTCGGCGTCGGCGAGCGCGCCGGGCCCGCTCGCGTACAGACGCTCCCTCGGCCGATCGTCCGCCGGCGATCCGTCCATCACGCTCCTCTCTACGCCGCCCCCCTTTCCCCCGTCAATGTCACGGATCCGATACAGCTCGGAGGGGGGCTTCGCCCCCCTTCCGACGCTTGTCGCTCGCCTGAGGCTGGCTCCTCGCTGCCTCCCCCCAGGAAAGGATGGCGCCGGCAAAGCCGGCGCTCGAACTAGTCGGAGACGAGCGAAGCGCCCCGGCGAATCGAAATAGTCCTGGGGTCGTCGCCCACGCCTTCGATAGTCACGTGGATGGTGTGGTCGGGCAGCAGGGACTCGACCCGGTCGGCCCACTCGATCACGGTCACGCCGTCGCCGTCGATGAGCTCGACGAGCCCGATGCCGATCAGCTCGGCCGGACCCGCCGTGCGATAGGCGTCGACGTGGTGGATGGGCAGGTCGGCGCGGTACTCGTTGACGAGCACGAACGTGGGGCTGGTGGCCCAGGCGCTCGCGTGCAGGCCCCGGGCGAGGCCCTGGACGAAGCACGTCTTGCCGGCCCCCAGCTCGCCCCGCAGCGCCACCACGTCGCCGGGGTGGAGGGTGCGGGCCAGCGCCTCCCCGGCCGCGCGCGTCTCCTCCGCGCTGTGGGTGACCACGGTGGCATCGTCACTCATGGGTTCAGCCGCGAAGCGCGGCGAACGCGTCGGGCAGGGCCTCGATCACGTCGCCGGCCACCAGCGACTCTTCCCCGAGCCGGGCGGCGGCGAGGTCACCGGCCAGGCCGTGCAGGTACACGGCGGCGACCAGCGCGTCGGCCGGCGCGAGGCCCCGCGCCAGGAAGGCGCCGACCATCCCCGTCAGCACGTCGCCGGTGCCGCCGCTCGCCATGCCCGGGTTGCCGGTCGGGTTGAGGAACACGCGGCCGTCGGCGGCGGCCACCACGGTCGTCGCGCCCTTCAGCGCCAGATGGACGCCGTAGTCGGTGGCCAGGCGTCGGGCCGCGCCGATGCGGTCACGCTGGACGTCGGCCACCGACGCCCCGAGCAGCCGCGCCATCTCGGCCGGATGCGGGGTCAGACAGCGCGGGGCCGGGACGCCGCGCAGCAGCTCGAGCCGCCCCGCGACGGCGGTCAGCGCGTCGGCGTCGAGCACGAGCGGCCGATCGAGGTCGCGGGCGAGGCGACGCGCCAGCTCCTGGGTGTCGTCGTGGAGGCCGAGGCCGGGGCCGACGGCGACCGCATCGCGGGCCCGGGCGAGCTCGAGCACACGCTCGCGCGCGGCCAGCGCGACGCTGCCGGCCGGAGTCTCGGCGAGGGGCTCGGTCATCGACTCGACCACGAGCCCGGCCACGATGGGCTGCTGGCCGGCCGCGGTGGCCGTGGTCACCAGCCCGGCCCCCGCCCGCATGGCCGCGCGGGCGGCCAGCACCGCCGCCCCCGTCTTGCCGAGCGAGCCGCCGACGATCAGCAAGTATCCATAGGTTCCCTTGTGGGACTCGCGGGACCGTGGCGGCAGGAGGCCGGCCACGTCGGCGCGCTCGATCGCCCAGGTGCGGATGCCGCGTCCCACCTCGGCCTCGGCGACCCCGATGGGCACCACGGTCACGCGGCCCGCGAAGTCGAGGCCCGGCGGCTGCACGAGCCCGGACTTGAGCCCTGCGAACGTGAAGGTGGCCGTCGCGCGCACGGCCGGCCCGGGGGGCGCGCCGCCGTCGGCGGGCAGGCCCGACGGGATGTCGAGCGCGACCACGGGACGGCCGCTTCCGTTGACGTGCTCGATCAGGGCGGCGGTGAGTCCCGACGGCGCCCCGCGGGCGCCGGTGCCGAGGAGCGCGTCGACGACCACGTGCGCCTCGGCGAGCCGCGGCGGAACCTGGGCGGCGTCCTCGATCACGACCGGCCGCACGCCCGCGCGGCGCAGCTCCGCGAGCTTGACGCCGGCGTCGCCCCCGACGTCCTCGGGCCGCGCGGCCAGCAGCACGGTGGGACGATGCCCGCGCCGGCGCAGCCAGCGCGCGACCACGAAGCCGTCGCCGCCGTTGCCGCCCTTGCCGCACACGATGGCCACCCGCGCGCCCCGGCGGGGGGCGCCGAGGGCCGGCAGCAGCGCCACCAGGCCGGCCGCCGCGCCGCGTCCGGCGTGCTCCATCAGGGTGGCGCCGGGGATGCCCAGCTCGTCGATCGCGCGGCGGTCGAGCGCGCGCATCTCGGCCGCCGTGAAGACCGGACGCACGGCTACGGTCTCGCGGGCGGCGGCAGCGCGATCGCCTCGCGCAGGAAATCCGCGAGGATCTGCGTGTAGAGGTCCCGCCCCTCGTGTCGCGCCAGCCGTGGCAGCTCGACGCTCAGGGCCCGGGACGACACCCGCTCGACGCGCGCACGCTCGGCGGCGCCCTCCGCCGGCGCCACGCGCACGTGAAGGCGCATCGCGGGCGCGCGCCCGCGCAGATGGGCATCCCGCACCAGCTCGAACAGGGTCCGCAGCTTGAGGATCTGATCCGCATCCACGCCGACGGTCCCGACGTCGATCCGGTCCACGGAGTCACGCCGTTCACTGCCATGGATCTCGACGTAGAACGCCAGCGCCCCCCGCGCCACCTCCCGCACCCGCCGCTCATACCCATCGTCGACAGCCGGCGCAACCACGAGCCCGAACCCCGTCAGCCGCGCCACCTCCGCCGCGAACTCCCCCGTCCCATCACCCGCCGCCGCTCGCGGCGCCGCCACCACAACTCCCACCCTCCCCGCCTGCGCCCGCGGCCCCTCCACCACAACAGGACGAGTCGTGCACCCGACGACCAACACCGCCGCTGTAGCGATACCCGGAACACGTCGGAGTAAGCGCCGTTCGAGCGCGGGCTTCGCCCGCGCAATCCTCGTCCGAAGGGGGAGGCAGGGAGGCACGCGCCTCACGTCTCCGTGAGGCGCGTGCCGACCGTCGGAAGGGGGACGGAGTCCCCCTCCGAGACTAAAATGGCCTGCGCCATCGCGTAGTCGCCGTCGTGGGTCAGCGCGAGCAGCATCCGGCTGCCGCCCCGGGCCCGGCCGATCTCGTGCGACCGCCCCCGCAGCACCAGCGTGGGCGCCTGGCCGCGCTCGCGCACGACCTCGAGCTCGCGCCACTGGATCCCGAAGCGGAGGCCGGTGCCCAGCGCCTTGAGGCCCGCCTCCTTGGCCGCGAAGCGCGCGGCGAAGTGGGGGACCGGATCCCGGCGCGCCCGGCAATAGGCGATCTCCCCGTCCGTGAAGACGCGGCGGAGGAACCGCTCCTCCCAGCGGCCGATCACGTCCCGCATCCGGCTGATCTGGACGAGGTCGATGCCGATGCCGCGGACCGTCACGGGACGCCGATCCGCGCCCGGACCACCAGGGCCAGCTCGTCGGCCATGGCGCGGATGCGCTCGCCGTCGGCGCCCTCGATCATGATGCGGGCCAGCGACTCCGTCCCCGAGTAGCGGATCAGGATGCGCCCCGCCCCGTCCATCTCGCCCTCGAACGCGCTCACCCGCGCCTGCAGATCGGCCAGCGAGTCGAGCGGCGGCTTGTCGCGGACGGGCACGTTGACCAGCACCTGGGGGAACTTTCGCAGGCACGCGGCGAGCGCCGCCAGGTCTTCCCCGGTCTCCCGCATCACCGACAGCAGGGCCAGGGCCGACAGGATGCCGTCGCCGCTGGGGGCGTGGTCGAGGAACAGCAGGTGGCCCGACTGCTCACCCCCCAGGTTGGCGCCGAGCCGCTGCATCTCCTCGCTCACGTAGCGGTCGCCGACCTGGGTCTTGACCACGTCCACGCCGGCCGCACGCAGGGCCGCGTCGAGCCCCAGGTTGGCCATGACCGTGGTCACGACCACGTTGGCCTTGAGGCGCCCCCGCGCGGCCAGGTGCCGCCCGGCAATGGCCAGCGCATAATCGCCGTCCCGGATCTCGCCCGTGTGGTCGACCGCGATCAGGCGGTCGCCGTCGCCGTCGAAGGCGAACCCGACGGTGGCGCCGAGGGCCCGCACGCGACGGGCGAGCGCTCCGGGATGGAGGGCGCCGCAGCCCGCGTTGATGTTGGTGCCGTCGGGCCGGCACGCCACCGACACCACCCGCGCGCCCAGGTGCCGGAAGAGCCGCGGGGCCACCCGATAGGTGGCGCCGTGCGCGCAGTCGAGGACGACCGTCATGCCGCCGAGGTCGAGCGGGAAGCAGCGGCCCAGAAACTCGAGGTAATACGCCTCGGCCCGATCGTAGGCGACCAGCCGGCCGATCGCGGCTTCCTTGGCCCGGGGCGCGCCGTCCGCGCCCTCCAGCCGGGCCTCGATCTCGTCTTCCCAGGCGTCGGGAAACTTGGTCCCGCCCGCCGAGAAGAGCTTGATCCCGTTGTCCTGGAAGGGATTGTGGGACGCCGAGAGCACGATCCCGCCGTCGGCGTCGAGGGCCCGGGTCAGGAGCGCGATCCCCGGCGTCGGCAGCACCCCGACCGCGTAACAGTCGCCGCCGGCGGAGAGGATGCCCGCGGCCATCGCGGACTCGAGGAGCGGACCGGAGCGGCGGGTGTCGCGCCCGATCACGAGCCGGGCGCGCTCGACGCCGCGCTCGGCCTTCAGGGTGGCCACGAGCTGGCGTCCCACGCGAAAGGCCAGCTCGGGGGTCAGGGGCGGCTCGTTGGCGACTCCGCGAATGCCGTCGGTCCCGAACAGCCGCGTCACCTGCGTAACCCCTCCGTGTCGAGCGCCGTGCCGCTCGCGGCCTGGATGTCGACCGTTACCTGCACGCCCTCGCCCTCGAGGAGGGACACGGAGTCGGGAAACGCGATCCCGACGCTCTGGGTCACGCTGCTCCGGCGCCCCGCCACGTCGACGGGCGTCGTCTGGATGCTGTCTCGCCCTTCGATTGTAGAACGGCGGCCCTTGACGACCACCACGTTTGGCTCGACCCGGACGCCCACCACGCGATGCCCGGGGGCCGGAGTCCCGAGCACGACCGGCACCACCCGGAGCGTGGCCTCGACGGTGGCCGCGGCCAGCCGCCGGTCTCGGGCGGCGAGGGCGACCCAGAGCGTCAGCGCGATCGCCAGGGCGAGGAGCTTCAGCGGCCAGTTCCGCCCGAGCTCGCTCACGGGCGCGGCGACGGGACGAAGCGGGCCCGCAGGACCGTCCAGAACGCCGCACGGGGGGCGGGCAGGCCCCCCTCGGCCACCAGCTCGTGGAGACGGCGGCGCAGCGCGCTCTCGTCGAGCGGCGACTCGATGCGGCCGTCGACGGCGAGCGAGGTGCGCCCGGTCTCCTCGGAGACGACGAGGGCGACGGCGTCGGTCTCCTCGCTGATGCCGAGGGCCGCGCGGTGGCGGCTGCCGAGCGCGCGCGCGACGTCGGCGGTCCGCGACAGCGGCAGGAAGCACCCGGCGGCGGCGATCCGCACGCCTTCCACCAGCACGGCGCCGTCGTGGAGCGGCGAGGCGGGCAGGAACAGGCTCTCCAGCAAGTCGGTCGATGCCAGCGCGTCCAGCGGCACGCCCAGCTCGGCGTACTGGCGGAGGCCGCCCGTGCGCTCGATCACGATCAGCGCGCCGATGCGCCGGGCCGCGAGCGCGTGGGCGGCCCGGGCGATCTCGTCGACCAGCTCCGCCCGCTTGGCCCGCGAGGCGCCCACCAGGGCCTGGAGGAACTGCCCCTGGCCGAGCCGGGCGAGCGCGCGCCGCAGCTCCGGCTGGAACAGCACCACCAGGACCACCGCCCACACCGCCCAGAACGTGTCCAGCAGCCAGCCGAGGCTGCGCAGCTCGAGGCGGCGCGCCACCACCAGGCCGGCCAGCAGGGCCCCGAGGCCGATCAGGATCTGGGCGGCCCGCGTGCCGCGAAAGGCCACGAGCAAGCGGTAGACGATGAACGCGACCAGGAAGACGTCGAGGGCGTCCCGCCAGCGGAACCCGGCGAGCAGGTCACGCATCGCGGGCGGCCTCGAGGACGCGCTCGGCGACGCGCGCGGCGTCCAGCGTCTCGGCCACGTCGTGGGTCCGGATCAGCGCCGCGCCATTCAACACGGCCACCGCCGTGGCGGCCAGCGACCCGGCCAGCCGGTCCGCGGTCGCCGGTCGCCGGGTGATCGCTCCGATGAACGACTTGCGCGAGACCCCGACGCCGAGCGGCCGGCCGAGCGCGGACAGCTCGCGAAGCCCGGCCAGCACCGCGACGTCGTGCAAGTCCCACGAGCGGGGTCCTTGGCGGAAGAAGCCGATGCCCGGATCGAGGACCACGCGATCGTCCGGAATACCGGCCAGGCGCGCCCGCTCGAGGCAGGACGCCAGCAGCGCTCGCGTGAGCGCCAGAGGACCGCCGTCGTCAGCCGCCGCGCCGTGAGACTCGGGAAAGGCCATCAGGATGAGGGACACCTCGTGCTCGGCCGCCAGCTGCGCGAGCGCGCGGTCGCGGAGCCCGTGGACGTCGTTCAGGACGCGGGCGCCGCTCTCGAGCGCCGCCCGCGCGGGTCCGGGCCGGCACGTGTCGGCCGAGACCGGCACCGAGAGCTTCGCCGCCAGCGCATCCACCGCGGCGGCCAGCCGCCTGGCCTCTTCATCATCCGAGATGTCGGTGTCGAGATAGGGCGCGGTCGACCGGGCGCCCACGTCGATCAACGCGGCCCCCGCCTCCACCATCGCCACCGCCGCCTCGACCAGCGCCTCGGACTCCCGATGAACGGACCCGGCATGGAACGACTCCGGACTCACGTTGAGCGCGCCCATGACCACGACCGGTGCCCCGCCACCGACCGAGACACCGCCAAGATTCGCCCGGGGCAGGACAGACATGCCTCACGATACCATCCCGCTCCGCCGACAACGGTCGCAGAACACCCCCACCCCTGCCCCCTCCCCGCAAGGGGGAGGGGGACCGCAGTCAACGCCAAAGACGTGTTCAATCAACCGCTCCGAGCGCGGGCTCCGCCCCGCAAGAACGCAATGTCGAGGAGCGCCACGGCTTTGCCGCGGCGCGACGAGCGCCGGGGGGTTTGGGGGGCCCTAGGCCCCCCATGTGGTCGATCGAGCGACGACCGTCGGAAGGGGAACGAAGTCCCCCTCCGAGTTCAAGCAGTCGCCGGCGAGAACGGGCGGGCGCGGAGGATGCGCGCGATCTCTTCGCTGTCGAGCGACTCGCGCTCGAGCAGCGCGCGAGCCAGCGCGTGCAGCTTCTCGATGTTGTCCTCGAGGATCTGACGGGCCCGCGAGGCGCACTCGAGGACCAGGCGCTTGATCTCGGAGTCGATCTGGAGCGCGGTGTCCTCGCTGTAGTCCTTGGCCCGGGCCACCTCGCGGCCGAGGAAGATGTGCTCCTCGTTCTTGCCGAAGGTCAGCGGGCCGAGCTTGTCCGACATCCCCCACTCGCAGACCATCTTGCGGGCCATCTCGGTGGCCTTCTCGAGGTCGTCGCCGGCGCCCGTGGTCTGCTGGTTGAGGACGATCTCCTCGGCCGCCCGCCCGCCGAGCAGGATCGTGATCCGGCTGACCAGATAGTCGCGGGAGTAGTTGTACTTGTCGTCCATGGGCAGCTGCATGGTCAGGCCGAGGGCGCGGCCGCGCGGGATGATCGTGACCTTGTGCAGCGGATCGGCCCCGGGCAGGAAGTCGGCGACCAGCGCGTGGCCGGCCTCGTGGTACGCGATCGTCCGCTTCTCGGTGTCGCTGATGATCATCGAGCGGCGCTCGACGCCCATGAGGACCTTGTCCTTGGCGTTCTCGAAGTCGAGCATCTCGACGAACTTCTTGCTCTGGCGCGCAGCCAGCAGCGCCGCCTCGTTGACGAGGTTGGCCAGATCCGCGCCCGAGAAGCCCGGGGTCCCGCGGGCGAGCAGTTTCAGCTCGACGTCCGGGGCCAGCGGGATACGGCGTGCGTGCACGCGCAGGATCTCTTCCCGCCCCTTGACGTCGGGCCGCGGCACGACGACTTGTCGGTCGAAGCGGCCGGGTCGCAGCAGCGCCGGATCGAGAACATCCGGTCTGTTCGTCGCGGCGATGAGGATCACGCCCTCGTTGGTCTCGAAGCCGTCCATCTCGACCAGGAGCTGGTTCAGGGTCTGCTCGCGCTCGTCGTGACCGCCGCCGAGGCCGGCCCCCCGGTGTCGGCCGACCGCGTCGATCTCGTCCATGAAGATGATGCAGGGCGCGTGCTTCTTACCCTGCTCGAAGAGGTCTCGGACCCGGGAGGCGCCGACCCCGACGAACATCTCCACGAAGTCGGAACCGGAGATGGAGAAGAAGGGAACGTTCGCTTCGCCGGCAATCGCCTTCGCCAGGAGCGTCTTGCCGGTGCCGGGAGGGCCGACGAGGAGCACGCCCTTGGGAATCTTGCCCCCGAGCTTCTGGAACTTCTGTGGATCCTTGAGGAAATCGATGATCTCGCGCAGCTCTTCCTTGGCCTCGTCGACCCCCGCCACGTCCTGGAACGTGATCTTGTTCTGCTTCTCCGAGATCAGCCGGGCCCGCGCCTTGCCGAACGACAACGCCTTGGCGCCGCCGCCCTGCATCTGACGCATGAAGAAGATCCACACGCCGATGAACAGCAGCATCGGCACCCACTGCAGGAAGATCGCGTACCACGGGTTCGAGTCCGGCGGCTTCACGGCGATGCGCACCCCGCGGTCGCGCAGCATCTTGACCAGGTCGGGATAGTCGACGATGTAGGTCCGCTGGGTCTGGGCGCTGTCCTTGAGGTTGTAGGTCACGAGGTTGCCGCGGATGACGACCGATTCGACACGGCCCTGATCGATCGCCTTGAGGAA
>Ga0070696_100002137_pt1 | contig 12996 bp, 14 predicted proteins | sample KBSK1253metaG_FD_65474 | JGI IMG/M metagenome (GOLD analysis project Ga0070696, IMG submission 65474) | Corn, switchgrass and miscanthus rhizosphere microbial communities from Kellogg Biological Station, Michigan, USA - KBS K1-25-3 metaG | ecosystem: Host-associated > Plants > Roots >... | reverse complement strand
GTGTACTTCACCGCGTCGATGTTGAGACAGCAGACGCCAAACCCCGGCCGATCGCGGCGCGTCTCGGTCGAAGAATGGCTGCGGATCAAGATGTCGGCGCCTTTGAACACGCCCGCCTTCCACATGATGTTCTTCGCCGGCGGATCGACCTCCTCGGCCGGGGTGCCGTAGACGATGATCCGGCCGGGCACGCGCGACTGCGTCATGTACTCCAGCAGCGCACGCGCCGCGGCGAACGCGACCGGGCTTTGCGCGTTGTGCTGATCGCCATGGAAGTCGCCCTGCGTCCCGCGCAGTGCGTCATACTCGGCGATCAGGCCCAGCGTGGGACCGCTCGCACCGGCGGGCGAGGTCCAGCGCGCGACGAACGCGGTTTGCATTCCGGCGACGCCGGTGTCGATCTGAAAGCCGTAGCTCCGCAGCAGCGTGGTGAGCGTGTCGACCGCCTGAAACTCGTGCCAGCCGACTTCCGGATGCCGGCCGATCCAGTCGGAGACGCTTTGGAGCTCGCCGTTCCAGAGCGCTCCCACACGCGCGAGCACGCGTTCGCGCGCCGGGTCGCTGCGCGAAGCCAGGCGGAGCGCGGTCTCAGTCGGCTTGAGTCGCGCCTCGAGCGAGTCGATCTGACGGAGAATTCCCGCCGCGGCTTCGCGCTCGATGTCGGTGGTTTGGACTGCGAGGGCGAGAACGAGAAGGAGTGGAGTCATTCGGTCACCTTGATCTTCATCGGGACGATAACCGTTCCCCATTGGAGCTTCAGCATCGCCGAATCGGCGTCGACCAGCGGGAAATAGTATGTGAGCGTTTCCATGTGCGGACCCGTCTCCGGTGCGACCGTGATGCGTAAGGCGTCCTGCGTCTCGCCGGGATAGTTCGTGTGCCATACCCCCACGCCCTTGTTGAAGATCACCGTCCACGGCTTCGGCGGCGCCTCGGGAATCGTCCAGAGCGTGTAGCGGCCCGCCGCGAGCGCATGGCCGTCGATCGTCACGTCCTTGCTGAACGCAATCGTCGTCGCGGAATCAGCGCCGGGATGCCAGCGCCGGCCCCACGGGACCAGGCCGCCGAACAGCTCGCGGCCCCGCGCCACGGGACGGTTGTAGGTGATCGCGACGTCGGTTCCCTGGATGCGTTGCGTGACGGTTCCATGTTGGCTGCGAGGATACTGCACTCCCGATAGCCAATAGCCGATAGCCGATAGCACCACCCAGCCAATGCTGGACATTAGAGGCCACCCAAAGCCAACAAAGCTCCTTCGTGCTCTAAGAGCCAGCGTTTCCTGTCCAACCCACCACCAAATCCGGTCAGATCGCCGTTCGCACCAACCACCCGATGACACGGGACGATGATCGGAATCGGATTCTTGCCATTCGCCGCCCCGACGGCGCGTGCATCCTTCGGCTCGCCGAGCTGGCGCGCCAGCTTGCCGTAGCTCGTCGTCGAGCCGTAGGGGATGTCGCGCAGTAACCGCCACACACGCTGCTCGAACGCCGTCCCTGTTGGGTCGAGCGGCAGATCGAAGCTCGTGCGCTCGCGCGCGAAATACTCGGCGAGCTGCTGCCTGGCCATGATCAGCACGTCGTTGTCGCCCACGTCGCCGATCTCGGCGCGACGCGATGTGGGGAAGTACACGCCGGTCAGCGCGGTGTCGGACGCGGTCAACACCAGCTCCCCAATGGGGCTCGCGAAAATCGTGGATGTGGTCATTTGCCGTGCAGCTTTCTGACGGTCTCGATGGTATCGGCGTCTTCGGGCCCCTTATCTTCGCGATAACGCACGACGCGCGCAAAGCGCAGCGCCAGCCCGCCGGGATAGTGCGGGCTGTCCTGCAAGCCGTTGAACGCGATCTCCACGACGAGCTCGGGCCGCACGTACACCACGATCCCATCGCGGTGGGTCTCGAGCTCCTGCAGCCGCTTGGTCTGCCACGCGAGCAATTCGTCGGTGAGACCCTTGAACGTCTTGCCCAACATCACGAAGCCGCCGTTGTCGGGATCGCGCGCGCCCAGGTGCAGGTTCGACAGCTTGCCGTGGCGGCGGCCGTGGCCCCACTCGGCGGCCAGCACGACGAGATCGAGCGTGTTCGCCTTCTTGAGTTTGAACCACGCCCCGCCCCGCCGGCCCGCGGTGTAGGTCGAGCTCAGCCCCTTGGCCACCAGGCCCTCTTGTCCCGCCGCGATCGCGGCATCGAAGAAGCCTCGAGCCTGCGCGGCATCGGCGGTGATGAGTCGCGGGAGCCGCATCGCGTCGGGGATACGCTGCGCCAGCACCTCGTGGCGCGTCGAGTAGGGTTGATCGAGCAGCGACGCGCCGTCGAGGTAGAGAATGTCGAAGAAGAACGGCTGGCCGCCGCCGAGGCGTTTCATGGTCTCCTGAAAGAGCAGTGGTCTGTTGTCTGTCGTCAGGGCGATCGCTTCGCCGTCGAGAATGACCTCGTTCATGCCGAGCTGCTTCACGATCTCGACGACGGCCGTGAGCTCTCCGGTGATCTCATTCAATATCCGCGAGTACACGCGGACTTCGCTTCCGCGTTTGTGCACCTGAATTCGAATCCCGTCCAGCTTGTGCTCGAATGCCGCCGGCTCCGCCGGCCCGAGCTCCGCGAGCGCCGCTTCGACATTGTCGGCCGTCTTCGCAAGCATCGGCTTCAAGGGCCGAAACAGCTCGATCTTGAAGCTCGACACATCGCCTTTGGCCACCGCGCCGATGTTGCCGGCGAGCATGACCGCCCGGCGCACCTCGTTGGCGGGCAGATCGCGGGCCTTGGCCAGCGCGTTGACCATGATCCCCTCGAGCGCACCCTGCCGCAGCTCGCCGGTCAAGAGGCGAAACAGGAAGTCTTGCTCCGCAGCGGTCGCTTGTGAAAACAGTTCGGTAAGCAAGCGCTGCTTCTCGCCGGCAGAGCCCTTGCCAGCAGTGTTCGAAATGCGCTCGAGGATGCTGTCCACGTCGCGCACGTGCAGGCGTGCCGACGTGCTGACGTGTGACTTGGCCTTCTGGAGTGTCGCCCACCCCACACCCACCTTTGATTGCCGAATCGTGCCGGAGAGATAGGCGATCGCGAGCTCGATCTCGTCGGGGCTTGCCTGCTTCAGGAGATCGGCGAGGAGGGTGATCTTGGCGAGGCGGCCGGAGGTGGCCGCGACCTGGGTGGAGGTGGCAACGAGTAAGGAGAAAAGCACGCTCGAAATTTAGTCCACACCCTAGATAGTTTCTCTGTATGCCGAAGACAGCCGCCGGCCTTCTACTATATCGCTACCGAGAAGGGCTCGAAGTGTTTCTCGTCCATCCCGGCGGGCCGTTTTGGGCGGCGAAGGACGAGGGCGCGTGGTCGATTCCAAAGGGGGAATTCGAACCGGGGGAAGAGCCGCTCGCGGCCGCGCAGCGCGAGTTCACGGAAGAAACGGGCTTCGTTGCCGCGGGTGACTTTCTGCCGCTCACGCCGCTCAAGCAGAAGAGCGGCAAGATCGTGCATGCCTGGGCGGTGCAGCTGGACTGCGACCCCGCGCGCGTGCGGAGTAACACATTCACGTTCAAGGGTCGAGAGTTTCCGGAGGTCGATCGCGCGGGATGGTTCAGTATCGATGAGGCGAGAAACAAATTGTTGCCAGGACAGCTCGGCTTCCTGGAAGAGCTTAGGCGAGTAGCACCCCGTGGATGACATCCTCGTCGAAGCCGCCGTTGAATCGCTCGCTGCCGCGCTCGCGGCCGCCGAAGGGGGTGCGCGGCGCATCGACCTGTGCGCCGATCTCGCGCATGGCGGCATCACGCCGGATATCGAGCTGCTGCGTGATTCCGTATCCCGACTCCCGATTCCTGTCTTCGTGCTCGTGCGCCCGCGTGCCGGCGACTTCGTGTACGCAGACGCCGAGCATCGCACGATGCTCGAGCAGATTCGCCAGGCGAAGGGCGCCGGCGCCCGTGGCATCGTGACCGGCGCGCTCACGGCGCAGCGGGACATTGACCAAAACCGGACGGCCGAGCTGATCGCGGCGGCGCGGCCGTTACCGGTAACGTTTCATCGTGCGTTCGATGAATGCCCTGACCTCTCGCGTGCGCTCGAGATCCTGATCCAGCTCGGCATCGCGCGCGTGCTGACGTCAGGTGGGGCGAGGACCGCGGCGGACGGGGTGGACCAGATCGGGCGGCTCGTGAAACAGGCGCAGGGACGAATCGAGATCATGCCCGGCGGTGGGATCGATGCCGGCAATGCTCGACAGATCGTGCAGACCGGTGTGCGCGAAATCCATTTCAGCGTGCGACATGCGGAGAAAGTACGAAAGGTCCTCGCCTCCTAACGCCCACCTAACGTTCGTATCACCGCTCGCGTCAATAATCATTCCTCCGTTGGTCCAGTCATGTCTCTGCAGGAGTTGATTCATGAAACGAGCTCTGACCATTCTGGCGTCCGTTCTTTTCGTCACGAGGGCGGGGGCGCAGGCCGCGGTCGTCACGCGGAGCGCCACGTTGCGGGCCGGCCCATCCCGGTCCTGGCCGATCAAGGGAAAGCTCCATCCCGACGACGAGCTCCTCGTCGTCCATCCCGACCAAAAGAATGGCTACTACGAGGTGCGAGCGGCCGACGGCGAGCCCGGCTGGGTGTGGGCGCGCGACGTCCGGATCGCGGACCTTGTTGCGGACTCCTATAGCCAAGACGCCGGTGCGTCGCTCGTGGCGTACGTGGTGGACGTGCGGAACGATTCCGACGGGACACTGAAAGGCCATTGGATGCGCTTCGCGGGCCGGCCGTTTTGGGACGTCGAGTACGTTCAGCAGGCGGGTGGAGCGCCTTGTAGCTTCCTGATGAACTCGCGCTGAAACCAGCGCAATCCGCGCGCGCGGAGCTGCCCCCAACGTAGTCCTGTCAGCTTCTTCACCAGCCGATAGCACGCGCTGGGATGGCGGCGCGACCGGAACGCGAGATGGCAGAGCGACGCGCCCTCGTTCTCGGCCGCGCGCAGCCACGCTTCCAGCGTGGCCCACTCGGCGAGCCGATGCAGTGGCGGAAGACCGGCATCCTTGAGAATCCGCGCTACTTTGAAGCGACTGCGCAGGCCCAGGTTGCGCGCGACCTCTTGGGCCGAGCCGATCGATCCTTCGGCCAGGAACACGGCTTCCACGATGGCGCTGGGCAGCAGCGCCATCGCGGGCCGGATCGTCCGAATCGTGCGGAGCGATTCCACGAGCATACTCCGCGAAAATTCCCCAAACCGTGGGCCACGGTCAACGATTTTGCTCAAAATGTTCCTAGGGAGTTTACTGAATGCGCCGCGTCCGCTATTCCGTCGCGATGAGCCTGGACGGTTACATCGCCGGCCCGAAAGGCGAGTTCGATTGGATTCCGATGGATCCCGACATCGACTTCGGCGCCCTGTTCAAAGACTTCGACACGATGCTGATGGGCCGCAAATCGTGGGAGGAGGCGCGCAAACAACAGGCGAGTGGGGCGCCAAGCTTCGAGATGCCGACCTACGTCTTCTCGCGCACGCTGCGCCAGGAGGCCGCGCCGGGCGCGATCGTCTCAAATGATCTCAAGAAGACGGTCAAGGAGCTGAAACAACTGCAAGGCAAGGACATCTGGCTCTGGGGCGGAGGCGAGCTGTTTCAGAGCATGCTCGACCTCGGCCTCGTCGACGGCGTGGATGTCGCCGTCGTCCCCGTGCTACTCGGCAAGGGACTGCGGATGCTCCCGGCGGCGCAGAAGATGGCGAAACTCAAACTGGTAAAGCACCGTGCGTATCCGAAGACGGGGACGGTGCTGCTCAAGTATGAGGTGAAGTAGCGAGTCTATGCGAAACGCCTTCTGGGTCGCCTGCTACGCGGTCGCCATGGCCGCCGTCGAATCGGCGGTGGTCGTGTACCTGCGGGCACTGTATAGCGGCGACGCGCCCGCGTCGGTGCTGCAGTATGCGCTCCCCGAACGGCTCGTCGTGATCGAAGTCGGACGCGAGGTTGCCACGCTGGTCATGATTCTGGCGGTGGCGGCGCTGGCGGCCCGCACCGCGCGCGACCGGTTCCTCTACTTCGCGCTCATTTTCGGCGTCTGGGACATCTTCTACTATATCTGGCTCTGGGTGTTCATCGGCTGGCCGCCGTCGCTCTTCACCTGGGACATCCTGTTCCTCATCCCCATCCCCTGGATCGGCCCCGTCATTGCGCCCGTGATCGTAAGTCTCGGGCTCGTGATCGGGGCGCTGTGGCTCCTCGCCCGTCCCGCGATCGTGCTGCCGCGGCTGTTCTGGGGGCTCGCGATCCCCGGCGCCATGCTGGTTGTGCTCTCGTTTACCGTGGACTACCGGTACGTGTTCGTCCAGACCGATCCGCCGCGGTTTCGGTGGGAGCTGTTTGGCGCCGGAATCCTGCTGGCGCTCGGAGGATTGATTTGGGCGAGCCGCGGCTTCAGCCGGGCAACGCGCGAAAGTGCAGCGGGTCCCTGAGGTTCTGTAACTCGCGGTAATAGTACAGCGCGCTCGGCCGGCGATCCTTGAAGCGGAGCGACTTCAAGAACGCGAGCTCGGCGGACGTGGCCGTGCCACTCAGCTGCGGGTCACGCAGAAACTCGAGCAGTCCCTTCTCCTGATCGCCGTTGCGCTCGTCGTGTTCGCTGTATTCAAACCGCTTCGCGGGTCCGGTCGCGGGGTGGACGGTGAGCGCGAACGTCGCGGGCTCCCACTCCCATGCCGCGATGGCGCTGTCGAGCCGGCTGCGTTGTTTCGGCGTGATTTGCAGGACGTCGCCGCCGAGGCGCGCGACGTGCAGCAGGGTCTGCGCGACCAGCCGCTCCAGCTCCCCGAAGGATTGCGGTTCGAGGATGGCGCGCACGGCTTCGCGCTGCGCCGGGACGCACTTGCGCAGCAGCAGCGCGCGCAGCTCGGGGAACAGCGGCGCGACCTCGCCGAGCCGCCGCAGGCGCTCTTCCTTGAGATAGGCCTCGGCGACGCGGGCCAGCTCGCCCTGGGGCAGCTTCAGGAACCGGTCCATCCGGTCGTAGATGTCCGTGCGCTCGGGGGCGGGCGCCGCTTTCTTGCGCGTGAGGATCTGGGAGACGTACGACTCCGTCACGTTCGCCGCGCGCGCCAGATCGCGTTGATCGAGCTGCAGCTCGTCCAGGCGTTGCCGGATCACCAGGGCGACGTCCATGGTTAACTAGCCTCGGTTAATAGTTGGACCTTCTGTGCCTGTAATTTGACAAAAATAGTACAGTCGGCTACGTTGGGCCATGAACACGCACTGCCATCGCTGCGGCGGATTCATCGCCAATCCCGGGGGCACCACCTATCGGGAGTCGTCGGTGGCGACGCCGGTCGCGATTCCGCACAGCGCGCTGTGCCTGTGCGAACATGCGATCATCTACGGACCGGTCCCGGAGCTGGAGGGCGAGCGCAAGGTCCGGGGCGTTCATCACATTCGTTCTGCGTCGCGCAATTAGCATTAGCCAGAATCGAGCCGCCGCTCGCAGCCCGCTGGTCGCCGATCGCGGGCCGGCGCGCTGTCCCGCCTGCCAGGCTTATCTCGAGTTCCGCACCGACCGGTTCGGCCGCATGCTCGAGCAGTGCGCCTGCGGGCACCGCGCGTTGGTCGAGCGCCGCAGCGGCAAGCGCGAAGAACCTGGGGAGCCGAAATCGTGACGAAAGAAGTGGCGTTGGAGATCGAGGGAACCGTGTCGGAGCTGCTGCGCAACTCGACGTTTCGCGTGACGCTCGAAAACGGCCACTCCGTGCTGGCGACGATTGCCGGCAAGATGCGCAAGTTTCGGATTCGGGTACTGGCGGGCGATCGCGTGACGCTGGCGCTCTCACCGTATGATCTGACGCGGGGCAGGATCGTCTACCGCCACAAGTAACCTCGCCGCGCCGCCGCATAACCAACCTTGTTAAGTTTCATACCATCGTGAACCAACAACTTGACAAACTTAGTACAGTCGGCTAGGCTTGGCCAGTCGTGGTAGTGTCAGGGGACCGAAGTTCACGCTGTTGCAGGTAAGGAGTCACCCATGTTTGCACGCAACGTCACGCTGCATCTCAAGGCCAACACGGCCGCCGAATTCACCCGCATGCTCGAGAACGATGTCCTCCCAGTGCTGCGGAAGCAGTCCGGGTTCAAGGACGAGATCACATTTCTCGCGCCCGAAGGCAACGAAGCGTTAGCGATCAGCCTGTGGGAGAGCAAAGAGAATGCGGAGACGTACGGCCGCGACACCTATCCCGCCGTGCTGCGGACACTGGAGCGCGTGGTCGAGGGGACGCCAGAGGTCGACAGCTACGAGGTGTCGAACTCGACATTCCACAAGATCGCCGCGCGGAATCCGAATCAGAGTCAGCCAGTAGCTCGGTAAGCGAAGCGAAGGTTGCTACACGAGGGGCGGCATTGGATTGCCGCCCCTTGTCGTTGCTACTCGAGCAGTGCCTGCACTTCCGCCACCGCCGCAAGCCGGCGATCCACATGGTCCCCAATCGCCTTCGCGCGCTCGAGCACGAGCGTCAGATCCGATGGCGACCCGACGCCGGACTGCCGCTTCACGAGCGCAAGGCGCAGGTGTTCGAGCGCCGCCACCGCTTCGGTGAGCGATTCACCCGTGTCGCCCCGTGCGCGCAGTGCTTCGGCTCCGGTCTCCAATCGCTCCACCACAGCCGGAAGGTCTCGCGCCTGGCGCCGCTCGGCGTCCGGCAGCGCCTCATACGCGGAGAGTGCTGAGCGTCCGAGCACGAGCTCGGTCCGCTCGACCGAGGGCAGTGCCGGGCGAGCGGTTGCCTTGAGACCCAACCCAGCGAGCCAGAAGAACGACCGTCCGGCTCGTCCGGCCCAGATGCGGTACCACAACGAGTCCAGCCGCAGCCACCAGCGGCGCCGCTTGATGACTTCGTCCTCCTCCTGCTGCACCTGCCGTTCGGCGAGCAGGGCCGCCCGGATGTCGTCGAACGTGTAGCCGTCCTTCAAGAGTCGGCGCGCCACCACGACCAGTTGAAAGACGAGGATCGCGCCGATTATCCCCATCCCGCTCCCAGCGAGCACCGACGTCAACAGGACCAGGGTGGAGACTTGCGCGTTCCGCACGAACGCGCGCAGCAGCGGCGGGGCGCGGAAGTCCCTGCCCCGCAGCTCGCCCGCCACGCGCGCGAGATCGTCCGCCGTCTGAAACCGCTCCGCCGGCGCCTTTCGAAGCAGGCGCTCGACGACGGCTGAAAGTTTGGCGGGCACCTCGGGCCGAAGCGCCACGACTTGAGGGGCTGGCTCATAGACGTGCTTCGTGATGATCGCGGGCACGTTGGCGGCCTCGAATGGTGCTCGGCCGGTGAGGGCATAGAAGAATGTCGCGCCCAGCGAGTAGAGGTCGCTGCGCGCATCGACCGGTTCGCCGCACGCCTGCTCGGGGCTCATGTAGCGCGCCGTGCCGACGATGGGGTCGCCCGCACTTTCGGTCCCCCGTCTGCCGAGCGCGATTCCGAAGTCGGTGACGACCGCACGCTCGGTCGCGCGCTCGATCATGATGTTGTCAGGCTTCACGTCGCGGTGAATCACGCCGCGCTGATGCGCGGCACCCAGCGCCCACGCCACTTCCTGCAGCAGCTTCGTCGCCAGGCGCGGCGGGAGTGGGCCGGCGCGCTCCACACGATCGCGCAGCGTCTCGCCGTCCACAAAGCCCATCACGAAGAACACGAGGTCACCGCGTGCCTCGACGAGGTGAATCGGCACGATGTTGGGATGTGCCAGGCCCGCGGCGGTCCGCGCCTCCTGGAGGAAGCGGTCCCGTTCGGCGGGCAGCGCCGCGAGGTGTGGCGGGAGCAGCTTGATCGCGACCGGGCGGTCGAGGGCTACGTCACGCGCGAGCAGCACGATCCCCATCCCGCCGCGGCCGAGCTCACGCTCGATCGAATAGCGGCCTGCGAGCAGCTCTTGGAGCGGAAGGAATTCGGCGCTGATCGACGCGGTCATGGGTGTCTCGTCCTACGAGTAGAGCCTGGCTGCGTTTCGGGCTTCAGCCGACGAGAAGGATAGTCGTCGCGCTACAATGATCCCACCAGAGCTCGTTTGATACATCGCAACTCACACCATGTCACATCGTGCACCTGCGGGCGGCAGCGCGTGCGGGGTCTCGCGTCTTGGCCTTCGGGATTAGCAGGGTTCGCAGCCGATGGTGCTGGTGTGGCGAAACTGGTAAACGCGGTGGTCCCTCAAATCACTGGGCGAGAGCCCTTGCGGGTTCGAATCCCGCCACCAGCACCCTCGCTTCCAGTTGACTCGGCAGAGCGCAACGCCGATGTTTCACATACTTGAGGGATCACCGCGTAGCCAGTTCGCTACGCCAAGAAAGCCGGGGAGCGAAAGCTCTCCGGCTTTCGTTTTCACCCCTCGCAGCGCGGCGCCGCGAGCGTCCCCGCTGCGCCGTTGAGCCCCTTCCATCTCGTCACCGCATTCGCGAGATCTTTGCATGTCGCGAGATACGCCGCCTGCATCGCCGCGGTGGGCGCGAGGTCGCCCGTCTCGAGCGCATTCAGTTGGCGGCCAAGCGTCGCGTTGACGCCGGCAAACGTGGGCGGTGGAGGCCCGCCGGGTCGGAACCCACCGCCAGTGGGCGCGTTCGCCAAAGCCGCCAGGGTCGAGTCGCGAGTCTTCGCTGCGATCGACGTGTCCGCCGCCAGTGCGGCACGCGCCGCCGCCACCTGCTGGTAGCCATCCCACGAAATGCGCATCGCGGCGACGACACGAGTCTCGAGCGCGTACTGCGCGCGCACGTCGGCCGCCGAGGCTGGTGAGCGCGGATCGTTCACCACCGTGACCGGCTGAGTGTAGGTCTTGCCGTCCACCGTCAGCCGCAGCGTGTACGCGCCCGGCGGCACCAGCGGCCCCAGCGGCGAGGGCGGCGTGAGTCCGGGGTTGGCATTGATCTCGAACGAGTGCGTCAACGCGGGTGGCGCGTCCGCCCGCACGTCCCAGTTCGTGCGGTTGCCACCGGCCTCGGCGGGCAACCGGAACGGCGGCGCAATCCAGAAGTTCGGCTCGGGCGGCTGCGCCGCTTCCTTCACAGGCTCCACCGGACCGCTCGTCATGTGCCGCACCACCGTGCCGGCCGCGTCCAGGACGTCGATCGTGAGCGGCGCCGAGGGTCTAGACGCGAGCGAGTAATAGATGATGGCGCCGTCCGGCGGATTCAGCGCGTGCGGCACCTCGGGCGGAAACGGCGTGTCGTTGCCGACATTGCGACGCACCCGGACCGCCTCCCCGGGCGCGAAGAGATGGACTGCCTCACCCGTGCCGCCACTGCCGCCCCTGCCGCCCATTTGCCTGAGCGCGGAGATGTCATCCAACACCCATATCCCGCGCCCGTACGTCCCCAACACCAGGTCGTTGCCGTGCACCACGAGATCTCGGCACGACGTGTTGGGAAGATTGAGCTGCAACGATTGCCAGTGATCGCCGTCGTCGAACGAGACGTACATGCCGCTCTCGGTGCCCGCGAACAGGAGCCCGCGGGTCTTCGGGTCCTCGCGCACCACCCGCGCGAACGAGCCACTCGGCTGCCCCGTCGCGAAGCCGGTGGTGATCAGCGTCCACGTCTTGCCGTAGTCGCGCGTGCGATAGAAGTACGGCGTGTAATCCCCGGCGCTGTAGTACGCGAACACGACGTACGCCTCAGCCGCGTCGAAGTGCGACGCCTCGATTGCCAGCACGTCGCCCGGCTGGTTCGGGATGCTCACGTCCTGCCAGGTCTTGCCCTCGTCCTGCGTCAGCTTGATGAGGCTCGTGTTCGTGCCCACCCAGATCTCGCCGCGCTTCACCGTCGAGAGCGCCATCGACTGGATCGTGCCGCCAACGAGCAGCCCGGGCTTGCCGCGCAAACTGTCGGGCGTCGGCACCGTGTCTTTGGGATAACCCAGGTCCGGCGAGATCTTGGTCCAGTGCGCGCCGCCGTCGAGCGACGTCATCACAAACTGAAAGCCGACCACGAGCTCGCGCGGATTCCACGGCGCGAACTGGAGCGGCTGCGAAATCGATTGCCTCGCGTGCAGTGCGGGATCGAGCTGCGGGCTGACGTCGATCCATTGCTCGCTGGGGTAACTGATCTTGTAGACGCCGACGCCGCTCGCATACACGATGTTCGCGTTCAGCGGATCGGGTGCTTCGCTGCCCCACTCCCAGCCCGGCACAGGATTCCAATCCAGCGGCGTGATGGCGCCGAGGTTGCCGCGCAGCCGCGTGCGAATGGCCCCGGCGTCCTGCTGCGACCCGTAGACCCACGCGGGCCACGAGTTGTCGACCGCGATGTGATAGATCTGGTCGGTCGATTGATTGTACCACGAGCTCCACGTCGCGCCGCCGTCCAGCGTGACGATGGCGCCCTGATCGTAGCCGAACAGCATGCGTTGGCCGTTGGTCGGATCGATCCACAGCTGCTGCGGATCGTCACCGCCGGGCGCGCCCTTGAACCCGGTGAACGTGTTGCCGCCGTCGGTGGACTTGTAGCTCGCGGTGTTGACGGTGTAGACGACGTCGGGGTTTTTGGGATCGACGTAGACACCGCAATTGTAGCCGCCCTGCCCATTGCGGATGCGTGTGTCGGTCGAGTCCATGTGCTGCCACGTGCCGCCGCCGTCGTCGGAGCGCCAGAGACCGGCGTTCTGGATCAGAAACATCCGTTGCGCATTCGTGTTGTTCGCGACCGCGACCGACGTCCGGCCCGCGAGCCTCGGCAATCCGCCGCCGGTGATCTCCTTCCAGGTAACGCCTTCGTCCGTTGACTTAAAGAGATGCGTTTGGGTGGCACCCGCTGCCGCCCCTGCCGCCCCCGCCGCCCCTCCGGCAGCACCGAAGCGCGGCAGCCCGGTCGGGAACACCGTATAGTGGCGCACCGTCGTCGCGAGCATCACTTCGGGATGATCGTCGGCCCACGCGATCTTTTGCGCGCCGGTCGAGTCGTCGACGTAGAGCGTCTTGGTCCAGGTGCGGCCGCCGTCGGTCGAGCGGTAGACGCCGCGCGTGTCGCTCTTCTTGTGCACG
>Ga0070696_100002136_pt1 | contig 12998 bp, 14 predicted proteins | sample KBSK1253metaG_FD_65474 | JGI IMG/M metagenome (GOLD analysis project Ga0070696, IMG submission 65474) | Corn, switchgrass and miscanthus rhizosphere microbial communities from Kellogg Biological Station, Michigan, USA - KBS K1-25-3 metaG | ecosystem: Host-associated > Plants > Roots >... | reverse complement strand
GCGGAGAGGTCCTTGTCCTCCATCTCCCACGCATGGTCGAGTGTGTGGAAGGCGGAGTGTCTGATGAGGAACTGCAGTGTCCACGACCGCATGCGCTTCTCGACCTTCCCGGCGTTGTAGTCACGCATCGCCGCGACGTAGGTCTCTCGATGCTGGCGCAGTCCCTCTGGGCTAAGGGCTGCCTCCTCCGGGACACGCAGCCCGACCTGCTTCGCGAATTCCTCGCTTTCGACCCGGATCGTGTGGCGGATGATCCGGGTGCGGTCGCGTCCTCCGCCGCGCGGGCCCTTGCGCATCTCTTCCGAGACCCGCGCCGCGACGCTGTCGAAGAACTCCCAGGATGCCCGCAGTAGCGTGATCGCGCGATCGAACTCCGCCTCGCCCATCGGCCCGTGCTCGGTCGAGGAAGGCGAGAAGGAGATGCCCCAGAAGTCGACCGAACCGGGTCCGACCCTGTCCTCGACGATCTTCAACGGCCCGGCGGCGTCGAACTCGCGTGCCATGCCGGCGAGGTCCGCGATCGGCCGATAGCGCTCCCGATAGGACTCGAGCGTCTCCAGGGCGAGATCGGCGCTCTTCGCGCCCCGATTCCAGCCTGGCCAGTCGAGTGCGAAGGCCACCGACCGCTTGACCTTGGGGCCGCGTTCGACGACGGTGCGCACCGGCATGCACCGAGTATTGCACTAGATCCGCCGGTTCTCGATGCTCACGGATCCACCAGATGTGTGGTGGTCGGAAGCCGGCTGGCGGGTAACGACAGCGTCAATCGACTACACCGCAGGTTCCCCGGGAGCGGGCGGGGACGCTCGCTCCCGGAGTCCGTCTTGGTTGGCGGCCGTCGGCAGCCGTGGAATGGGTGGCTGTAGACCTCTAGTTCCCGGTCACCTGGTAGTAGGTGACCCAGCCCGGTTCGCTCGCCGACGTCACCGACGACCAACCTTCGGGCCCGGCAGTCCCGAGGGGGACGGTCCGAAGGTGGATGACCGCCGTGCTCGTTTGGCACTCACCCGCGCGGAGCGAAGCGCCCTGACGCTGGCCGAAGCTCGGCAGAAAGGCCTTGTCCGTGGCGTTCGGGCAGCGTGCCGGGTCCTGCAGGTACTCGGCAACGCTGATGCCGAGGATCGTCGGGAAGAACCCGATCCCCTTGTGCTGCGAGCCAAGGGCGGTTTGCCCGTCGTGGATGTGCCAGTTCGGGGGCAGCACTGAGGCTTCGTTCGCAGCCATGGCGGTTGCGCCGAACGCCGTCAGGACCAGGATCGCGGCCGCCGAAACCGGCATCAGCCACGACCGGATCATGCGGTTCCGCGCGCCTACCCAGACGCCCGCCGAGCGTGTCGATTCGTCCATCACGTTCTCCCTTCACCCGACGCCACGGACACCGCCACGTGCTCGATCTCGTGGAAGATCCGTACGCCGGCACCACCGCCCGGGAACATCGCCCGAACGGCCTCAGCGATGTCGGCCGGGTCGAACGCCCAGCCTTCCAGCACGACCCCTACCCCCGAGCGGTCTGCGAGCAGCGAGATCCGGGTTACCCCCAGGCGCGCGAGCCGTTCGGCGGCTTCCGGTCCGACGATGGGTTCGGCGGTTGAAGGACCGACGACGAGCATCACGACCGCCACTTGGGCCCTCCTCGCCGACTGCACGACCCGTCAAGGGATCTGGTTCGAGGCTATGCGGGGGCGGGACCCTCATTCATCGGGCGAATCCCGTACCACGGAGGAGCGGACGAGCGAAGCCAGCTCGGTTCGGTTGCGCAGTCCGAGCTTGGCAAGAATGTTCGTGACGTGCCGCTCAACCGTCTTGGGCGATACCACCAGCGCCTCGCCGATCTCGCGGTTGCTGGCGCCATCCGCAACGCGATACGAGATCTCCAACTCCCGTCCACTCAGACCGAGCAGGCCACCCCCGGCGCTCACGGCGCTCCGACGCCACGCTCGGATGCCTATGCGACGTAGTGCCTGCGCGACAATGCGGCCCTCGCTTACGGCCCCACACTCCGCAGCCAGCTCGGCCGCGGACGTCAGTGCTGCGGCCGCGCGAGCGCGGTCGACGGTAACCAGACAGCGCCCAAGGTCGATCCGGGCCCAGATGAGGTCGAGCTTCAAATCGGCGCGCTGGAGCCGTTCCGCGAGGGTCCGCTGGAGCGAGACCGCGTCGATGAGATCACCATCCGACGCCGCGATCGCGGCGGCCGCCCGGATCCGCCACAGATCCCGGCTGGTGCGGCTGGAAGCTGGCCGGCGGTCCCACTCGGCGAGTCTCTGGCGCGCGTCGTCGACGCGTCCGATCCGAGCGAGCAGCTCCGCGGTCGCGAGTGCCAGGCCGGCACTGTGTCGCGGACACCGGGCAAGGTCGGCGTCGGCGCGCGCGGCGACGAGCTCGGCCTCCACCTCGACCGCTGCCGCGGCGCCCGCAACACGCGCCTGCCAGACGGCGATCGCAAGATGCAGGTCCTGCCTGTAGTGCGGATCAGGTTCCGCTCCAGCGTCGCGGCGAAGCGCCCGCAGCGCGGCGGCCGCGTCCACGAAGGAGAGCTCGATGACGTGACCGATAGACGGCCCGCTGCCCCAGTGCCGGGGTGCGTCGGTGAGGCGCGCTTCGAGCTGCTGCGTCTCGACCGCGATGGCGTGGGCCTCGGCGAGACGGCCCAGGTCGCGCAGGACGCGCGCGAGTCCGCTGCCGGCAGGAACCGTCAATGTCGGCAGCACCAGCCGCTTCGAGGCCTCCCACGCCTGCCGGCTTTGCGCCTCGCCCTGGCGGGGGCGCGCAACAGTCCGCAGGGCCTGCGCGGCACGGATCTGAGCGGCGATATGCGACTGGTCATCCAGCGTCGCCGCGACGCGCAGGCATTGCTCGACAAGGCCGACGATGTCGTCGTCGCGATCCTCCTGCATCGCGCCATCGATCGCGACCTCGAGGGCTGCGAGATACGCTCGGCGGGCGGAAGGAGGAAGCCGCTCGAGTCCGCCGCTGGTCGTCGCCATCTCCTCCGCGGCGGCGACAGCACGCTCCGAGGTCCGGCTACCGGCCGTGGTGTCGTGGTCGAGCCAGAGCTCGACATCGGCCTGCAGGGCGTCGAGCCGCACCGTCGCCTCGAGCCCCGCCGCCGATAACGCGCGGGCCCGGTCGAGGTGCTCGTGGGCCTCGGCGCGCCGACCGAAGCGGTACGCGACCAGGGCCGCTTCGGTCTCCGCGTGCCGCTGCTCCGAGGCATCGGCGGACTCGTCACTGACGCGCGTCCAGCGTTCGAGCGCGAGGTCCACCTCGCCGATGACGGCACCGAGTTCCCCGAGCGCGCGATCGATCCTGATGCGCGCGCCCGCGCCGGCGTCGATTCCGTCGCTGATCGATGCGAGGAGGCGGAGATCGTCGCCATTCAGCAGGCGCCGCCCGGGCGATGAGATCAGGCGCAAGGCGAGCTCGGCCGTGGGTTGGCCGGCGGCGACGCGGTGGTCCAGCGCCTCGCGCAGCAGCTTCACGTCGTCACCGGCCGTCGCCAGGATCCAGTCCGCGAGGCGCGCATGTAGGCGCCGGCGAGCGCTGTCCGGCAGGCTCGCGGCTGCGGCCTCACGAATGAGGTCGTGGGCGGGGCGGATCGTCCCGCTGACCTCGACGCCGAGACCCCGCGCGACTAGCTCCCCGGACGCGTAGCGGACGCGGCTGACCTCCCACCCAAGCAGTTCCGCGATCTCGTCGATCAGGAAGGGGTGAGCGCCAACGGCCAGAGCGGAAAGCAACGCGCCGGCCTCGCCGCTCAGAGCCCGGAGCCGCTCGGCGATGAGCCCCGACGGCTCGACGTTGCCGCCGCTCCTCGCCAGCGCGTCCAGCCAGAAGGGCGAGCCTCGAGCGCGCCGCCACAGCGCCGCGGCTGCGGCCCCACTCAGGCTGTCGTCGATCGCACGGGCCAGTGACAGGCCGTCCTCGAGGGGCAGCGGACCGAGCTCGATGATCGCCCGCCGCTCGGGCGGCGTGCGCTCGACCATCAATCTGAAGGCCGTGCCGGCAGCCGACGGGCGTGCGACGGCGATCACGCTCAGCGATTGGCGCGTCGGCTCAGCCGCTCGAAGCAGGTAATGGATCAATCCGAGGGACTGGTCGTCGACCCACTGGAGGTCGTCGACGGCGATCAGCAGTGGCCCATGCGACGAGAGCGCTCGATGTGATGCCTCGAAGATGCGAAGGGGCGCGCGAGTCACCTGATCGCGGCCACCGAACACGAGCTCTCCGAGGCTGTTGCCATGGACGGGCACGGTCGACAGGTGGCGGATGACCTCGCCGGCAGCGGCTAACGGGACCGCCTGATTGGGCTCAAAGCCGACGACGCGGACGAGTCGCGCGGTACGCGGCCTGGCCAGGATTTCCTCGAGCAGCCGGGACTTGCCGCTGCCCGGCTCGCCGGTAACGAGCGCGGCACCGGGCTGTCGATCGTGGCTCGACTGCCGGATGACCGCAGCGACCTCCGCGAGTTCCCGGCCACGCCCGACGAACGGCGCGCTCATGCGTCAAGGGTAATCGCGGTCAGCGGGCAATCAAGGTGCCGCGGACTACTCCCGGCGTCTTCAAAGATCGGCGAGCACCTCGCGGGCAGCGTTCTGGCCCGGGCCCCCGCGATGCCGCCACCGGGATTAGCGCGCCGGACTCGCAGAGGTAGATCCGCCGAGCGGCACCCGGTAGCGGGTATGGTCGAGGGGTAGCCGCGGGTATGAAGCCCGCCAGGAACTGCACCCCGAACTTCGCACCCATCTCGAGGTGAACGGTCATCCTGGCGGTCAACCCGTTCCGGACGATCCTGTTCAGGACCTGGAGGGTTCGACGTCGATCCTCGAGGCGGTCGGGCAATCGGCGTTCATGGTCCTGCTCACGGAGCACGACCTGATCATCCGGCGAGCGCTCGTGGCGCCACGCGGGCGCGAGGTGAAGCACACGGGCGACGGCATCATGGCCTCATTTGATGATGTGGCGAGCGCCCTGCAGGGCTGATCGTTATCGCCGCGCCCATCTACCAGAGCGGCCTATTCGACCGTCGCGATGCGTCGAGTCGGCGGACGCGGCTTTGTCCGTCGATGACTCCGCAGCCAGGGGGACTCGATCAGCCGCTAGTACTGCTGCCCGCATCTCCCGCGTGCTGCGTGTCGTCATAGGCACCGTTTTGCACGAACTCACGGGCCGCCGACTCCGGGAAAGGCATGTCTGAATGCACTTCCTCGGCGTGACGCATCGCTGCCTGGACTAGCTGCTCGTCATCCTCAGCGTGCAAGTGCGCACAGTTCGGTGCTACACACTCGATTCCCCGCATGGCCTCACCGCTCCTTCCTGCGACTTACCTAGGCCAGCACCCTATCAGGGCAGATCACTGGTGTGGCGCACAACGACCTCTCGGGAATCACCGTTGTGCTCGATCCGCAGTCGAACCTCGTCGCCGATGGCGTGGCGGCGCAGGGCGGTTTGAAGCTCCGCCGGAGCGCGTACCGCCTGGTCGTCAACCGCGACGACGCGATCCCACTGATGAACGCCTCCAGCTGCGAGCGGGCTTCCGGCGCGCGGCGGCGACCTGAGCGGGATTCCGTGTTCGTCGGGCTCAGCGAGACCCGCCCCGCCCCATGCCAGATCAATGTTGTGCAGGCTTGCCCAGATGCAGCCGCAGGCCCCGAGCCCGCACATCGGACAGACGCAGTGGCATGCCAGGCCTTCTTCGCGCAGCTCCCACCCGACGACCTGCGCGAGCAACGCGTTCAGGGCCTTCGTCACCTGGGCGTACGTCTTCATCCGGTCGACCGCCAGGTCGCAGGCCGCGCCCTCGAACATGAGGCGGCCGGTTGTGAACAGCCAGGCCGCGGCACCCGAGGCCTCGCCGACCGCGCCGTATGCGCCCTCGACGGCGTCCGACGTCTTTGCGGACAACGGCGCGGGGCCGTCTTCGCCCCGATCGAGGTCCTGCAGTGTCGAGACCGCGTCGGCGGAGGCCAGAGCGTCGAGCGCTGCCGGCAGCGGCTCGCCCAGCGCAGCGATGGCCGTGGCTATCGCCTCGGCGGGCTCCATGTCGATGGCGGTCTCTGGAATGCTCGACACGTGAGCGGTCGTCGCCGCGAGCGCTCGAGCAAGGCGCCCGTCGGCCTCTCGGAGCGCCGCGAGCCGCTCCGTCACTCGTCGGGACGCGGCTTCATCGGTCATAAGTTTGCCAAGACCGCGTCGCGACCGCGGTCATCGCCAGGCCCGGATCCCCGCGCCCCTCGTGCCGAAGGCAGCGGCGTTCGATGCTTGTGGCGCGCCCGCGAAGACCTCGCCGCCCGGCACGACCTCCACCGTCGTGAAGCCCGCACCGGCGATCAGCTCCCGGAGCTCGTCAGCGAGGAGCCCGCCGGCGATGCAGCTGGTCCATAGACTGACGTCGTGCTTCGAGTTCGCCGACACGGGCCGCTCGAGGACGATGTCGGCCGCCTGCAGGCGGCCGCCCGGCCGAATCACCCGGTACATCTCAGCGAGAGCAGCTGCCTTGTCGGGGATGAGGTTGAGGACCCCGTTCGAGATGACGACGTCCGCCCAGCCGGTCTCAACGGGCAGGGCCTCGAGGACTCCCTCACGGAACTCGACATTCGTCAGGCCCGCCTCCACTGCGTTGGCGCGAGCCTTGGCGAGCATTTCGGGCGTCATGTCGATGCCGATCACGCGCCCGGACGGGCCGACCAGGCGAGCAGCGATAAGGGCGTCCGTGCCCGCGCCCGATCCGCAGTCAACCACTCGTTCGCCGGTCTGGAGTTCGCCCAACGAGAACGGGTTGCCGGTCCCGGCCATCGAGGCGACCGCGCCAGCGGGCAGCGTCTCGATCCACTCTTGCGGATACCCAAGGATCGCCGCCAGGCGGTAGCCGGTGTGGAAATGGAAGCCACGATCCGGCTCCGCAGCGACGGCGGCGTACTCGGCCCGTATCGAGGCTCGCAACTCCTCGAGGTCGACGGCCGGCGGATCGAGGGTCTCAGTCATTGGAAGTCTCCAGACCGATGGCAGCGCGACATGGCCGGCTGCGCTCGTCAGTGGAGACGATCATCGGACTGTCGGTTATTCCCGGGCCCGGCCCGGGAGGACCTCGCCGCTCGCGGGCTTGCGGGCCCGGACGAGCACGCTCGTCGCGATCCTGTCGTGGCGTTCGGCCGGAACACGCACGCGGAGCAGGTCGAGCAGCTCGTCATTGAAGAGCGGATAGAGCGCACACTCGGCGATCCCGAATGACTCGATCGGCTCGATCGCGACCGCCCGGAAACCCGCACGGCGGAGACCCTTGTACATCGCGATCTCTGACAACGCGCCCGACAGGCAGCCGGCCCAGGCGGCCGGGTGCGTCTGGATCTCGGGTGGCAGGTCATGCTCGAGCACCAGGTCGACCATCGCCAGACGGCCACCCGGCCGGAGCACGCGGAACGCCTCGGCGAGGACCCGAACCTTACGCGGCGAGAGGTTGACGACGCCGTTGCTGATGACGACATCGGCCGACGAGTCAGGGAGCGGCAAGGACTCGATCAAGCCCTCGACAAAGCGGACATTCGACAGCCGGGCCTTGGCCGCTGCGTCCGTGGCCCGGTCGACCATGTCCGCCAGGAAGTCGATCCCGACGACGGAGCCCGAGGGTCCGACGGCCCGCATCGCGAGCAGACAGTCGATCCCGCCACCGGAGCCCAGATCGACGACATCCTGGCCGGTTCGCAATCCCGCATGGCGGACCGGGTTCCCGACTCCAAGCGCCATCCTGACCGTCTCGTCGGGGAGGCCGGCCAGCTCCTCGGGCGAGTAGAAGCGCTCGGCGACTCGCCTGTCCGTGGGGTGCACATCGCCATAGGTCTCGCGGACGATCGATCGGATGGCGTCCTGCGCCAGGAGGTCGCCGTCTTCGAATTGAAGCTTCACGCCGGTCATGCCGTTCCCTGATTCGCATCGTCTGCCCCCGCGAGCAGGATGTCGATCCGCGCACGCAGCTCAGGTGGCATTTGCGTGGCGCCCTCGCCCTCGGCGACCGCTTCACGCAGGTGGCGGCTGAACTCGAGCTCGCCGCAACAGCGCTGGCAGGTCTCGAGATGGGCCTCGAACTCGGCAATAGGCTTCAGCGCCAGATCGCGTCCGAGGTAGGCCCACATTCGGCTGACGGCTTCGCGGCAATCGATCATCGTTCGTCCTCGTCGGTAGTGGTCACCAGGCCGTTCGCAACGGCGTAGTCCCAGAGGCCGCGCTCCAGCTGTTTGCGGCCGCGGTGGAGTCGCGAGAGCAGGGTGCCCAGGGGGATCTCGAGGATCGCCGCCGCTTCCTTGCATGAGAAGCCGTGGACAACCGTGAGGATGATGGGCAGGCGAAAGACGGGCGTCATCGAACCGAAGACGGCCTGAACGTCGTCGTCCCGGAACAGCCGCAGGAAGTCGAGGTGAAGCTCGTCGGAGTAGGGGAAGGGATCCTCGATCGCGATCGTCTCGAAGAGCGAGAACTCGTCGCCGTCCGCGTCGATCGCGTCGAAGGGGACCGTCGCGACCTGGCGACCACGCGTGCGAAACAGGTCGCGCGAGGCGTTCGTCGCGATCGCGAACAGCCAGCCCTTCGCCCGCGACGCGTCGCGCAGATCGTCATATGCCCGCATCCCCCGGAGGAGCGTCTCCTGCACGAGGTCGTCGGCGTCGCTCGGGTCGTTCATGAGACGGACACAGAAGCCGTACAGCCGGTCGAGGTGGTCACGGGCGACGTCGGCAAATGGCCGCTGCTCGGCAGGACCGTCAACGGTCTGCGCAAGCGGGCCCGTCAAACCTGCCGCCCTCGTTTCCACCACGCTCGCCATCATCTCTCATGGTGTCCGTCCTACTGGGCAAGGCCAGCCTCTCCATCTCTGACGACGATGAGAGCCTTGAATATTCCCGCCGATGACTCGGGAATAACCTCCCTCGTCGGGGGCGTCATCTGCCATCGACTCATCAGCAGCGCCGGACCCCCGGCAGGAGGTAATCGATGGCCACCATGACCAACCGCAACGGAGTCGATGTCGACCGTCTTGTCGCTACCGTCGGGGCCGTGCAAGCCGACCCCAACGCCGCGAAGTTCACCTTCCGCGCCCGCAGCTCGTGGGAGAGCGGGGGCCGCAACAAAGGCGAGATCCGCGAGTTCGAGCACGCTGGGGCCACCACCACGGAGCGTCCGCAGGCCTTCGAGTTGATCGGCGACGAGCCGCCGGTCCTCCTCGGCACGAACGCGGGTCCGAACGCTGTTGAGCTCGTCCTCCAGGCCCTCGCCTTCTGCTACGCGGTCGGTTACGCCTACAACGCGGCCGCCAAGGGCATCGAGATCGAGGAGCTCCGCTACGAAGTCGAAGGCGATCTCGATCTCCATCGGTTCCTCGGACTCGGTGGTCCGCGGGCCGGATTCTCGGCGATCCGGGCAAAGAGCTGGGTCCGGTCGCCGAACGCCACCAAGGATCAACTCGAGGAACTGTGCCAGTACGTCCAGGACACGTCACCAGTCCGCGATATTCTCGCCGCTCCCGTGCCGGTGACCACAGACCTCGTCGTCCTCGACTGACGCCGGGCCCCAGGAGGTCACGGTCGTCGCCCTCGACACCGGCGAGATCCTCTCGACCCACCTGATCGAGCCCGACCGCAGGTACTGGCGCAACCAACGACGAGACCCCGGCCGATGGCCGGGGTCTCAAGCGACTGGCTGATCACAGGTGTCGCCGATGTCGCGACTCATGTGTCGCACATGTCGCGACTCATGACACTGGCTGGCGAGGAAGGATTCGAACCTTCGATCTCCTGATCCAGAGTCAGGTACCCGAATCAAGCCGCGCCGACGTCGTGTTGAACGTGATCCAGCGGTCCACCGCCCTTGGTTTTCGGGTGAGTCAGGTGCCCATCCGAAAACGAATCAGGTGCCCATCCGATAAGCCGGATGAGTAAGGTGCCCACGCACCTGCCTCCGAGTCTGGACGCACTAACCTCCGGCTTCCGAGCGGAATGCGACGCAACAGAATCCCGGCTGCGAATCCAGGCATGGATACAGATCCGCGTCGCCGAGTCCTTCGACAAGACCCTCGGCCAGGGCGAAATTCATCCCGCAGACAAGCGGGCGATGCTCGTCCACGAGCGCGTGAAAGGGGCAGTTGCGCAACCTGATCCCGCCGTCGTCCCCTTGAGCCGGTTCGTAGCCGCGATCGCGAAGCACGCCAACTAGCGCCTCGCGGCGCTTCCGTTTGCCCGCCCTCGGCCCGGCCTGCTTTCGTGCGGCGTCTCCCACCTCCCGGCCCAAACCGCGGGCCGACGCTCGGAGCGGATCCGGGGTGGTATCTCCGGCGAGCCGTTCGATCGCATCGGCGAACAGGCGCGCGGCGACCTCATAGTGGCGATCCGGAAGAGAAACGGATACTTCCTTCTGGGCGCGCGCATAGAGCTTCGCCGGGCGTCCGGCGCCGGGACCCGTCCTGCCCGTCAGGCGACGGTACTCGGGCGTGAGGAGACCCTCGTCGACCAAGCGGTCGAGATGGAATGCCGCGAGGGCGCGAGCGATGCCGGCGCCGGCTGCGGCCTCGTCACGGCTGACGGCGCGACCAGCGCTGACGACCCAGTCGTAGAGAGCCCGGCGGACTGGCTCGCCGAGCAGCGCGAGCGCGCCGAGTGCTTTCTGATCAATTGGCATGGTGCCATTCTAAAGCTAACGCCGATTTGCACAAGGGTTGACAGTCTCAGTCCGGGCGTTGTATTACTAACAGACACTCGCGATAGACCAATCGACCCAGAGTGCGCGGCGAGTTGGACCACTCTGCCAGCCATGACAAGGAGATTGCGATGACCCGGATCCTTCGCCTCGGCGCCTTCGGCGGGCTCGCCGCCGCCATCGCCTTCAGTGTCGCTCTGATCGTTCCGCCTGCGCCCGCAACCGATGCCGCCAGCGGCCACGGTGCCACCGGGGCGCGCGCCGGATTCCACGATGCGATGCGGAAGCTCTGGGAGGACCACATCGTCTGGACACGCCAGTACATCGTCAGCGCAGCAACGACGTCCACAGACCTCGCCGACATCGGTCCGACGACCGACCGGCTGCTCGCCAACCAGGCCGACCTTGGGAATGCCCTCGGCCAGTTCTACGGCGAGGCGGCCGGCGACCAGGTGACCGAGTTACTCCGCGATCACATCCTCACCGCCGCGCGCCTGATCGCCGCCGCCAAGTCCGGCGACTCGGCGGGTATCGAGCGTGCGTCGGCGGATTGGTACGCCAACGCGCACGACATCGCGGTCGCGCTCAACGGCCTGAATCCGAAGCACTGGGCGCTCGCCGACCTCGACGCCATGATGAAGGACCACCTGGACCTCACACTCGAGGAGGCCATCGCCCGACTCCAGGGCCGCTACGCCGACGACATCGCCGCCTACGACAAGGTCCACGCCGAGATCCTTTCGATGGCCGACATGTTGAGCGACGGGATCGTCGCCCAGTTCCCAAGCAAGTTCATTAACTGATCACCGACGCGGGAGCGACCGGCGTGTCGCTCCCGCGGTCCTTTCCATAGCAAGGAACCATCGAATGTCTTCATCCAACGGCCAGTCCGGTACGCTCGTGCCGGAGATCCTCAACGGACTCGTCGATGGCTCCGGGCGGGCCGCTCGGCACGTCAACCAGGCCGACTGGGATCGGTACGAGGGGTACATCGCGGAGATCCTCGGATCGTTCGGGCTGGACCTGTCGACCGCCGGAACCGTGGACACCCCGCGTCGATTCCTCCGGGCGATCCACGATGCCACGGACGGGTACGACGGCGACCCGAAGCTGCTTACGGCGTTCCCCACGGAGTGTCGAGGCGGTCCGAACTGCGAGCTTGCCCAGGTCGTCGAGGGCCCGATCCCGTTCGTCGCGCTCTGCGAACACCATGTCCTTCCCTTCCACGGGCGGGCGTGGGTCGCCTACGTCGCCCACGAGCAGATCATCGGGATCAGCAAACTGACGCGACTGGTCCGGGTCCTGACTCGACGGTTTGGCGTCCAGGAACGGATGACCCACGAGATCGCGGATTCTCTCCAGACGATGCTTTCGGCGCACGGCACCGCGGTGTATCTGGAGGCAGAGCATCTCTGCACCCAGATGCGCGGCGTGCGCGAGCACGGGCCGATGACGCGGACGACCGCCTATCGGGGCGCCTACGCGACGGATCCTGCGCTCCGCTCGGAGTTCTTCACGATGGCCGCCATCGGAGCCCCGAATCGATGACGACGATGACCTTTCCGATCACCGACGCCGCGGCGCGTGCGCGACCGTGGCGGATCGAGCGCGTCTGGGAGTCCGACGCAGCCGGCCCCGTGGGAGCGATCCGCGGCGGCGAGCTTCCGCAACCGCTACGCAGTCGCTTCGACGCCCATCTGGAGATCCCGCTCCGGCCGGATCGGCCGACCGTCGTCGCCAACTTCGTCAGCACGATCGACGGGGTCGTGGCGCTCGATTCCGATGGCCGATCTGGCGGGGGCGAGATCAGCGGCGGATTCGAGCCCGACCGGTTCCTGATGGGACTTCTCCGGGCGACCGCGGATGCGGTCCTCGTCGGCGCCGGCACCGTCCGCGCCAGCCGGAGCCAGTCGTGGACACCCGGGCGAGTTCATCCGGCGTCCGCCGCTGGATACCTCGCGTGGCGCCGCCAGTTGGGGCTTGTCCAGCCGGTCCCGACGACCGTCATCGTCAGCGCCTCCGGCGATCTCAGGGTGCATCAGCTCGGCAATGCTGAGCCCGATGCCCCGATCGTCGTGGTCACCACGCAGGATGGCGCTCGTCGGCTTCGCGGCTTCCGGCCGGGCGCCCGTATCGAAGTCGTGCGCATCGATGAACCCCGAGTTTCGATCCAGACGCTCCTCGGGTTGATGGCCGAACGTGGCTTCCGACTGGTCGTCTCGGAGGCCGGGCCGACCCTATTCGGACAACTCCTGGCCGCGCGGACTGTCGACGAGCTGTTCGTAACGGTCGCACCGCAGATCGTCGGCCGAAGCGAC
>Ga0070696_100002132_pt1 | contig 13006 bp, 10 predicted proteins | sample KBSK1253metaG_FD_65474 | JGI IMG/M metagenome (GOLD analysis project Ga0070696, IMG submission 65474) | Corn, switchgrass and miscanthus rhizosphere microbial communities from Kellogg Biological Station, Michigan, USA - KBS K1-25-3 metaG | ecosystem: Host-associated > Plants > Roots >... | reverse complement strand
CGTAGCGCTCTCCCATCCACCGCGACCAGATGCGGCGGGCGGCGCGGAACTTCGAGAGCTCCTCGAAGAAGTCGACGTGCGAGTTGAAGAAGAACGACAGGCCCGGCGCCAACCGGTCGACGTCGAGGCCGCGGGAGATGCCGAGCTCCACGTAGGCGAACCCGTCCGCCAGCGTGTAGGCGAGCTCCTGGACGGCCGTCGCTCCCGCCTCGCGGATGTGATAACCGGACACGCTGATCGGATGCCACTCCGGGCATCGCTCGATGCAGAACGCCATCAGGTCTCCGATCAGGCGGAGATGTGGCCGCGGCGGAAAGATCCACTCCTTCTCGGCGATGTACTCCTTCAGGATGTCGGTCTGGAGCGTTCCGTCCAGGTCGCTCCACGCGACGCCCTGGCGCTCCGCGGCCGCGAGGAAGAACGCGAACGCGACGACCGCCGGGCCGCTGATCGTCATCGACGTCGTGATGTCGCCGAGAGGGATGCCGTTGAAGAGCGTCTCGAAGTCCGCAAGCGAGTCCGTCGCGACGCCGCACCGGCCGACCTCCCCCTCCGAGAGCGGATCGTCGGAGTCGCGGCCCATCAGCGTCGGCATGTCGAACGCGACGGAGAGCCCGCCCTGCCCCTGGTCGAGCAGGAACCGGTAGCGAGCGTTCGTTTCCTCCGCCGTGCCGTAGCCCGCGAACTGACGCATCGTCCACGTACGGCCCCGGTACATCGTCGGATAGACCCCGCGCGTGAACGGCGGCTTCCCCGGTTCTCCCAGGTCGCGGGCGGGATCGAAGCCCGGCACGTCGTCGGGTCCGACGACCGCCGGGATCGGCCTCCCGGAGAGCGTGAGGGGCTCCTCGTCCTTCTGCGGTCGGGCGTCCGATCCGTCCGCGGCCATCCGCGCGCTACCTCGTCGTCGCCCTCGCGGGGCTCGCGGAGCTTGCTCGCTCCACGAGCGACGCGGCCGCGGCGTAGGGGTCGATCCGCCGGGCGAAGAGGTCCTCTCCGAGCGCCTCGTCGGCCGCGTCGGCGGCGATCCGCTCGCGAAACGCCTCCGCAGCCATGCGCTCCACCTCGTGGAGCTGCCGCGCGCGCCTCCGCTCGGCCAAGGCGCCCGTCTCCTCGAGGTGCTCTCGGTGCGACACGACCGCGTCGTAGAGCTCGTCGATGCCGGTGCCCTCCACGGTGGAGGTCCGAACCACCGGCGGCGTCCAGTCCGTCCGCGTGCCCATCCGGATCATCGCCTCGAGGTCGCGGAGCGCCTCGTTCGCTCCCTCTCGGTCGGCCTTGTTGACCGCGAAGACGTCGGCGATCTCCAGGATCCCTGCCTTCGCGACCTGGACGGAATCACCCCATCCGGGAGCGACGACGACGACGGTCGTGTCGGTCGCCGTCGCGACGTCGACCTCCGCCTGCCCCACGCCGACGGTCTCCACGACGATGAGCCTCGTCCCGGACGCGTCGAGGATGCGGAGCGCCTCCGGCGCGGCCAGCGCGATGCCGCCGAGATGGCCGCGCGTCGCCATGGAGCGGATGAAGACGCCGGGGTCCGTCGCGTGCTCCTGCATCCTGAGCCGGTCGCCGAGCAGGGCTCCGCCGGAGAACGGCGACGTGGGGTCGACCGCGAGGACGGCGGCCGGGATCTCCCGCCGGCGCGCCGCCCCGAGGAGCGCTCCGGCGAGGCTGGACTTCCCTACGCCGGGCGACCCGGTCAGCCCGACCGTGTACGCCTGGCCGGTGTGCGGATACAGTGCCGCGGAGAGCTCCGGGAGATCGGCGTCGCCGTCCTCCACCATGGAGAGCGCCCGCGCGACCGCGCGAGGGTCCCCTGCCAGGATGCGCTCTACCAGCCCGCCGTCCACGGCTTGAAGCGTACTTCCCGTTGGATGCGACCCTCCGGGATCGGGCGCGAGCGCGACGCCCTGATCGCCGGCGGCCGCCGCTCCGGGGATCGCCAGCAGCGCGTCGCGGAGGGACTTGCAGTAGCTTCGCTGCCGGATGACGTCGGGGTCGTCGTCGCTGTCGGCTCGCGAGCGGACCATCGCGAGGTTCACCTGCTCCCGATGGAGCCGCCGAAGCAGCGCGGCAGCCTTTCCACCGGCCCGCCGCCGCATCTCGGCGCGAGCGGCCCTCCGACGAGCGGGGTCCTGCAGCACGGAGAGCTCCTCGGGCGAGATCCCCGGGCCGCCGACCTCCGGAGCCAGCGCGGCTCCGAGCCACCGGTGCTCCCGGCGCCGCGCCAGGAACACGGCGAGCCCGATGAAGACGAACAACGGGAGCGCCCTCACGGCTGCCGCGAGCGGGCCGAGGATCCAGTCGGCCCCCGTCCACGGACCGCTCGGGACGAGGTCGAGGAGCGGCGAGTTCCACAGGAAGTGCCCACCGATCGACGCGGCCGCGAGGAGGACGCCCACTGCGTAGCGATGCGCGTCGGACTCTCCCTGCCGTCGGGTCGCGACGTGCGCGACCGCCATACCCATCAACGCGGTGAAGAGCACGTGACCGTAGAGCCCGCTCGCGAGGACGCGGATGACGAACCCCGACAACACGCCGGAGGGCCTCCCGCCGAAGACGCCCATGAAGTACACGACGTCCTCCACGATCGCGAAACCGAGACCGCACATCGCGCCGTAGACGAAACCGTCCATGTCGTCGTCGATCGCGCGCGGGGCGATCAAGGCGATCAGCGCGACGCCGGCGCCTTTCAGAATCTCCTCCACCCAGGGCGCGGTGAGCGCGGCGGTCCACCTCGAGGCGAACGCCGGTGAGCCGACGCGGGCGATCACGCTCCCCCAGCCCTCGTTCGCGATGCCGGCGAGCGTGGTCGCGGCGATCGCTCCCCACAGCAGGGAGCCGATCACGAGCGACAGCGGCTCCCGCTCGTAGAGGTCGAGGACGTAGATCAGCAGGAACGCCGGAAGCGCGTACAGGACCAGGAGGCCCCAGGACAACGTCCATCCGGCCGGAGAGATCCTTCGGAACACGTCCTGCTGGAACAGCGTGTACACGCCGGTTCCGAGCATGACCGCGGCGTAGACCCAGAACGCCGGCTGCTCCGGCTGGAACAGGGAGACGCTCCGGCTCCAGCGGCGCCGCGTCGTGCCGACGGTTCGCGTCTCGCTCACGGAACCTCTCCGGCGGGCGCGATCTGCGCGGAGGCCGTCATGTGCTCGAGATCGCGTTCGACGTAGGAGAACAGTCCCTTCGGCGCCCACCCGTCGAAGATCACCCCCGTGCCGCCCGGGAGGACCACCGCCGTGATCTCTCCTTCCACGGAGGTGACCTCGCGGGAGGGGATCAGGCCGACGTAGGACGCTCGAAGCCCGTGCAGTCCGGAGTCGAGGGTGACGGAGGTCACCGTCGGCGATAGGGAGACCTGCGACGGGGAACGACCGAGCAGGAGCAGATACCGCTGGAGGAGATCCCGCGCGCTCTGGGCCGTGCCAAGGACGACGTCGAGGTTCCCGCCGCCACGGGTCAGACGGATAGAGCGCGGTCCGTGCTCGGCCACCGCCCAGCCGCTCAGGGGCTGGAGCCGAACCACGCCGCCGACGACGACCGGCGGCCCCGCCGGCTCCGCGAGGGCGACGCTCACGAGATAGCCACCGCCGACGACGATCGCGATCACCGCCAGCACGAGGAACGCCGGCAGCTCCCGGCGTCGCGGGGGCCGCTCCTCCGAGGCCTTCGCCGACCTCGGCGGCGCACTCAGGGACACAGGAGCACCTTCGTCGCCTCGTGCGCCTCGAACAACGCGTAGCCGCGCGGCGCCTCCTGAAGCGGGAGCCGGTGGGAGACGAGCGGTCTCGGATCGAGCGCGCCCGACCGAAGTCCCTCCATCGTCTCCTCCCACCACGCGTGGATCGGGCAGATGCCCGTGAACCGCAGGTCGATCGCCCGGCTCCAGAGCACCCCGAGGGGGAGCGGGACCTCCTCGCCCGCGTAGATCCCGACCACGCCCACCGTACCTCCGCGGCGGACGACGTCGAGCGCCGTCTCGAGCGCCGGCGGAGCCCCGACCGCCTCGAACACGACGTCGAGTCCCCGGTCCGAGGTGTGCTCCGCCGCGACCATCTGCGGATGGCGTTCCGAGACGTCGACCGCAGTCGCGCCGGCGCCTTCCGCGAGGGCGAGGCGATCGGCCTCCCTGTCGAAGGCGATCACGGGCGACGCGCCGCGGAGGAGCGCCGACTGGACGATCGCGTTCCCGACGGGCCCCACGCCGATCACGCCGACCGATCGTCCCGCCGCGACTCCGCACGTCGCCGTCGCGAACACTCCGGTCGTGAAGACGTCGCCCGCGAAGAGCGCAACCTCGTCCTCGACGCCGTCCGGAACGCGCAGGAGATTGACGTCCGCCGTCGGCACGCGGAGGAGCTCCGCCTGGGCGCCTCCGAGGGAGCCGCCGAACGCGCCGGCGCCGAGGTTGCGGAAGTCCTCGCAGAGCTGCGTCTGTCCTTGACGGCAGAACCAGCACTCGCCGCACGCGATGTTGAACGCGACGACGATGCGGTCGCCCGGCGCGAACGCCTCCACTTCGGGTCCGACCGCCTCGACGACCCCGACGGCCTCGTGGCCGATCGTCTCTCCGGGAGACATCGGCGCCTTCCCGTGGAGGAAATGGAGATCGCTCCCGCAGATCCCCGCCACGGAGACCCGGATCAGCGCGTCGGCCGGCTCCTCGATGCGGGCGTCCGGGATCTCCCGGACCGCGACCGAGCCGACGCCCTCGAAGACGACGGCCTTCACGCGCCGCGCCCGTTCATCTCAACCGCCGGCCTCGTCGACGAACTGCGTCTCCACCGCGCCGGAGAGGCGCACGAGCTCCTGCGCGGCGCGGACGTGACGCAGGATCGCAGGGAGATCTCCCCGCAGCTTGAGCTTCCCCTGCATGATCCCCTTCACCGGGTCGAGCTTCCCGCGGATGATGTCCTTCCATCGCGAGTACGGAGCTCGGACGACGAAGCGGGCCTTCGCGCCCTCGTCGGCACTCACGAACCGGCCGAAGCGGCACTCTCCGTGCCAGAGGTCGAGCCATCCCCAGACGTCCTCGGGCACGCCCTTGTCCGGCTCCGCCTCGAACACGAGGGAGACGTCGCCCTCCCAGGTTCGCGCGGCGTCGCGGTACTCCTCCGAGGCGTTGATCTGCACGACGAACTCCGCGAACCATTCCTCGGTCGGAAAGACGGCCACGTCCTCCTCCTCCGTTCCCCTCGGCCGTCGCTGTGCGCTCAGCGAGTGCTGAGGATCAGGATCAGTCCGATCAGGTTGAACGTCGCATGCGCCGCCATCGAGGCCACGATGTTCCCGCGCCGATCGTAGAACCACGCAAGCCCCAGCCCCGTGAACACCATGATCGTCATCAGCAAGACCGTGTCCTGCCACGGACCTGGCACGTAGTGGACGAGCCCGAAGGAGAACGCCGACACGATCGCGGCGAGGGGGAAGCTGTGCCGATCCCGAAGCGACCGGAACAGGCATCCGCGAAAGAACAGCTCCTCCACCATCGGGGCGACGACGAGCGCGAGGAGGGCCGCCCAGAAGATCCCGATCCCCGAGAGCGACGGAAGTTGCTGCGGCGTGTGCGCATTCTTTCCGGAGGCCTGCTCGAAGATGACCGTGAGGATCGCGCCGACGCCGAAAGCGATCACGATGTAGAGGACGAGCCCGAAGCCGATCCCCCTGGCGATCTCCCCCGGAGCCCTCTCCCGGCTCGGGAATCCGATCGCTCCCTTCCATTCCTTGTGGTAGGTCCGCAGCCAGAGCAGAAGGAGCGCGCCCGGAACCACCTCTCCGACGACGTTCGTCGCGACGGTCGGGGCGTTGCCGGTGCCGAACACCAGGACGATCGGCGTCGCGACGAGGCCGCCGAGGATCAGGCCTAGGAAGAAGACGAGGATCGCCTCCCACCATTTCCAGGTGGAGCGCGGCCGCACCCCGTCCGATCCGGTCGGCGCGGGCATCCCCTGCGCCGGCATCCCGGTGGGAGCCGGCATGCCGGAGGGAGCGGGCATCCCGCTCGCCGGCGGAGGCGGAACGTCGGGCCTCGGCGGGACCCAGGGCTCCTCGGGAGGCTGCGGGAACCCGCTCGATCCGTCGCTCATGGCCCCTCCATGTTCCCTGCTTCCTCACGAAGCGGCACGTAGAGGAGGCCGCCGACGGCCATCCCGAAGCCGAGGCCGACCGCTGCCGCGCCGCTGTCGTTCGCCACGTAGGCCACGACGCTCCCGAGCACGATGACGAGGATGGCATCCCGCCAGACCGGATGCTCCCGGAAGGACTCGTCGATCTTCGGCGTCGGGCGCAGGACCACGTACAGGACGACCACCAGGCCGACGACCGGGAGCAGCGCGAACGGGTTCCGCGCGATCAGGTCGAATCCGACGTCGAGCCGGTGCGCGATCGTGTCCCAGATCCCGGTGGCGCTCCTCCCTGCTCCCTCCACGAACCGGGTCCCGTGCGTCGGCGAGGCCGTGAGGTAGACGTGCGAGGCGAAGATCGCCGCCATCCCGGCGATGCCGGTCGCCGCGGCGATCCCGACGGCCTTCAACCAGCCGAGCTTCGAGCGACACCGGACGATCACCCAGAGTCCCGCGGCCGCGAACAGCGTCAACGCGCCACCGATGTTGGCTCCCGTTCCCGGAAGGCCTGCGAAGAACGCGACACCGACGATCAGAACGACACCCCAGACGACCGAGAGCCGTTGCGCGACGTAGAGCGACGCGCCCAGGAGGAGCCCGACGTAGACGTTCGGGAGCCCGAAGAAGCGGCCGCCGTCGAGCTCGGAGCCACCGAGGAACGGCGTCAGCGCTCCGCTCCAATGGAACAGCGCTTCGAAGGCGAGGTAGGCGAGCGAGGCCGCGCCGATCGCCGCGGGGACGAGCAGGACCGACCGGGTGTGCAATCGATCGAGGAGGAGCGTCGCGGCGATCGTGACGATCACGACGAACGGAACGACGGTCGCGTAGGAGAGCGTCGGCAGCCGCCCGGCGGCGAGGAGCGCGACGGCGAGCGGCGCAACCGACATCGTCATCCACGCCGCGAAGACCATGAGCCACCTCGGGCCCCTTCGCAACGACAGAACGATGGCCGCGAGCAAGCCGGCTACACCTACGTAGATGCCTGCGGCCGTCTGGACCGGAACGGTCATCCGGCGGTTCACGAGGTGTCTCTGGAGGAGGGAGAACGGCGGCGGCGCGTCGACCGGCCGAATCTCCGCGCCGAGCGACGGCTTTCGCCCAAGGGTCGTGAGGATCTCGAATGGAACATCCGGTTCCGCCGCGACGCCCGTCCGCCGGGTCGAATCGGAGGTGATCGTCCGTGGTGGGCCGGAGGTCAGGAGTTGGGCACAGCTCGTCCCCTTCGCGATGACGACGGGCGAGAGCTCGTCCTTCGCGGCGATCATCGCGGGCGTGAAGGTCGGCGGCGAGACCACAACGACGCACGGCCCGCCTCCGAGTTCCGACACGAAGGTACGGACCTCCCGATCCGCTCGCTCGATCGCTCCCGCACGGCCGGTCGACCCGATCGGAGGGATCGGATGCAGCGTGAATCCGGTCAGGCTCGGGGTTTCGCCGGACTCGCTGGGGAGTTGTCCCGCCGGAATCTGCCGACGGAGGACCTCCTCCATGCCGACGTTCGTGCTCACGAAGCCTGCACCCCCCGTGTGCGCGAGCGCGCGAACGGAGGGGATGCTCAACAGGTCCCCGAGCGATGCATCAGGTGCGAGGATCACCGCCGCGACGGCCTGCGGAGATTCGGCGCGCGCACTCGAGGCGGCCCCCAGCGCGAGCGGTACTGCGGCAAGGAGGAGCAGCCCGCGCCGGAGCCGGCTCACTCGCGACCGGCGGAGGCGCGCTCCCGCTGCACGTCGGCCCCGAGGGAGACGAGCTTCGCCTCGAACTCCTCGTACCCGCGGTCGACGTGGTACATGTCCTCGATCTCCGTGAACCCTTCTGCGGAAAGGGCCGCGATCACCATCGCCGCGCCGGCGCGGATGTCCAGCGCCCGGACCGGCGCCGCGGACAGACGCTCCACCCCCCGGATCACCGCGTGGTGGCCCTCCGTTCGGATATCCGCTCCCATGCGATTGAGCTCGTCGACGAACATGAATCGGCTCTCGAACACGTTCTCCGTCGCGATCGCCGTTCCGGAGGCGGCCGCGAGGAGCGACATCATCTGCGGCTGGAGGTCCGTCGGGAAGCCCGGATAGGGCAACGTCACGAGATCGACAGAACGCGGACGATCTCTCATCGAGATCGCCACACCCTTCTCCGTCGCGAGGACGTCGGCGCCCGCTTCGGAGAGCTTCGCGAGCACGAGATCCAGGTGGTCGCTCCGCGCGCCCTCCAGAACGACGTCTCCGCCGGTCGCGCACGCCGCGATCGCGAACGTTCCCGCCTCCACGCGGTCGGGGATCGTCGCGTGCCCCACAGGATCGAAGCTCTCGCTACCGACGATCTCGATCGTCGTCGTTCCCGCGCCGTCGATCTTGGCGCCCATCTCCAGGAGGAAGTTCGCGAGGTCGACGATCTCCGGCTCACGCGCGGCGTTCTCGATCAGCGTCGTTCCCCGCGCGCCGGCCGCGGCCATCAGAACGTTCTCCGTCGCGCCGACGCTCGGGAAGTCGAGCGAGATGATCGCGCCGTGGAGCCCGTCCGTCCGCGCCTCCAGGAAACCGTGCTCCTGGGCGAACTCCGCGCCCATCCTCTCGAGGCCGCGCACGTGGAGATCGATCTTCCGCGAGCCGATGTTGCAGCCGCCGGGCATCGCGACGCGAGCGCGCCCGAACCTCGCGAGGAGCGGACCGAGGACCAGGATCGAGGCGCGCATGCGGCTGACGAGTTCGTAGGGCGTCTCGCTCGAGCGTACGTCCGAGGTGTCGACGGAGACGGCACCGTCCACCCACTCGGTCCGTGCCCCGAGGTGATCGAGCACCTCGGTCATCGTGCGGCAGTCCTGGATCTTGGGAACGTTGCCGATCACGCTCCGCCCCTCCGCGAGGAGCGAGGCCGCCATCAGCTTGAGCGCGGAGTTCTTCGCGCCGGACACCCGTACGGTGCCGGACAGGCGCGCGCCCCCGCGAACGATCAGGCGATCCATCGGGCGATTCTAGGGTGAGAACGACCCGGGAACCCGCAGGAGGAGCAGGAGGAAGACATAGGCGCGAACCGACCTCTCAGACCGGGCCGAGGCCGAGACGCATGACGGCCTTCTCGAGCTCCTCCTTGGCGTGTTCGTCCTCGGCGACCTGACGGAGCCGCTCCTCCATCTGGTTCCTGCGTCGCTCCTCATGGGCGCGGTCCACCTCGCCCGCGAACACCGCGTCGTGCGCGAGGACGTCGACCCGGGTCACGTCCCCCTCGCTCGTCACGTGGAGGAAGCCGCCGTCGACGCCGGCGCGGACCTCCTCTGCCGAATCGCGATGGATCCGGATCGGCGAGATCCCCAGCCGGATCAGCATCGGCGCGTGTCCCTGGAGGATGCCGACATCGCCTTCGATGCCGTGCGCGACAACCATCGTGGCCTCGCCTGACCAGACGTCGCGTTCCGGCGTGACGACGTGGACCTCGAGGCTCACTCGGCTCCGACCTTCTCGAGCTCGCGGCCCTGCGCCTCCGCCTCCTCGATGCTCCCCACCAGGAAGAACGCCTGCTCCGGCAGGTGGTCGTACTCGCCCTCCGCGAGGGCCTTGAACGACGCGATCGTCTCCTCCACCGGCACGTACTTGCCCTTCACGCCCGTGAACTGCTCCGCCACGAAGAACGGCTGCGAGAGGAACCGCTGGATCTTCCGCGCGCGGGAGACGATGACCTTGTCCTCCTCCGAGAGCTCGTCGACGCCGAGGATCGCGATGATGTCCTGGAGGTTCTTGTACCGCTGGAGGATCTCCTGGACGCGGCGCGCGACGCCATAATGCTCCTCCCCGACGTAGCGCGCGTCGAGGATCCGCGAGGTCGAGTCGAGCGGGTCCACCGCCGGATAGATCCCCAGCGCCGCAATGTCGCGGGAGAGGACCGTCGTCGCGTCGAGGTGCGCGAACGCCGTGTGCGGCGCTGGATCGGTGATGTCGTCCGCCGGCACGTAGATCGCCTGGAGCGAGGTGATCGAGCGGCCCTTCGTGGAGGTGATCCGCTCCTGGAGGTCGCCCATCTCCCCCGCGAGCGTCGGCTGGTAGCCCACCGCGGAGGGCATCCGCCCGAGGAGCGTGGAGACCTCCGAGCCCGCCTGGGTGAACCGGAAGATGTTGTCGATGAACAGCAGCACGTCCTGGCGCTCGACGTCGCGGAAGTGCTCCGCCATCGTCAGCGCGGAGAGCGCGACGCGGAGACGAACGCCGGGCGGCTCGTCCATCTGGCCGAAGACGAGCGCGGTCTTCTCCAGCACGCCGGACTCCGTCATCTCCAGGAGGAGGTCGTTGCCCTCGCGGGTGCGCTCCCCGACGCCGGCGAACACGGAGACGCCTCCGTGCTGCTCGGCGACGCGGTAGATCATCTCCTGGATGATCACGGTCTTGCCGACGCCGGCGCCTCCGAACATCCCGATCTTGCCGCCCTGGACGTACGGCTCGAGGAGGTCGATCACCTTGATGCCGGTCTCGAACATCTGCGTCTTCGGCTCGAGCTCCTCGAACGGCGGCGGGTCGCGGTGGATCGGCCAGCGCTCCTCCACGTGGATCTGGTCGGCCGGGACGTCGAGGGGAACGCCGAGCACGTTGTAGACGTGGCCGAGCACGCCGGGTCCGACCGGCACGGTAATCGGCGACCCGGTGTTGATCACCGGCGTTCCTCGCACGAGGCCGTCGGTCGGCCGGAGCGCGATCGTTCTCACGAGCGACTCGCCGATGTGCTGAGCGACCTCGCAGGTGATCGTCGAGGTCTCTCCGTCGACGGTGATGTCGGTGGTCAGCGCCGTGTAGATCTCCGGCAGCTGGCCCGGGGGGAACTCCACGTCGACGACCGGGCCGATGACCCGTACGACGCGCCCGTTCGCATGTCCGTTCTGCTCAGCCATGATGCGCTCCTACTCTCCCGATGCCTGGGTCAGTGCCTCCGCGCCGCCGACGATCTCGGAGATCTCCGTGGTGATCTCGGCCTGTCGCTCCTGGTTCGCGATCCGGCTCAACACCTTGATCAGCTCGTCCGCGTTGTCCGTCGCCGCCTTCATCGCGCGACGGCGCGACGCGCTCTCCGACGCGGCGGACTCGAGCATCGCCGCGTACACCTTCGTGATCACGTATTGCGGCAGCAGATCCCCGAGGATCTCCTCCGGCTCCGGCTCGAACAGGTAGGACGCGCTCGGTTGCCCGGGCGTCTGGCCGCCGACCTCCTCCGGAGCGATCGGCAGGAACCGTTTGTCGGTGGTCCGCAGCGTGAACGCCGAGCGGAAGTCCGTGTAGACGACGTGCAGCTCGTCGATCGTGTGGTGGGCGTAGTCCGCGATCAGACGCCGTCCGATCTCCACGGCGGCCTCGTACGGCGGCACCTCGCTCACGCCCGTCCACGACGCCTGCATCTCGACGCCGCGGAAGCGGAAGTAGGAGACGCCCTTCTTGCCGACGACGTACGGGAGCGGCGACAGGCCGCGACCGCGCACGGTCGCCATGACCTGCTCCGCGCGACGGAGCACGTTCGAGTTGTACGCCCCGGCGAGCCCGCGGTCGGAGGTGATCACGAGGACGCCCGCCACGCGCGGGTCGGGTCGCTCCTCCAGGAGCGGGTGCGCGAGCGCTCCCGTCTGGCGCGCGACGTCCTCCATCGCGGCCGTGAGGCGCTCGGCGTACGGCCGGGATGACTCCACGCGCCCCTGCGCCTTGACGATCCGGGACGCCGCGATGAGCTCCATCGCTCGCGTGATCTTCATCGTGGAGTTCACGGAGCGCATCCGCCGGCGGATGACGCGGAGCTTGGCGCCCATCCGCTAGCTCAACCGCTGCGTCTCGTCGGTGCCGGGAGACACCTCGCCGCGCTCGAGCTCGGTATCGTCCTCCGCGGAGGACATCCGGTCCCAGCCGACGTCGGGCTTGACCTCGTCGGGAGCCGTTCCCTGTCCCGCGGCGATCTCGCTTCCCGCCGGCGGAGCGGTGGGCTGGAAGGTCTGCCTGAACTCTGCGATCGCGTCCTGGAGCGACTTCTCCGTCTCCTCGGAGAGCGCGCCCGTCTCGCGGATCGTCCTGGGGATGTCGGCGTAGCGCGTGTCGAGGAACGTCGCGAGCTCCTCCACGAAGCGCCTCGCGTCCTCCACCGGGAGGTCGTCGAGGTGGCCGCCGGTCGCGGTGTAAACGTAGATCACCTGTCGCTCGACCGGAACCGGATCGTACTGCGGCTGCTTGAGGATCTCCACGACGCGGGCGCCGCGCGCGAGCTGCTGCTGCGAGGCCCGGTCGAGCTCGGAGCCGAACTCCGCGAACGCCTCGAGGGCACGGTACTGCGCGAGGTCGAGTCGCAGACGCCCGGCGACCTGCTTCATCGCCTTGCTCTGCGCGTTCCCACCGACGCGCGACACCGAGATGCCGACGTTGATCGCCGGCCGCACGCCCGCGTAGAACAGGTCGGTCTCCAGGTAGATCTGCCCGTCGGTGATCGAGATGACGTTCGTCGGGATGTAGGCGGACACGTCGCCGCCCTTCGTCTCCACGATCGGGAGCGCCGTCATCGACCCGGCGCCGAGCGCGTCGGAGAGCTTCGCGGCCCGCTCCAGCAGCCGGGAGTGGAGGTAGAACACGTCGCCGGGGTACGCCTCACGGCCCGGAGGACGTCGCAGCAGGAGCGCGAGCGTCCGGTACGCGGTGGCCTGCTTGGAGAGGTCGTCGTAGATGATCAGCGCGTGCTCGCCGTTGTACATCCAGTGGGCACCGATCGCGGCGCCCGCGTACGGAGCGATGTACTGGAACGGCGCCGGGTCCGCAGCCGAGGCGTTGACCACCACGGTGTAGTCGAGCGCGCCGTTCTGGCGGAGCGCCTCGACGACCTCGGCCACGGTGGAGGCCTTCTGGCCGATCGCGACGTAGATGCAG
>Ga0070696_100002131_pt1 | contig 13007 bp, 6 predicted proteins | sample KBSK1253metaG_FD_65474 | JGI IMG/M metagenome (GOLD analysis project Ga0070696, IMG submission 65474) | Corn, switchgrass and miscanthus rhizosphere microbial communities from Kellogg Biological Station, Michigan, USA - KBS K1-25-3 metaG | ecosystem: Host-associated > Plants > Roots >... | reverse complement strand
CCGTAACCTCCAGATACGACCCCTTCAGGTTGGAGACGCACTCCGCGACAAGCAGTCCCGGAAGCGTCACGAACGGCGTGTCGATCGGCTGCGCCGGGGTCACCCAGGGCCGCGGCTCGGCCGACGATCCGGTGATGCTGCGGCCTCCCGCCGGGAGATAGGCGCGCAGCTCGCCCTTGCCGCCGCTGAGCGCCGCCGGGTTGGTGCACGCGGCCATCATGTTGTCGCCCTGCACGCTGCCGAAGCGCGAGTTCTCGGGCGGCGGCACCGTCGAACGGAACGACACGTAGGCGATCGCGCAGCCGACCTGCTTCGCCGCGCGGCACAGCGGAATCGATTGGAAGGCACCGCCGACGTCCTTGCCTCGCGGCACCGCCAGGTTGGTGCCGAGGAGCAGCGCCGACACGAGCCGCGCCTGCACCGGCTTGCCGTCGATTTCGTTTCTGATGAGCTGGGTCAGCACGCCGGAACCCTGCGAGTGCCCGATCAGCACGACGCCGCGGCCGTTGTTGTCGCGCTGCAGATACGAGTTCCACGCGTCGACGACGTCGTTGTAGGCGAGCGCGCGATCGACCGGAATCGGGCTGCCGCCCGCCGCGGCGCGCAGCTGCGTCAACGTCGCCTGGCGGTAGAGCGGCGCATAGAGGCGGCACTGCGACGCAAAGCGCGCGAGCTGCACGCGGACGACGCCGTTTTCTTCCGGCCCGGCGGTCATGTCGCTGTTGCCGCCGGGATCCAGCGACACGGTGGGATAGACGTAGAAGCAATCGATCGGCGCGCCGGGGTCGGCCTTCCACGTGTCGCGCGTGAGCTTGCCGTCGGCCGACACCACCGTGGCCGCCTGGTCGACGGCGCAGGCGTCCTGCCGTCCCGGCAGGCAGAGCCAGTTCCTGCCGTCGCTGTAGTCGTTTCTCGCGGGCTGTGCCGACGCGGAGCACGCGAGCGCGAGCGCGAGGACGAGCGGCTTCGTCATCGAATCTCCTGCACGGCAGACCTTCTCACAGAGGGCACCGCCGTGGAAGGGGCGATTTCACCGAAAGGTGCGGCGTTTCATCGAGATTTGCGCGGCTCCTCTGCGGCTCACGCCGTCGCGCGCTGCGGCTGCGCGTCGGACATCAGCCGCACCCCCTTGGTCTCGGGCAGCGTCCACACCATCGCCCCGGCGAGCAGCGCGAACGGCACGGCCAGGGCGATGCCGGCGCCGAAGGTGAAGCGCGCGGCGACCATGCCGATGATCACCGGCGCGAGGAACTGCACGCCGCGCGCGGTGTTGTAGATGATGCCGAGCGCCGCCGCGCGGACCGAGGTCGGGAAGACCTCGTTGAGCAGCGGGCCGATGCAGCCCCAGTTGCCCTCGCCGAACCCGACCAGCAGCATGAAGCCGAAGGTGGTGAGCGTATAGCCGCCGGCGAGATCCCACCCGAGCGTGATCATCCCGAGGCCGAGCGCCTTGATGATCGAGAACACCGTGAAGCTCGGGCGCCGGCCGATCCAGTCGCTCGAGAACCCGAACGCGACGTAGCCGACGAGCGATCCGATCTGATCCATCAGCAGCAGCCACGCGGTATCGCCGAGCGAGAGGCCGCGCGTCTCGTGCAGGTAGGTCGGCAGCCAGATCGTCTTGAACCAGTAGGCGGCCATGTTGAACGTCGTGACCGAGAACGCGAGCGCCGTCGTCTGCCGCAGCGCCGGGCCGAGCATCTGGCCGAGCGCGGCGGCGTAGCCGAGGCGCCGGCTGATGCCGGCCCTGACGCTCTCGAGCCACACGTCCGACTCGGGCATCTGCCGGCGGATGAAGACGACGATCAGCGCCGGCGCGGCGGAGAGCATGAAGGCGAGCCGCCAGCCGATCCACGGCGCGGCGAGGTTGCCGACCATCGAGGCGAAGAAGCGCGCGAACGCCGACCCGCTCTGCAGGTACGAACCGTACCGCCCGCGGACCGCCGGCGGCACCGTCTCGCCGACCAGCGCGTGCGCCACCGCCCACTCGCCGCCGACGCCGATGCCGGTGATCGCACGCGCGATCATCAGCGACCAGAAGCCGACGGCGAGACCCGACAACAGCGTGCCGACGCTGTAGATGAGAATCGTCACCATCAGCAGCGGCTTGCGGCCGTAGCGATCGGCGAGCGCGCCGCCGAGCAGCCCGCCGACGGCGGTGAACGCAAGCGCGGTGCCGAGGAGGATCGACACCTGCTCGCGCGTCAGCGTCAGATCCCGCACCAGCGTCGTCGACGAGACGAGGAAGCTGAGGAGCAGGAGATCGTAGAAGTCGAAGATCCACCCGATGAACGCGAACGCCAGCACCTTGCGGTGGATCGGCAGAATCGTGGGGCTTTCGCTGAGCAGGGCCATGGAAGTGCCCTATGTTAAGGTAACGGCCGCTCAGGATGACAGAACAACCGGGGAGGGTCGCGCGCGCCGCGCTCGCGCTGACCGACTGGAGCGAGCGCTGGCTTCCAGACGCCTTCATCTTCGCGCTGCTCGCCACGGTGCTGGTGATTGGCGCCGCGCTGGCGGCGACGCCGGCCACGCCGCTGCAGGTCGTCGACGCCTGGGGGCGCGGCTTCTGGGAGCTGATCCCGTTCACGCTCCAGATGGCGCTGATCATCATCACCGGGCACGTCCTGGCCACCTCGCCGCCGATCGGCCGCGTCATCCGCTTCCTCGCGTCGCTGCCCCGCTCGCCCCGCGGCGCGGTCGCGCTGGTGACCTTCGTCACCCTCGCGGCGTCGTGGTTCAACTGGGGGTTCAGCCTGGTCTTCGGCGCGGTGCTGGCGATCGAAGTCGCGCGCCGGGTGGAAGGGGTCGACTACCGCGCGCTCGCCGCGTCGAGCGTCCTCGGGCTCGGCTCCATCTGGGCGCAGGGGCTGAGCGGATCGGCGGCGCTGCAGATGGCCACCCCGGGCGCGCTGCAGCCGCAAATCCGCGACATCGTCGCGCACGGCGGGCTCGTACCCGGCGGCATCATCCCGTTCCGCCACACGATCTTTCTCTGGCAGAGCCTGGCGTCGGTGGCCGTGGAGATGGTGTTCGTCACGGCGGTGATGTGGCTCGCAACGCCGCCGGCGACGCGCGCGCGCACGGCGCGCGACCTGGGGATCGATCTTGGCCGAGGGAAAACGCCGGGATCTGATGGCGTTCCGGTCGCACGCAGTGTTGGTCCAATCGCTCGTCCCACACCGGGCCAATGGCTCGAGCACTCGCCCATCCTCACCTGGTTCGTCGTCGCGCTCGGCGGCACGTATCTGGCGCGCTATTTCATCGACGCGCCCGAACCGCTGAACGCGATCAACCTGAACATCATCAACCTGTCGTTCCTGATGCTCGGCTTCATCCTGCACGGCACGCCGGCGCGGCTGATGCAGGCGGTGCAGAACGCGACCCCCGCGGTGTGGGGCGTGATCCTGCAGTTCCCGTTCTACGCCGGCATCGCCGGCATCATCACGACGACGCATCTCAGCGAGCAGGTGGCCAACCTGTTCGTCCGCGTGTCCACGCCGCCGTCATTTCCGGCGCTGGTCGCGATCTACTCGGCGGTCCTCGGCGTCTTCGTGCCGTCGGGCGGATCGAAATGGGTGATCGAGGCGCCCTATGTGATGGAGGCGGCGCACACGCTGAAAGTCCATCTCGGCTGGGTCGTCGCCGCCTACGATCTCGGCGAGGCGCTCGCGAACCTGGTGCAGCCGTTCTGGATGCTGCCGGTGCTCGGCCTGTTCAAGCTCGGCGCGCGCGACGTGATGGGCTACACGATCGTCGTCTTCCTCGCGCTGACGCCGGTGGTGATCGTTCTGGTCACGCTGCTCGGCATGACACTGGGATATCCACTCTAGCGCCATCGTCGAAGAAACGCATTCACTGCGAAAAGCCGCTCCGCACGCCGGAAAACCACTGCTCCGGCTCAACGTCATCGGAACGCCGCGCGGGGCTACAGCCCCGCGCCGTGTCGCAGGCCTGCGCAGCGGTTTTCATGCGATCGGAACGGCCTGCTCCGAAGGCTTTTCTCCGTGAATACGTTTCCTCGACGATGACGGCGTCGTGAATTCGGCAGGCGCTGGATCGCAGCGGCCGCATAGCCGCGGAGCAAGCAGAGTTCGCTGAGAATAAATGCTCTGCGGTCTCAGCGGTCTCCGCGGTTCAACTGTCGTCGCAATTCAGCGTAGCTGCTTCGAGTACTTCTCGCGCTGGCTGCGGATCTCGCTCGCCAGCGGCTCGGCGGGCTTCAGGCGCAGTGCGGCATCCGCTGCCTCCACCGCGCGATCGAACTGGCCCGCCATCGCATACGCCGCCGCCAGGTTCTTCCAGCCGACCGGCGATTCGGGCTGCAGGCGCGCGACCTCGGTGAATTCGTGGATGGCCGCGTCGAAACGGCCATCGGCCAGGTAGACGCTGCCGAGGTTGTTGTGCGCGGCGGCGTAAGACGGATCGATCCGCAGCGCTTCGCGGTACTGCGCCCCGGCTTCGTTCAGGCGGCGCGCGACGGTGAGCGCGGTGCCGAGGTTGTAGTGCGCGGCGGCCGTATCCGGCTTCAGCTTCAGCGACGCCTCGAAGTGCGCAATCGCCGGCTGCGCGCGCCCCAGCTCGAGGTAGAGCATCGCCGCATCGTCGTGCAGCCCGGCGTCGCCGGGATGCTTTTCGATCTCGACCTCGTAGCCCTGCACGTCCTCAGCCGCAACCTTGGGCCGGAAGTCGCGGTTCAGCCGCTCGAGGTCGGCGTCGTCGCGCGTCAACACCTGAACCCACAGATCGCCCATTTCGTCCGACGACCGCTGCCCCCAGCGCGCGCGCGCCGGCGGCTGCTGCGGGTTGCGCGGGTTGGCCGATGAGTTGTCGTAGGCGTATCGCATCGACAGCCTGGTGCCCTTGGGCAGCCGCACCGGGTTGACGAAGCGGTAGACGTGCTGCCAGCGGAAGTCCCAGTCGGCAATTCCAATCAGCGGCCGCGTGGTGCCGTCGGGCAGCGTCGCGTCGCCGCGCGCCTCGCGCAGGCGATAGTGCGCGTGCGGCTGAACCGCCTGCACCTCGACGTCCACCGGCAGGACGTACGAATCGGTCACGACGTACTGCGCGTCGCCGGCGGCGATGTCGATGTTCTGGCGGCCGAGGCGGAGCATCGACGGCGTGCGTGAGGGCCCGCCGTGAGCCGCGTCGGAGGACACGTCGTCGCCGAAGTAGAAGCCGATCGACGGCGCGACCTGCTCCGGCTTCCCGCTCGGCTGCATGTGCAGCTCGACCACCAGATCGGTGCGGCGATCGAGACGCCACGCCAGATCCGGCGGCAGGAGCGGCGCTACCTGACCCGGCGTCCAGCCGAGGAAATGACCGTCGGGATAAACCGCCGTGCGCGCGAGCAACCCGTCGTAGCCGGGCTGCGGATCCTGATCGTCGAGCCGCCGCGATTCCGACGTCGGATCGACGCGGATGTTCGCGTGATGCACCACCTTCGGGTTGCCGGGGCGGAACTCGAGGCCGCGAACGAAGCGCGCCTGCGCGATCGGGATCGGCAGCGCGAAGATGCGGAAGACGTCGGTTCCTTCCGCCGGCAGCGTGAATGCCTTCGGCAGCGTCACGATGACGTCCGGCTTTCCCAGCTGCCATCCTTCCGTGTAGACGCGCGGCGGCGGCAGCTGCGCCGCATCGCCTTCGGGCGCGCCCTGCTCGACCCAGCGGGAGAGCATTGCGATCTCACTGTCGCTCAACGGATGCTGGCCGAGAAACGGCCCGTTGGACGGATCCGCCTTCCATGGCGGCATGATCCGGCTCCGGGTCACCGAGGCGATCTGCGTCGCGCGCTGCTTGACGTCGGCGTAGGTGAGCAGGCTGAACGGAGCGGAGCCGCCGGGGTGATGACAGACGCCGCAGCGATCGGCGACCAGCGGCGCGACATCTTTGCTGTAGGTCGGAGCCTGCGCGGCCGCCGGCAAGGCACACGTGGCGACGAACACGATCGCCAGCATTGTCCGATGCCGCGCTACCGTGAAAAATCGGCGATGAAGCATCCCACAGCCTGCGTCGTCGCCGCGGCGACGGCCTTCCCCGCGAGCACGGACGCCAGCGCGTCGGCGAGATCGCGCTGGGTCGCAGCCGGCCGCTCGACGCCGAGCTCGACGTAGCGGTTGTCGATCCGGCCGCGATACATCAACTTCCCGCCGGCGTAGACGGCAGCTTCCGGCGTCACGGTGGCGCCGGCAAATTTCGCCAGCGCCAGCGCCGGATCGCGAAACGCCTCCGCCGCGCCGGCGTAGCCGAACGCCGCCATGTGCTCGCGGATCGCGGCCGGCGTCTCAGCCGGGTTCGGATAGATCAACCGGAAGACGACGCCCTTCGCGCGATACGTCTCGGTGAGGCGACGCACCTCGGGCGCGTAGCGGTTCGAGATCGGGCACTCGGTGCTGGTGAAGAGGAAGACGATCGCCTTCGTGCCGGCCGGGGCGTCGAGCGGATCGACGCTCGCGCCCGACAGCGTCTGGACGAGCACCGCCAGCAACGGAAGAAGGAGCACGACCCCGATCGTACACAAAAAAAGGGGCTGGGAGCGCCCGGCCCCCAGCCCCTGGTCCCCAGCCCCTTCGGGCGCCAGTTCCCTAGAACTTGACGATCGCGCCCAGCTGGAACACGCGGCCGACGAGCACCGACGAGGGCTGCATGTACGACTGCGTGCCATAGATCATCGCGCCGCCGCTCTGGCGCACGTCGATGACCGGCGAGACGTTGAGCAGGTTGAAGAAGTCGATCTTCGGCTGGAAGCTGGCGCGACCGGCACGGATCGTCTTCGAGATGCTCAAGTCCAGCTGGTTGATGCGATCGCCGTACTCGGTCATCGGCGCGACGAGCGGCACGTTCAGCGATGCCACCGTCATCCCCGGGTCGACCAGCGCGCCGACGACGCAGCCCTGCGACGCCGAACTGCCGGGGCACACCGTGTAGCGCGTAGTCGGCGTGATCTGCCACACCGTGCCGGAGCCGTTCGGCGGGTTGTTGGTGGTGGTACCGCTGGGCCCCGACGTGCCGGTGAGTGCGTATTGGGCCGGGGTTCCGAGGCGATATCCCGGCAGCGCCTGGAAGGCGAAGCTGGCCTGGACGCCATACTTCAACGGCACCGAGCCCGAGATCTTGAACTGGGTGCGCCACGGGATGCCGCTCTGAGTCTGATCGCAGTAGAGCAGCAGGTTCGGGTTGGCGGTCTCGTCGCAGACCTGGGCGATGGTGCGCTCCATCGTGCCGCCGCCGAAGAGCGTGATGCCGTGGCCGAGGCGGGCGTTGAAGTTGTACTCGACGCCGTTGTACCACATCTTCCGATCCGGCGCGTTCTCGTCGATCGTCGACACGGCCGACCGTTTCGCAGCGCTGACGTTGTAGTAGGTGATCGCGCTGCCGTCGATCGGGCTCCACATCGTGAACGCCGTGTAGTCGGCAAACGTCTGCAGGGTGTTGCGGCGGCGGAACAGGTTCTTGAAATCGCGATGGAACCAGCCGGCCGTCACCGAGACGCGCGGCAGCAGCTCGTGCTGCACGCTGGCACTGTATTCGAGGTTGTACATGCGGTCGATGTCCGGGTCGAACTTGGTGATGTTGGCGGAGCCGAAGCCCGCCGGCAGCTGCGCCAGGTTCAGCTCGCAGCCGGCCGACAGGAAGACGCATCCGAGTTCACCTTGCGGAATGCCGTCCCGGTTCAGATCGTTCCAGGCGACGTTCGCCGTCGTCAGTGCCAGCGGGTTATAGGCCTCGGAGAAGCCGGTCGTGCCGGCCTGCATGTACTTCCCGATGCTCACCTTCAGAGCGGTCTTCTGGTTGCCGAAGAGGTCGTAGACCGCGCCGAACCGCGGCGAGATGCTCTTCCAGGTCGGCATGTCGATCGCCGGAAAGGTTCGCGCAACGGTGAAACGGCCCGGTGTCGCGGTCGCTTCCGAGGTGCCGGAGGTGAAGTATTCCCAGCGCGCGCCGTAGTTCAGCGTCAGCCGGTTCATGGTCCAGGAATCCTGCCCGTAAATGCCGACGTCGGCGTGCAGGTTGTCCTGGAAGCGGACCGGCGTGTTGAGGATCACCGCCTGGAACGGGTTGCCGTTCTGGAAGTTCGCCCGCAGGTCGCCGTTGGCGCTGCGGAAGCGGTGGTACCGGCCCCAGTTGTCCTGCACGCCCACTTTGATGTTGTGCGCGCCGGTGATGTACGACAGGGCCGTCATCACCGCGAAGCGATCGGGATACATGCCGGTCTGCGTCGTGCCGGCGTTCCAGGTCGTGCCGAGGGAGGTGTCGGCCTTGTGAATCGTCGTGTACCACTCGGGCGTGCCGGGCACCTTCTCGATGCCGGGCTGGTACAGGTTGTTGTAGCGCTCGTAGTTGAACGAGGCGCCGGTCTCGAACAGGAGCTTGTTGCTCAACGTCGAGGTGAGCTTCACCGAGCCGGTCGAGTAGATCGGCGAGTTCCAGACGATCGACGCCGTCGCCGGATCGAACCCGGCGGTCATCGCCGCGCCGCGGTCCTTGCCCAGGCGATCGTTGTAGGCCGAGAGCTTGTGCTTCGACGACACCTGCCAGGTCAGGCGCACCTGCGCGCTGTCGATCTTCTGCGGATCGACGCCCGGCTCGCTGCCGCGTGGGGGCGCCGCCGTGGCGGTGGCCGGACCAGCCGCCAGGAAGACGTCGGCCGGCAGCGTGTCGAGGTGGAAGGTGCGCGCCGACATGAAGAACCAGATCTTGTCCTTCTTGATCGGGCCGCCCAGCGAGGCTTCGACGTTATAAAGCCGATCGATGCCGTCAGTCGACCGCAGGCCGCGCGCCTTCAGGTCGTCGGTGAGGTTGTCGGTCTGGAAGCCCTTGGTCTGGTAGCCGCCGAAGACGCTGCCGGCGTAGGTGTTGCCACCGTCGCGCGGGATCATGTTCAGCCGCACGCCGCCGCCCGAGACGTCGGCCGCGGCGCCGCTGGTCGTGTAGACCATCTCCTGGCTCATCGAGCTGTTGAAGTAGTTCTGCACCGCGCCGTCGACGTCGAGGCCGTTCACCATCAGGCCGTCGACCTGGACGGTCGTCTGCGACGCGCCGCTTCCGTGCGCCGACATATAGGTCTGCTGCATGGCGCGGGAACCGCCGACGTCGGGCGCGTTCAGCGAGACGCCGGTGATCAGCTGTCCCATCCCCTGGATGGTCCGGCCGGTCGGGACGGCGTCGAGCACCTCGCGGGACAACACCTGCGACTTGGTCGTCGTCTGCACGTCCACCACTGGAGAGGAGCCGCTGACGGTGACGGTTTCCTCGAGCGCGCCGACCTTCATGTCCGAGTTCAAGGTCATGACGAAGTTCGACTCGAGCTCGACGTTCTCGCGCTTCACCGTCGCGAAGCCGGGAAGAGTAAACGTGATGGTGTAAACGCCGGGCCGCAGGTCGACGATGCGGTAGGCGCCGTTTTCGTCGGTGACGACGGAGCGGGTTTTCTCGATGAGCACCGGGCTCGAGGCTTCGACCGTGACGCCGGGGAGGACCGCGCCGGATGTATCTTTTACGACCCCCGTGAACGCGCTCTGCGCGCGGGCAATCGACGGCAACAATAAACATCCGAGTGCCACGATGAGGACCACTTGGATACGGCTTCTCGACATGCGCAATCCTCCTGAGTCTGGTTCAGCAGTCGTCGAACTGACAGGATGCTACGGCGCGGCGCCCGGCCGATCCACCGTGAAATTGCAATTGGAGATGAGCTGCCGGCGGGGTTTACGGAAAGTTGGATCCGTCGGGCGCCGGTTTCACCCTTTTGCAGTGAAACCGGCGCTCGAGTCAGGCTGCTACCACTTCATCTGCATGCCGAGCCGGATCTGACGGCCCTGCAGCACGCTCGCCGGCACGAGGTACGCCGCCGTCGTCGCGTTGGTCGAACGATAGGAGAGATCCGTGTTCTTGTTGAACGCGTTGAACACGTCGATCTGCCCCTGGATGCGCGTGCGTCCCACCTGGAACCACTTCGCGAGGCTCAGATCGAGCTGATTCAGCCGGGGGAGGAACTCGGTCCCGGGCGCCACGAGCGGCACGGTGAGCGATCCAAGGTTCAGGCTCGGAATGACCAACTGTCCCGCCGGACATGGCGCCGGGCAGTTCGCCGGGTACCGCGTGGCCGGGGTCAGCAGCCACTGCGTCCCGATCGGGCTGCCGACGTCGCCGTAACCCGGGCCGAGGATCTTGTTCACGTACTGCGCGGTCGTGTCGGTGTACCCGCCAAGCGCCCGGCCTGCCAGGCTCTGAAGCGCGCCGCTGACCTGGATGCCCCATTTCAGCGGATACATGCCGGAGAGCTTGAGCTGCGGCCGGTACGGGATGTTGTTGTCTGCGTCGTTGCAGAACAGCAGCCGGTTGGGATCGTCCGGCTCATCGCAGATGTTGCGCGTCGTCCGCTCGGTCACGAACCCGCCGAACAGCACCGCGCCCTTGGGCAGCCGCGCGTTCACGTTCAGATCGACGGCGTTGTACACCTGCGATCGGCCCGAGCCGGCGTTGGTGTCGAAGTTGTTCACGCGGCTGAGCGACGCCGCGCTCGGGTTGTAGACGGTGAAGGGTTGTCCGGTGATCGGGTTGAAGACGCTGACCGCGCTGTAGTCGGCCATCGTCACCAGCAGATTGTCGGTCACCCTGAGATTGTGGAACGTCCGGCGGTAGAAGTTGGAGCTGACCGAGACGCCGGGCAAGAGCTCGTGCTGGACGCCGAAGGTCGTCTCGATGTTGTAGACGCGCTTGAAATTCGGATCGACGGTGTTGAGCGCGCGGCGGCCGAAGTTGGTCGGCATCTGCGCGAAGTTCATCTCGCATCCCGGCGTCCGGTAGACGCACCCGACCGCGCCCTGGGCGATATCGTCGCCATTCAAGTCGGTCCAGCTCAGCGAGGCCGATGTCAGGCCGAGCGGGTTGTAGATGGTGGCGAACTGCGTCGTGCGCGATTCGTTGTAGCGGTTGAGGCCGAACTTGAGTGCGGTCTTCGCGTTGCCGAACAGGTCGTAGATCACGCCGAACCGCGGTGCCAGATCCTTCCACACCGGCATCGGAATCGCGTCGAACTTGCGCTCGCCGACGAACCGGCCGGCACCCGATTCCTGCGCCGACACTTCGGAGTTGAGGTACTCGAACCGCAGCCCGCCGTTCACCGTCATGCGTTTGAGCGTCCAGGAATCCTGCGCGTAGATGCCGACGTCGGCAACCAGCGCCTCCTTGGACCGCAGCGGCGTGTTGTAGATGGTGACGGTGCTGGGCACGCCGTTCAGGTAAAACTGCTCGAGGTCGCCGTTGGTTTCACGCGTGTTCACGTACGGGCCCCAGTTGTACTGGACGCCGGTCTTGAAATTGTGCGCGCCGGTCACATACGAGACCGCGCCCTGCATGTTGTAGCGGTCCGGATAGCGACCGCCCTGGCCCGACCCAATCCCGTTGCGGCGCGTGATCAGAGCGGAGTCCCTGCGCATCGCGCCGGCGATCCATTCCGGTGAACCGAACGGCTTGTTGATGCCGTCCTGGTTCTGAATCACGTACTGCTCCTGGTTCATCGAGAACCCGGCGTCGAGCATCATCCGGTTGGTGACGGTGCTGGTCCACTTGATCGCGCCGTCGTTGTACGCCGGCGAGGTCCACACCTGGGAGGCCGTGGCCGGATCGTCGCCCGCGTTCATCCCGTGGCCGCGGAACTTGTCGATCTCGTCGTAATAGGCGGAGAACTTGTTGCGCGGGCTGATCTGCCAGGTGATCCGGAACATCGCGCTCTTGATCTTCTGGTCGTCGACGCCCTGCTCGCAGCTCACGGCCCCGGACTGACACTGCGCCTGCGTCGAGCCTGCCGGCACGTAGAAGGTGTCGGCAATCGGCGCGTTGACCGACCACTTGCGCGCCGAGGCGAAGAACCACAGCTTGTCCTTCTTGATCGGCCCGCCCTCGCCGACGTTGAAGTCGTAGATGTGCTCGATTCTGTCCACGGCGCGGAGGCCGCGCGCCAGCAGTTCCGGCGTCAGGTTGTCGGCCTGCCAGCCGCCGTCGCTCCAGGCGCCGAAAAACGACCCGCTGAACCGGTTGCCGCCGTCGCGCGGGATGATGTTGACGCGGATCCCTCCGGGCGAGATGTCCGCGCCCGCTCCCGCGGTCTGGTAGCTCATCTCCTGGATCATCGCGTTGTTGATGTACTGCTGCACCGCGCCGTCGCCGTCGAGGCCGTTGATCATCAGCCCGTCCACCTGGACGATGTTGTTGGCCGAGGTCAGCCCGCGCGTCGACATGTAGGTCTGCTGCATCGCTCGCGCGCCGCCGACGTCGGGGACGTTCAGGCTGACGCCGGTCACGAGCTGCCCCATCGAGAAGATGCTTCGGCCGGTCGGCAGGGCGTCGAGCACGTCACGGCTCATGACCTGCACCTTCGATGTGCTCGACACGTCGACCACCGGCGACGCGCCGGTGACGGTGACGTTCTCCTCGAGCGCGCCGACGCGCATCTCCGCGTTGATCGTCGCGGTGAAGTTGGTCGACAGCTCGAGCCCGTCGCGCACGAAGGTGCTGAATCCGGGCAGCGCGAAGGTCACCCGGTAGGTGCCGGGCCGCAGGTCGGTGATCGTGAACTGACCTTGATCGTTGGAGACGACCGACCGGACCTTCTCGATCAGGACCGGGCTGGACGCTTCAACGGTGACGCCGGGCAAGACGGCACCAGAAGTGTCCCGAACCGTGCCCGCGATTGCGCTCTGCGCGGAGGCCAGCGCGGGGAGTGCCGCGATCCAGACGATCGCGAGCAGTGCCGACCTCGCCATGCCGCAGTTTCTCGCCATAGCCATGCTCCTTCGAAGGGCAATTGAGGTGGACGACCGATAGGGTGGCCAGACACTACCACCGCCGGTCGGCGAAATCGCAAGAGAAAAGGCGGCGGGCGGGCGCGGTGTCGTCGCGCGGTTGCAGAAAAATGGATCAGAAGAGAAGGCTGGAAGGCTGGAAGGCTGGAAGGCTGGAAGGCGGAAGGGCGGGAAGGCAAAAGGTCGAAGGGGCGCAAGGCT
>Ga0070696_100002130_pt1 | contig 13014 bp, 29 predicted proteins | sample KBSK1253metaG_FD_65474 | JGI IMG/M metagenome (GOLD analysis project Ga0070696, IMG submission 65474) | Corn, switchgrass and miscanthus rhizosphere microbial communities from Kellogg Biological Station, Michigan, USA - KBS K1-25-3 metaG | ecosystem: Host-associated > Plants > Roots >... | reverse complement strand
GGTTTAGTCGAGGACCTCTCAGTCAACACGGTTGGGGTGAATAATATCACCTTGCTGCGCATCGGCAACTCTGGTCCGGTGGCTCAGTGGCAGTTTAAAGGGGGCGGTCTTCGCGGAGACGGCGGCACGGGTGGGACGGCGATCACCCTCGGCTACTGCGACCACAACTATTTCTGGGGAGTGACAGCGAAAGCTGCCACTGGCCTGCGAATCAGACCTATCGCTGGAGTTGCGAACTTCCCGGTGAACGACTTTTTCAATGGCTGTTCAATCAACGCCACGGCGGCGGCAAACTCCTACGTGATCGATAATTCGTTGGCCGTCTGGGCACCGACTGCGCCATATGGCATTCCCTTCTGGGGACTGCCCACGATTGACGGTGGTGCTGGGACTACTCCAACCGATAACAAATTCTGGGGAGTGACGGATCAGCAGGAGCTGTTCGGAGGTGGCTGGTCGGTTATCGGCTCGGCCGGCTTGTCGATGAAGCCCTACGGCGCCGCGGCTGGAAATACGAATGAACTGCGGTTCCTTGAGCTCGCGGCGAACGGCACTAATTACGCTGGGTTCAAGGCTCCTGATTCGCTGGCTGCGAATATCATCTATGCATTGCCGACAACCAGTCCGACCGCGGGGCAGATTCTCAGTGCCTCGGCACCGTCGAGTGGTGTGTCAACGCTGTCCTGGGTGCCTAACACTTCAGGGAGCAGTGCTCAGTATATCCTGCTGACGGCCGACTTCGGTTTGCCCAACTCGCGGACGTTAGTTGGCACTGCAAATCAGATTACCTTGACCGATGGAGGCGCAGGAGCAAACGCAACGCTGTCTTTCCCGTCCACGATAGCCCAACCGACTATCGTTGGTGGCACGGCGGCGGGATCAGATCTGACCCTTCGGGGCACGTCGAATGTGGCTCCTGTAGGTGCAGATATTATCCTGAACGGAGATTATGCGAACGCAATCTCCGGCTCTGTCAGGATCGGGACTCCTACAGGTGGAGCTTATACCTGTGAGATTGTTGGTCCGGCCTCAGCGCAACTGCGAGTCATCAACAGCGATGCCTCGTCCGTGGGTGGTGGTGCCGGTATTCAGGCAGGCTATTCCAGTTTGCCGACAGCGGCGGATCACAGATTAGCGTTCTATACATTTGGGGCATCTGCGAACCTTGCCACTAATACCGCCAACGGAGCGGCAATCACTGGATACTCGTCTGAGGCATGGGTTGCTGGAACTAATCAAGGCGCTTACATCAAGATTGAGACAACGCCCACAGCTTCAGGATCGCGTCGGGAGATAGCCCGCTTTAGCAACATGGGGCTTTTCAATCCATTCAAGGGCGCAGATGTCGCCTCCGCTGCCGCGATCGTCCCAACGGGCAATGTCTTTCACGTGACCGGTACGACAAACATCACCTCGATTACCTCAACCGGGATCCAGGCGGGCACGTTCATTACGATCATCTTCGACGGCATCTTAACCTTCACGGATGGAAGCAATCTTAAACTCGCTGGCAACTATGTGACCAGTGCGGACGATACGATCTCGCTGGTCTACGATGGCACAAACTGGTATGAATTGTGTCGCAGCGGTAACATCTAAAAGGGAAGACCGGACCGCAGAATAAATCCACAGTCCGGCCGCCTGCCAATAGAGATGTGACCTCTATTGAACCGGCGGCGGGCATCCTACATACGACTCACCGTTTTAGTCAACCAGTCACACCCACTCCTCTTGTCCCGATGCGTGTGGGTTTGACTTTCCACACCACGAACTCTAGCTACAGGAGGATTGGAACGAATGCAACAAACACTGAGCGGCCCAACGTGGGCACAAAGATTTTTCATTCTACCGTTCACGAGGAGCCACGAAATGTACAGACGGAACGGCAATCCAGATCCTCACGAATCCCGGGACCCGCGCCAGCCGCATACGGCAATTGCCTATCAGGATGGCAGGCTGCGCGGTGATCTTGATTTACCGACGTTACTCAAAGCGATCTATAGAGTAGCAACGGTGTTTTCGTTGGGTTTTTTGCTCATTACGATGCGGGCAGAGCGGAACGAGGCGAAGCTGGGCCTCACCCCTCAAGCTATCGCTCATGTCATTGTCCAGTTAAGCGATGACCCGGCAATCAAGGCTGCATTTATCAAGCTGCTTACGCCGGAAGCGGCTGATCCTCCAGTGCCCTCGAAGCCGACACAGACGAAGGGGACGGGGAGAACGAAGCCGAGAGATACCACGAAGCCGAAAGGCACAAGTTTATGGAGAGAGGGGGAGATGATCGCCACGCCCGACCACTTGCCGCCCATCATCGGTGCTAACCGCATCTCCCTCCCTAAGATGAAGGTACCAGAATGAAATACCTGATAGCCTCTGCTGCGCTTCTCTTTTGTCTGACCTCGCCAGTTCGCGCTCAGTTCGTTCCTGATTGTTCGAATTGCACCACGGCGGAGTGGGGCGCGGAATGGAATCCCGCAACTTCAGCTTGTGCTGGGAATCCTCATGCGGGTTGCGGATTGGGGTGCAATTGCTGGATGAGCCTAACGGCCGTCATCACCGTCAAGGACGGCAAAGCAACAGCAAAAACCGACTTCTTCGGAGGAGCCTTCACATCCGATGGTGGCTTCAGGATCGACCGCCCTGGCCCGCTGAGTAGAAACCACGTCAAGCCAGGAGACGTCGCCTACAGGATCAACGGACGCAAGCCAAAGCGGTCACAGTTCGGCACTCCGACGCGCCCGATTAGGCGAGCGGAGGCTACGTGGGACGATCAAGGGCGGCTACATCTAAGGCTCTGGCGCTGATGGCTGAATCGAAAGACCAAAAGCCTCAGAAGAAGCGGCTGACGCCGAAAGACATTGCGGCATTTGACCGCGCTGTTGCGCTCGCTCGGGCGAAGAAGACGCGCAGGGCGAAGCGGCGCAAGAAGGGTTCAAAAGCGTGAATGAAGCAACACCAACGACGGTTGAAATTCCCGCAGTGGTAGAACTGCCAGCGCGTGCATCTATGGACACACATTCGATTGCACCAGACACGACGGCTGAACAGGACCGGGCTAGTGCCAGTGACCGTCTAGCCGCCCGTACCGTAGCTCCCCGCACTACAGAGGAGGAAGATCGTCACACTGCAAGTCAGCGCAAGGTGAATATGGTTTGGGAATACACCCAATCCTCGGTGGCGCTGTTGGTCACGGTCACTACTTTGGGTATCTGCGTGGCGTTGGTTGTGCGGGGAAACGACGTGATGGCGTTGCAGCTTATGAGCAGTGCGTTCTTTCTGATAATCGGCTTTTACTTTGGTAGAACTAACCATCAGCGTGTGGGAGGCGTGGAGATTCCCTACCAGCCCTACCAGGGACGCTAAAAGGAGAACCATTATGACTAAGGATTTTTGGTACTGGCTGTTCTTCGTTGTTGCCCTTTTCTGGAACGGAGCGTGGGATTATCGCGGGCGTGCTGCTTATGGTAATTGGTGGTGGGGCAGATCGCTGTGGCTGTTCCTGATGCTGCTTATCATCGGCCTAGCACTTTTTAAGGACCCGTTGGGGACACTGGTAAAGTGAATGGCGGCGGCGACTATCTGCTTAATCATAAAAAGAGAGACAGGGCGGCGGATGTATCGGAATCTCTCGCAGGACAACCGTACTCTGACACGGGAAGAGACGGTGGAAATCGCGGCTGCCCTCGCCCAACACTTTGGCCCGTCTGAGCCTATCCCTGAGAAGAAACAACAACAGGAAGAACCATGAGTCAAGATGATGCTGTCGCGTTTGCTTACGACAAGGACGGCGCAAGGTTGCTCCTCGCGGGCCGGGAATGTTTCGATCCATCGACTCTCGTCAGATTTGAGCAGGCCGATGAGGACGACGATGACGTTGTTATGCTCATTCTCAAGCAGGACGCCGTTGACCAAAGGGATGGCCAGGCCGTCGCCGAGGCCGTGGTGCTGGCGCTCGGGATTCTACCACGGACAATGATCATAGACGCTGACGCGACTATTCCCGAAGGCTTCGTACATCGCCACTTTGTTGAGGTGGGGCAGGATCCTACGCGCACCACGCGCGGCCAGCGGGTCGATGAGGTCATACCGCCGGTAACATTCTGCGAGGACGCATCGGAGCGCACGTGAAAGTAGATCTGCTGGTCATCTTCGATTGGCTCGCGCGAATCGCCTTCTTGGCTTCCCTTGTGCGAGTGGCACTACACTGGGCTAAAGACGGAGTCGTTCTCTGGATAGAGCCTGGTGCCTCTTTCTGGGGCTTCTACGCGAAACTGGAAGCTACGATGGCCTGGCTGGCGATCAGCCTTCAAAAGTTCGGCAGCCGGAGGCAGGTTGCGGAGGAGGCTATCAAGGACATGCTGGAGCATCCAGTTGGGCAAGAGGTGAACGTCACGGTAACGCCTGTTGAGCCAAAGCGTTAATGTGGCCGGCTGTTCCTCGAGTCTTCCCAGCCCAACAATACCGGCGGGAGAGCCTCCCGCAGTGGGGTATCAGGTAGGAGCACTCCGCCAGACTGTTCCATCGCGCGGCCGGCTGCATACAGGGCGCCGGCAATCACTTCATCTATGTCGAAGCCTCGGTCCAGGAGTTGATTCATGAACTCGGCGATCGGGACGGCGGCGTCGACAAGGCGACCTGGTGAGACTTCGGCATATTTGATCATGGGCGGAAAGTAGCACATGAAAAACAAACGGACAAACCGGAGAGAGGTGTGAGTAAGGGCAAGCCAATAGAAATCGTCCTGCGCAAGCACACCGCTGATGGTCCCTACATCGGCAGACTAGGCGGTCTCATGCCGGAGATACGTGCCACCCTGGACGACTTTCAGGAGACGTTGGGTGAAATGGCCGCACTCGACCTAGCTCACGGCGGGGGCTTTGCTGAGGCTATCCAAGGGCGACTGGCGCGGCTGGAGAAACTAATAAAGAGATTAGACACAAAGGAGAAATCGTGAGTAAGAAACTTGACCCTAAAATCGAGAAGGCCGCACTGAAACTTGCGCGATTCCTGGGCGCCGCAGCGGCATCGACAACCGGCGCCATGCTGATGTCAATTTTCGTGTCGGTGTTGCTCCCTGTCCTTTCGTTGCTCCTGACTGAACTACTCAACAGGCCTGGGGCGAGAAAGAAATATGGGAAGTTTCTGATTCCTGCTCGGGACGTTCTCGACGGCGCGGACTTGGGCGACAAAGACGCAGGACCATTCGCGTAATCCTATCTGGCCGGCCTCATGATCCTGGCATCCATCGGCCGCGGACGCTCATCGTGGATGTCCGCAAAGCTGTAATTCAACCCGCGCTTGAACGGCATCTCTCCACTGGCTGTGGTCCGCACTAAACACCGTCCAGGCTCGTAGAATCGGATTTCAGGTTCCGCAAAGCCCATCGCCAGGCACATATCAGAGATGCAAAGACTGGTCGGCTGCCACCACATCCCCGCGTAGAAGCGACCGTAGTTTGCATAGGAGTGCTCCATGTCGTCTATCGCGTTGGACTCGAGCAGTAGGACCGCGTCTGGCTCTAGGAGGTCACGCATGGCCTTCAAACCAACGAGCATGTCGCTTAGGTGATAGAGGACTCCTGAGCAGAGGACAATGTCAAACCTCATGGCGACCCGGAGCTCATATAAACTTGCCCGAATCAGCCCGACTCGCGTAAGATCAAGCGACTGGACTACAAGTTCAGCTTGCTCTAAGTGCTCTGGGATCTCTTCCACTCCAACCACAAACGCGCCGCGATCAGCCAGGAGCTTTGTCATGCCGCCTGAAAAGCAGCCGATGTCTGCCACTCGCTTACCGCTCAGGTTCTCAGGGAGCCAGCCCAAGGTAGTCAGATTCTCGATGATTGTCTGATAGGCCGTGCCCAAGATTCCCGGCATTGTGAAGCCCGGGAACTCTATCGTATGTCCCCAGCCGTAAGGGGAACGGGTGGCGATCTCTTGAGCCTTCATCTGCGTTTGGGTTAGGACTGCGGTCATTTCAACCTCGCGCGAAGAGCTTACCATGTTCAGTGCGGTATCTTAAAGATCCCTCGCGCCGGGGATGGACGGCGAATCTCACTTTGAAAGGAAGTCTTGTTCGATCTTGAAGTTTTGTGAGGGAAAAGATCACTGACTACGGGGACGGGCAACTGTCCCCACTTTTCTCACGAAAGACGCCGAGAGTAGATGTCCCAGACCTTTGCCACTAATGCTGTGACTATTTCCTCTGTCACTTGCGCCTTGACTGCTTCTCGTATCTGATCCGCATAGGTAGTGTGGAGAAGTTTTGCGATTTCGTCGTTCACATATCGCTCGACAACGGCCTGAATCGGGTTGGAGTAGGTACTGGAAAGTTTCGCAATTGTCTCCTTGATTATCCTCTCCAACTGGTCGCCGATCGCGCTTTTGGCGATCGCGTCGGCGATGGTCTGGTTTATCTGCTCTGGACTTAGGTCAACTTTGATTTCCATCTAATCTCCTATGATTCGCAAACTCGCCGGCTGGTTCATTGTCGTGGGTCTGGCGTTCGCCTTGGTTCTACTGGCTGACCACTGTTCGAGGTAAGGCTACTGTTTCCCTCTCCTCTTCCCCAACAGCCCTAAGCTCTCAAGAATAGCACAGACAGGTTGAGCCTCCGGCGGTGGTTGCCTGAATTGCACTTGGTTCCGCACGCTGGGGATCTCAGACTCCTCGATCTCGGGTCCGACCGTTAGCACTCTGATCTCTGCTTGGCAGAACTCGCCGCGGCCGATGAGGGCAGCGCAGTCGGGGTCGTGTGCGACGATGAGGATCTGCGGTTGGCGGGTCATTTGGCGCGCTCCATCTCTGCTCGGATAGCCTCGCGGATCGACTTGTGGATGCCACAGTAAAGGCTATTACTAATGTTGGACATTGCCTGTCCTGAATCTTTTGTCTGTTCCTCAAGCCAATCCAGTAGGGCGGCATCGTCTGCTCGCTGATCGAGTAAAGAACGAATTCGCATTGTCATCCCGCTAATCTGCGCCGCCGTGACATTGCCGAGTAAGCACACCTGCGGCTCCCACGCTAAGGCGCATTCTTCGACAGCATCGAGAATCGGCCGTATCTCTGCGCTCAGTTCTTGTTCACTCATGGCTGCTCCTCTGCTAGTTGCCAGTTCGTGCGACTGAACCATTCGACTTTCATCGTTGCTGGACTAACGGACCAGCGAAGGAAATCCGCAACGATGTAAATGGAATTGTTTAGCCACTCTGGGAGTCGCACTCGCCTCCCCGCCTCCATCTGCTCCAGCGCCCACAGCCACGTTCCTGGCGCTCTCTCTGCATACCATTGGGCGATAATGAGAGCATCGCGTTCCCAATACGACAGCCAGCCGGTCTGGGTACGGATCAGCCCTTCATTGTCGGCGTACCAGTCTGCGAATTCGCCGTGCTTCACTCGATTCAGCCACTCCACTGCGGTTTCTATCTCCATCTCACTTGCCCTCCACTGCTGTTCGGACGATCAGGTCTGCCCCAATTGAATTCGCAGCACGAATCACATCCGCCCTGATTTTCCACTCTTGTGCCAGCTTGGTAAGTGCGTTAGCCGCCTGCTCTAATTCCTCCGGCGATTCCTCGTTTAACTTCTTTGTTGGGAATATGCTTTCCAAGCATCCGGCACAAAAGACATTCGATACGCAACATCTCGGGCACGCCGCGTGTCTGCGAGGCTCGGCTTTGAGTATGCGCCTCTGGCACTTTGCGCAATACGAACTCCTCATCAAACTCACTTGCCCTCCTCGGCTGCCTTAATCGCTGCGCTGGCAGCACGTGTTCCTGCCTGAGCGATCATCGTGTCAGCGCCCTCTGGTAACGTGCACAGCTTGCGAAGCTGACGGCGTAGTTCTGAAATCTCCTTGTGAACTGCGTCTCGGATCGCGAGACACCGCTTATGGCTTAGTTTCAACCTTATCCTCCTCGGCTGCCTGAATCGCGGTCACGTAGGCTTGCAGCAAGGCGTCACAGGGTTCAACCTCTCTCCCCTCATATTCAGCCTCACTCCAGTTAGGGGCTGTCAGTATGGTTGCAACTGACCACTGTTTCGGCCCTTCGGCGGCGTCTTCTGCGAGACTGTGCAGGACATAATGCCAGCCTCGGGCGCGGATTGCTTCGATAAGGGCTGAGAGGATCATTGCATTGGCAACTACGTGGCCGTGCAGATACCAGCCTTCAAATGGCTTCACTTGGAAACTGATCCGTGGCTTGCCAAGGCCGGGACTGCGTTTCTGGATCTCGCACTCCCCCGGTGCCCTCCTCGCCCACTCCGATAAAAGTTCTTCTCTGTTCATAAGGTTCCTTATGCTAGCTCTATCCCCAACGGGACCCAGAGTCGCGGTGCAATGAGAGAACCCGCAGCCGTAGGGTTTCCCTGATTGCACCAGCCGGCCAGCCAGACGCCCTCAACTTGGTAGTTTGCCACCTTGATTTCAGGTACTACCGTGGGCAGAATCCGCCGCTTCTGATCCGGTTTCAGCCGCTCCCAGCCAACGAAGACGCGCAGGATCTTCTTGAGCGTGTCGGGCTCCACGGGGGCCGGTTGTTCCTGCATCAGCAAGTCCGCCACGGTCGCAAGGCTGGAGTCGATTTGAGTAAGTCGGCGGTCCCGCTCTGGTCGGTCAATCACTCCCTCGAAGAAAGCATCGAGAATCCGCTGGCGCTTACACTGGAGCGTCCCATACTGCGCCTCAAGCCGCTGGCGTCCCGAATCGTCTTGGCGGGTCTCTTTGTGCGACCATCTCTCTACTATCCGAATCAAGAACTCTCGATCAGTAAAGTCTCTGGCGAACATTGAATCAAGCTGTGAGTCCAGCCGGTCCCGGCGCATATACTTGCTTACGCACTTCTCACCTGGCAGGCGTCGGCTCTTGCACACGTAGTAGTCGTCTCTCAGGTGTCCAGTCTGAACAAACTTGCCACAGAGAGAGCAGGTCAAGAATCCGCCGTACTGGAAGCGATGCACGTATCCTTGCTGGTTGCTCCAATGCCGTTCTCGCTTGACTCTCATCAATTCCTGCGCTCGGGCGAACTCAGCCTCGGTTATCAGGGGCGGGTCAATGGCCTTGAATCTAATCACGTCTTCAGGTGCTCTCATGATCTTTGGTCGGTCGCCCTGCTTCCCATCCGCCTTTGTCTTTCGGGCTGCGGCTGACGTGTCGCGCTTCTTGTCGATCACCCGCCACCCGCAATAGATTGGGTTCCGCAGGATGACTCTCAGGTTGTAGGGCTCGATACCCACCTGTCGGCCTAACTCGTAATAGTTCAACTCCCCGCTGAGTAATAGCTTGAACGCTTGCCTGACTTGCTCGGCTTCTGGGGTGTATGACCACTGGCCGTTGTCGAACGTGACGCCGTGAGGTAAGCAGATGCGAGCTTGAGCGAAGCCGCCTGCACGTCGCTTGGCTTCTTTCGCGGCCCAAATCTTTTCCAACATCTCAGTGCGCTCTATCCCTGCCATTGCTGCACGTAGGGAGCCCACCAGCCGTCCGGTCTTACTCCCGAAGTCTATCGGCCCGTCTGGTAGATACAATTGCGTCCCCGACTCAGCAAACGCCTGGAGCAGGGCATAGTCTGAGAAGTTCTCAGGGCGCATCAGCCGGCTGAATTCCCGCGTGACAACTCCCACAATCTCGCGGTCGGTAATCAGTCTCAGAAGCTCCTGCATCTCTGGGCTCAAGAGGACGGCCGCGCCGGATACGTCCACGATTTCTATTGTCTTGACGATGGTGAGCCCGTAGGTCTGGGCCGTTCGAGCATTGACAGCGCGTTGGGCTGCCAGTCCCGCGCGATCGCTACCGGACTGGGCCTCAGTGCTGACGCGGAGAAGTTGAATGGCTGACTTTTGCATTTGGCTGGTCATCATACAACCCGCAGGCTTCTCGTGCCAACGCTCTGACCTCTGCATCGGTGCCGTGTTCAACGGCAGCACGCAGACGGTCCATAACTTTCTCTTGCTCCAAAGCTACAGCCAGAGCCGCGTCAAGTATGCTGTCGAAATTAGGTGCTCCCATAAATCGCCTAGCTCTCTTTCATCCGTTCGTGCAGCCAGTCCGGAACGATCCCTTCTTGCTTCTTCTTGGTTGCTGCCACGCTGAGAACTCCCTTTGCCAACTGTCGCTTTGCGAGACTCCGACGTTTGGCCGCTCGCCTCTTGGCTTTCTTTGTGAGCTTCATAGGTCTTCGTCTCAACCGAATACGGATCGAAAATAGGGAGCCGTTCGGGCTGTCATCCAAATGGAGTCTAGGTAGGCTCAATCGGTCCCGAACGGCCCTTTCCGACAACCGAAAACGGCGTCGAAAATTCGGCTTCAATCAGTGCGAAAATTATTACACACTTCGCCTGAATTTGTGATAAAATCGGTGCGTCATTCGAATGGAAATTCAGCATCACAACTCCATTTCTGACGCGCTCATTCTCCCGCTTCGGCGGCGGTTTGGATCTTCGCGCGGACGTACAACCGAAATAAAAACGGCAGCGCAGGGGCAACGGCCCCACAGAACCGATACCCATGTATCGGAAGGACGGCAGAGGGAAGCGGGCCTCGCGACCCGATCAGTTCTGCAACGCGGTGGAAACCCGAGCAATGTCTTCGCCCTGACAACTCGGTCGAATCTGCCAGGAGAACGCCTCCTGATAACACTCAGGTCGGATAGCGTCCGACCGTTGCTAACACCGCAACGTCTGCGAGCCGGAGTAGATTTCCTTCGGCATACTTCTGTCTCAACAGAGATTGAGCACTCATAGCCAGCCCTCGGTTCTGCATCATCGGGGAGCGCCTTCTTACAGCAGCAGAGAATAATGGGCGTGTGTCTACTCACTCTCTGTCTTCTCCTTCTCATCGGCTGGGGTGAGGGCGGCGTGTAACTCTTCGCTGGCGTCAATCATCTCATCCAGGCTTTGGCCTGTGAGGTTACTGATTGCTGCCAAGAGTACTGCGGCTGATTGCTTGCTCATCTCACTCATGGCTACTCTCCAGTTCCTCGCTCTCCTACTTCAAACTGTCGCTTGCCCAACTCTGGAATCTCCTCACATAGCTTCTTCCACGTTGCATACTCCATGATGACAACCGACTTGAGGGTTTTACCAAAACTCCCTATCACTGGCGCGCCGTCTTTCGTGAAAGGGCAAGGGAACGACCAAATGCGTAAGGGCCTGTCTGTGCTCATTTCTTACCCTCCAGTTCCTTGATGCGGGCTTCGACAGCGGCACCCAACGTCTCAGCAGGTAAAAATATCTGCCCGTCTTCCCCGATGATCTGGATGTAATTCTGATCTGAGTAACTGACCCGTCCGTGCTCAATGTCGGTGGGCCTGATTGCATACCAGCCGTCAACCGATGCCACAATACACAGGCACAGCCGTTCGATGGTTGCCGCGACGTGCTCTCGCTGTTCATTCTCAGCGCGGAGGGCGGCAACCATCGCCTCAAGATCCGTCTCGCGTTTATCGTGACGATCCAACTCCGCTGCCCACTCACCCCGCAGCCGCCTTACTTCGTTGAGTAGGGCGGGGACATCGGCAGGCTCTAAGCAGCCATCCCCCGCTGCGTAATAACAGGTCTTGCGATGCCGTTTCTGTATCGCCTCCAGATCCAGCCCTGAGTCGGGCGGGGTCTGGTGACAGCGACAGTGGCACCAAGAATCAGCGTCATACTCTTTCGTTCGACATATTTCAGGATCGGCATTATGGCAATCCGCGCAATGGGTCGGGGTCTGGTACTCCTTGCGTAACTCAGCGGCGATGAGCGCGACCGCTTGGGGCGAATGGTCTTTGTGCCTATGTCCATTTGGCCACGCAACCTGTAGCCGCTCTGCAATCCGCTCGGCCAGTTTGTCGATGTTGTCGCTCATGCAATCTTCTCTCCCTTAGCCAGTCGATTACCTATCGACCCTGGACGGCAAGCGCAATCGCAAATCCCCGGCTGATGGTTGGCACCACCATGACTGCCTTTGTCGCAAGCGGTGCAGATGTAAAGCACTTCCCCCTTGACTACTTTTTGTGGCATTCCGTCCCTCCCGCTTCGCTGCGAGCACGGAGAACTTTGACGATCTCTCTACTCAATATGCGCTCCCAGCCGGTTGTTGTTGTAATCAGAGACAGGATTTCCCTACGCTCCCTCTCTGCTCCTCGTCGCTCTGCTGCTTCGAGGGCTCGTTTGATTGTAAGATTCGGCGCTGTGAAATGCCGACAATCACAAGATGTGGATAGGCAGGCATCGGAGAACTCCAACGTCTGCGCATGGAGATGACCAGATGCGTGCTGACAAGTACAGACTCCGGCCCGCTCTACTGCTGCTTCGATAGCAGCGGCAGTAGCTGAACGTAGCGAGTCAGGAAAAAGAGATTGAGGAAACAGTCGCTCCGCTATCTCCATCGCCTCAGTCTTCGTGCTCATTGGCATACCTCTAGTCGTAGTCCTAATTCTTCGAAGATTCGGCGCGTCCCTTCCGCGACTTGCAGAGCCTTATTCTGCTTGGTCGCTTCTCGCACGATGATCTCAATTAGTAGCGGCTGATTCTCCAACAGGGTCCCCATCCCGTAGCGCACGATGGACAGCCACGCTTCATGGTCCGGTGATTCATCGGTCAGTTTCGCCGCGAACTTCTCCATTTCTTCTCTGGCCGTTGGCTTTGTACTCATTGCTGCTCCTTCCTCAACCTTGCTACCTCTCGTTCAGATCGCTCCAGGGCGTCGGCTGCATCAAGCCACTCCTGATATCCCATCATCATCTTGCCACCCATCTGCGCAAGTTGTCGCAGCCGCGCAATTAGCTCTGCGCTTGCCGTTGGGGCGGTGAGGCGATTGCGTGCGTCGTAGGCCGCTTTCATTACCGCCTCATTGTCGGCATCGCCGCACCAATTGACACCAAGCTGTTGTGCTACTTCGTGCAAGGTGATTGCGTAGTTGTTAGCGATAGCCTGTCCGCTCTCAACCGCTTCCTCAACTGCCGCCTCCGCATCGGAGAGCCGCACGACTTCAAACGACTGCGGACAGCCGCCCTTACCAAAGCCCAAATCCGCG
>Ga0070696_100002129_pt1 | contig 13019 bp, 10 predicted proteins | sample KBSK1253metaG_FD_65474 | JGI IMG/M metagenome (GOLD analysis project Ga0070696, IMG submission 65474) | Corn, switchgrass and miscanthus rhizosphere microbial communities from Kellogg Biological Station, Michigan, USA - KBS K1-25-3 metaG | ecosystem: Host-associated > Plants > Roots >... | reverse complement strand
CGCCGCCGCCGGCCTCTTCCAGGACCACCCGCACATCACCATCTTCCCCGGCGATGGCATCGACGTCATGCCCGTCGTCACGGGGCCGCCAGAGGACTAGCCGCCATGAAGCAAGCAACAGCCAGGGCCGCCGCCAACAGGCGCCGCGTCTATGCCATGCCCGTCGCGAGCGTCTATCCCTCCTATATTGCCAAGGCGGAGAAGAAGGGCCGCACCCGGGCGGAGGTCGACGAGATCTTTCGCTGGCTCACCGGCCATAGCCAAGCAACGCTGGAAGCCGAGTTTGCGAAGAATACGAGCTTCGAGGATTTCTTCGCGCACGCGCCGAAGATGAACCCGTCTCGCTTTCTGATCACCGGCGCCGTATGCGGCGTCCGCGTGGAGGAGATTCAGGAGGCGATGATGCGCGAGATCCGCTACCTCGACAAGCTCATCGACGAACTCGCCAAGGGCAAGGCGATGGAAAAGATCCTCCGCAAATAGCCTCGCGCGCTCGAAAGCTCGCTCGCGGTGGGATCGCGGCGGCCTTTCCGGCCAGCATGCGGCCATGTTCACCCATCGCTCGCCCTGTGGTCGGCGATGCGTGGCGCAGGGCGTGGCAACAACGCCCTGAGCATGGGAGATGCTGGGGGCGATATCGTGCCGCCCAGTAGCACGCGCAGTAAGGGCGCCGGCGGCGGACCGAAGAGTCCCTGAAACTATCCTTGGGTTTGAGCGCCCACTCTTCGGCCGCCGTGAGAGGACTATATGGGCGGTCCGCGGCATAGAGGGGCGGCGCGGCGATCATCAATAGTGCCAGTATGCCAGCTCTGGGCATGACGACCATTCTCCCCTTTTTTGCCAACGGCGCACCTATTCGAATGCCTTGGTGCTGAGCAACTTCGGCAGGACCGGGTCAGAAGCGGTAAGTCTCTAATAGACAACACATTTCCGGTTCGCATCCAGCAACAGACGCGAGCCCGGCATCAGTTCACGTCATTGAGTGCACGCCCTAGTGAGGCTTTCCGCTGCTGCCTGCACCCACGGCCTCATCGGCGTCGAGAAGACGGGTGCGGCGCAGGACGCCGCCCTGCTCAAGGATCGGATAGGCAACCGAGGCGATGTGGGCGGCGATCCGCTTGAGGTCGCGGGCGATGTCGAGGTGCAGCGAGCTGGTCTCGATGCTCTGAACGCGGCCTTCCCGAAGGCGGCGCAGGTGATTGTCGGTTGCGGCCTGCTCCAGGTCGCGCATGCGGTCCTTCTCCGCCAGCAGCGAGCGCGCCGACTGGATGTCTCCCAGCATGAAGACGCAGGTGGCGAGATGGAGGTCGTCGATCAGACTCTGGTGCATCGCGGCAATCTCCCGCAGGCCTTCCTCCGAGAAGGAGAGCCGCAGCTTGATCTTCTTGGCCGCAAGCTCGCGCAGGCTCTTGTCCAGAATGTCGCCGACGTGCTCGAGGTTGATGGTGAAGGCGAGAATGTCCGAGCAGCGTTTCGCGTCGGACTCGCTGAGGCCGTCCTCGCGGCTGATGGCCGTCAGGTGCAGCTTGATCGCATTGTGAAGGCGGTCCAGCGTATCGTCCATGGCGCCGAGCTGGGCCAGCAGCTTGCGGTCGTCGCTCCGGAGCGCGTCCAGGAACATGCGGAGCATCGACTCGACGACATCGACCATGCGCAGCACCTCCCGCGCCGCGTCGGCCAGGGCGATATTGGGCGTGCCGAGCGCGGCGGCATTGATGTAGCGCGGCTTGCCGGGATCGTCCGGTACCGGGACCGACGGGATCAGGCGCGTGCACAGGCGTGCCAGCGGATCGAGCAGGCCAATGAAGATGACGGCGAGAGCGAGATTGAACAGCGTATGAAAGTCCGCGACCTGGCGCGCCGGGCTTGCCTCGAGGGCCGCCATGGCCCCGGTCAGCCAGGGCAGCAGCGGGATGGCGATAAGACAGCCGAGGCCGCGGACGATCAGGTTGCCCAGAGCCAGTCGCCGTGCCGGAGCATTCGAGCCGGCGGCAAGATATTGCGGAATGATGTTTCCCAGATTGGCACCCAGCACCAAAGCGAGCGCTGCGGCGGGCGTCACGATGTGCTGTGCAGCCAGCGCCATCACCAGCAGCACCACCGCCACGCTCGAATACGCCGCCCAGGTCAGCAGAGCCGCGATCGCGACATCCACGACGGGATCGCTCGAAATCAAGGCGAACAGATCGCGCAGCGCCTTGGCCTTCTCGACCGGCTCGATGGTGGCGACGATGAGATGCAGCGCCAGCAGAATGAGGCCTAGGCCGATCGCAACGCGCCCGAGGTCGCGCGTGCGCGTCTTGCCGCCCCGGTTGAAGGCAATCAGCCCGGCGAGCACGAGGACCGGCGCGACAGCGGCCACGTTGAACGTGAGAACCTGAACGATGAGCGTGGTCCCCACGTTTGCGCCCAGCGTGACGGCCAGGGCGGGGACCAGAGTCATGAAACCGGCCGCGATGAAGCTCGTGCACATCAGGGCCGTGGCGGTGCTGCTCTGCAGGAGCGCGGTGATGCCCATGCCGGCGAGGAACGCCTTCCAGCGGCTCTTGAGCCCGACGGCAAGAACCTGCCGGAGATGCCCGCCGAGGGCGCGCACGATGCCGCTGTGCACCATGTGCAAGCCCCAGAGCAGCAGGGCGATGTACCCGGCGAGATGCAGGAGGGCAAAGGTTGCCGGCATTCCGCTCCTCCCTTCGGATGCGCAACCGCGCGTCGGCTGCGCAAAGAGGAAAAGCGGACAGTGACTCGCCCGCGCCCCGGTGACAACCGCGCATTTGTCCCGGTCGGCAGAGCCCGCAGTGGCGCGCGGCGGCTCCTTGCGGTCGACACCTGTGGGAGAGCGGTGGAGCCTCTCGCGAACCGGGCGCCCGGGCGCAAACCGTCAGGCGTCGGCCGGCAGCGTCAGCGCCCTGGTAGAATGCGGAGTTCCGTTTCAGCCGATCACCGGCTGCGCCGACCCTGGATGATGAAACGGGTCTCGCCGCAGGGTTCCCTCCCCCCTTGTGGGGGAGGGACAGGGTGGGGGGGAGCCCCAGACCTCGAATATCGGGATTCCCCACACCCCTAGCCCCTCCCCACCAGGGGGAGGGGAATCCGCCGGAGGCTGCTAGGCCAGCTGGTCGCCGATGGGCAGCTGGCGGATGCGCTTGCCCGTGGCGGCGAAGATGGCGTTGCAGAGTGCCGGAGCAAGCGGCGGCACGCCGGGCTCGCCCACGCCGCTCGGCGGCACATCGAGCCCATGCGGAACGATGTGCACGCGCGTCTCGGTGGGCGACTCGTTGATGCGCACCAGCGGGTAGTCGTTGAAGTTCGACTGCTGGATGGCACCGTTCTTGAGCGTGACGTCGCCGTACTTGGCGAGGGTGAGGCCCATCACGGCCGCACCCTCCATCTGCGAGCGCACCCGCTCGGGATGCACGCAGTAGCCGCAGTCCACCACGGTGTCGATGCGCGGGATGGAGATCTGGCCCTTGTCGCCCACCACCACGTGCACCACGGTGGCAACGTAGGTGACGAAGCTGCGGTGCGCGGCGATGCCGAGCCCCTGCCCCTTGGGCAGCTGCTTGCCCCACCCCGCCTCCTTGGCGGCGATCTCCACGACGTTGCGCAGCCGCCCCGTCTGGATGGGGTAGGTCTCGAACGGCTCGCCGTAGTTCCACCAAGGCGTCGTGACCTCCTTGCGCGGATCGACGGTGCGCGCCGGGCCGATCAGCTCCAGGAGGAAGTCCTTCGGGTCCTTCCCCAGCTGCTGGGCCATCTCGGCCACGAACGACTGGGTCGACCAGGCGTGCATGACGTTGTTGACCGACCGGAACCAGCCGATGCGCACGTGGCTCTGCGCCTCGCCACTCTCCATGCGGATGTTGGGCACGTCGAACGGCGTGTCCACCCAGCCCATGCCCAGCTCGATGTCGAAGGGATGCTTCGGATCGGGCGCGAACGTGGACAGGATGGTGGGTGCCGCGCTGCGGTGGCGCCAGGCGATCACCTTGTTGCCGGCGTCGAGCCCGGCCTCGAACCGGTCCGCCGTCGCGGTGTGGTAGAAGCCGTGGCGCACGTCGTCCTCGCGCGTCCACACCACCTTCACGGCCGTGCCGCCAAGCTCTCTGGACAGGAACGCCGCCTCGATGGCGAAGTCGCACTTGGACTTGCGGCCGAAGCCGCCGCCGAGCAGCGTCGGCTGCAAGGTGACCTCGGACGGAGATACGCCCAGCGCCGCGGCCACGTCGTCGCGGGCGCCGCCGGGGCTCTGCACCGGCGCCCAGACCTCCCACTTGCCGTGGCTCATGCGCGCCGTCGCGGCCGGGGGCTCCATGGTGGCGTGGTGGAGATGCGGCGCGTAATACTCGCCCACGATCACCCTGGCCGCCGAGGCCAGGGCCTTGTCCACATCGCCGACGTTGCGCTCGACCTTGCCGGGCTTCTTGACCTCGGCTTCGAGGTGCTGCCGGAACGCCTTGGAGTCGTGCGCCTTGTTCGGCCCGTCGTCCCAGACGATCTTGAGCGCCTCGCGGCCCTTGATCGCGGCCCAGGTGCTTCGGGCGATCACCGCCACGCCGCCCAGCGGCCCGAACTTGTAGGGTGCGGGCGTCGGCGGGAGGGTGACGATCTTCTCCACGCCCGGCACCTTCAAGGCCGCGCTAGTATCGACCGAGGCCACCTTGCCGCCCACCACCGGTGGCCTGGCGATGACGGCGAACTTCATGCCGGGGAGCATGACGTCCTGGCCGTAGATCGCCTTGCCGGTGGTGATGTCGTGCAGGTCGGAGACGCGGGTCGTGCCCTTGCCGATGTAGCGGAAGGCGCTCGCCTCCTTCAGCTTGATCTTGTCGGCGGCCGGCACCGGCAGGGCCGATGCGGCGGCGGCGAGGTGGCCGTAGCTGAGCTTGCGCCCGGTGGGCTTGTGCACGACCTCGTGCAGCTGCGCCTCGACCTCGCTTAACTCCACCTTCCACTCGGCGGCGGCCGCCTGCTCCAGCATGGCCCTCGCCGCGGCGCCGCACTGGCGCATCGGCTGGATCCAGTGGCGCACACTGCGCGAGCCGTCGGTGTCCTGGTTGCCGTAGGTACGCTCGTCGCCGGGCGCCTGCACCACGCGCACTTTCGCCCAGTCGGCCTCAAGCTCGTCGGCGAGCATCATGGGCAGCGCGGTGCGGGCGGCGCCGTTGCCCATCTCGGCGCGGGCGGCGACGATCGTCACCGTGCCGTCGCCGCCGATGGAGACGAACACCTTGGGGTTGTTCACCACACCGTTCGGCATGGCGGTGCCACCGGTCGGATAGTCGGCGAGCGCCGCCCTGACGCCCGGGACTTGCGCGGCCAGCACGAGACCGCCGGTAGCGGCTACGCCCTTGAGCAGACCGCGCCGGCTGACGTTGATAATCTTCGCCCTGGTGTGGGTGTTGAGCTCGGTCATGGTCAGGCCCCCCGAGCAGCGGCGCGCACGGCCGCGTGGATACGCTGGTAGCAGCCGCAGCGGCAGAGATTGCCCGTCATGGCCTCGGTGATCTGGGCGTCGGTCGGCCCCGGCGTCTTCGCCAGGAAGGCCGCGGCATTCATGATCTGGCCGGCCTGGCAGTAGCCGCACTGCGGCACGCCCTGGTCGCGCCAAGCGACCTGAACCGGATGATCGCCCTTGGGGCTCAGCCCCTCGATGGTGACGACCGATTTGCCGGACAGCTCCGACATCGGCGTCACGCAGGAGCGCACGGCGCTGCCGTCCACGTGGACGGTGCAGCTGCCGCACAGCGCGGCGCCGCAGCCGAACTTGGTGCCGGTGAGGCCCAGCTCGTCGCGCAGATACCACAGCAGCGGCACCGACGGATCGCCGTCGTATGTCCGTTCCTGTCCATTGATCTTCAAGGTTGCCACAGCGTTTCCTCCTCCGAGCTTGCGATCCCGCAGCTGCCTGCACGCGTGCTCATGCGTTCTCGCCCCGGCGTCGTCCGGCGACGGGACGCGCGGCCCGCTTTGTCGGCGATCTGGCGCATGGCTCGCGTCGCCGACTGATCGGCACGAGATCCTCGCGCAGGCACGGGCCTGCGCGGCGCAGCTCCGATGGGGCCGTCGAAGCTGAAACTCTACTTTAGAACGAAGCCAGGAATTGCGGCGGCTTCTCTTCACAAGCGCGTGATTTGTCCGGATACACCTGTGGGCGGTCTCCCAACAAAGGGGTCAGACCCTCTGGGGTCTGACCCAGGGCCTGACCCCTCTCACTGCGCGCCGCGTTCTGGCCCTGGTCCTTGGTCGGAGCCTTCACGTTCTGGATGGGGCCGAGGAAGTGCGGGACCGGACCGTGGGCCGTCTGCCGGTTCTCGGCGCAGCGTCTCGTTCGTGTGGTCCGCCGATACGGCCGGCCAGGGCTGGCGGATCGTCGAACCCCGCGTTCAGCCAGGGTAGCGCGGAAGCGTCCGCCATGGACTCGCCCAGGACGGGCAGTCTCGCGCTCATCGGTCACAATGGCGCCTCGGAGGCTGAGCACAAAAGGAAAGGACCTGGCTCTTGGCGGCCAGGCCCCTTCCCACATCGGCATCGTCCCCGTGCCTTGAAGCGGTCGCTGGTACACCTAATACCACGCCCCCCCGCGGTCAACGCGGAATGGAACGTGGTGTCCCGGAATTGTGGCGTTTCGGTTGCTTTAGTTAACCGCCGCCAGAACGAAACGGTTTTACGGGAGGGACCGTCGCATGGGTGTTCCCATGAGCATCGCGGGCAACGATAGCCCCAGCCGGCCGGTTTCCGATGCTCGACTTTGGTGCAATCACCAGGACGGGACTGCCTCGACGCATCCGTCGGAGGCCGGCCGTTCAGGCGAATTTATCGTAGCGGACCAGGGACCGCGGCATCTTGGCCTCGCGCGTCAGGTGGTGCAGCACCCTGTCCACCATGATGGGCGGGCCGGCGACGAAGGCCACCGTGTTGTCGTAGCGCCCGCCCATGGAGCGGATCATTGCGTCGCCCACCATCCCGCCGGCCAGACGGATGGCGGGAAACCGCGGATGGGTCTCGGCGGCGATAGCCTCGTGGGACAGCGCCAGGGCCACCTCCAGCCGGCCGCCTGTCGCCGCCACGAAGCTCGCCAGCTCCTCCATGTAGAACGCCTCGGCCAGGGTCCGCACCCCGAAGAACACGCGGCCGGACCGCTCCTTGAAGTAGCCCTCTCGCACCCCCCGCCCGACGATGGCCATCATGCCGGCGATGCCGGAGCCGCCGGCGACGCAGAGCAGGTCCCTGCCCTCTTCGGGATGGAAGGTGGCACGGCCGAGCGGCCCGAACACGGCCAGCTCCTCCCCGGCCGGATCGCCGGCGAACAGCCAGTCGGAGAATCTGCCCCCCGGCATCTGCTTGACGACCAGTTTGAGCCGGCCGGCGGCGCGGTCGAAGTTGACCATGGAGTAGGCACGCCCGCCGGCGATGTCGGAGGTCTCCACCACCACGAACTGGCCGGCGTCGAAGGTCATGGGGCGCGACAGGACGAGATCGAACTCGAGCACATCGTGCACCAGCCTGCGCACGTTCTCGATGCGCGCCGTGCGGTGCGCAGGCACAGTCTCGGGGTTGGCGTGCGCAGCGATCCTGGCGGGGACGCGCAAGGTGCAGTCGGACGTCGGGCGCGCCTGGCACATCAGGATGTCGCCCTTCTCGCGCTTGAGCTTGGCAAAGCCGGGCGCCGCCTCCCATTCCACGTGCGCGCTCCCCGACGCGATACGCCCGCGGCAGGTGCCGCACGTGCCGGTGGAACATTCGTACGGCAGCGCCAGGCCCTGCGTCAGGCCGGCGTAGAGGATGCGCTCCGTCGGTGCGCACTCGAAGTCGAAGGCGCCGGAGTTGGCCTCGATGGTGATCTTCATGGCGTGACCGTATCGTCCCTGCGAGCGGCAAGGCAAGCGGCAGTCGGGCGTCAGGGGTCGTCGGCCACGGTCGGAGGCAGATCAGACGCGACTCCGAGGCGCATAAGATTGTACTCTGACGATATCGACCGACTCCGCGCGGAGGGCCGACTCCGCGCCTCAAAGGTCCCAGATTGCCGACGCCCGACTGCCGAATCAGGGCGACGTGCTCGTTCTTGCCGATCGTTGCGGCGAACTGGTCCAGGAACTCCTGCGTCGACGCAAGCGAGGTCGTGCTCCTGCGCCATCCCGCCAGCGAGAGCGGCAAGGCGCACCCAGCGCACCTATGTTGAGGGATAGCGGGCAGTTCGAAGTAAGGGGGATGTGATGAGATGGTTGGTTGGTCCGTTGTCAGTGATCTGTCTCGCGGCAAGCGTTCAGGCGCAGGCCCCAAAGGCGGTGCAAGAACCAATCGGCCAGTCCGAGTTGGTGCAAATTAAGAGCATGATCACATCGTGCCTTCGCAAGCATTGGAGGCTACCCAAGACTGGTCGGCCCGTCGTCGTAACGCTTCGGTGGGACCTCGGGGAGGATGGCAGGCTCTTGGGGCAACCCCGGATAGTCAACCCGGAGCCCACACCCGACATCATGCCTTCAGCTAACCAGGCCATTAGGGCTGTCAGGGCTTGCCAGCCCTTTAGGCTCCCAGCTGCCCGGTATAGCGTATGGAAGACGATAATCTGGGACTTCGATCCGAGGGCTAACTGACCAACATCTCCGGTGGTGAAGCATGCGCTGGGCGCCCTATCTACTCTTCCTTGCGATGCTTTGGCCTGAATTGGCAACCGGTGAACCATCGCCGCAAAAGTCCAATCCCGCTGCCGAGTCGTTCTTCGCGTCGCGGCGCGATCGGCTTTGCGGGGTGCAGTTTGTTACGGAACCCGAATTCAAGAGAATATGCATTCGAAACTCTGAACCCTGTGGATCGTCACCGGTCGTTTGGAAAGACTTCGTGACGAGAGCCAGCGGAGAGTACTGCCCGGGCTTCTTTCATGATCCAGACTGGCTTGGGAGACTCTGTCCGCCAAACACATCGCTCAAAGACTACCACGAAGATGTGGTCGGTGATCGCGACCCGGCTTGCTGGATGCAGAGAAGGTTCCAAACGACGGTGGTGTGTGGAACACAGGGTCGGAGTATCTTTTCCTCCTGCAGCTCCCTGATCTTCGGACTCAATCAGACCCGGGTAGTGACCGCAATACTGATTGGCACTCGACCAGAGCGCGCTCTCGGGTTGCTTCTCAAGTCCTATGCAAACAAGAAGTCTCTGGTCTCGCTTTCAAACAGATTGCTTCTGAGCACGGCTATCCTGAACACTTACGGCGAACGACATTTTGAGCCCGCCGCCGCTCAAGCAAAGAGGTATATCGATAGCCTAGTCAGTGCACCATCCGAGGTTGAGTTTTCTGGCGAGTTGTCGAAGATTGGTTTCATTCTCACCAACTGACAGGTGCTCGCGTGCTCACCTTTGTCGATTTGCGGGATGCCGATCGTCCACCGGCCAGCCGTCGGGCCCGATCTCAGTGGAGAGGCCTATTCTCTCAATCTGCTGCATCATTGGGGTTGAGCTCGAGCGAGTAGGGCGGCAGCGGCACGAGCGTGATGTTCGCAGGCACGCGCAGCGCATGCGCGCCGTGCCAACCGGCTTGGTCGAGGATCTCCCGCCCAAATCTCGCGCGTGGACTGCCGGGCATCGGTGCTATAGGACGGCGCGAGCAAGCGTATTCGCTAAAGAGCGCCGCCACATGCCCCTGCAAGCCGCGATCGTCCCCGTCACGCCGTTCCAGCAGAACTGCACCTTGATCTGGGACGAGGCGAGCAAACGCGGCGCGGTGGTGGACCCCGGCGGCGACCTCGACCGCATCGAGGCGGCCATCGCCAAAACCGGCGTGACGGTGGAGAAGATCCTCCTCACTCACGGCCACGTCGATCACGCCGCGGGCGCGGCCGAGCTCAAGGAGAAGCTCGGCGGCATCCCCATCGAGGGGCCGCACGAGGCCGACAGGTTTCTGCTCGACAACCTGGCTGCATCCGGGCTCGCCTTCGGGATGCCGGGCGCCCGCGCCGTCACGCCCGACCGCTGGCTGGCCGAGGGCGACACCGTCACCGTGGCCGGCGCCGCCTTCTCCATCCTGCACTGCCCTGGGCACTCGCCGGGCTCGGTCGCCTACATCAACGCGGCGCAGAAATTCGCCCTGGTCGGCGACGTGCTGTTCCGCGGCTCCATCGGCCGCACCGAGGGCCTGCCGCAGACCAGCCACGCCGCCCTGATCCAGTCGATCAAGACGAAGCTGCTCCCCTTGGGCGACGACTTCGCCTTCATCTGCGGCCACGGCCCGACCAGCACCATCGGCCAGGAGCGCCGCACCAATCCGTTCGTGGCGTGAAGGCGCCAGACCCTCCGGGTCTGAAACGAAAGCAGCTATCTACGGTAGTGTATCATTGCGGCTTCGGCGAGCGAACGCATCCGCAGATCGCGTGGGCGAAGCTGCGCTCGCTGGTGGAAGGCGCCCGCCTCGCCAGCCAGGCGCTCGCCGGGTCGCTACGCTCAAGGCCCCCGATTTCCTCCAAGAGAGGATGGCCCCGCTGGCTCGGCTGACCGGGTCAGGGCGACGGACAGCCCCAAGGGAAAAACCCACCGCAGCGAGCCTCGGGGGAGGCCCGCTCATGGGCTCTGACCAAATAAGGCCGCGCCGCTAGTCGTTGCGGCGCAGGCTGACGTTGACGCCCTGCAGGGCCGAGGTGTCGGTGCGGACCGATATGGACTGCGAGTTGCCGCTGGTCGTCACCAGCATGGCGCCCGACAGGCTGCCGCCGAACACCAGCCGCAGGTTGCCGCCGTTGGCGACCCCGGATACGTCGCCCGAGACGCCGTAGCTGCGCTCCTCCCAGGTGCCGGTCACCCGGCTGCCACGAGCCTCCAGGCTGGCGCGCAAGTCCACCCGGCCCGAGGCGCTGGCGCAGCGCAGCGAGAGGCCGAGGGCATGGCCGCCGCTCCTCGACACGTAGTTGGCGCTGCAGCGGATCGCCTCGCGCTGGCCGTTCTCCAGCTTGATGTACCCGGTGCCCGACCATGAGCCCCCGAGGCCTCCAAATGCGCTCGCGGCCTCGGCAGAGCCCCAGGCCGCCAACATCATAGTCCCCAGCACGGCGCCGGCTACGGGCCGCCAGGCAGCACCCCAAATCATGCTCAGCCTCCGATTCGCCTTTCCGCCCCCAAGCGCTGGTCGCTTCTGCGACTCGACCATACGCGGGGACCATCATGCCGGATCAGACGCGCCGGCGGTACTGCCGGTTCAAGCACGCCTTAATCCGATCCTCCGCCCGCTCGGAGAGCCAGATGTGCAGCCGCCCGCTGTTAATCAATCGGCCGAGCCCCCGCTCGCCGCAGCCCCCGGATCAAACTGCCATCACTTCCTCGTGCAACTCGTGAGGTCGTGAAGCCGTGAGTCGTGGCATGCGGGGGCTCGCGATCCTGCGATTTTAGGACTTCACCACTCACCGTCTCGCCCCCGTTTACAAAACTTTACCCTGCGGAGACGGGCGTGAAACCGGGGCCTCCCAGATTGCTGGTCAGAAAGATCGCCAGCGAGGAGAGCCGACATGACCGACCAATCCCATCCCGAAGCCCCCACCGGCCGGCGTCGCCGCAGGTGGCTGCCGGTGGCCGCCATTGCGCTGGCAGCGGCGTTCACGGGGGCCGTGGCCACCAGCGCCATCGGTCAGTACGGCCCGCCCTGGGGCCGCTGGCACGGCCCCGGCTTCATGCACGGGCCGCTGACCCCGGCCCAGGTCGAGGACCGCGTGGACCGCGGCATCCGCCACGCCGTCATCGAGCTCGACGCCACCCCCGAGCAGCAGGAGAAGCTGCGCGCCATTGCCAGGGGGGCCGTGAAAGACCTCCTGCCCATGAAGGAGAAGGCACAGGCCGCGCGCGAGCGGGCCGCCGAGTTGCTGACACAGCCCAAGGTGGACCGGGCCGCCATCGAGGCGTTCCGCGCCGACCAGCTGGCCTTGGCCGATGCAGCGAGCAAGCGCTTCGCCCAGGCGATCGCCGACGCGGCCGAGGTGCTGACGCCCGAGCAGCGGCAGAAGGCCAACGAGTGGGCAAAATGGCGCCGGAGCTTCTGGCACCGCGGGTAGCGCGATCGGTGTCTGACCCTCCGGGTCAGACACCGTAGCGCAAACGCTGTTGAGAGCACGCCGCCTGACTGCGGCGTTGGGGCCACGGTGTCAGACCCAGAGGGTCTGACACCAGCCCTTCGCGCCCCCGCCCCCGCCCGCTAGAGTAGGCCCGTGACCGACCGCATTCTCCTGATCGAGGACGACGCGCGGCTCGCCGAGATGGTCCGCGACTATCTGGGCGAGGCGGGCTTCCGCGTGGCCCGCGCCGCCAGCGGCGGCTCGGGCATCGCCATGCACAGTCGCGAGGCCTTCGACGCCATCGTCCTCGATCTGATGCTCCCCGACATGGACGGCCTCGACGTTTGCCGCCAGATCCGGTCGCGCGCCGCTACGCCGATCCTGATGCTGACCGCGCGTGGCGATGCCATGGATCGCGTGATCGGCCTGGAGATGGGCGCCGACGACTACCTGCCCAAGCCCTTCGAGCCGCGCGAGCTGCTGGCCCGCCTTAAGGCCATCCTGCGTCGCGGCGCCGCGCCGCGGAAGGACGACGTGCTGCGCTTCGGCCGCCTGGAGGTCGACCGCGCCGCCCGCGAGGTGCGCCTGGCTGGCGAGGCGAGGCCGCTCACCTCCTATCAGTTCGAGCTGCTGCTGGCGCTGGCCGAGCACGCCGGCCGCGTCATGTCGCGCGATGTGCTGATGGATCTGCTGCGCGCCGAGCCGCTGGAGGCCTTCGACCGCTCCATCGACGTGCACGTCTCGCGCATCCGCGCCGCCATCGAGAACGACCCCAAGAAGCCGCGCCGCGTCATCACCGTGCGCGGCGCCGGCTACGTGTTCGCAAAGGCGCAGGACTGACGCGCCGATGCATCGTCTCTACAAGCAGATCTACCTGACGATCGTCGCCAGCCTGCTGCTCGTCGTGCTGTTCGGCGGCATGATGTGGCGCTTTGCGCCGCAGCCCTCGCCCAGCCAGCAGGCCTTCGAGCTGCTGGGCGAGCTGGT
>Ga0070696_100002128_pt1 | contig 13025 bp, 10 predicted proteins | sample KBSK1253metaG_FD_65474 | JGI IMG/M metagenome (GOLD analysis project Ga0070696, IMG submission 65474) | Corn, switchgrass and miscanthus rhizosphere microbial communities from Kellogg Biological Station, Michigan, USA - KBS K1-25-3 metaG | ecosystem: Host-associated > Plants > Roots >... | reverse complement strand
CGGCCCCGCCAAGGCGATGAGCAGCTCCTGCCTGGGCTCGCGCGGCATGCGCTCGAGCTGCGCCACGCCGCCTATCGGCAGCAGCGTGATCTCCCGCGTCGACACGCCAAAGCGGCGCGCCGTGAGCGCGTGCCCGTACTCGTGCAGCACGACCGAGAGAAAGACCAGCAGGATGAAGATCACCTCGGCAACCGCGCCTGCCGCGCCGCCCCCGTTCCGATACCCGATCCACGCCACCCATGCCACGAGCAGCAGGAACGTTGCATGCACGCGTACATCGATGCCCGCGAACCGCCCGAGCTTCCATGACCATTTCATCTTGCGACCCTCGCCTCCACCGGATATGAAGAATGTAGTGGAGCGACTCACGTGACGACGCACGACCCAGCCGACGGCGACCCGCGCAAATGGCTCATCGCCATTACGGTGATGACCGGCACCGTGATGGCGGTGCTCGATTCGAGCATCGTCAACGTCGCGCTGCCCGACATGAGCGGCACGCTCGGTGCCACCATCGAGCAGATCACGTGGGTGATCACGGCCTATATCCTGGCCAACGTGATCATCATGCCGATCATCGCGATGCTCAGCGCACGCTATGGCCGCAAGAACATGTACATGGCGAGTGTCGTCGCGTTCACGCTGGCGTCCATGGCGTGCGGCGCCGTGCGCACGCTCCCGCTCATCATCGTCTTCCGTGTGATCCAGGGACTCGGCGGCGGCGTACTCATCACCGTCTCCCAGGCCATTCTGCGCGAGAGCTTCCCCACCGAGGAGCAGGGACTCGCCATGGGCGTGTACGGCATGGGCGTCGTCCTCGCGCCCGCCTTTGGCCCCACGCTCGGCGGCTGGCTCACCGACACGTATTCGTGGCCCTGGATCTTCTACATCAACGTGCCCATTGGCGTGCTCAACCTCGTTCTCGTGAGCCGCTTCATCCAGGACCCGCCCTATCTCATCCGGGAACGCAGCGTGATCGACTGGCTGGGGCTCGGCCTCATGACCGTCGGCCTGGGCGCGCTGCAGCTCATGCTCGAGGAGGGACAGCAGGACAACTGGTGGGACTCGTCCTTCATCGTCGCGCTGGCCGTCATCTCGGCGCTGGGCCTCGTGTTCTTCATCTGGCGCGAGCTGGTCACGCGATACCCCGCGGTGGATCTCCGCATCCTGAAGAACAAGTCGTTCTCATCCGCCACCTCCATTGGCGGTGTGCTCGGCATGGGACTCTACGGGAGTCTCTTTCTCCTGCCGCTCTTCCTGCAGGAGCTGCTCGGCTACCCCGCCATGACCTCGGGTCTTGCCCTCATGCCGCGCAGCCTGGCCATGGCGGTGATCATGCCGATCGCCGGCCGCTTCTACAATCAGCTCGGACCGCGGTTGCTCGTGGGTGCGGGCCTCGTCATCAGCGGATATTCCTTCTGGGAGCTCAGCACGCTCACCACCCAGACGGGCTTCTGGGACATCTTCATTCCCCAGGTGTGGCAGGGCGTCGGCTTCAGTCTGATCTTCGTGGCGCTCAGCACCGCGGCGCTCGCGACGATTGATCGGGCGAAGATGACCGCCGCGACGGGTCTCTATAACGTCGTCCGGCAGGTGTTCGGCAGCGTGGGCATTGCGGCCGCGGCGACGGTGCTCACGTCCTCCACGTCGCGCTATCATGACATCCTGGCCGCACAACTGAATCAGCGCGAACTCATCGCGAATGGCATGCTGCGCGCCACCGCGGCCGCCATGCAGCGCCTCGGACTGGACGCCGCGGCAGCGCACGCACGGGCGCTCGACCTGCTCAACATCCGCGTGATTCGCCAGGCCACCGTGCTGGCGTACAATCACGTGTTCCAGCTCATTACGATCCTGTTCATCATCTCCGTGCCGCTGGTCATGTTGTTGCAGAAGCGGGCACTGGAAGGGCGCTCGGAAATCATGGCGGAATAGCGGCATCACCTGAGGCCGCCAGTTGGCGAAACTTTTTCCGCGTATGCGGGTCTCTGAACGCGCGCACGAGCGATTCGCCACGTGAAGTCGCAGTGGCTGGAATGTGGTCCTTCGCGGGAGAGGTCCGTATGCAGGCATACGCGCGATCTGTGGCTCGATACGCTGTCGTCGTGATGTGCGTGGCGGCGGGTGCATGCGGCGGCGATGGGAGCACCGCGCCGGATCCGCCTCCCGACATCGCCGGTGCCTGGCGGATCAGCGTCACCGTGCACAACAACGCGCTCGCGATGAGCTGCCAGGCCGCTGGTCCGGCCACCATTACACAGAGCGGCGCGACCTTCACGGGCGAGGTGAAGGGCTCCACCGGAAGCTGCGACCTGCCCACGGACACGACCGCCACCAGCGTGGATGGTGACATCACGGACGGACAGATCGCCGGCCACACGGTGACGTACACGAACAGCGGTTGTCACTACAGCGGGACCGTCAGCGGTACGCCCGTGAACACGATTTCGGGCGACGTGAGCTGCACGGTAAACCAGGGCGGGCAGGCGTATCCGTTCAACGGAACGTGGAACGCGGCACGGTAACAGGGGCAGCCCATGGGGCAGCCCCATGGGCTGCCCCTATGCTCGCTGCGCTACCGGCTTCTTACCTTCCCCAGCAGCCGCAGGATCTCCAGATACAGCCACACGAGCGTGACGAGCAACGCGAAGCCGCCGTACCACTCCATGTACTTCGGTGCACCCTGCTTTGCTCCCCGCTCGATCAGGTCAAAATCCAGCACCAGGTTCAGTGCGGCGACAGCCACGAACACGATGCTGAGCCCGATGCCCAGCGGCCCGGTATTCTGCAGCAGCGGCATTCCGACGTGAAAGAGCGATAGCACGATGGACAACACGTAGAAGAGCGCGATGCCCAGCGTGGCCGAAATGACGACACGCCGGAACGTATCCGTCGCACGGATCAATCCCGTTTGATACGAGATGAGCATGGCGAGCAGCACCATGCACGTCAGCCCCACGGCCATGAGCGGCAGGCCGTGATACTGGATGTCGTAGATCGCCGAGATGGCGCCGAGCGCGAGGCCTTCGAGTACGGCGTAGAGCGGCGCCGTGAACGGCGCCGTGGCCGGCTTGAAGATCGCGATGAACGCGACGACGAGTCCGCCCAGCGCGCCCACGAGCGTGGCGGGCCCCACGATCGCGGGATTGCCCTTCGTGGCCACCCAGACCCAGCCGGCGGAAAAGACAGTCAGCGCGACAAGCAGGATGGACTTGTAGATCGTCCCCGAGATCGTCATCCGCGCCGCGCCGACATCGGCGGCGACGCCACGAAAAACGGATTCCTTGAGTGCGGGATTGGTGCGATTCATGTCAGTCAGGGAATGGGAAACGGATACTGCATAATATAGAGGACGGGCGACAGGCAAGGGGGAACGAGGCTCCCCAGTCCAGTCGCCCGTTTCCGGTTCTATTGCCCGGCGCCCGGTATGGGTGGTTCCTGGACCCACCCGCTGGGCCGCCGCGCCCAGATCGTTCCGTCATCGCAGATGACGAGCACCTCGTTGTCGCGTCTTACCGCTGACACCGGACGGCGTACCTGAATGGTACCCTCGGTCGGCGAAATGGATCGCGATGACTCGGGGGACAGATTGGATCGCGGCGGCTCGGACGGCTCCGGCGGCGTATCCGATTGCGGCGCCTCCGGCCGCTCCTCCTGCACCACCTCCGGCTCGGACATCGCCTGCTCGATGTCGTACCGATCTTCCTTGCGCGGCGCGTCGGCCATTATTGCCGGCGCGGGCGGGACCTCCCGCTCCACCGGCGTGTGGTGCGTGGGAGCCGCCGGAGGCGCAGTCGGAACATCCACGTCAGCCGCCTCCACCGGCGGAGGAGGAGCCGGCGGTGGTGGGGGTGCCGGGGGTGCCTCCGGCTCCGGCCGCGACGTGACCGGACGTTCCCGCAACCGCGGATAGTTGTGCACGTAGTCCCACACGCGCGAGAGGAGATTCACCGACTCCACGTGCTCCTCATCCAGCCGGCTCGCGTATTCGCCGCGCGCGGCGTCGAGCTGCTGCTGAACGTCGCGCGCGCGCGTGCGCTGCAGCTCCGCTTCCCGGGCCGCCGCATCGCGCTCCGTGGTCGCGAGCGCGTACTGCTCCTTGAGAGTAGCCACGTACGACCGCAGCGACGCGCTCTTCTCCGTGAACTCGCGTTGCGCCGCGGCGAGCGCGCCTTCGAGCCGGGCCCGGTCCTCCTCGAGTGCCTTGAGGCGCGCCATGAGCTCCGAGCGCAGCTCCGATGCGGCCGTCCGTTCGACGTGCAGCTCCGCCGTCGTGCGCTCGAACAGGTTGCGCGCGGCGGCAAGGTCCGCCTCCAGTCGCACAGTGGTGCGCGAGCTCGCGTCACGCATCGAGGCCAGTTCGGCACGCAGGTTGAGCGCGCTCTCCTGCGCCGCGGCCAGCTCCGAGGCCGCCGCCGCCCGCCGCGCGATATTCTCGTGCCGCTCCGTCTCCAGCGCCGCGGTCAGCCGCAGATCCACATCGCGCGTGGCGGCGCGCGCCGCCTCGAGCGCCTGCTGCTGCGCGGCGATGGTCCGCTGTGCCTTGTCGAGATCTGCGGCGAGCGCGGGACGATCGCGGCGCAGTACCGCGAGCTCGGCGAGGACTTCATCATGCTGCTGCGCGTGCGACGTCATCTCGGCGATCATGCCCTTCATCCGCTCGATCACCCGGTCACGCCCGCGAATCCGTGACAACAGCACGCGCCGCACGCCGGTGAGCTGAACACGCGCAACAAAGGCCGCGATCAGCGCGCCCACCACCACGCCAATCATGGCCCAGAATATCACAATCGCTGCGGACACATCGTTCAAGGATGACCTCGGCTTCGGAGCTGATCCGGCCCGCGTCGGCCGGTGAGAGACCACGACCGGGCTAACGCAAGCGCCGCGCCCGGCAAAGCTTCCGTTTGCTATTGGACAAGTCTAATCAGTGCAATCGCTTGAAAGATGGGGTCCGATTCCGTGGCGCGAACGCATCACCAGTCTTTGCCAGGAGTTGTGGAGTGTTCGCCACTGATTGGGTTGCTGTTCTGGGACATGACCTGCGCCTTCTGGATGGCGTCCAGCTCCCGGCGCGCCTGCGATTCGGTGATCTGTTTCACCGATTCGCCGCTTTGCGAGGAGCCGAATCCGCCGCCTGGCGACGCTCCGGCTCCGGTCTGTGGCTGGCCGGCATACCCCGCCTTGGTGAGGTTCCCGCCACCCCCTTCCGCCTTGTGCGCCAGCCCGGTCCCGAACCGGTCGTTCTCCGAGGCGAGCGTCCGCACGGCGAGCTCCAGATTCCACTTCGCGTCGGCATCGTGCGGGTCCGCCACCAGCGCATCCTCGAATGCGGTAATCGCGGCGCGCAGCCCGGGCTTCCGGTCGGTCTGCCCCGCCGCGTACTTCATGTACGCGTTGCCCAGGTTGAAGCTCGCGCGCGCGCGCACCTGGCGCGAACCGCCAAGTGAGAGCCGATACGCGTTCATCGCATCCTGGAATCGGCCCATGCGGTAGAGCGCATTCCCCATGTCGTACGAGAGCGTGGCGCGCTCGTCGGCGCTCGCCCGCGGGCCCAGCGCCTGCAGCCTGGCGCGGAAGCCGTCGTATGCCTCGCGGAACCGGCCAGCATGGTACAGCGCGCCGGGCCCTCCGTGCTCGCCGGGCTCTCCCTGCGCGCCGATCGCGGCGAACAGTCCCGCCGTGAGGAGAACCATCACACCCGCCCGAGCGCCCGCCCGCGCCCCCACCCCGCCCGCGAGCCGGCGGCGCCAGCGCATCGCGCGACCAGCGCGCCGCGGCAACCCCAGCGCCGATTCGAAAACCAGCACCAGAATCGCCAGCGCGAGCGGCCACTGGAAGCGATCCGGAATCGCCGCGCGCGCCTGCGACTCCGCCGCGCCCGTGGCCAGTTGCGCAATGCCCGCCACGATCGGCATGACGCTGGCGTCGCCCGACCAGTGCGCGTACACACCGCCCGTCTCGCGCGCGATGTCGCGCAGATTCTGCTCTTCGAGATGCGACACCACTTCGTTCCCCAGCCGGTCGCGATGGTATCGCACGACGCCCGCGGAATCCACGTCGGGAATCCTGGCTCCGGCGGTCGTGCCGATTCCCACCGCGTAGCCGTGGATGCCATCGTGCTTGAGCGCGCCGATGGCGCCTTCGAGCTTGCCCGCCACGTCCTCGCCATCGGTGAGGAACACGGCCACGCGCGCGCCCTGTCCGCCGGACCGCACCAGCGATGACGCCGCGACGTCCGCCGCCGCTTCGAGATTCGTGGAGACGCTGGGAATCTGATTCGCCGCCGCCTGATCGACGAAGCGCGCCAGTGCGGAATGATCGAGCGTGAGCGGCAACTGCAGAAACGCGCTGCCGCCGAAGATCACGAGCCCCACGCGATCGTCGGGCAACCGGCGCGCGATGGCCAGCGCCGCCTGCTTCGCCGCATCGAGTCGCGAGGGCTGGGCGTCGCGCGCCTGCATCGAGCGCGAGAGATCCAGCACGAACAGCACATCGTGCGACGCGGCGTGCAGCGTCTGCTCGCCGCTCCCCGAGCGCGGGCGCGCCATCGCCACGAGCAGCGCCGCGCACGCGATCGCGAGCAGCACGCGTCTCGTAATGCGCCAGCGCCGCGATGGCAGCGGCGACGACCGGCGCAGCACCGCCAGTTCGCCGAAGCGCGCCAGCGCGGCGGAGCGGCGCCGGTCCGCCGTGCGCAGCAGATGGAGCAGCGCCGGCACCGCGAGGATGATCGCGATGAGCCAGACGGGATGATCGAACGTCATGTGCCCGGCACTGTGCGCAGCCAGAGCGAGCGCAGCGACAGCTCGAACGCGAAGAGCACGAGTGCGGCGACCGTGAGCGGCAGGTAGTACTCGTGCCAGCTCAGGATGTCGCGCACCTGGATGCGGCTTTGCTCGAGCGCGTCGATATGGGACACGATTCCCTGCAGCGCATTCGCGTCGGACGCGCGGTAGTATTCGCCGCCACTCTCGTGTGCGATCGCGCGCAGCAGATCCTCATCCTGCGACGACAGCGACGGCGCCGCCGACTGATACAGCCTGCCGCGCCCGCGCACCCATTCGTCGGGCAGCGCGGCGTGGGCCCCGCCCGCCGCCATCCCCACCGCGTACACACGTACGCCGATGGCACGCGCCAGCGCCGCCGCGGTGAGCGGGTCCGGCGTGCCGGTGTTGTTGCCACCGTCGGTCACGAGGATGATCAGCCCGCTGTTGCGTGGCAGGTCCTTGAGCAGGTTCTCCGCCATGGCGAGCGCGGGACCGATCGCGGTGCCATCGGGCAGCAGTCCGATGTCCGCATTGCGCAGCATCTGCAGCATCACGCTCTCGTCATCGGTGAGCGGTACCTGCGTGAAGGGGCGGCTCGCGAACAGCACCAGTCCCATGAAGTCTCCCTGCCGCGCATGCACGAAATCGGCGAGCACCTGCCTGGCGGCGCCGAGGCGGGACGGCGCGAAATCCTCCGCCTTCATGCTGCTCGAGATGTCGAGCGCGAAGACAATATTCCGCCCGCGGAGGTTTTCGTTGCGGACGACGCCCGGCGTACGCGGACGCGCGAGCGCGAGGATGAGCAGCGTGAGCACGGCGGCGCGCAACGCCACGGGCAGCCACACCCACCGTTCGCGCCCCTTCCCCGATCGCGCCGGTTCCGGCAGAAGCGCGAAAGTGGGCAGAGGGAGCGACACGCGCGGCATCCGGGCGCGCCGCGGCCACCGCAGCCAGAGGTATGCGCCCACGACCGGCAGGAGCAGCAGCGCCAGCGGGTCAGCGAAGCGCATCGCGCTCCTCCGGAACATCCAGCCGTTCGCGCTCGCGCCACACACCCAGCAGCGCCCGGGCGCGCGCGAGAAACGCCGCTGCCTCCGGCGCGTGCGGCCGCCAGCGCGCGAACTTCACGAGATCGGCGTCCTCCAGCAGCCGCGCGAGCTGCTCTCGCAACCCTCCGCCCGAGAGCGGCGCCGGCAGCAGTCCGAGAATCTCGGGCGTCGTGCGATCGAGCGCGCGCAATCCGTGCGCGCGCTCCAGGTAGCGGCGCAGCGTGCCACTCACGCGTTCGTAGTATCGGACCACATCGCTCGTCGCCCACCCGGCGCGCTCAATGTCATCGAGCTCCTGCAACGCGGCGGCGCAGGCATCCACCGGCGTCGCGGCCGCGAGCGCATCACTCGTGCGCTCCGCGGCGCGGCCGCGAAAGCGCCACGCCAGGATCCCGAGCACGACGAGCAGCACGACACCGACGCCCAGCGCGATCCAGCGCGCTCGCTCCGCACCGGGAAGCGGCATGACATCCTTGATGTCGCGCATGCTGGCCGCGTTCTCCGGCAGCGTGGGCACGATCTCGATAGCGCGCGCCGCCCCGCGTGCCGTATCCGCTGTCGCGGACGGCGGCCGGCGGTACGCGAGATCGAACGCGGGCGTACTGGTGGACCCCGCGCGGAAGAACGCCAGCACCACGCGCGCGGTGAGCGCGCCCCCTGATGCACGCCACGCGCCCGGATCGAGCACGCGCACGCCATCGGGCAGCGGCGCGTGCAGCCGCGGCGATGAATCCAGCGGCACGGCGCCCGCCGGCAGCGTCACGCGCAACTGCACGGCGATCGGATCGCCCACCGTGGGATGCTCGGCGTTGCTCGTACTCTCGATGCGCTGCGCCTGCAGCGGCGCCGGGAACGTCGCACTCAGGACCGCCGCGCACGCGAAAGCCGCGCAGACAGCCCCCACGTGCACGGCAGCGAGCGCGAGCACCCGCATGCGTGCTGGACGACTCGCGGGCTGCTTCATCGCCGCAGCATGCGCTCGCGCATGCGGAAGAACGCCATCAGTGGGCCGGCGTAGTTCTCGCCCGTGCGCAGCCGGATGAGATCCACACCACGGCGCCGCAGCGTCCGGACCAGCATCTCGTCCCCCTCGCGTACCCGCTGCTCCAGCGCCGCCCGCACGCTGGACCGCGACGTATCCACGTAGCGCCATGCGCCCGACTCGGGATCCTGCAGCACCATGAGCCCCGCATCCGGCAGCTCGCGCTCGCGCGCATCCACGAGCTGCACGGCGATCGCGTCGTGCCGGCGCGCGACGATCTCCAGCGGTCGCTCGAAACCGGTGGCCAGCCAGTCGGAGAGAATGAAGATCACGGCATGCCGGCGCAGCACGCGATCCGTGAACTGCAACGCCCCGGCGAGGTCAGTGCCCCGTCCCTCCGGTTGAAACGCCACCAGTTCGCGGATCACCCGCATCGCATGCCGCTTGCCCTTGGCCGGCGCGAGATAGCGTTCCACCCGGTTGGTGAACAACAGCGCGCCCACGCGATCATGGTTGCGTACCGCGGCGAGCAGCAACGCCGCGCACACCTCCGTGGCCAACTCGGCTTTCGTCTGCCGCCGCGTGCCGAACGCATCCGACGCGCTGTGATCCACGAGGAACAGCACGGTCCGCTCGCGCTCCTCCACGTAGCGGCGCACGTACGGCGTGCCCGTGCGCGCGGTGACGCGCCAGTCAATGCTGCGAACGTCGTCCCCCGGGAGATAGGGCCGCACGTCCTCGAACTCCACGCCGCGTCCCTTGAACACGCTCGAGTACTCGCCCGCGAGCACGTCCTTCACCAGGTGCCGGCTGCGAATCTCGAGCCGCTGCACCTGGCTCAGGACCTCCGACAGATTCACGGCACGCGGATCGCGTCGAGAATGCGGTCGAGCACCTGGTCCACCGACACGCTCTCCGCGTCCGCCTCATAGGTGAGAATCACACGATGGCGCAGCACATCGTGCGCCAGCAGCTTGATGTCAGGCGGCAGCACGTGCCCGTGCCCGGCGAGAAAGGCGTGCGCGCGAGCCGCGCGCACCAGCGCGATCGCCGCGCGCGGACTCGCGCCGAAGGCAATGAGCGGCGCGAGGTCCGTGAGGCCGGCGGCAGCCGGATCACGCGTGGCCCGCACGATGTCGAGCGCATACTCCCGGGCGCGCGGATCGAGGTAGATCCCGTTCACCGTTTCCCGCGCCGCGCGAATGCGCGCCGTGTCCACCACCCGGCGCGGCACGGGCTCATGCCCCGTGCTCATGCGGTCCAGCATCTCGCTCTCGTGCACGCGCTCGGGATACGTCACGATCAGCTTCAACATGAAGCGGTCCACCTGCGCCTCAGGAAGCGGATATGTGCCTTCCTGCTCGATGGGATTCTGCGTGGCCAGCACGAGAAAGGGATCCGGCAGCGGATACGTCGTCCCGCCGATCGTCACCTGCTTCTCCTGCATGGCCTCCAGCAGCGCGCTCTGGACCTTCGCTGGTGCGCGGTTGATTTCATCGGCGAGCACGAGATTCGCGAATACCGGCCCACGCTGCACGGTGAAGCCGCCACTCTTCTGGTCGAAGATCATCGTGCCCACGACATCCGCCGGCAGCAGATCGGGCGTGAACTGGATGCGCTGAAACGAAGCGTCAATGGCCGCCGCCAGCGTCCGCACGGCGAGTGTCTTGGCCAGCCCCGGCAGTCCCTCCAGCAGCACGTGCCCATCCGCGAGCAGGCCAATGAGCAGCCGGTCGAGCATCACCGTCTGGCCCACGACCACCGTCGCGAGCTCGGCGCGCAGCTCCGCCACGAAGGCACTGGCCTCGCGTACTGTCGCATTCAACGCCGCCACGCTCTCGGCGTCGCGGGTTCCTGTTGCGCCCGCTGTCGTGGTCATGGCAAGTTCATCCGTTGGCTCCTGGCTCGTCCAGCGTCTCCTTCATCAACGTAGCCGCCGGTCGAAGTCCGTGAAAGCGCATGCGTGCCACGCCAGACCTTTCCCGGAGCGAGTGAGTGTGAGCGTTCTTCCCAGCATCGGCATCCCGCTCGAACGCAACGGGGCTGATCATCCCGAGCTCGACCTGAGCACCCCTGCACTCCCGGGTGATCTGCCTCCACACCGCCCGGCCGCCGTCATCGTCTGCCATGGCATGGGACAGCAGGTGGAGTTCGAGACACTGAGTCTCGCGGCCGAGGCGATCTGGCGGCGCCAGTCCGCCGAGCCGTTCGCGGACGCACCGGTACGCGTGCGCTACGTGGCCTTCGACGACCAGTGGCATCCGCGCGTCGAGATGACGCTGCGCACCCCGGATGGGCGGACGCGCGAGGTGCATTTCTACGAAGCCTACTGGGCGCCGCTCACCGAGGGGCGCGTCCGCCTCGGACGCGTGCTCGCGTTCCTCGCCAGCGCGCTCGTGCGGGGGGTGCGCTACGTGGTGCGCGGTTCCTTCGATCGCTGGATGTTTGGCGCGCGCCAGCAGTTCGCGCTCCCAAGGCGCACGCTGCTGCCCCTCCTCACATCGGGCGCGGCGTTCGCCATGGTGGTGGCGAGCGGCGCGCTCTTCGCCGTGTCCGCGCTGCGGCGGCTCCTGGCGCTGGGCCGCGACAGCGCGCTCGCGGCAGCGCCGGTCACGGTGGCCGCGCTCGCCGCGGGCCTCATCATTTTCGCCGCACTGCGATGGTGCCTCGTGCAGTCCGTGGGCGACGTCTGCGCATACATCTCGGCGCACGAGGCCAGCCAGTTCGCCGACATTCGCCGCCGCATCCGCGCCCTGGCGCGGACGCTCGCGCGCAACGTGTACGGCTCACGCATTCCCGGCAGCAGCGCGCACGAGTACGACGACGTCGTGATCGTGGGCCATTCGCTGGGCTCCGTGATCGCCTATGACATGCTCAACGATGCGATCAATCGCGATCTCCTGCTCGCGTCCATGCCGGGCGGCCCCGCGCCGCTGAACGTGGTGAAGCGTACCGCGCTCCTTCTGACGATCGGTTCACCGCTCGACAAGACCGCATTCCTGTTTCGCACGCAGAAGGACGACGCGCCCGTGCGCGAGACACTCGCCGCCGCCGTGCAGCCCATGATCGTGAGCTACGCCAATCGGCCGCACCGCTGGATCAACATCTGGTCACGCCGCGACTGGGTCAGCGGGCCGCTCGACTTCTACGACGCGCGCCCAGTGCCGCATCCGTTCGCCGAACGCGCCGTGGAGAATCTCCGTGAACCGCGTGCGCCGCTCGATCCCGTGCGCGCGCATACGGGTTACTGGGTGCGCCCCACGCTCGGGGCCGTGCTGTATGACGCACTCTCCGCTGTCGCCGTGAAGCAGGACTGACTCATCGTGCGCGCCCGCGCACACGGTCTGGTAATGAGTTGAATCGCTCATCCCCGTCGCAGAACGGTACCGCTCCCGAATTGGCGATCCGACAGGTTGGGCCACGCAGCACCGGTTCAACTTTTTTCAGGGGGCAAACATGTTCAGACGACTGGTTGTGGCAGGAGGCGCATGCCTGGCGCTTGCGGCGTGCTCGGATAGCGGGCCGCCACCCACCGGCATTCCGCAGCACGGTGTGTCCACCTACAAGGCGTCCGGCAAGGTAGTCGTGACGGGCTTCGGGCGCTCGGACACCTTGCAGGCCTCATCGCACGGCGCACTCGGCACGGGCCTGTCGCTCGACCGCGCCGGTACGAGCCATGGCGGCCAACCCGTTCTGCCGCTGCTCGTCGTGCGCGAGGAAGGGGCGCACGCGGCGAGCACCGGCGGCACGTTCCGCGATGGGCAGGGGCGGCTGCATCAGCTCGTGGTGGAATCCGGCACCGCGGGCGGGCCGCCGCGCGAGTTCCGGCATTACATCAACGGAAAGCTGGTGAGCACCACCACCATGCAATGGGAGCGGCGTGGCGGCGTGTGGGTGCAGCGCGATCTTCGCGTCCGCACTTTCAAGGGAGATTCCGCGAGCCTGGAGGTGCACGCCACCGCCGAGCAGGTCAACGTTGCGTCCCGTGCCGCCGGTTCGCGTGCGCTGGTGCGGCTCGCCGCAGGTGTCGCGCGAGTCTTCGCGCCACGTGACGCGGTGGCGCAAACACGGGACTGCACCAGGGAATGGCAGATCTACATCATGGCATCCGGATACGCCGCAGCCGCCGCGCAGGCGCTCGAGATGGCGGTAATGACGGGGAATCCGGGAGTCATCGCCGTGGCCACCACGAACTACCTGCTGGCTGTCGCCGCCATGTGCATC
>Ga0070696_100002127_pt1 | contig 13027 bp, 10 predicted proteins | sample KBSK1253metaG_FD_65474 | JGI IMG/M metagenome (GOLD analysis project Ga0070696, IMG submission 65474) | Corn, switchgrass and miscanthus rhizosphere microbial communities from Kellogg Biological Station, Michigan, USA - KBS K1-25-3 metaG | ecosystem: Host-associated > Plants > Roots >... | reverse complement strand
ACGGCGGCTGGGCCCACGTCGACGGCGCCTTCGGCCTCTGGGCCTCGGCCAACCCATCCACCCGGCACCTGATGGACGGCGTCGAGCTGGCCGACTCCTGGGGGTGTGACGGGCACAAGTGGCTCAACGTGCCGTACGACAGCGCCTTCGCGTTCTGCTCCCGGCCGCAGGTCCAGGTCACGGCCATGTCGTACACGGCCGCCTACCTGACCGGTTCGGGCCCCGAGCCCGGCGCCGCCGACTACACCGCCGAGTCGTCGCGTCGGGCCCGCGGGTTCGCGGTCTGGGCGACCTTGCGCGAGCTGGGGACCGACGGTGTGGCCGAGCTGGTCGACCGGTGCTGTCGGCTGGCGCGGCGGTTCGCCGAGGGACTGTCGGCCGCCGGCTTCGAGGTGGCGAACGACGTGGTGCTCAACCAGGTGCTCGTGGGCTTCGGCGACGACGCGCGCACCGACCGGGTCGTCGAGGCGGTCCAGCGCGACGGCACCTGCTGGATGGGTGCCACCACCTGGCGAGGACGACGGCTCATGCGCATCGCGGTCTCGAACCACTCCACCACCGAGGACGACGTGGACCGCTCCGTCGCGGCCATCGTCCGTGCCGCCGCAAGCGCGGGCTGAGGCGTCAGCCGATCAGCGACGAGGCCGCATCGATCGGTGAGATGGCCGCCGCGCCCGCGCCGCCGAGGTGCACCTCGATCTGGTGAGCGGTCGCCTGCAACGGGACCAGGTGCGCCTGCAGGGTCCGGGTGGTCAACCGCGTGGCCGGCCCGGCCACCGCGATCGAGCCCGCCACCGCGCCGGTGTAGTCGCGGATCCCGACCGCCAGCGAGCTGAGCCCGACCTCGGTCTCCTGCCAGCAGGTGGCGAACCCGGTGTGCCGCACCTCCGCGATCTGCTGTCGCAGCGTGGACGGGTCGGTGATGGTCGTGCGCGTGAGGGCCCGTAGGGGTGAGTCCACGATGCGGTGGAACAGGTCGTGGTCCTGCGCGAAGGCGAGCAGCACCTTGCCAGACGCAGTCGCGTGCAGGGGACCGCGACGTCCGGCGTTGGCGGTCATGCGCAGCCCGGCCGGGGCCTCGCCCCGGTCGAGGTAGAGCACCGAGTCCTCGTCGAGGATGCCCAGCAGCACGGACTCGCCCGTCTGCTCGGCCAGGCGGTCGAGGAACGGGCGGGCCACCCGCGAGATGTCGAGGTTGCGCACCACGCCGGCGCCGAGCTCGTACAGCCCCCAGCCCAGGCGATACAGGTTGGACTCCGGCTCGCGCATGACGAACCGCCGGGACTCGAGCGTCGCGAGGATGTGGTGCACCGACGCCTTGCTCAGCTCGGTGCGCCGGGCGATGTCGCTGACCCCCATCGGCCGGGCCGCGGCCGCCATGGAGTCGAGGACGTCGATGGCGTGGTCGACGGCTCTGACGCGTCGGCCGCGCCGGGGCTCGGCGTCGCCTACGGCCGGGTCTTCCTCGGTGGCGGTCATCGCTCGCCTGGTCTCGTCGGCTGCGCACGGTCGGACAGTTCAGACAACTGTGACACCCCTCGGCGGGCCGTGCGCGAATTCTGGAAATAGTGTTTGGCAGCGCCAAATGCCGTTCGCTGATGGGAAACAGTACACCCTACCCTCGCCGCATCAGCCCCGGACGACGGGTGGTCCGCCCGCCGCCATCCAGAAGTGAGGTTCCCGTGCGGAAAACCCCGACAGGCATGCTCGGCATCGCGCTCGCTGGCGTGCTGGCCATGGCCGCGTGCAGCTCGAACCCGACCAGCTCATCCACGTCGAACGAGACGTCGTCCGGAGGTAAGCAGGAGGCCATCACGATCGGCCTGCTCCTGCCGGAGACGACGACGTCCCGATACGAGCAGAAGGACAAGCCGTACTTCACCGATGCGCTCAAGCAGCTCTGCCCCGACTGCAAGCTGCTGTACGCCAACGCGAACTCCGACGCCGCGACGCAGCAGGAGCAGGCGCAGTCCATGCTCACGCAGGGCGTCAAGGTGCTCGTCGTCGACCCGTGGGACGGCGTCGCTGCCGCGTCCATCGTCGCGGCGGCCAAGGCGCAGAACGTCCCCGTCGTCGCCTACGACCGGCTGATCAAGAGCCCCGATCTCGCCTACGTCGTCTCGAACAACTACGAGAAGGTCGGCGTGATGCAGGCGACGGCCATCGTGGAGAAGCTCAAGGCCGACGGGGTCAAGCCGAGCGACGGCGGGATCATCATGATCAACGGCGCTCCGACCGACAACAACGCCGGCAACATCAAGAAGGGCGCCCTCTCGGTGTTCGAGCCGAGCGGCTACAAGATCCTCTCCGAGACCGACACCTGGGACCCGACCGAGGCCCAGAACTGGGTGGCCGGTCAGCTGACCCGCTTCGGAGCGAAGAAGATCATCGCGGTGTACTCGGCCAACGACAACAACGGCTCGGGGGCCATCGCGTCCTTCAAGGCGGCCGGCGTCAACACCATGCCGCCGCTGTCTGGTCTGGACGCGTCCGTGCCTGGCCTGCAGCACATCATCGCCGGGCAGCAGCTGATGACGACCTACAACCCGTTCCGTAAGGAGGCCGAGATCGCCGCCAAGGCCGCCTACGCGTTCGCGCAGGGCAAGACCCCGGAGTCCGACGCGACGGTCGACGGGCACCCGGCGTCGCTGAACGAGCCGGTCGCGGTCACGCTCGACACGATCATGTCCACGGTGATCGCCGACGAGTTCTGGACGGTTGCGGACCTGTGCACGCCGGAGTACAAGGCGGCGTGCGACAAGGCGGGTATCAAGTAGTCCACGGCACCGAGCGCGAACCGACGCCATCGCGCGGTTCGCGCTCGGTGCCCACCGGCCACCACGACCCCCAGGAGAGGGCATGACGCAGATCGAGCCGGCCCAGTCCGCGGCTGCCGCCGTCCCCGGTGAGGCGCTGCTGTCCCTGCGCGGCATCAGCAAGGCGTTCGGCGCCGTCCAGGCGCTGGCGGACGTCGACCTCGACGTCCATGCCGGCGAGGTGGTCGCCCTGCTCGGCGACAACGGCGCCGGCAAGTCGACGCTGGTGAAGATCCTCTCCGGGGTCCACCCGCCGGACGCCGGCACCATCACGTTCCGCGGAGACGTGGTCTCGATCGGCAGCCCGGTCGCCGCGCGCGAGCTCGGCATCGCGACCGTCTACCAAGACCTCGCCCTCTGCGACAACCTCGACGTCGTCGCCAACCTGTTCCTGGGACGCGAGCAGACGAAGGTCCTGCTGTCCGAGGAGGTCATGGAGCAGCAGGCGTCCTCGCTGCTCCAGCAGCTGTCGGCGAAGCTGCCCTCGCTGCGCTCCCCGGTCGCCGGGCTGTCCGGCGGCCAGCGCCAGACGGTCGCGATCGCGCGGTCCCTGGTGGGCTCCCCGGCCGTCGTCATCCTCGACGAGCCGACGGCCGCCCTCGGGGTCGCGCAGACCGCCGAGGTGCTCAACCTGATCGAGCGGCTGCGCGAACGCGGGCACGGCGTGCTTCTCATCACGCACAACCTGGTCGACGTCAAGGAGGTGGCCGACCGCGCGGTCGTGCTGCGCCTCGGGCGCAACAACGGCATGTTCGACCTGCAGCACGCCAGCGACGAGCAGATCGTGGCGGCGATCACCGGCGCCACGACCAGTGCGGTGACCAGGCGCGCCGCAGCCAAGGCGACCAAGGCCGGAGAAGGCGAATGAGCACCATCAAGGACGACCTGGCCGCACCCGTCGTCGCCGCGCCGGCCGGCGGCCCCGAGGGGTTCTCCCCGGCGGGTGCCGTCGCCTCCCTGCTGCGCCGAGCCCGCGGCGGCGACGTGGGCCCGCTGCCCGTCATCATCGGCCTCGCGGTCATCTGGGCCGTCATGCAGGTGCTGAACGACGCGTTCCTCTCCCCGCGCAACCTCGTGAACCTCCTCACGCAGTGCGCCTCGGTCGGCACGATCGCCATCGGCGTGGTGCTGGTGCTGCTCGTGGCCCAGATCGACCTGTCCATCGGGTCGATGAGCGGCCTCTCCGCGGCGATCCTCGGCGTCGGGCTCACCCAGCTCGGCTGGTCGCTGCCCGTCACGATCGCCGTCGCGCTGGCCGCCGGCCTGGTGCTGGGCCTGGTCTACAGCGCAGCGCTCGCCTGGTTCGGCGTGCCGACCTTCGTGGCGACCCTGGCCGGCCTGCTGGCGCTGCTCGGCCTCCAGCTGCAGATCCTCGGCACGCACGGGTCGATCAACATCCCGTTCGACACCTGGATCGTGCGGTTCATGCAGCAGATGTACGTGCCCCGCGCGGCGTCGTACGTGCTGGCCGCCGCGGTCGCCGTCCTCTACCTGCTCTCCCGCCTCGCACGAGCGCGCCGTCGCCGGCACCACGGGCTGCCCGCCGGCTCGCAGAGCAGCGCGATCGCCCTGAGCGTGGCCCTGCTCGTCGTCCTCGAGGTCGCCTGCTGGTACCTCAACCAGGACCACGGGATCAGCGCGCCGTTCGTGCTGTTCGTCGTCCTCGTCGTGATCATCGACATCCTGCTGAGCCGCACCCGGTGGGGCCGGCAGGTGTACGCGGTGGGCGGTTCCATCGAGGCCGCCCGGCGAGCCGGCATCAACGTGCACCGCATCATCGCCTCGGCGCTCGTGCTCGGCACCCTCTTCGCCACCCTCGGCGGGCTGCTCGCCGCGGGCCGGATCGCGGCGGCGAGCACCAGCAGCGGCACCGGCACGGTCAACCTCAACGCGATCGCGGCGGCCGTCATCGGTGGCACCAGCCTGTTCGGCGGGCGAGGCAACGCCTACTCCGCCCTCCTCGGGATCCTCGTCATCCAGTCGATCGCGAACGGGCTGACGCTGCTGAACCTGGCCGCATCGGTGCAGTTCATGATCACCGGTGGGGTGCTCATGGTCGCCGTGATCGTCGACTCCCTGACCCGACGCAGGCGAGCCGCGCACGGCCGAGCCTGAGACGCAGCACCCAGAACCACCCCGAACCCGAGGAGCACGATGACGACGACGAACGTGGCAGAGGGTGGACAGGCCGGAGCGGACGCCTCGCCCCGCCACTACGAGCACCTGATCGGTGGACGGCGTCGAGGCTCCGTCGAGTCGATCCCGCGGGTCGCACCGGGGACGGGCGTCGTCGTGGCCCAGGTCGCCGCCGGCGGCCCGGCCGAGGTCGACGAGGCCGTCCGGGCCGCCCGGTCCGCCTTCGACGCCGGCGCCGCCTGGCCCAACCTCACCGGCATCGAGCGGGCCGCGGTCCTGCACCGGGCGGCCGACCTGATGGAGGCCTCGGCCGACCGCCTGGCCCGGCTGGACGCGGAGGAGGGCGGCAAGCCCCTGCGCCTGGCCGAGGGTGACATCGCCGGAGCCGTGTCGTTGACCCGCTACGCGGCCGGCCTCGGCGTGCAGATGCACGGGACGACGTACAGCAACCACGGTCCGGACTTCACCGGCCTGGTGCTGCGGGAGCCCGTCGGCGTCGTCGGGCTCATCACCCCCTGGAACTTCCCGGCGCTCATCCTGTGCCAGAAGCTGCCGTTCGCGCTCGCCGCCGGCTGCACCGTCGTGGTCAAGCCCTCGGAGCTGACGACCGGCAGCGCCCTGGCGATCGCGGAGATCTACGCCGAGGCCGGCCTGCCCGACGGAGCCCTCAACGTCGTGACCGGCGACGGCCGCGCGGGGGCCGCTCTCTCCGAGCACCCGGGCGTGGACCTGCTGTCGTTCACCGGGTCGACCGCGACCGGCCGCCGCGTCATCGCCGCGTCCCGGTCCAACATCAAGAAGCTGTCGCTCGAGCTCGGTGGCAAGGCCGCGTCGTTGGTGTTCGAGGACGCCGACCTCGAGGACGCCCTGGAGGGTGTCACGTTCGGGGTGTTCTTCAACAACGGCGAGTGCTGCGTCTCGCACGCCAGGCTCCTCGTGCAGGACACCGTCGCCGACGAGTTCCTCGCCGAGCTCAGCCGCCGAGCACGCACGCTGCGGGTAGGCCAGCCGCTCGAGCGCGAGACGGACGTCGGCCCGATGATCCACGATGGTCACCTGGCCAAGGTGCTCGGTCACGTGCGCAACGGCGTGGCCGAGGGCGCCCAGGTGCTCACCGGCGGCGGGCGGGCCGCCGGCCCGGGCCTCGACGCCGGCCAGTTCGTGGAGCCCACGATCGTCGACGCCGTGACGCCCGCCATGGGTGTGTTCCGCGAGGAGATCTTCGGCCCGGTGCTCACCGTGACCAGGTTCCACGACGCTGCCGAGGCTGTTGCGCTGGCCAACGACGTCGAGTACGGGCTGGCGAACACGGTCTGGTCGAAGAACCTCGACACGGTGCTGCCCGTGGCGAAGGGACTGCGCAGCGGCACGGTCTGGGTGAACACGACCATCGACGCGCCGCCCACCATGCCGTTCGGCGGGTACAAGGCCAGCGGGTTCGGTCGGGAGATGGGGCAGGCCGGGTTCGACGAGTTCACCGAAATCAAGTCGGTGAACATCCGCACCGGCCGGCGCGTCGGGTCGTTCGCCATCGGCGGCGGCACGTCTGCTCGGCTGGGTGCGAGCTCCGGGGGTGACGACCGTGCAGCTGTGTGACGCCGCAGCGGCGGCGGCCCTGGTGCCCGACGGCTCCACGGTGCTGGTCGAGGGCTCGGGCGGTGGCGTGAACGAGGCGACCGCCGTGCTGTCCGCCCTCGAAGCCCGCTTCCTGGCCGAGGCCCACCCTCGCGACCTCACGCTCATGCACGTCTCCGGCATGGGCGACGGCCAGGGCGGCGGGATGGACCGCTTTGCCCACGCAGGCATGGTGCGCCGGGTCATCGGCGGCCACTGGGGCTGGACCCAGGGCATGCAGGCCATGGCCGTGAACGAGGAGATCGAGGCCTACTGCCTGCCGCAGGGCACCCTCTCGCACCTGTTGCGAGACATCGCGGCCGGTCGCCCCGGCGCCATCTCCGCGGTCGGGCTCGGCACGTTCGTCGACCCCCGGCACGGCGGCGGCCGGCTCAACGCCTCCGCGGTCGACGACGTCGTCCAGCTCATCGAGCTGTCGGGTCGGGAATGGCTGTTCACTCCGTCGTTCCCCATCGACGTCGCGATCGTGCGCGGTACGCGAGCCGACACACGTGGCAACGTCTCGATGGACGGCGAAGGCCTGTTCGCCGAGGCGCTGGCGTCCGCCCAGGCGGCCCGCAACAGCGGCGGCATCGTCATCGCCCAGGTCCGCGAGCTGGTGCAGCACGGCACCCTGGACCCCCGGCGCGTGCGCATCCCCGGCATCCTCGTCGACGCGCTGGTGGTCGAGCCCGCGCAGCGGCTGTCGTTCGCGACGCTCGACGACCCGTACATGACGGGCGAGCTGCACGCGCCGGACACGGCGCGCCAGCCGATGCCGCTGTCCGTCCGCAAGGCCGTCGCCCGGCGGGCCGCCCTGGAGCTGCGGGACCGTGACGTCATCAACCTCGGGTTCGGCATGCCGGACGGCGTCGCCGCCGTCCTCGCCGAGGAAGGGCAGGCCGATCGCGTGACGTTCACGGTCGAGCAGGGTCACATCGGCGGCGTCCCGGTGGGCGGCGCGGACTTCGGGATGTGCGTCAACCCGGACGCCTCCGTCGATGCCGGCGCCCAGTTCGACTGGTACGACGGCGGCGGGCTCGACGTCGCGGTGCTCAGCTTCGCCCAGGTCGACCCGGCGGGGAACGTCAACGTCGGCCGCTTCAACGGACGGGTCCCCGGTGTCGGCGGGTTCATCAACATCTCCCAAGGGGCCAAGCGGCTCGTGTTCGTCGGGACGTTGGTGGCGGGCGGCACCTACCAGGTGGGCGGGCGCGTCCCGATCGAGGTGCCGAGCGGCGGGGTGCCCAAGCTCGTCGCCGAGGTCGAGCAGATCAGCTTCTCGGCCGCCCGAGCGCTGCAGGTCGGGCAGCCGGTCCTCTACGTCACCGAGCGGGCCGTCTTCCGGCTCACGCCAGGGGGGATCGAGCTCATCGAGCTGGCACCCGGCATCGACCTGGTCACGGACGTGCTGGATCACATGGCGTTCAAGCCGCTGATCAGCCCGCAGCTGCTGCAGATGGACCCGCGGATCTTCCGACCCGAGCCGCTCGGCCTGGACCTGGAGCACGCGGCCGGGCCGGTGCGCGCATGAGCTCCGATCGGCCCGGCCAGGGTGACGACGTCCTGCTGCGGGAACGGCACGGGGCAGTGCTGGTCGCCCTGCTCAACCGACCACGCAAGGGCAACTCCCTCAGCCACTCGCTCATCGCGGCGCTGGACGACCTCGCCACCGACCTGGCTCGCGCGGCCTGGGACCCGGACGGTGCGCGAGCGCTCGTCCTCGCCGGTGCCGGCGGCAAGGCCTTCTCGGCGGGCGCCGACGTGCACGACCTCGACGGAGTCAGCGCCGCCACGGCACGCGAGCAGATGCGGCGCGGCCAGCAGGTCTTCGACCGCATCGAGCAGCTGCCCATGGTCGTCGTCGCGGCCGTCAGCGGGTACGCCGTCGGTGGTGGCCTGGAGCTGGCCATGGCCGCGGACCTAAGGGTCGCAAGTCCCACGGCGCGCTTCGGCCAGCCCGAGATCACCCTAGAGAACCTGCCCGGCTGGGGCGGCACCCAGCGGCTGCCCCGGCTCGTGGGCCTGGGCAGGGCGGCCGAGCTGATCCTCACGGGCGAGCTCATCGACGCCCAGCGCGCGTACGAGATCGGCCTCGTCAACCGGGTGGAAGCGGACCCGCTGCAGGCCGCCATCACCCTGGCAGCAGGCATCGCGGCCCGCAGCGCCGTCGCCGTCGCAGGTGCCAAGAGGGCGATGCATGCCGGACTGGACGGCGGACTTCGCGCCGGGCTGGAGGTCGAGGCGGACGCGGTCGCCGCCTGCTGCGAGACCCCGGCCCAGCGCGCCGCCGTCCAGGCGTTCCTCAACCGTAGAAAGGCAGACTCGTGACGACGTCGGACTTCATCTCGAGCGAGAACGTCCGGGGGCCGGGTGCGCGCACGGCAGACGTCGACGAGGCGTTCGACTTCGCGGAGCGTCAGGTGCGCGCGCTGGTCACCGCCCGCCCCGGGCTCATGCCGACCTACACGCTGGACGGGCACTGGGTGCTCGAGGGCGACCCCTGGGCGCCGTCGTGGGCCGGTGGCTTCCTCACCGGAATGATGTGGATCTTCGCCGAGCGCACCGGCGACCCGTGGTGGCGCGAGCAGGCCGAGAAGTACTGCCTGCTGCTGGAGCCGCGCAAGAACGACACCGGGACGCACGACATCGGCTTCGTCCTCGACCCCAGCTGGGGCCGCTGGTACGAGCTGGACCCGACCCCGCACGCCCGCGACGTCCTGGCGCAAGGCGGTCGCACGATGGCCGGTCGCATGCAGAAGGCTGGCGGCTACCTCAGCACCTGGGTCGCGCCCGGCAGCACGTTCATCGACGTGATGATGAACGTCGGCGTCATCTTCCGGGCCGCGCAGCTCACGGGCGACGACAGCCTGCGGCAGATCGCGCTGCGGCACTGCCTCACGAGCCGGCGCTACCTCATGCGCGGTGACGGCAGCACCGTGCATGAGGGATGGTTCGACGTCACGACCGGTGAGTTCCTGCGCGCCTCGACGCATCAGGGCTGGCGGTCGGACTCGACGTGGGCCCGCGGGCAGGCCTGGGCCATCTATGGCTTCTCGGTCGCGTATGGCTACACGCACGAGGCGGCGCTGCTGGATGCGGCCCGCCGCGCCGCGGACTACTACATGGAGCACACGCCTCAGCACGTCCCCCCGAACGACTGGCTCGAGCCGGAGCCGTCGCTGCGGTGGGAGGCGTCGGCGGCCTCGTGCGGCGCCGCCGGCCTGCTCCGGCTGGCGCAGAGCCTGCAGGACGCCGGCGACGCGCAGGCCGCGGCTCGTTACCGTCAGTACGGTCTCGCCGTCCTGGCGACCCTGCGGTCGACCGAGTTCCTCGCGGTCGACACGCCCGGTTGGGAGGCGGTCATCCGCCACGCCACCTACCACCACGACACGAAGCTCGCGATCGACGAGAGCGTGATGTGGGGCGACTACTACTTCATCGAGGCGCTCGACATCGCGTCACGCCTCGGCTCCCCGGGCGTGCCGGCATGAGCCGGGTCAGGGTCTCCTCGGGCGCGCCCGCGGACGCCACCGCGACCATCAGCGAGGCGGGCCTGGTGGCCGTGCTCCGGGCGTCCACCTCGAAGCACCTGCAAGCGGTCGCCCACGGCCTGGTCGATGCCGGCCTTGGGGTCATCGAGGTCACGCTGACGACGCCGGACGCCGTCGCGATGATCCGACGGCTGCACACCGAGCTCGGCCGCGACGCCCTCGTCGGGGCAGGCACCGTGGTGACGCTGGAGGAGGCCGAGTCCTGCATCGACGCCGGCGCGGACTTCCTCGTCTCGCCGACGACATCCCTGGACGTCGTCGCGACCGCGCGGATCGCCGGCGTGGCCGCCTACTCCGGGGCGTTCACGCCGACCGAGATGCTGACGGCGCAACGGTCCGGGGCGTCCGCGGTCAAGCTGTTCCCGGCCGCGACGGTCGGTCCGGCGTACCTGCGGCAGATCCGTGGGCCCTTCCCGAACATCCCGATCATGCCCACGGGCGGGATCGCGCTCGCCGACGTCGAGGCCTGGCTGCGTGCCGGTGCGGCCGCGGTCGGTCTCGGGTCGAGCCTGACCGGCCCCGCGTGCGAGGACGGCGTCGACGCCGGGCTCGCCGACCGCGTCCGGCAGGTCCTGGACGGCGTCGCCGCGGCCCGCCGGGACGGCTGATGACGTCGTCGCAGACCGGCGCGCCGGCCGACGGCGCCGTCGGCCCGGGGCTGCTGACGTTCGGGGAGACCATGGCGGTGGTCATCGCTGACCAGCCGGGGCACCTGGCGTCGGCCCGCTCGTTCGGGCTGGGCATCGGCGGCGCCGAGAGCAACGTCGCGATGGCGGTCGCGCGCCTGGGGGTGCCCGCCGCCTGGGTCGGCCGGGTCGGCACCGACGCCTCCGGCGAGCTGGTCGAGCAGCGGGTGGCGGCGGCGGGCGTCCGCGTCACGGCGGTCCGCGACCGGTCGTTCACGGGCATCATGGTGCGGCACCGCCCCGTCGGCGCCTCCATCCACGTCGACTACCACCGGGCCGGATCCGCGGGTTCTCGGCTCTGCCCGGACGACGTGAGCGAGGACCTGGTCCGGACAAGCGGCGTCGTTCACGTCACCGGCATCACCCCGGCGCTCAGCGAGTCCGCTCGCGCGACCGTCCAGCACGCCATCGACGCGGCGACGGCGACCGGCGTGCCGGTGAGCCTCGACGTGAACTACCGAGCGAAGCTGTGGTCACCGGCCGCCGCGCGGCCGGTGCTGCGCGACCTGGCCCGCCGGGTCGACGTGCTCTTCGCCGGGGTCGACGAGGCCCAGCTGGTCCTCGACGCCCCCGGCGCGGACACCTCGGCGCTGCTGCGCGGCCTCGCCGCGCTGGGCCCGCGGGAGGTCGTACTCAAGGACGGCGCCCGTGGCTGCACGGCGCTGGTGGACGGCGTGGAGCTGGCCGAGCCGGCGGTGGCCGTGGCCGTGGTCGACCCGGTCGGAGCCGGGGACGCCTTCGTCGCGGGATACCTCGCGGAACGGCTCGCCGGGGTCGACATCGCGGACCGGCTGCGCACGGCCGTCGCCTCCGGCGCCTACGCCGTGGGCGTGCCGGGCGACTGCGACTCGGTGCCGACCCGAGAACAGCTCCAGCGGCTCGCCGCGGCCACTGCCGAACCGGTCGTCGTCCGATGAACGCCCCGCCCGCCCGCTCCACGCTCGAAGGAAGAGCCCCGATGACCAGCTACGACTACGTGATCGTCGGTGGCGGGACCGCTGGCTGCGTGCTGGCCAACCGGCTCACCGAGGACCCTCACGTCACCGTGCTCCTGCTTGAGGCGGGCAGCCGAGACCTCAACCCGATGATCCACGTGCCCGGTGGCGTCGGGATGCTGTTCGGCCCCCGCGTGAACTGGCGGTTCCACACGGTGCCGCAGACCCAGCTGGACGGCCGGTCCGTCTGGTACCCGCAAGGCAAGACGCTCGGCGGCTCCAGCGCCATCAACGCGATGATCTACATCCGCGGCCAACGCGAGGACTACGACGGCTGGGCCGAGGCCGGCAACCCCGGCTGGGCCTACGACGACGTCCTGCCGTACTTCCGGAAGTCGGAGGACAACAACCGCCTGGTGGACTCCTTCCACGGGCAGGGCGGGCCGCAGGCGGTGTCCGACCAGACCGGGCCGCACATCCTGTCCAAGGCCTTCGTGCAGGCGGCCGCGTCGTGGGGCCTGCCGTACAACCCGGACTTCAACGGGTCGACGATGGCCGGGACCGGCCTGTACCAGGTCATCTACCGCGGCGGCATGCGGCGCTCGCAGGCCACGTCGTTCCTGCGCCCCGCGCGCCGCCGCCGCAACCTGACGGTGCGGACCGGGTCGCGGGTGCTGCGGGTCGTGCTGGACGGCGACCGCGCCGTCGGCGTGCTGGTGGGCGGTCGCGGGGGCTCGACGCACACGGTCCGCGCCGAGCGGGAGGTCATCCTCGCCGCGGGCGCCATCAACACGCCGCGGCTCCTGCTGCTGTCGGGCATCGGCCCCGCCGACGAGCTGAGCGGCATCGGCGTCCGACCGGTCCACGACCTGCCGGGCGTCGGCCGCAACCTGATGGACCACCTCAACACGAACGTGCACTCGGCGTTGAAGGACCCGATCAGCTACGACGGCCTTGACCGCTTCCCGCACCTGATCAAGCCGGGCCTCGAGTGGATCTTCCTGCGCAGCGGACCGGCGGCGTCGGTCATCGTCGAGGGCGGCGGTTTCTTCACGAGCCCGGGTGAGTCGCGGCCGGACATGCAGATCCACATCGCTCCGGCGATGGTGGTGCGCGGCGGGCAGACGCGCCTGTCCGGTCACGGCTTCACCGTGAACTCGACGTTCCTGCGGCCGCAGAGCGTCGGGTCGGTGCGCATCCCGTCGTCCGACCCGGCCGCCGAACCCCTCATCGACCCGCGGTACCTCAGCGCCAGCCACGACCGGGAGATGGCCGTGCGCCAGGTA
>Ga0070696_100002124_pt1 | contig 13032 bp, 13 predicted proteins | sample KBSK1253metaG_FD_65474 | JGI IMG/M metagenome (GOLD analysis project Ga0070696, IMG submission 65474) | Corn, switchgrass and miscanthus rhizosphere microbial communities from Kellogg Biological Station, Michigan, USA - KBS K1-25-3 metaG | ecosystem: Host-associated > Plants > Roots >... | reverse complement strand
ACCTTGATTGCCGGATCGACGCGCTGCAGTTGCGCCGCATCGAGCTTTTTCACCGTGAACAGCTGGCCAAGCTGCTGCAAGGTCGCCCACGGCGGCTCCCCGAGTTCCGGATTGCCGTCGATCGGCAGCGTGCTGATGACACCGATCACCGGCTTCCGCGTCTGGTTCAATTCGTACAGCAGCCTGGCGATGTCGTACTCGAGAAAAGCCTCGCGCGCCGGATCAAAAAAGCTGATGGCAAGCGTGGTTTCCGGCGTGCGCTCCTCGCCGGTGTCCGTATCCAGCGGGCCGGACATGGCCGTACCGGCCAGACCGAAAAACACCCGCTCGCCATTGCTGCCGCCATTGGCTGCGGTCAAGCCACTGCCCTGCGCACTGGCCTCGTCATCGGAATACGGCACCGGGTCGATCAACTGCAGTCGAATGTGTCCGTGCGCGCGGGCCACCATCTCCTGCAACATCTCGCGCACACGCTGATCGTAGCTGCGCAACTGCGGCAGGTCGCGCGCCGCATGGGCAGAAAAGTACAGCGTCAGGTGCAGCGGGCGCTGCAATGAATCGACGATGCGCAACGTACCCGGGGTCAGCGTGTACAGCCGGTCGGCGGTCAGGTCGATGCGCGCGGCATGCAGCCAGCGACTACTGGCCACGATCAATGGCACAAACACGCACACCAGCAGCGTCAGCAGTGCCACCAGCAACACGCTGCGACGCGGGTGGCGCAGGCTTGACCAGGGAAGCTGCAGCTGCGGCCTGGCCATGGCTCAGCGCGTCCGCTTCAGATCGAGCAGCAACGTACCGGCGAGCAACCAGCCAAGCGTGCTGAGCCCGAAATACAACACGTCACGGACGTCCAGCACACCGCGGGCAATCGCCTCGAAGTGACGCAGCATCGACAGATGCGCAACGCCATTGATCAATTTGCGCGGCAGCGTGTCATGGAAAAAATCCACGATCTGCGGCTGGCCGACCAGAATCAGCAACGCGCACACCAGTGCGGTGAGAATGAACGCCACCACCTGACTGCGGGTCAGCGCCGACAAGCACGCGCCAATGGCGACAAACGTGCCGGCCATCAGCCAGCTACCCAGATAGCCGGCCACGATCACCGGGTTGTCCGGTGTTCCGAGGTAGTTGACCGTGATCCAGATCGGGAACGTCAGCGCCAGCGCCAGGCCGATGAATACCCAGGCCGCAAGAAACTTGCCCACCATCGCCTGCCACAACGTCAACGGCAAGGTGAGCAGCAGCTCAAGCGTGCCGCCGTTGGCCTCCTCCGCCCACATGCGCATGGTGATCGCCGGTACCAGGATCAGATACAACCACGGGTGCATGATGAAAAACGGCTGCAGGTCGGCCAGGCCACGTTCGTAGAAGTCACCCACGTAGAACGTCAGGATGCCGCTGACCACCAGAAACATCACCAGAAACACATAAGCCACCGGAGTGACGAAATAGCTGCGCAGCTCGCGGCGCATGACGGAGATGACCGGACTCACGCGTGATGCTCCAGCGCAACAGTCGGATCCGCACCGTCGGCCGTGATCTGGCGGAACACCTCATCCAGGCGGCCACGCTCAAGCTGGATCTCCGATACTTGCAGGCCTTGCTCGCGCAACAACTGCTCGACCGCCTCGAAAACCCGCTCGCCCGGCTTGGGAAACACGGTAGTGCGGCCATCCAGTGCATCCACTTCAATGGCTGCCACCTGGGGCAGACGGCCCAGCATCTCCTGCGTCATGCCGCTGCCCGGTGCGCTGAAAGAAACCGCGCCGTGGTAACGCGAGCGTTGCTCGAGCTCCACCGGTGTTGCATCCGCGAGCAACTTGCCATGGGCGATGATCACCACGCGATTGCACAGCGCGTGCACTTCCTCCAGCAAATGGGTGGATATCAGGATCGTGCGATTGCGGGCCATGACGTCAATCAGGCGCCGCACGGCGTGCTTCTGGTTGGGATCCAGGCCATCAGTCGGCTCATCGAGCATCAACACCGGTGGATCGTGCAGGATTGCCTGCGCCAGGCCCACGCGTCGACGCAGGCCCTTGGACAAGGTGTCGATGCAACTGTCCAGCACCTCCTCCAGTTGCAGTTGCTGCACCACCTCGTCAAAACGTCGATGGCCGGCTTCCGTGTGCATGCCACGCATGCGCCGGATGAATTGCAAAAACTCGTGCACGGTCATTTCGGCGTAGCTCGGCGCCCCTTCCGGCAGATAACCGAGTGCGCGCTTGGCCTTGAGCGGCTCGCGGCTGACGTCATGCCCGCACACCCGCGCCGTGCCGGAGGTTGGCACCAGAAAGCCGGCGATCATGCGCATGGCGGTGGTTTTGCCCGCGCCATTGGGGCCGAGCAGACCCAGTACCTGTCCCGGCTCGACGCGGATGCTCAACGCATCCACCGCGGTCAGGTTGCCATAACAGCGGGTCAACTGGTCGGTCTCGATCATGTCCGTCGCATCGTACTGCGCAGACGGCAGTTACCTTTCAAGGGTAGCCGATGTGCGTCGCGGTAACGCATGCGCGGCAATGACCGCGCCGCTCACGATGACGGAGCACAGCCAGCGCTCGCGAGTGAGGCGACGACATGGCGGCTTTTCGCTCCCCAGCGTTTCCGGAAAGGTCGTGCGAGCGGTAGCACTGCACGCCTTCCCGGCGGGGGCCGTCCGGCAACACCCGCTGTGTCCACGACACGGCGGGCGTCCCGCATCAGTCGCCAGCGGTGGCCGCGGCCGCAGGCGCCGTGCCAGTCGGTGCCGGTGCTGCGGTGCCAGCTGCTGCCGGCGCAGTCTCCGGCGTCGGCGGCTGGATGCCCGCTGCCTGTTCCGGTGTTTGCTCCGGAGCGTCGCTGAGCGGCAGATAGATCGCGTACTTGGCATACGTGGTGATCGCGCCGCTGGCATCCTTCACCTGTGGGGTAACCACCACGTCATAGGAACGGTTGACCACGTCATCAAACCGATAACCGTGCGTTTGCGAATAGGCCTTGAGCATGTCCCGCGTCAGCGGGACACCAGCGAACGTGCCGCTCCACATGCCCTTGAGCGCGGGGCCACCAAACGCCAACGTGGCACGCACACCGTTGCCGACCAGGAGCCGACCAAAGCGATCGTGACCACCAGGCGCGGCCTTGGCTGCCGCGGCATCCGCGGTGGCGGTGGCGTCGTCCGACGCGCCGGAAGTATCCAGCGCCGGCTGGGTAGCGGCAACCAGCTGCTCACTTTGCCCATTGACGGTCAGCGTGCTGGAATCAATCGGCAACGCCACGTCAAACGTATAAGTCTGATCGCCATAGTTCGTGGTGATGACGATGCGCGACCCGGTGACATTGACCCCCAACTGCTTGGCCGCGGCATTCAGCTCGGTGACTGCCTTGCTGATCGCGTCTTCCAGGCCATCGATGCCGTCCTTGCGCTGGATCGAAGTGGAGATCAGCAACACCGGTTGCGGCTGTGTCTGTTCGATGACCGGAACCATCTTGCTGTAGTCGACGTTCGGGATCGCCGCCAGCACGTTCTGCAAGTTGCCCAGGCCGCCTTGAATGAACGAATCCGGCTCGCCATGGATGTACAAGTTGCTGAAGCGGTCGATCAGGTTCCAGCCGTACTTGACGTCATACGCCCAGTTGATGTCGGTCAGCTGACCGCGGCTGCCCTTGCGCTCCAGATTCAGCGTGAAGTGCTTGTCGATGCCGCGCCACTTGTTGTCGAGATCCCACACGATGGTGGCGCTCGGGGTCGTGGTGTCGACCTTGTCAAACTCCGGCGTGGCACTGGCGATGGTCAGGCTGCCGTCGCCGATTTTCGGCAACGTGCTGGTCCAGCCAATTTCCGCGCCCGGACCGAACGACTTGCCGGACAGCTTGAACTGCATGCCGCGATCCTGCCCGCGCAACACTGCGTAATCCGGGAAACGGCGAAAGTTGTCGAGGACGTCATAGACCTGACGCAGATCCTTGCCGACCGTCAGCGAGCGATCCACATGGCCGCTACCGGGGCTGGCGACGCCCGCCACGACACCGATACCGGCGACAATGAGCAAGGCTACAATAAATTCAAGGACACGCATCATTACCAGGGTTCTCCGAGCGTCTGTACGCAATATCAGGGTATCGTCCAAGCGTCCGCGCAAGCCTCAACCGGCCTCCCGCAACGCAAGACCAAGGGTTGGCACGTGCCGAAGTGACGGATGTTACTTGCTCACGCGCCGGAACGCCATGCCGTTTTGCGCAGCCAATTGGACGTCTGCAAGCCTGGATGCGGCCTTGCCACGCGACGCGCCAAGCTGCGCCGGCATCGTGCCCGATCCCCACGAAACAGCGACGGCAGGCCCCTCCGGACCGCCCGCGCAGCGGCAGCAACACCGTCACACGATGCCCATTTCCAGCGCCTTGAGCACCGCGCGCGTGCGATCCCGCACGCCGAGCTTGGAGAGAATGTTGGAAACGTGATTTTTCACCGTGCCCTCGGCCACGCCGAGCGAATTGGCGATTTCCTTGTTGCTGTAGCCACCGGAGAGCAACCGCAGGATTTCCGTTTCGCGCTCGGTCAACGGGTCGGGCTGCTCCAGACTGGTGAAGTGGTTTTGCATCCGCGCGACACCCGCCATCAGCCGCTGGGTGACCATCGGTGCCACCAGTGACCCGCCCGCCGCCACCGTGCGCACCGCCTCCACCAGTTGTTCAAGCGTGACATCCTTGAGCAGATAGCCGCGGGCACCCGCTTTCAGGCCCTGCAGCACAAGTTGGTCATCATCGAACGTGGTCAGGATGATGGTGGGCGGCAACTCGTTGCGCACTGCCAACGCGTGCAGGACTTCCAGCCCACTCATGTTCGGCATGCGCAAATCCAGCAGCACCACATCGGGCTTGACGCGCGGAATATCCTGCACCGCCTGTGCCCCGTCGGCGCATTCGGCCACGACGCGGATGTCGTCGGCCAGGTCCAGCAGTGAGCGGACCCCCTGGCGCACCAGATTCTGATCGTCGACAAGACACACGGAAATCATCGCGATTCCTCGGCTAGCGGTCAGGCATGATGGCAACGCCCGCATGCCGCAGACGATGTCCGGCACGCATTCTCGCACGCCAGCCGCAGCCGCAGGCAGCCGGCCCGCCGCGGGCCCAGTGCAAGCCGCGCTTGGCGTTGAAGCGGGAATTGGGCGAGGTGCAGACGAATCGCTGACGATTTGCCGGTCCAGCATGACTCCACGACCAGGGAAACGGCAACGGGGCGTCCGCACCAGCGAAGGCCCGGAACCAGCAGATCCCGCCCGCTATTGCACGCTCAATGCTGGCGGCTCCGAGCGCAACGGCGTATGGGCCAGCGCAAGGTGCTCGCCCAGCGGCAGCCGCACGGTGAGCGAAAAGCCCTGACTCACCCCGCTGTCCAGGGTGACGCTGCCGCCAAATTCAGCCAGCCGCTCGCGCATGCCGGACAATCCATTGCCTGGCGCCACCCGTTCCACGCCGCGACCATCATCGCGTGCGTGCAGGCCCAGCATGTTCGCCTCGGCATACGCAAAATTGAGCCACAGATTGCGCGCCCCCGCATGCCTGGCGGTGTTGGTGATGATCTCCTGGGCACAGCGCAGCAAGACCTGTGCGCGCTGCGGGTCTTCCACGCTGAAGCGCGGCGGCATCACCACGTGCACCGCCAGGCCGGGCACGCCGTCGATCAGGCTGCGCAGCGCCCGGGTCAGGTCAATCGCATCATCCTGGCGCAACTCGCTGACCACCTCGCGCACATCGGCCAGCAAATGTTTGGCTGTGCTCTGCGCCTTGCGCACATGCGCGCTGGCCGGCTCACTGGTGAGATGGCTGGCCACCTCCAGATTCAGGCTGAGTGCCGTCAGGTGATGACCGATCAGGTCGTGCAGGTCGCGCGCAATCCGCATGCGTTCGGCGATCCGGCTGGACTCCGCCAGCAGCGCCCGGGTAGCGCGCAGTTCAGCATTCAACCGACGCTGCACCTCGCGTTGTTCGGCTTGCTGGCTGGCCACGGTCGAGGTGAAAAACACCAGTGCCGACAATCCCAGATACATGCACACCTGCAAAATCGCCATGCCCGGCGTCCACCCCGCGTAGCTGGCAATGACCGGCACCAACAGCAGGTTCTGCACCAGCAGCCAGACCAGGCCGGCGATCATCGGCATCTGCCACGGCAAGACGACAGCAATGACCAGCATCAGCATCGCCGACAACCCGCTCTGGCTGAACCAGCCCACGGCAATCGCCGATCCGGTGAGCAATACCATGCCCAACAACTTGGCCACCTGCCCGGAGAGTGACGCCCGTGCCACCGCCTGGGTGCTGGTCAACGCCAGATACGCCAAGCCGAACAACACGTAAGACAGGATCCAGCCCGACAGCGTCGGGTTGCTCCACCACGCGCTGACCCGCGCCAGGCCCCAGCTGCCCTGCCACAAGGGCACGCTGACACACAGGTAGGTGAAAAAACCCGTGTAGCGCAAGATGCGAATATGGTTGAAATGTGGCCACGGCATGCCTCGCATCATAGGCGAGCGCAGCGCCGGTGCAATGCGCCTGCAGGACCCCGGATACAAGGTTGCGCCTGCCGCCACCCGCATTGCCGCAAATTGCCCCCTGTATGCGCCCAAACCGCATGGCATAATGGCGCCTTGCGCGAGGCCGACAGTCGGCTTTGACGGTGTATTCATCCATGCGGAGCAACGAATGGCCCTTGCCATCCGCGATGTGCGCGAGCAGGACCTGAGCGACGTACTGGCGCTCAACAATGCCGCCGGTCGTTCCATCCTGGCACTCACGACGGCGCAGCTGCGCTATTTCTACCTGCACGCCGAATATTTCCGTGTAGCGGAGATCGACGGGCATCTGGCCGGTTTCCTCATCGCGCTGCGTGAGGGCGGTACCTATCCCAGCCCGAACTACCGCTGGTTTGCCGAGCATTACCCCCAATTCGTCTACATCGACCGCATCGTCATTGCCAACGCCTACCGTCGGCACGGTCTGGGCCGCGTGTTCTATTGCGACGTGCACAGCTACGCCGAAGTACGCGTGCCGCTGCTCGCCTGTGAGGTCTTCCTGGAGCCGCGCGACGACGTGGTGGTGCTGTTCCACGGCACCTACGGCTTCCAGGAAGTCGGCCAGCAACGCATGGGCGAGGATGGCCCGCAAGTCAGCCTGCTGGCGCGCGACCTGCCCAGCTACGCTTACGTGCGCGACACTTGGCTGGAACACGGCGGCCTGCCTGACGTACCGTGGCTGGCCGAACGCGTCCGCCCGCAAGCGACGGCCACAACGCCGTTGCGCACCGTCGGGGAACGCAAGCAGTGAAGGCCAAACTGGAGGTCAGCGACGCCTGTGACTTGCGTTTTGGCCAGGTGGGCATGGCTTGCGTGCGTATCCGCCGGGTGGACGCCGCTGCCGTGTGCAGCGAGCTGGAACGCCGCGTGCGTTCCGCACCGCAGATGTTCGAGCGCGCGGCGGTAGTGCTGGATCTCAGCCACCTGTTGCACCTGCCCGACGACGGCGCAGTTGACGCGCTGCTGGAAGCGGTACGCGGCGCCGGCATGTTGCCGGTCGGGCTGGCCTATGGCACGAGCGAAACCGAAGCACTCGCCAGGCGCATGGGTTTGCCGTTGATCGCCAAGTTTCGCGCTGCCTACGAACCGGCCGGCGGCAACGCCCCTGCACCGGCGGAGGCAGCGCACGCGCCGGAGCCGGCACCCGCGGCTGTTGCCGACACGCGCGAACCGATTCTCGCCGCTCCGCCAGACAGCCCGCACACCGCCATGTATCACGCCGGCTCGGTGCGCTCCGGCCAGCAGCTGTACGCGCGCGACCGCGACCTGATCGTCACCGGCGCCATCGCGAATGGCGCCGAGGTCATTGCCGACGGCAACATCCATGTCTATGGCAGCTTGCGTGGCCGGGCCATGGCCGGAGCGCAGGGTGACGTATCGGCGCGCATCTTCGTCGCCGACTTCCGGGCCGAGCTGGTCGCCATTGCCGGCCAGTACCGCGTGTTTGAACAGATTCCTGACCAACTCGAAGGCCAGTCCGTGCAATGCTGGCTGGATGGCGAAAAGCTGCTGCTGGCCAAATTGTGAGCACCGCCGGCAACCGACCACCCCAACAACAACACATCATGCGGAGATGGGCCATTGACTGCTGAGATCATCGTTGTCACCTCCGGCAAGGGCGGGGTCGGCAAAACGACCACCAGTGCCTCGCTCGCCACCGGGCTGGCCATGGCCGGAAAGAAAGTGGCCGTCATCGACTTCGACGTCGGCTTGCGCAACCTCGACCTGATCATGGGCTGCGAACGGCGCGTGGTGTACGACTTCGTCAATGTCGTGCACGGCGAATCCACGCTCAAGCAGTCGCTGATCCGCGACAAGCGCTACGACAACCTGTATGTGCTGGCGGCGAGCCAGACGCGCGACAAGGAGGCATTGAACCAGGAAGGCGTGGAGAAAGTCCTCGACGGCCTGTCCGCGGAAGGTTTTGAATACGTCGTGTGCGACTCCCCGGCCGGCATCGAGAAAGGTGCGCATCTGGCCATGTACTTTGCCGACCAGGCGGTCGTGGTGGTCAACCCGGAAGTCTCCTCGGTGCGCGATTCGGACCGTATCCTCGGCCTGCTCGCCAGCAAGACCCGGCGTGCCGAGCGCGGCGGAGAGCCGGTCACCCAACACCTGCTGCTGACCCGCTACAACGCCCACCGCGTCGCCATCGGCGAGATGCTCAGCGTGAAGGATGTCGAGGAAATCCTCGGCATCAGCGTGATCGGCGTGATCCCGGAATCGGCCAACGTACTGACCGCCTCCAACAATGGCATCCCGGTGATCGTCGATGCCGAATCGCAGGCCGGCCAGGCTTACAGCGACACCGTCGCCCGCATCCTTGGCGAGGAGCGCTCGTTGCGCTTCATCGACGTGCCCAAGAAGGGCTTTCTCCAGCGCGTATTCGGAGGCTGATCACGATGGGCATTCTCGATTTTCTCCGGCGCAAACCGGAAGCCACCGCCACCGTCGCGCGCGAGCGGCTGCGCATCATCGTGGCCCAGGAGCGCTCCACCCGCGGCGCGCCCGACTACCTGCCGATGATGCGCAACGAGCTGCTCGAGGTCATCAAGAAATACGTGCATGTCGATATCGAGGACATCAACATCAACGTCGAACGTGGCGCCGACCACGAGATCCTCGAACTGTCGGTGACGCTGTCCGGGGGCCCGGAGCCGAAGCCGGGCAAGGCCCAAACCGGCGGCAAGTCGGGCAAGGCCGGCCGCACGGCCAAGGTCAGCTGATCCGGCGCGCAGACCGTACCATGCAGCCAGCCACATCCAGGGCGCCGGAGCCGTCCGCCACGCCCGCAGTCATGCGCATGCACGACGTGGGGTTTCCCGTCGCCGCGGAGCTGCTGGCGCGCTTCGATCTGCGGTTGCTCCAGGTGCCGGACGGCGCAGCCATTCCCGGCAGCTATTGGGGCGACACCGAGGCCGGAGTCATCGGCAACACGGTGTATGCGCGCGACGACACTCCATTGCACTCACTGCTGCATGAGGCCTGCCATCTCATTGTGCTGCCGTTGGCCAGACGTCTGGCCGTCCATACCAACGCCACGGACTCCATGGCGGAAGAGGACGCTACCTGCTACCTGCAGATCGTGCTTGCCGACGAGCTTCCCGGTTTCGGCCGCGCCCGACAGCTGGCGGACATGGACGCCTGGGGTTACTCGTTCCGTCTGGGCTCCGCCCGCGCATGGTTTGAACACGACGCCGCCGACGCCCAGGCGTTCCTGCGCGCACGCGGCCTGCTCTGAGCCGGTTGCGACACACAGACCGGTGCTACCCGCGGCTTGGTACCCCCGGCATGAAGCGGCGGGCAGTGCCCGCCCTACGAGACCGAGACCGAGACCGAGATCGTGGCGGGACCGATAGCCGCGCCGGGCGGCGTCCGCCATACGAAACACGGATGCCGTTGTAGGGCGGGCACTGCCCGCCGCCGACCAGCACCTGCGCTGCGGCGCCAGGCCGGGTCCCGCTTCGGCCACACCGGTGACGAACATCCCGCAAATCCACCCCTGCCGCTGAATGTCCACGCTGCCACCACGGTGCACGGCATCTGCCGCGCTCAGCGGCGGGAGACGTTCGGATCATCCGCGACATACCAGCGCCACGGCTCGTCCACCGCGCGGGTGATGCCGATGCGGCCGGTCACCACCGGTTCGCGCGGCGGCGGCGTACCGTCATCGACAATGCGGTAGCCGCCGTCGCCGGTCACCAGATCAATGCCGTCCTGCGCGCCGGCGATGCCCAGCGCCTGCGCCAGACGCGCCGGGCCACTGCACAGGTCGCGGTCACGCCGCGCCTTGGGTCGCGCCAGGCGCATCGCCTCCACTCCACCCAGCGGCGCCAATGCGCGCAGCAACACGGCGACGCCCTCATCAACCTCACCGCACACGGCATTGCAACACCAGTGCATGCCGTAGGTGAAGTACACATACATCTTGCCGGGCGGACCAAACATCGTGGCGTTGCGCCTGGTCTTGCCACGATACGCGTGCGCGGCCGGGTCGACCGAGCCGCAATACGCCTCGGTCTCGACGATGCGCCCGCTGCGTCCGTCCACGCCAACCAGCACCTTGTTCAGCAACTCGACGGCCACGACCCGCGGATCACGCCGATAAAACGTGCGTGACAGCGGTTTGCCCTTGTGCTTCGTCACGGCCGACGCCAGCTGTGGCGACAGGGCATTACTTGGCCGCCTGCGGCACCACATAGCTGCCGACCTCGGCCCGAAAACCAATCGCCAGGCGATTCCAGCCATTGATGGCAATGATCGCCAGCGTCAGCTCGACCATGCCCTTGTCACCAAACTCCTTGTGCACTTCCTGGTACAACGCATCGGGCAGGTCGTTGTGCGAAACCTCGGTTACCGCTTCGGTCCACGCCAACGCGGCACGCTCACGCGCGCTGTAGAACGGCGCTTCCCGCCAGGCCGGCAAGACATACAAACGCTGCTCGGTTTCGCCAGCCGCACGCGCATCCTTGCTGTGCATGTCCAGACAGTAGCCACAACCGTTGATCTGCGACGCCCGCATCTTCACCAGTTCGAGCAGCGGCTGCTCCAGGCTGCCGCGATGCACGGCCATCTCCATGGCCAGCATGGCCTTGAATGCCTCGGGTGCAGCCTTGTGGTAATCCAGACGACTTTTCATGCGCAACTCCTCTAGCGGAAAGGGGGAAAACGGCAGCGCAGCGCGATCAGCGCGACGCAAACAACTGTTGCGCATCGGCATACGTAAAGGTCGATGACAAGGCATCGAAGCGACCGCTCGCCCGTACCTCGTCGACCGCGTGGGCCACCGCGGCCAACGCCAGCGTGGTCAAGCGGGTCGCCGTGCTGACGCGGGCCACGCCGATACGCGCCAACTCCTGCAGGCCCGGCATGCCCGGACCGGCAGCGACATTGACCGGACAGTCGAGCGCAGCCACGAACGTCGCCAGTGCTGCAGGATCACCCAGACCGATCGGATAGATGCAGTCCGCGCCGGCGGCAAGATAAGCGCGTGCGCGCAGCAGCGCTTCGTCCATGCGTGCCGTCGCGTCGTGCGGCTCATCGTGCAGCCACAGATCCACGCGCGCATTGATCAGCAGCGGCACCCCGCTTGCCGTCGCGGCACCGCGCGCGGCGGCAATGCGCGCCGCCGCCGCATCGACCGCGCGCAGCGGCCCGTGACCGGGCGTGCCATCCTCGAGGTTGATGCCCACCGCGCCCGCGTCGATCACTGCGCGCACCGACGCCGCCACGGCCGGTGGCGTGACACCGTAGCCACCCTCGAAATCCACCGTCACCGGCACGCTGCACACCCGCGTCATCCGCGCGACCGTCGCCAGCACCTCGGCCAGTGGCACCTGCTCGCCATCCTGATAGCCCAGCGACCATGCCATACCGCCGCTGGTCGTTGCCACGGCGGCAAACCCACGCTGTTCGAACAGCCGCGCACTACCGGCATCCCACGCATTGGGCAGCAACAAGATCCGCGAACGGTCGTGCAGGTCGCGCAACCGGCGCGCCCGATCAGCCTGTGCCTGTGTATCCATGATCCGCTACCCATACTCACGGTTTGGAAAAGCGCAGCGTACGCCGCTTGCGTTTCACGCGGCAACGGCAAAAGAATGACGTTCGCAAGTGTGCCACCCGACATTGACCACACCACGTTTCAGGAAAGCGGACCATGACGAACATCATGCCCACGGCGCGGGGTGCTGCACTGGCGCTGCTACTGGCGCTGGCACCGGGCGCGGCGACCGCCGCCACGGCAGCACGAGTGGCGACAACCCCGCCGGCGACGGCGCAGGCGGACCAGGCATTCGCCCGCCTCGCCGACCGCTACTTCGACACCTACTACCTGCCCGCGAATCCAAGCATCGCCACCGCGGACGGTTACCACGCATACGACGACAAACTGGAGGATTACTCGCGCGCAGGCGTCGACGCGAATATCCTGGCGCTCACGCAGTGGCAGGTACGGGTGGCGGCAGTCGACCCCAGCGCGCTCGGTGACTACGCGCGCGATGACCGCGAGCTGGTGCTGAACAACATCCGCAGCACACTACTGACACTGCAGACGATACGCCCCTGGCAGAAGAATCCGGACGTCTATTCCAGCGGCATCACCAGCAGTGCGTTCGGCCTGATGCAACGCAAGTTTGCACCGCCGGAAGCCCGACTGCGCTCGCTGATAGCACGCGAGCTGCGCATGCCAGCCGTGCTGGCCGCGGCACGCAAGAACCTCGACAATCCGCCGCGGATCTACGCCGAGATTGCACTGGAACAGCTACCTGGATTGGTGCGCTTTTTCCAACACGACTTGCCCGCGGCGTTCTCGGCGGTAACCGATGCCAAGCTGAAGCAGCAGTTCAGCGCCAGCAATGGCGCCGTGATCAAGGCCTTGCAGGACTACCAGACGTGGTTGCAGGCCGACCTGCTGCCGCGCGCGCACGGTGATTTTCGCATCGGCACCCAGGTCTTACGCGACAAGCTG
>Ga0070696_100002121_pt1 | contig 13036 bp, 12 predicted proteins | sample KBSK1253metaG_FD_65474 | JGI IMG/M metagenome (GOLD analysis project Ga0070696, IMG submission 65474) | Corn, switchgrass and miscanthus rhizosphere microbial communities from Kellogg Biological Station, Michigan, USA - KBS K1-25-3 metaG | ecosystem: Host-associated > Plants > Roots >... | reverse complement strand
CGAAGATCCAGGCTCGCCTTCCCAGATGAGGAACTGAGCGGCGATGCCGAGGTCTCGCGCGGTCGCGACGACCTTGGCGAGAGCGACTTCGCGTTGGCCGCGAACCTGATCGACCCGGGTGTGAAACAGGCCCCCCGGGAGCCGGAGGCGAGACGGATCGATGACGCTCACGAACACCAGGCTTGCTCCGACCTGAGCGGCAATCTCGACGCCGGCGCGCTCGGCGCCGGCCGAGGTGGCGCTCGCATCCGTGGCGACGAGCACACGCCGCGGCGGCGCCGGAACGTCTTCCCGTTGCGCCGTGGCGAGGGGCAGGGACGGGGCTTCGCTGCGTCGGCTGTACGACGCGGTCGAAAGCTGCGAGCTCGGATCCATTGCGGGAGCGTGGTTCAGACGCCGGCTCGAGGAGAGGTGCCGGTCAGCCCATTGGAGGGGGCCGGACGTCCTGAGACGGCAGTGACGCTGGTACGCTCATCGGGATGGCACCCCGTCGCACGTCGGAGACCTCGGCCGACGAGTCCCTCGACGCCGCCGCGCTCAACGCCGTCGACGAGGCCGCTCGCGCGATTGCCGGGCTTCTCGATCTCGAGGAAGCTCTCCAGCTGATTGTCGAGCGTGTCCGGACGCTGGTCGGCGCGCGCTACGCGGCACTCGGGATCGTCGGCCCGGATGATCGGATCCAGCGGTTCATCACGAGCGGCATGACGCTCCAGGAGCGGGACGCGATCGGGCCCCTGCCGCGGGGCCGGGGGCTGCTCGGCCTGATCATCCGAAAGGGCCGCTCGTACCGGATCCCGAATATCGGCGCTCACCCCGACAGCTCCGGCTTCCCGCCAAATCATCCCCCGATGACCTCGTTTCTCGGCGTGTCCGTCACGTCGCAGGGTCGATCGGTCGGCAACTTCTACCTGACGGACAAGGGCGGCGCCGCGGAGTTCACGCCGGCCGATCAGCGGCTGGTCGAGCTGTTCGCTCTGCATGCCGGGATCGCGATCGACAATGCCCGGCTCCACGAACAGGCCGCGGACCTCGCGATCGTCCAGGAGCGAGACCGAATTGGTCGCGACCTGCACGACGGGATCATCCAGTCGCTCTATGCGGTGTCCCTGTCGCTCGAGGACGTGCCCGAGATGATGGTCTCGTCTCCGGACGAGGCTGAAGCCCGCGTCGACGCCGCGATCGACTCGCTCCAGGTGGCGATCCGAGAGCTGCGCAACTTCATCTACGGGCTCCGGCCCGAGACCTTCGACGGGGCCGACGTCGCGGCCGGTGTCGTCGCCCTGGCCGAACAGTTCCGCTACAACACGCTGATCGACATCGATGTCCACGTCGATGCCGATGCCGGCACGGCGATGTCCCGGGAGCATGGAGCCGAGCTCCTGCATCTGGCCCGAGAATCGCTGAGCAACGCGGCCCGGCATGCGCGTGCCCGGCACCTTGCCGTCAGCTTCCTTCGGGATGGCGATGACGCCACGCTCATCGTCGCGGACGACGGAGTCGGCTTTGATCCAACGCAACCGGTCGCGGCCGGTCATCAGGGTCTCGGTAACATGCAGGAACGGGCAGCGTCGATCGGGGCGACCCTGCGAGTCGAGAGCGCCCCAGGTGAAGGCACTCGTATCATCGTCTCGATACGCGACAGCACCGCTACGTGACGTGACCTGACGATGGCCGAAGCCGAACCCACCCGAGCGCTGCGCCTCCTCGTCGTCGACGACCACGAGGTCGTCCGTCAGGGTCTGGTCGCCCTCTTGGATCGCCGGCCGGGTTTCCAGGTCGTCGCCCAGGCGGGCTCGGTCCAGGAGGCGACGGCACAAGCCCGGCTGCACCGGCCGGACATCGTCGTGATGGATGTGCGCCTGCCGGACGGCTCCGGGGTCGAGGCCTGCCGCGAGATCCGCGCGGAGCTCCCGGACACCCGCGTCATCATGCTGACCTCCTTTCCGGACGACGAGGCGGTGCTGTCCGCAATCGTGGCCGGCGCGTCCGGCTACCTCCTCAAGCAGATCCGCGCTCGCGACCTCGTCGCCGCTCTCGAGGCCGTCGGCCGCGGTGAATCGCTCCTGGATCCGGCCGTCACGGAGCGTGTCCTGGAACGGGTCCGGCGGATCGCGAAGGGCGAGTCCAACGACGAGCTGTCCGTCCTCACGCCCCAGGAGCAAAAGATCCTGATGCTCGTCGCCGAGGGAAAGACCAACAAGGAGATCGCCACCGACGTCTTCCTGTCGGACAAGACCGTCAAGAACTACGTCAGCTCGATCCTCTCGAAGCTCAACCTCGAGCGGCGCGCGCAGGCGGCCGCCTTCGTCGCCAAGCAACGGAGCGAACGAGGCGGGCTGTAGGCGTCGCAGTGGAGATTCTCGGCCGCAGGTCCTGACGCACCGCCCCCGGAGTGGGTCCGTTTGGCTCTTGGACCGCGCGGTGTGACACATGAGACTCGCTTGGGGTGCACCCCCGCCCTCCCAGGGCGCGGCGGTCGTTCGCCTTGAGGCAGCACTCCGATGTGAGGTCACGGCCATGAGAGTTCTCGTCGCATACGCCACCCGGCATGGCGCCACCCGCGGAATCGCGGAGCGCATCGCGAAAACACTCGAACAATCCGGACTCGACGTGAGCCTGCAGACCATCGCGACTGCCCACTCACTCGACGAGTACGACGCGGTCGTCGTCGGCAGCGCCGCCTACATGGGTGGCTGGATCGACGAGGCGGTGGGCTTCGTGCGGCGGCATCGGGAAGCGCTTGCCAGCCGTCCGGTCTGGCTGTTCAGCAGCGGCCCGGTCGGCACCGAAACGGTCGACGCGAAAGGACGAGACGTGATTAAGGCCTCGGAGCCCCGTGAGTTCGCGGAGTTCGCCGGTGCCATCCATCCCGTGGAGGAGCGGGTCTTCTTCGGCGCCTACGACCCCGATGCGGAGCCCATCGGCTTCGCGGAGCGTTTGGGCGCTCGGTTCATGCGCCTCCCGGCGATCCGCGCGGCGCTCCCGGCCGGTGACTTCAGAAACTGGCCGGAGATCGAGGCCTGGGCCGGCGGAATCGCACGCGAGCTCCAACGAGAACGCCCGGCGGCGAACCTCGTCTGACGCGTAGCCGTTCGGCCCGATGATCGAACCGCGCACGTCTGGAAACGTCGCCATGAGCGCTGAGATCCCCGCGTCTCACCTGGACCTCGTCGACTGCCCGCGTGTCGCCGCGCTCACGACCGTGATGCCGGACGGGTATCCGCAGACGTCGGTGGTCTGGTGCGACTTCGATGGCCGGGATGTCCTTGTCAACACGATGCGTGGCTTTCAGAAGGAGCGGAACATGCGGCGCGATCCGCGGGTGGCGATCCTCTGTTACGACCCGAGCCGACCGCTGCGGTTCCTGGAGGTCCGGGGGACCGTGGTCGAGATGACCGAGGCGGGAGCGGGTCAGCATCTCGACAGCCTTGCCTCGAGGTACGCCGGCCACCGCGTTCGCTATTTCGGGGACTGCATTCCTGCGCGCTTCGCCGAGACAGAAGTGCCGGTCCTGTGCCGGATCCGCCCAACGCATGTCGTCAGCCTTGACGCGACGGGCGGGGCGGTGGCGCGATGACCGTCGCGATCCCGACCGACAGCATCGCAATCCCGGCCTCCCACCTTGACCTCCTGACACGACCGATCTGCGGCGTGCTGACGACGATGCTCCCGGACGGCCAGCCCCAGTCGAGCCTCGTGTGGGCGGACCACGACGGCGAATGCGCCCGGGTCAACACGACCCTCCAGCGTCGGAAGGGCCGCAACCTGATGGCCAACCCAAAGGTGAGCCTGCTTGTCGTCGATCCCGACAACACCGGTCGGTTCATCCAGATCCGCGGCGACGCCGAGCTGGTCACCGAGGGGGCCCTCGCCAACCTCGACGATCTCACCCGCCGGTACACCCAACACCCCTGCTACTACGGCTACATCTATCCAGCGGCGCAGCGGGCGCGGGAAACGCGCGTCATCTGCCGGATCCACGCCCGGCGGATCACCCTGGACGCGATCCACGCCTGAAGCCCGCCCGCCAGCGAAGTCGTCGACGAAGGCCCCGGCGTGGACAGGCCTTCCGGCACTGGTGCCCGACCTGCCGGGCGCGTACGTTCGGGTTCCGGTTGGCGGAGTGGAGCAACTCGGGAATGAGCTCGAACCTGGCCTCGGCGATCACTAGACGGGCCAGCAAACAGACGTACTACACGATCCGGTTCCTGGTGGATCGCCCCCGGAGGGATGACGCCTATCGAGCGTATGCCTACTTCCGCTGGGTCGACGACGTCCTCGATGCGGAGTCGACGTCCGATTCGGCAACGTGCGACAGGGAGCGCGTTGAGCGCCGCTCCTTCCTGGACCGCCAGATGTCCTTGCTGGACGAGTGCCTGTGGGGCGTGGTGCCGCGCGGGGTAAACGCCCAAGAGGCGATGCTGGTGGAGCTGGTCCGGCGCACCGACCCGGTGGACGCCAGCCTGGAAGCCTACCTGCGCAACATGATGCTGGTGATGGACTTCGACGTCCGGCGCCGGAGCCGATTGGTTTCGGAATTCGAGTTGGACCAGTACACGCGCTGGCTGGCGGTCGCGGTCACCGAGGCCATGCACCACTTCATCGGCAACGGCACGGCCGCTCCTCGCGATGAGACGCGCTATCGAGCCGTCGCAGGAGCCCACATCCTGCACATGCTGCGGGACACGGCAGCGGACGTCCGGGCCGGCTACTTCAACGTGCCGCGCGAGAGGCTCGAGCGGTTCTCGATCGGGCCCGGAGACCTCCACTGCGACGCCTACCGGTCCTGGGTCGCGGCCCGGGTCGAGCTGGCGCGCGCAGACCTCGAAGCCGGCAGGGGATATTACGGGCGAGTCCAGAGCTCCCGCCATCGTCTCGCGGGCCTCGCTTACATGGCCCGGTTTGAATGGCTGATCGACCAGCTGGAGCGGGACGACTTCCGGCTTCGACCCCGATACGACGATGTCCCGCGCCTGAGCACGGCACTGCGGATGAGCTGGCTCACCATTGCCGGGTTCGCCGGACTCCGACGGGCGCGCGACCGGGCCCCGCGGGAGGCACCGGTGCACGACGAGGGCCGAGCGTGACGCCTCGGTCGATCCTGGTCATCGGCGCGGGGATCGGCGGGATCACGGCCGCAACCCACCTGGCGAGGGCCGGCCACGCCGTGACGGTCCTCGAAAAGAACGATGGCCCGGGCGGCCGATGTGGCCGGTTCGATCGCGACGGTCACCGGTTCGACACCGGGCCGACGCTCATGGTCATGCGCCCCGTGTATGAGGCCGAGTACCGCGCGCTGGGAGCCTCGTTATCCGAACGGCTCGAGCTCCACCAGGTCGATCCCACCTACCGGCTGGTCTTCGACGACGGCAGCCAGCTGGCGCTGACATCAGACAGGGCAGCGATGCAGCGCCAGCTGGACAGCATCGAGCCCGGCAGCTTCGACGGCCTCCAACGCTACCTGCGCGAAGGCGGGCGCCACTACGGGGTCGTCGTGGATCGGCTCGTCAATCGCGACTTCCGGCGGCCCACCGACCAGTTCAGCCCCCGCAACGTGGACCTGCTGTTCCGTCTCAAACCGCTCGTCAAGCACTACCGGAACATGGCGTCCTACTTCGACTCGCCCCGCCTGAAGAGCGCCTTCACGTTCCAGGACCTGTACGTGGGGCTGAGCCCATTCGACGCGCCGGCGACGTTCTCGCTCCTGCCGTACACCGAGTGGGCACATGGGGTCTGGTTCCCACGAGGCGGCATGTACAGCATCGTCGAGACTCTCGTCGACCTGGCCAGGGATGCCGGGGTCGAGTTCCGGTTCGGGACGACGGTCTCTCGGATCGATACCCAGGCGGATCGGGCCAGGGGCGTGCTCCTCGCGGACGGCTCCCGGCTGACGGCTGACGTCGTGCTGGCGAATGCGGACCTGCCGTACGTCTATCGAGAGCTCCTCCCCGACCGCGGCGTGGCCCGGTCGATGTCGCGCAAGCAGTTCTCCTGCTCCGCGATCAGCTTCTTCTGGGGCCTGGACCGGACGTACGACACGATCGGCCCACACACGCTGTTCCTGGCGGACGACTACCGAGAGAACTTCGTCAGCATCGTCCGAGATCTGAGTCTGCCGGCGAACCCGAGCGTTTATCTCCACGCACCGGCCCGGCTCGATCCGTCCATGGCACCGGCGGGGGAGGACACGCTGACGGCGATCATCCCGGTGGGGCACCTGAGCGACGCCCGGGGACAGGATTGGGACCAGCTTCGCGAGCGGGCGCGCGAGCACGTCTTCCGGCGCCTTCGGACGATCGGCATCACCGACATCGAAGCGCACATCAAGTTCGAAGAGGCGACGACCCCGGTCTCCTGGGCGGAACGACACAATCTGGCCAAGGGTTCAACGCACGGCCTTTCGCACACGCTGACCCAGATGGCGTACCTCAGGCCATCCAACCGCCATCGGCGCTACAGGAACCTGTACTTCGTCGGGGCCAGCACTCACCCCGGCACCGGAGTGCCGATGACGATGGTCTCCGGCCGCCTCGTCGCCCAGCGAATCGGCGCCGAGCTCCACTGAATTTGGGCAGATCGCCGTGCCTGATCGCGTCGTGCTGGTGTCGCCTCGAGGCTTTTGTGCGGGCGTCATCCGCGCGATCGCCACGGTCGAGCGGGCCCTTGCGATCGTTCCTCCTCCCGTCTACGTCCGTCGGGCGATCGTTCACAACGCCCACGTCGTGGCCCGGCTCGCCGCGGCGGGCGCCGTCTTCGTGGACGAGCTCGACCAAGTGCCTCGGGGATCCGTCGTCGTGTTCAGCGCCCACGGCGTGGCCGCGTCGGTCCGCGCGGAGGCCGACGCCCGCGACCTGCGCGTCATCGACGCCACCTGTCCCCTGGTCGCGAAGGTCCATCGGGAGGTCAGGCGGTTCGCCCATCGTAGGTTCGACGTAGTCCTGATCGGCCACGCGGGGCATGACGAGGTCATCGGAACGCTGGGCCAGGCTCCGGGCGTCCAGCTCGTCGAGAACGTGGCCGATGTCTCTCGGCTGTCGGTCGCGAACCACGAGATGGTGGCCTGCGTCACGCAGACGACGTTGAGCCCTCAGGACGTGGAGCCGGTCGTTGCCGAGCTCACGTGGCGCTTTCCGTCGCTGGTCCGCCCGGCGGACATCTGTTACGCGACGCGCAATCGTCAGGCCACGATCCGGTGGCTCGCCGACCGCGTGGACGTCGTGCTCGTCGTCGGCGACCCGACCAGCTCCAACTCCCGGCACCTCCGCGAGACGGCCCAGGCGACGGGCATGCCGGCGTATCTGATCGGGAGCGCCGACGAGCTGCACGAGGAATGGCTCGCCGGCGCCAGCGCCGTCGGGGTCACGGCCGGCGCGTCGACCCCGGAGGACCTCGTCGCTGACGTGGTTGATCGGCTGTGCCGCGACGGAGCCCGCCTGGAGCACGAGTCCCTCGTGGAGGAGCATCTCGCGTTCGGCCTCCCAGCGGAGCTCCCGACCTCCGAGGCAGACGCAGCGCGCGCCGGCTGATCGGGCGGAGGGGCCACTCGGCAGGGTCGATCACATCGAACGGCACGCCGGGTCGGGCGTTGCGGTCCCTGGCTCCGGGGGGGTCTGACGCGCACGCTCGCGCCTGAGTCCACCAACCGACGACGACCGTCGGGGCGGGCCCTGGAGGTTCTCCGATGCGTCGACTCTGCATAGCCCTGGCCACGGTCGGAATCGCCGTCTGTTCTGTCGCGTGCACGGGCGGGAGCGGGACTGCCGCTCCAACGTCGGGACCCAGCGCGACCGGAGAGGGATCCGCCGTCCCAAGCGCGACGCCCACGGCGCCCGCGAGCATCAGCGCGTCGGCCGCACCGGCGACGGCCAGCATCAGCCTCACGGAGTGGAAGGTCGTCGTCACCGGGGCGATCAAGTCCGGAGCGACCGACCTGACGATCAAGGACGTCGGCGTCGCTGCCCACGAGTTCCTCGTCTTCAAGAGCGACCTCGACCCGTCTGCCTATCCCACGGACAAGAACGGGGACATCGTGGAAGACGGCCCCGGAGTGGAGCTGGTGAGTGACGGCGAGAACATCGACCCGGGCGGCACGCAGACGCGCACCATCGACCTGACGCCGGGCAAGTACCTGTTCGTGTGCAACATCCCGAGTCATTTCAAGAACGGGATGTACACCGTCGTGACGGTGGCGCCCTAGGGCTCAGGCCGACGAGGATCGCCGCCGGATCTCCGCCGAGATCGCCGGCACCACGGTATGGAGGTCGCCGATCACCGCGTAGTCGGCTACGTTCATGATCGGCGCCTCGGGATCCGTGTTGATCGCGAGGATGTGCTTCGCGGCCTTGATGCCGACCACGTGCTGGATCGCGCCGCTGATCCCACAGGCGATATACAGACTCGGGGCGATCCGCTGACCGGTCTGGCCGATCTGGTCGGAGTGTGGCCGCCAGCCGGCGCTCGTGACGACGCGCGAACCGCCGACCGCGGCACCGAGCAGCTCGGCCAGCTCCTCGAGGTCGGCGAAGCCCTCGCCGCTCCCGACGCCGCGCCCGCCCCCGACGACGACCTTGGCATCGCCCAACGAGATCCGGCCCCGCTCCGGCGCCTCCCGGCCGGTCACCCGGACGACGAGATCGGCATCCGTCAGCGTGACCGGCACCGCCTCGATGGCGGGCGCCGGGCTGCCGTCGCGCTCCCCGACGGCAACAGTATTCGGAGCGACCGTGAGCAATTTCGTTGGGGCGTCCAGCCAGCAGTCCTCGAGCAGGCTGCCGGCCCACCGCTGGCGGGTCAGGCGGTAGCGGTCCTCCGACGCCTCGACGCTCAGGCAGTTGGCGGCCATCGGCAGGCCCAGCCGGGCCGCGACCCGCGCCAGTAGCTCGTTCCCGCGCTCCGTGCCCGCGCCGACGACCGCCGCCGGTCCGCGCGTCTCCACGACCTGGGCGATCGCCGCGGCCCAGCCGTCGGGATGGTCCGTCGTCAGCCCGGGATGCTCGGCGACGATCGCCTTCGTTGCGCTCACGCCAGCAAGCGCCGCCGCCGCCGCGCCCGCGGTCGCTCCGTCCGCGATGATCAGGGCCTCGAGGGTCGCGCCGGTGTCGGTGGCGAGCCGCCGGGCCAGGGCCAGTGCCTCGAGCGAGGCCTTGTCGGGCGCGCCGCCCACGACGTTGACGAGGGCGAGAACCGAACCGCTCATCGGTCGAGCACGCCGATCCGGTCGAGCAGGTCGACGACCGCGGGCGCCGCGTCGGCGCCGCGGCCGATGACCTCGGCCGTGGTCACCTCGGTCTGCGGCAGGCGCAGGACGATCTTCTCGAGACCGGCCGAGCGCCAGGCCGGCGTCGAGCGGGCGATCTCCTTCTTCCGCGCCCGGAGGCGACCCGGCACCGACGGGTAGCGCGGCAGGTTGATCCCCTCCTTGACCGCCACCACCGCCGGTAGCGGCACCTCGAACGACTCCCACCCGCCGCCCGCCGCCTCACGCCGGGCCACGACCGAGCCAGCGCCTGGCTGGAGGGCCTTCACCCCGGAGACGCACGGCCGGCCGAGGGCGTGGGCGACGCGGATCCCGACCTGGAACCCGCCGCTGTCGGCCGACTCGTTACCGAACAGGATCAGGTCGAAGGGACCATTCGCCGCCTCCTCCGCCCGGATCGATTCGACGATCGCATCGGCGGTCGCGATCGGATCCCAGTCCCGGCCGTCGGTCTCGAGGAGGATCGCCCGGTCGACGCCGATGGCCATCGCATCCCGGAGCTGCTCCTCGGCGGCCGCCGGACCGAGGGTCAGCACCGCGCTCGCGCCACCCTGGGCCTCGACGATCCGGACCGCCTCCTCGACCGCGCACTCCTCGTGCGGGCTGACCGTGAAGCCGAGGTAGCGGACGTCGATCTCCGACCCGTCGGCCGTCAGGACGATCCGCCCGCCGGTCGCGGGCACCCGCTTGACGCAGACCAGGATGTTCATGGCCGGATCAGGATCGGATCCGGCTGTTCTCGGGATCGAACAGCGGCGTGCTGCCGGCGACCGCGACGGTCACCGGATAGCGCTCGCCGAAGTACTCGACCGCGAGCTTCGTGCCTTCCATCGCGTACTCGGGCGGGAGGTACGACATCAGGAGGTGCTTGCCGACCGATGGGCCAGACCCGGCGCTCGTCACGTACGACCGGCGGCCCTTCGCGTCGACGATCGGCTGGCCGTCGGGCGTGAGGATCGGCTCGCGACCGATCATGTAGCGCTTGACGCCGGACGCCGACGTCGGGTCGTCGACGGTCAGCGTGCACAGCACCGCGACCGGATCCTCCGAGCGCTGCTTCTCGTACGCCGCGCGGCCCACGAAGTCCGCGTCCTTGAGCGTCGGCCGGGCCATGCCGGCCTCGACCAGGTCGAAGTCGAGCTCGAGCTCGGCGCCGTGTGCCCGATAGCCCTTCTCCAGCCGCGACGTCACCGCATAGGTCCCGATCCCGACGGGCGCCATGCCCTTCGGCCGGCCGACCCGCCAGAGGGCGTCCCAGACGCGAAGCCCCTGCTCGATCGGGACGTAGATCTCCCAGCCGAGCTCGCCGACGTAGCTGATCCGCGAGGCGAGCGTCCGGACGCCGTCGATGTCGACGGCCTTCGTCGAGAGGAACGGGAACGCCTTATGGCTGATGTCGACGCCGCCGTCGGACGCCTCGCCGAGGATCTCCCGCGCCTGCGGGCCCCACAGCCCGAACGTCGTGTACGCGTTCGTGACGTCGTGGAGCTGGGCCGACCCGTCGGCCGGCAGCGCGTCCTGGAAGATCTTCCGATCGCGCATGCCCATGCCGCCGCCGGTCACGACCCGGAACCGGTCCTCGCCGAGTCGCATGATCGTGAGGTCGGCGAGGATCCCGCCGGCGGCGTTGAGGAGTGGCGTGTAGACCGTCCGGCCGACCGCGACGTCGACCTTGTTCACGCAGAGACGCTCGAGGGCAGCCAGCGCCCCCGGACCCGTGATGTCGAAGATCGCGAACGCCGACAGGTCGACGAGCCCGGCCCGGTCGCGCATCGCGAGGTGCTCGGCGTTGATGATCGGCGACCACCAGCGCGACTCCCACTCGGCCTGGCGCGGCATGACCCGGTCGCCGTACTCGCCGAGCAGCGACTCGTTGGTGCCGTACCAGAACGGCCGCTCCCAGCCGGCAGCCTCGAAGAATTCGGCGCCCAGCTCCACGTGGCGGTCGTACGCGGGCGACAGCCGGATCGGCCGGTTCGACGCCCATTGCTCCATCGGGTGGACGATGCCGTAGGTCTTGTTGTAGCCCTCGGTTGCTCGGGCCGCGATGTGCTGGGCGGTCCGGTGGTGGTCGTAGAACCGGGCGATGTCCGAACCGTGGGGGTCGATCTCGGGCGTGCCGTGGGTCATCCACTCGGCGAGACACTTGGCGATGCCCGGTGCCTCCTTGATCCAGATCGCCGCGGCGGACCAGAGGCCCTTGACCTCGGGCGTCTCGCCGATGATCGGGTTGCCGTCCGGGGTGAGCGACAGCAGCCCGTTGATCGCGAGCTTCACGCCGGCCCGCTCGTCGCCGACGATCTCCGGGAAGAGCTCCAGCGAATCCTCGAGCTGCGGGTCGAAGTCCTCCTGGGTGAACGGCAGCATCGTCGGCGAGAGCGCCGAGGCCTCGATGGACGGAATGTCGTCGGCGTCCATCAGGATCGCCCGGTGGGCGTACGAGCCGATCTCGAAGCCGGTCCCGTGCTGCCGCTCGTACATGTTCGTGTCCATGTCGCGGATGATCGGGAAGCCGACGTCGCCGACGGTGTGCTCGAACCGCGGCACCGGTCCGATGTCGATCATCTGGTGGACGGCGGGCGTCAGCGGGATCGACGCCCCGGCCATCTTCGCGATCCGCGGGCTCCACACGCCACAGGCGATGACGACGACCTCGGTCTCGATCGTCCCGGCATCCGTGTGGACGCGCCGGACGCGGCCGTTCTCGACGTCGATGCCGGTGACCTCGACGCCCGCGGCAACGGTGAGCGCGCCCAGCTCCTGCGCCTTCTGGCGCATCAGCGTCCCGGCCTGCAGCGAGTCGACGACGCCCACGGCGGGCGTGTAGAAGGCCCCGAGGATCACGGTCTCGTCGATGAACGGGACCATCTCCTTGACCTCAGCCGGGGTGAGCAGGCGGGTGTCCTCGACGCCCCACGAGAGCGACGACGCCATCCGCCGCTTCAGCTCCTCCATCCGTTCGGGCGTCCGGGCGACCTCGATCCCGCCGGTCTCGGTGTAGACGCCGAGCTCGCGGTACTGACGGGCGCTGTCGATCGTGAAGGCGGCCATCTCCTTGCTGTGGTCGGTCAGGAAGATGAAGTTCGACGCGTGGCCGGTCGAGCCGCCGGGGTTCGGGAGGGTGCCCTTCTCGAGCAGGACGATGTCGCGCCAGCCCAGGTTCGCCAGGTGCCAGGCCATGCTATTGCCGACGATGCCGGCGCCAATGATGACGACGCGTGCCTGCGTCGGGACCGAACTCATCTCGTGTCTCCGCCCTGCGCTGGTTGCCGCGCCTTCACCCTCCTGGCGCGGACCGGCCCGGCGGCTGAACCGCTCGGGGATCCCGGGCCGCACATGGTACCGCCCGGCCGCGAACCGGCGAGCGTCGATCGCGTCAGCTCCTGCCATCCGCAGCGTAGGCCGGCGCCCCGCAGGGGCTGTTCCGGGGGCCACCCGTTGGTGTACCGTCCCGGAACGCGTCACATCGTCGTCCCGCATCTGAGGAGGCTGCGTGACCACCGTCGCCGACCCGTCCGCCACCGGCCACGCCGCCCCGTCTGGCGAGCCCAAGGGACCCACGATCTCGATCCGCGGGTTGTGGAAGGTCTTCGGCCCGGCCGAGCAGCGCCTGGCGTCGCGAGCCGGTGGCGCCACGCCACCGGCGGACCAGATCGAGGCGGCCGTCAAGGAACACGGCGGAACGGTCGCGGTCGAGGATGTCTCCTTCGACGTCCAGCCCGGCGAGGTCTTCGTCGTCATGGGCCTCTCGGGCAGCGGCAAGTCGACCCTCGTCCGATG
>Ga0070696_100002119_pt1 | contig 13049 bp, 8 predicted proteins | sample KBSK1253metaG_FD_65474 | JGI IMG/M metagenome (GOLD analysis project Ga0070696, IMG submission 65474) | Corn, switchgrass and miscanthus rhizosphere microbial communities from Kellogg Biological Station, Michigan, USA - KBS K1-25-3 metaG | ecosystem: Host-associated > Plants > Roots >... | reverse complement strand
GCCGCAAGCGTGGGGGTCCCATGAGCCCGTCGCGCCCCTTCATCGAGCGGCCGGTCGCGACCTCGCTGCTGATGCTGGCGATCGTGCTCGCCGGCCTCGTCGGCTTCCGGTTCCTGCCGCTGTCCGCGCTGCCGCAGGTCGACTACCCGACGATCCAGGTGCAGACGCTGTACCCCGGCGCGAGTCCCGAGGTGATGGGCAATACGGTGACGGCACCGCTCGAGGGGCAGTTCGGCCAGATGTCGGGGCTCGACCGCATGAGCTCGACGAGCGCGTCGGGCGTGTCGGTGATCACGCTGCAGTTCTCGCTGAACCTGTCGCTCGACGTCGCCGAGCAGGAGGTGCAGGCGGCGATCAATGCGAGCGGCTCGCTGCTGCCGGCCGACCTGCCGGCGCCGCCGGTGTACGCGAAGGTGAATCCGGCCGATGCGCCGGTGCTGACCCTCGCCGTCAGCTCCGACAGCATGCCGCTGCCCGAGGTGCAGAACCTCGTCAACACGCGGCTCGCGCAAAAGATCAGCCAGGTCACGGGCGTTGGACTCGTGACGCTGTCGGGTGGCCAGCGCCCCGCCGTGCGCATCCAGGCCAACACGCAGGCACTCGCCTCGTATGGCATCGGCCTCGACACGTTGCGCACCGCGATCGGCAACGCCAATTCGAACGCGGCGAAAGGCAATTTCGACGGGCCGAAACGTGCCTACACGATCAGCTCGAACGACCAGTTGCTGACCGCCGATGACTACCGAACGCTGATCGTCGCGTACCGGAATGGCGCGCCGGTTCGCCTGTCCAGCGTCGCGGACGTCGTGGAAAGCGTCGAGAACACGCGACTGGGCGCATGGGCGGGGTTTCCCTGCGCGCCGGCCGCCAACCGCGCCGCGACCGCGGACCCGGCCGGAGGCGACTGCCGCGGCAATGCGGACGCAGCGCTCATCCCCGCGATCATCATGAACGTGCAGCGCCAGCCGGGGGCGAACGTGATCGCGACGGTCGACGCGATCAAGGCGCAGCTTCCGGCCTTGCAGGCGGGGCTGCCGGCGTCGGTGACGGTCGACGTGCTGGCGGATCGCACCAGCGGGATCCGCGCGTCCGTCAGCGACGTGGAAAAGGAGCTGCTGCTGGCGATCGTGCTGGTCGTGCTGGTGATCTTCGCGTTTCTCGGCAGCGTGCGCGCAACGGTGATCGCGAGCATCGCCGTGCCCATCTCGCTGATCGGCAGCTTCGGGCTCATGTACCTGCTCGGGTACAGCCTGAACAACCTGAGCCTGATGGCGCTGACGATCGCGACCGGTTTCGTCGTCGACGACGCGATCGTGATGATCGAGAACATCGCGCGCTACATCGAGCAGGGCGAGCCGCCGATGCGCGCCGCGCTGACGGGAGCGACGCAGATCGGCTTCACGATCATTTCGCTGACGATCTCGCTCATCGCCGTGCTGATCCCGCTGCTGTTCATGAGCGACGTCGTCGGGCGCCTCTTTCGCGAGTTCGCGGTGACGCTCGCGATCACGATCCTGATTTCGGCGATCGTGTCGCTGACCCTCGTGCCGATGATGTCGGCACGCTGGCTGCGAAGTCGGCGTGCCGAAGGCGCGTCCGGCGCCGTCGCGTCGCGCGGACAGCGCTTCTACGCCGCGGTCCTGCATCGCTACGACCGCTCGCTCGTATGGGTGATCGATCATCAGCGGCTCACGCTGCTGGTGGCGCTCGCGACGTTCGCGATCACCGTGCTGCTCTACGTCCTCATTCCCAAAGGCCTTTTCCCGACGCAGGACACCGGCCAGCTCCAGGCGCGCGTACAGGCCGCGCAGGACGTGTCGTACGACCGGATGGCGGAACTGCAGGCACAGGCGGCACGCGCCATCCTCGCCGATCCCGCGGTGCGAAACCTGAGCTCGATCGTCGGCGTCGATGCGGCCAACAACACGATGCTGCAGAACGGCAGCATGCTGATCAATCTCACGGCCTCGCACGACGACCAGCAGCGCGTCATGAGCCGTTTGCGCGACCGCGTGAGCGCGGTGTCCGGCGTGACGCTGTACCTGCAGCCGACGCAGGACCTGACGATCGACGCCGAGACCGGCCCGACCGAATACCGCGCATCGCTCGAAGGTGTGGACAGCGCGCAGATCACGAAGTGGATGGGTGCGCTGATCGCGCGGCTTGCCGACGTGCCGCAGGTGCGTAACGTCAGCAGCGACGCCGGCGCGCAGGGACTCGCCAGCAGCGTCGACGTCGACCGCGATACCGCGTCGCGCCTCGGCATCACCGCGAGCGCGGTCGACGACGCCCTGTACAGCGCGTTCGGCCAGCGCATCGTCTCGACGATCTTCACCGACACCAACCAGTACCGCGTCATTCTCGAGGCGCAGCCCGGGTTGGCGACGAGTGCCGAAGGTGTCGGCAAGCTCAACCTGATTTCGAGCAGCGGCAAGCCGACGCCGCTATCGGCATTCGCCAGGATCACCGAGCGGCTGGCGCCACTGCAGATCACGCACGTCGGCCAGTACCCGGCGAGCACGCTCAACTTCGACACCGCTCCGGGCGTCTCGCTCGGGCAGGCGGTCGACGCCATCCGCAAGGCCGCGCACGACATCGCGCTGCCGTCGACGATCACGATGAGCTTTCTCGGCGCATCGGGCGCGTACGAGCGCTCGCTCGCCAACGAGCTCTGGCTGATCCTCGCGGCGGTCGTGTGCGTCTACATCGTGCTCGGCGTGCTGTACGAAAGCTACGTGCACCCGCTGACGATTCTGTCGACGCTGCCGTCGGCGGGCGTGGGCGCGCTGCTCGCGCTGATCATCACCGGCAACGACCTCGGCGTGATCAGCATCATCGGCATCATCCTGCTGATCGGCATCGTCAAGAAGAACGCGATCATGATGATCGACTTCGCGATCGACGCCGAGCGCGAGCAGCGGTTGAGCGCGCGCGATGCGATTCACCAGGCTGCGCTGTTGCGCCTGCGGCCGATCCTGATGACAACGTTCGCCGCGCTGTTTGCGGCGGTGCCGCTGATGCTCTCCTGGGGTGTGGGCGCCGAGCTGCGCCGGCCGCTCGGCCTCGCCATCTTCGGCGGGCTCATCGTCAGCCAGATGCTGACGCTGTTCACCACCCCGGTGATCTACCTCGCGTTCGACCGCCTGGGCGGCGGCCGCACGCGCCGCATCGCGCCCGACGATACCGACGGGCGGTCCGCCGGCTCAGCGGAGACGCCTGCATGAACCTGTCGCGCCCGTTCGTGCTGCGGCCCATCGGCACGGTGCTGCTGACGGCGGGTGTCGCGCTCGCGGGCATCGGCGCTTTCTTCGTGCTGCCGGTGGCGTCGCTGCCGCAGATCGACCTTCCGGTGATTTCGGTCAACGCCAGCATTCCCGGTGCGAGCCCTGAAACGATGGCGAGCAGCGTTGCGACGCCGCTCGAGCGGCACCTCGGCACGATCCCGAGCGTCAACGAGATCACGTCGACGAGCTCGGTGGGTGCGACGCGAGTGACGCTGCAGTTCGACTTGAGCCGCGACATCGACGGCGCGGCGCGCGACGTGCAGGCGGCCATCAACGCGGCGCGCGTCGATCTGCCCGCGACGCTGCGCGCAAACCCGACGTATCGCAAGGTGAACCCGTCCGCGGCGCCGGTGATGATCCTCGCGCTGACGTCGAAGACGAAGACCCCGGGGCAGATCTACGACGAGGCGTCGAACATCCTCAACCAGCAGTTGCTGCAGGTCGATGGTGTCGGCGACGTGCAGATCGGCGGCGGCTCGCTGCCGGCGGTGCGCATCGAGCTCAAGCCGTTCGCGCTGAACGCGTACGGCATCAGCACCGAGGACGTGCGCGCCGCAATCCAGGCGAGCAATGCCAACCGGCCCAAGGGCATCGTCGACGGCAATGGGCGCCGCCTGCAGATCTACACGCAAACGCCCGGCCTTCGCGCGAGCGACTACGCATCGATGGTCGTCGCGTGGCGAAACGGCGCTGCCGTGCGTCTGCAGGACGTCGCCGACGTGGTCGACGGCGTCGAGGACACGCATACGCTCGGGCTCTTCAACGGTGAAAAGGCGATCATCGTGCTGATTCGCAGCCAGCCCGCCGCGAACGTGATCGACACCGTCGACTCGGTGCGTGCGCTGCTGCCGGCCCTGTCGGCCGAGCTGCCGGCTGACGTCGAGCTCCACGTCGCCTCCGACCGCACGCACTCGATTCGCGCGTCGCTGCACGAGGTCGAGATCACGCTGATCGTCGCGGTGATTCTCGTCGTGCTGGTCGTCAGCCTGTTCCTGCGCAGCGTGCGCGCAACGCTGGTGCCGGCGGTGGCGACGATCACCGCGCTGCTCGGCACGTTCGGCGTGATGTACCTGCTCGGCTACAGCCTCGACAACCTGAGCCTGATGGCGCTGACGGTCGCCACGGGCTTCGTCGTCGACGACGCGATCGTCGTCCTCGAGAACACGAGCCGGCACATCGAGGCCGGCATGGCGCGCATGCAGGCGGCGCTGCTCGGCGCGCGCGAGGTCGGCTTCACCGTCGTGTCCATCAGTCTGTCGCTGGTCGCGGTATTCATTCCGCTGCTGTTCATGGCCGGCCTGCCAGGGCGTCTCTTCCGCGAGTTCGCGGTGACGTTGTCGGCCGCCGTGCTGATCTCGCTCGTCATCTCGCTGACGACCACGCCGATGATGTGCGCGTGGATACTGAAGCCGGGCGGTCGCGCCGACGCAGAGCGCCCGCCGGGCTGGATCGCGCGCCGGCTCGAGCGCGGCTACGACTTTCTGCTCGCGCGTTACGCGCAAAGCCTCGACTGGGCACTCGCGAGCAAGGGCCTCGTCATGCTGATCCTGCTCGCCGTGGTCGCGCTGAACGGCTACCTGTATCTGGCGGTGCCGAAGAGCCTGTTCCCGCAGCAGGACACCGGTCAGCTCCAGGGCGGACTGTCCGCCGACCAGAGCATCTCGACCAATGCGATGGGCGACAAGCTGCGCGAAGTGATCGACATCGTGCGGCGCGATCCGGCGGTTGCGTCGGTGGTCGGCTTCATCGGCGGATCGCGCGCCGGCGGCGGCTTCATGTTCGTCGAGCTGAAGCCCGCGTCCGAGCGCACGGACCGCGGCCTCGCGGTGATCGCGCGGCTGCGTCCGCAACTCGAGCGCGTTACCGGCCTGCGCGCGTTTCTCTCGCCGGTGCAGGACGTGCGCGCCGGCGGGCGCTCGAGCAACGCGACGTATCAGTACACGCTGAAGGGCAGCGACGGCGCCGAGCTGCAGGCGTGGTCGCGCAAGCTCATGGATGCGCTGAAGACGCACGACGCGCTGACCGACGTCAACAGCGACATCCAGGAAAACGGCGTCCAGACCAACATCGTCGTCGATCGCAATGCCGCCGGACGGCTCGGCATCAGCTCGAAGGCGGTCGACGCCGCGCTCTACGACGCGTTCGGCCAGCGCCAGGCGGCGACGATCTATACCGAGCTCAACCAGTACCACGTGGTGATGGAATGGGCGCCGGCGTACACGAAAAGCCCCAATGCGCTCGACGACGTGCACGTGCCGGGGACGTCGCTCGTCAACAACGGCGGACAGGTCGTTGCGGTCGAAAGCGCCGGCTCGAGCACGCAGACGACGTCGTCGGCAGGCGCAGCCGGGACGCCCGAAACGAGCGCTGCCGCGAGTACTCCCGCTGCTTCGCCGCCGGTTTCGCCGAACCCGGCGCTGCGCAACGCGTCGAGCGGCAACGTGCTCAGCAATACGCCGACGAACCTGGTGCCGTTGTCGGCGATCGCGCGCTTCGTCGAGGGACCGACGGCGACGTCGGTGAACCATCAGGACACCGAGCTCGCGACGACGCTCTCGTTCAATCTCGCCGAGGGCGCGACGCTCGACGACGCACGCCAGGCGATCATTCAGGCGGAGGCCGACATCGGCATGCCGACGACGGTGCGCGGCGCATTCGCCGGGACGGCGCTGCTCGCGCAGCAGACGGCGAGCCAGCAGGGCTTGCTGATCGCGGCGGCGTTGATCGTCATCTACATCGTGCTTGGCGTGCTGTACGAGAGCCTCGTGCATCCGATCACCGTGCTGTCGACGCTGCCGTCGGCGGGCGTGGGCGCCGTGCTGGCGCTGCTGCTCTTCCGGATGGACTTCACGCTGATCGCGCTGATCGGCGTGTTCCTGCTGATCGGCATCGTGAAGAAGAACGCGATCCTGATCATCGACTTTGCGCTCGAGGCCGAGCGCGCCCGGGGCTTGAGCTCGCGCGAAGCGGTGCGCGAGGCGTGCCTGCTGCGCTTCCGGCCGATCCTGATGACGACGCTGGCCGCCGCCTTCGGTGCGCTGCCGCTTGCGATCGGCTTCGGCGAAGGCGCCGAACTGCGCCAGCCGCTCGGTGTCGCGATCATAGGCGGACTTGTCGCCAGCCAGTTGCTCACGCTGCTGACGACACCGGTCGTGTACCTGCTGCTGGACAAGCTGCGTCCTGCCAGCGCCGATGAGCGCCATCTGAGCCGTGTCGGCGCGAGCGCGCTGAACGCGTCATCGGGATCAAGATGAGCGAAATGCATTGCCGGACCGCGTGGTTGCTCGGTGCAGCACTTGCCGCGCTGTCGGCATGCACGCTTGCGCCGCCCTACGAGCGTCCGAGCACCCCCGAGCCGCCCGCCTACAAGGAGGCGCCGGCCGCCGATTCGACGTGGTTCCCGGCGGCGCCCGCCGACGAGCTCGACCGCGGTTCGTGGTGGGAGCTCTTCGGCGATCCTGCGCTCAGCACGCTGGTCGGGCAGGTGGAAGTGTCCAACCAGAACGTCGCCGCGGCGGTTGCCGCGTACGCGCAGGCGGACGCCCTCGTCAGCGAGCAGCGTGCCGCGCTCTTTCCCTCGCTGGCGTTGAACGGTGCCGCGACGCGTGCCGGCGGCGGGAGCGCGCAGGCCCGGCGCACGAGCTTCAACCTCGATCTCGCCGCAAGCTGGGAGCCCGACATCTGGGGCAAGCTGCGCCTGGCGGTAACGAGTGCACAGGCGAGCGCGCAGGCGAGCGCCGCCAACCTCGCCGCGGCGCGCCTGTCCGCGCAGGCTGCGCTCGCGACCGACTACTTCGCGCTGCGCGAGGCGGACAACGAGATCGCGCTGCTCACGAGCGCGGTCGCCGCCTATTCGCGTTCGCTGCGCATCACGCAAAATCAGTACGACGCGGGAATCGCGCAGCGCACCGACGTGCTGCAGGCGCAAACGCTGCTCGAGACGACGCAGGCGAATCTCGTCGCGATGGTCGGGCAGCGTCAGCGGCTCGAGCATGCGATCGCGCTCCTGGCCGGCAAGGCGCCGGCCGAGGTGAACGTCGCCGTTGCGACCTGGAACGCGAGCGTTCCCGCGGTGCCCCTCGTCGTGCCGTCTCAGTTGCTTCAGCGCCGGCCCGACATCGCCGCAGCCGAGCGCGCGGTGGCGGCGGCGAACGCGCAGATCGGCATCCAGCGCGCGGCATATTTCCCGAGCCTCGGATTGTCGGGGTCACTGGGTGCGGCGAGCGCGACGCTGCCGGCGCTGCTTCGCGCGTCGAGCGGCGTCTGGTCGCTCGGCCTGACGGTTGCGCAGACGGTGTTCGACGCCGGTGCGATCAAGGCGCGCGTCGAAGGTGCGCAGGCCGCGCGCGATGTGGCGATCGCGAATTATCGGCAGACGGTGCTCACCGCATTCCAGGCCGTCGAAGACCAGCTCTCGACGATCCGCTCGCTTGCCGAGCAGGAGGCGAACCGGCGCGCGGCATCGGCAGACGCTGACCGCACCGAGCAGTTGACGCTCAATCAATACCTGCAGGGCCAGGTGCCCTACACGACGGTTGTCACGGCGCAGGTGACCGCGCTGAACGCGCGCCAGACGCTCTCGGAGCTGATGTCGAGCCGGCAGGCGGCCATCATCGCGCTGATCCAGGCGCTCGGCGGCGGCTGGCACGCGCCGGGGACTGACGAAACCGCCGCCGCGCACTGATCGGCGCGGTCCACGGGCGACGGCCGCCCAGGAACCGATCACCCCGGCGGCGATCACAGCCCAATCGGAACGAGCCGCCTTCCGCCAGATTGATGCTGCCGTCATAGCCATCGCAACCGGGCAGAAAAAACCGGAAAAGGCTTGAAATCCGGGGCGCGACGCCGTACTATTAGCACTCGCAAGAGATGAGTGCCAAAAGGACCGCTTCGCCACTTGGCGGATCGGGACGCGCTCGACGCTCGGCGTTACGGTTTCTTCAATCAGTTGCAACCCAGTTCATTTCAGGAGTGAGCACTAACATGAAACTTCGTCCCCTGCACGACCGGATCATCGTCAAGCGGCTCGAGGAAGAACGCAAAACTGCCGGTGGCATCGTCATCCCGGATACGGCGGCCGAGAAGCCGTCGATGGGTGAAGTCGTCTACGCCGGACCCGGCAAGACTGACGAGCACGGCAAGCTGATCGCCATGGGCGTCAAGGCCGGCGACAAGGTTCTTTTCGGCAAGTACTCGGGCCAGGAATTCAAGCTCGAAGGGAAGGACCTGCTCCACATGCGCGAAGACGACGTCATCGGCATCGTCGACTGATCCTTTCCTCTTAAAGCACACGTACCAGGAGAATCAATTATGGCAGCCAAAGACGTCCGCTTCGGCGAAAACGTCCGGAACAGAATGGTGTCCGGCGTCAACGTTCTCGCCAACGCCGTCAAGATCACGTTGGGCCCGAAGGGCCGCAACGTCGTCCTCGAGCGCAGCTTCGGCGCACCGACGATCACCAAGGATGGTGTATCGGTCGCGAAGGAAATCGAGCTCAAGGACAAGTTCGAAAACATGGGCGCGCAGATGGTGAAGGAAGTCGCGTCGAAAACGTCCGACGTCGCCGGTGACGGCACGACGACGGCCACGGTTCTGGCGCAATCGATCATCGCCGAAGGCATGAAGTACGTCGCCGCCGGCATGAACCCGATGGACCTCAAGCGCGGCATCGACAAGGCGGTCATCGCCGTCGTCGAGGAGCTGAAGAAGATCAGCAAGCCGTGCACCACCAGCAAGGAAATCGCGCAGGTCGGCTCGATCTCCGCGAATGCGGACGAATCGATCGGCAAGACGATCGCCGAAGCGATGGACAAGGTCGGCAAGGAAGGCGTGATCACCGTCGAGGACGGCAAGGGGCTCGAAAACGAGCTCGATCTCGTCGAAGGCATGCAGTTCGACCGCGGCTACATCTCGCCGTACTTCATCAACAATCCCGACAAGCAGGTCGCAGCGCTCGAAGACCCGTACATCCTGCTGCACGACAAGAAGATCTCGAACATCCGGGATCTCCTGCCGTTGCTCGAGCAGGTGGCGAAGGCCGGTCGGCCGCTGCTGATCGTCGCCGAAGACGTCGACGGTGAAGCGCTCGCCACGCTCGTCGTCAACAACATTCGCGGCATCCTGAAGACGGTTGCCGTCAAGGCGCCGGGCTTCGGCGATCGTCGCAAGGCGATGCTCGAGGACATCGCGATCCTGACCGGCGGAACCGTCATCGCCGAAGAGCTGGGATTGAAGCTCGAGAACGCGTCGCTGAAGGATCTCGGCCGTGCGAAGCGCGTCGACGTCGCGAAGGAAGACACGACGCTGATCGACGGCGCGGGCGAGAAGGCGGCGATCGAGGCGCGGGTCAAGAACATCCGCAAGCAGATCGAGGAAGCGACGTCCGACTACGACAAGGAAAAGCTGCAGGAGCGCGTCGCCAAGCTGGCCGGCGGCGTTGCGGTGATCAAGGTCGGTGCCGCAACCGAAGTCGAGATGAAGGAGAAGAAGGCGCGCGTCGAAGATGCATTGCACGCGACGCGCGCGGCCGTCGAGGAAGGCATCGTTCCCGGCGGCGGCGTGGCGTACCTGCGCGCGCGCCTGGGCGTGAAGAACCTCAAGGGCGACAATCCCGACCAGGAGGCCGGCATCAAGATCGTCATGCGTGCGCTCGAAGAGCCGATGCGCCAGATCGTTGCCAACGCGGGCGACGAGCCGTCGGTGGTCCTCAACAAGATCGTCGAGGGCAAGGGCAACTACGGCTTCAACGCCCAGACGGGTCAGTATGGCGACCTGGTGGAAATGGGCGTCGTCGATCCGACGAAGGTGGCGCGTTTTGCGCTGCAAAACGCCGCATCGGTCGCAAGCCTGATGCTCACGACCGACGCGATGGTGGCCGAGCTGCCGAAGGACGACAAGCCTTCGATGGGCGGTGGCGGCGGCGGCGGAATGGGTGGCATGGGCGACATGGACATGTAATTCGGTCCGGTCCGAAGCACGTGAAAAGGCCCGCAGCGATGCGGGCCTTTTTTACGGGGGCTCCGCCACGCCTCGTTGCGCTTTTGCCAACGCGCCAGCCGAAGGGCCGCCACCGGCGACCGTTTCTCGGCGCCCGGTGCCGGAAATGCTTTAGACTAGTCGCGGGCCGCGCAAAACGATGAAAACTGCACTGCTTATGCATCAGTCATCCGCCGCGCTCGGTCAGTCGATCGTCCGCGCGGGTCGCGGATGACTTCGGGCCTCGTCTTCGGGTTTGCCGTCATCACGCTGGCGGCCGTCATCATCGCCGGCCTCATGCGGCGCAGTCGCGAGGCGCCGGCGGGCGCGCGTTCCTCGATCGACGGCCCCACGGCGGTCGCCCAATGGACCGAAGGCGAAACGACGCGGCTCCTCTCCTCGGCAGAGGTGCCCGGGCTGTATCTGCTGCGGCCGCGTTTCCTGTCCAAGGCGGAAAGCATCGTCTTCCTGCTGCTGAAGGCGGCGTTCCCGCGCCACGAGGTATTCGCGCGCGTCCGGTTGGCCGACGTCCTGCAGGTGAAGATCGGCCCGCAGGGCATGGAGCGCCTGCGCGCCTTTCGCAAGATCGCGAACCAGCACGTCGGCTTCGTCGTCTGCGATCGCGACATGACGATCGTTGCGATCGTCGATGCGAAGGAGCCCGATCAGGTGATCGATCCGCGCGATCAGAAGCTCGAGACGATCAAGCAGCGCTGCCTGCATGCGGCGCAGGTCAAGTACGTCTGCATCTTTCCGCCGCAACTGCCGCGGTACCGCGAATTGCGCGAGCAGATCCTCGGGCCCGCCGGCGATCTCGTCTAGCGAGGGGTCGCCGCCGTTAGCCCCGGCTTGCGTGCAGCAGGCGGAAAATCAGACCCGGCTTGCGATGAAGTTCAGGTACAGCCACAGCACGATCAGCGCGCCGACGATGGACAGGATGAAGCCCGCGGGATGAAACTTGCCATCGGGGGATCGCCACAGCATGCCGCCGATCACGCCGCCGACCAGCGAGCCGACGATGCCGACGATGCTGGTCGCCCAGAACCCCATCGATTGCGCACCCGGATAGAACGCCTGCGCGAGCCAGCCGACGATGAAGCCGACGACGATCATCCAGATGATGTGCATCACGCCCACGAGAACCTCCTTCTTGTCGGGATGTCGCGCAATCGTGCGCGGGAAAGCCAGCGTAGCATACCGTCCTGCGTGCCGGTGTAAGGGATCCGGCGCGGGGAGCGACGGGCGTCGATGACCCGCCTGACAATCATCGTGGTGCTGGTGACGTCGCTCGCCGCCCCCGCGCGCGCGGCAACGGCGTGCCATGCGACGAGCGAGGCGCAAACAACGCCGCTGGTCGAGATCTATACATCGGAGGGCTGCGACAGTTGCCCGCCCGCGGATCGCTGGTTCTCGTCGCAATTCGATGCCGCGGGCACGTCGACGCATGCGATCGCGCTCGCGTTCCACGTCGACTATTGGGATCGGCTCGGCTGGATCGACCGCTTCGCGGACGCGAAATACACGGAGCGCCAGTACCAGGCGATGTACGCGAACGATGCGTCGTTCGTCTATACCCCGCAAGTGCTCGTGCAGGGACACACGCTCGCCGACTTGCGCGCCGGCGCGCCGGCCGCGATCGCTGCGGCGTCGCGCGAGCCCGCGCGCGCGACGATCACGCTGGACGCGACCCCGGGCGCGCATGCGATCGTCGTGCATGCCGACGCGCGCGTGCGTGACGCAGCGCTGATGCGCGACGCGCAACTGTTCGTCGCGTATGCGGACAGCGGCCTCGTTTCGGAGGTGAAGGCGGGCGAGAACCGGGGCGTTCGCCTGGTCCACGACCACGTCGTGCGGGCCCTCCATGTCGTGACCGCTCCCGCGGGCAACGGTCATTGGCGGGCGAGCGTTACCGTTCAAAAACCCGCGGAGGCGGGCAAGCACCCGATGCTCGTCGCGTTCGTGCAGCGGGCAGCGTCGGGGGACATTCTGCAATCGGTTGCATTGCCGCTCGACGGTTGCGCGTCGCATTGAGCGCTGCGCAGCGCCATGTCCCGCGCTTCGAGTGTCAGCTTCGCTCGGCGTGGCGGTGCCGGCACGTCAGCAGCACTTCGTCCGGATCGCGCTTCCACCAGTTGTCGGCCGAAAAGATCTCGACCTCGTGCATGCCGCGATAGCCGGCCGCTTCCATCCACGAGCGGATGAGCGGCAGATCGATGACGCCGTCGCCCATCATGCCGCGGTCGTTCAAAAGGTCGCGCGTCGGAACGAGCCAGTCGCAGATGTGATACGCGTAAAGCCGCTCGCGCTCGCCGGCGCGGATGATTTCGGACTGCAGCAGCGGGTCCCACCAGACGTGATAGACGTCGACCGCCACGCCGAGTCCGTCGGCGCCGTCGGGTGCGATCTCGTCGCACAGCGCATTCGCCTGCGCGAGCGTGTTCACGCACGCGCGATCGGCGGCATACATCGGATGCAGCGGCTCGATCGCGAGGCGCATGCCTGCGCCTTGCGCGTAGTCGTGCAGCAATCCGATGCCGTCGCGCACCATTTCGCGCGCGCCGGCGAGATCGCGCGACACGATCGCGCCGTTGCGATCCTTCGGCAGGCCGCCGACGACGAGCACGAGGCATTGCGCGCCGAGCGCCACCGCCTCGTCGACCGCGCGCCGATTGTCATCGTGCGCCGCCTTGCGGCCTTCACGATCGGGCGCAGGAAACATGCCGCCGCGGCAAAGGCCGGTGACGGTCAGTCCCGCATCGCGGATTCGGCGCGCGCTGTCGTCGAGTCCAG
>Ga0070696_100002118_pt1 | contig 13054 bp, 9 predicted proteins | sample KBSK1253metaG_FD_65474 | JGI IMG/M metagenome (GOLD analysis project Ga0070696, IMG submission 65474) | Corn, switchgrass and miscanthus rhizosphere microbial communities from Kellogg Biological Station, Michigan, USA - KBS K1-25-3 metaG | ecosystem: Host-associated > Plants > Roots >... | reverse complement strand
CGTCGTAGATCGCCTCGAAGCCACGCCGCGCGGCCAGCGCATCGGAGTCGAGTCTCGACACGCGGAGGTGCGGAAAGCGTGTGCGCAGCTCGGCCTCCACGCGCTGCGTTCCCGCGCCGAAGTAGCGGATCCGGCCGCTCCCGCAGTGCGGGCATTTCTCGGGCGGCTTCGCGGTCCGGCCGCAGTGATGGCAGCGCAGCTGCGCCCCGCTGAGGTGGAAGACGAATGGGAGGTCGCAGTCAGGGCAGCGGAGGCTCTCGCCGCAGTCGCGGCACAGCACGAAGGTCGCGGCACCACGACGATTCATGAGCAGGATCGCCTGCTGGCTGCCCTGCCGCAGGCCGGCCAGCGCCTCTGTGAGCGCTCGCGAGAAGATCGAGCGATTTCCCTCGGCCAGCTCGGCTCGCAGGTCCACGATCTCGACCGACGGCGTCTGGCCCACCCGCCGCTCTGCAAGGCGGGCACGGTCGACCAGGCCTCCCCGCACGCGCGAGAGCGTGACCACATCCGGGGTGGCCGTCCCCATCACCAGGCGGGCCCCCGTCAGCGCCGCGCGCCGTCGAGCGACCCAGCGGGCGTCGTAGCGGGGGGTCCGATCGGCCTTGTAGGCACCGTCATGGGCCTCGTCGACCACGATCAGCCGGAGGTCGGAGAGCGGCGCGAAGACCGCCATCCGGGTCCCGACCACGACGCGCGCCTCCCCCCGCAGGATTCGCCACCAGGTGTCATGCCGTTCGCCTGCCGACAGGCCTGAATGCAGCACCGCCAGCCCTTCGCCGACCAGGGCTGCGACCCGGTCGGCCAGCTGCGTCACCAGCGAAACCTCCGGCACCAGCACGACGGCGCTGCCTCCGTCGTCGAGCACCCGGGCCAGCGCCGCCAGGTACACATCGGTCTTTCCGGCTGCGGCGACCCCCTCCAGCAGAAGCTCGCCGCCCGGCGCGACCGCCTCGATCTGGGCGAGCGCCGCTTGCTGCTCGGGCGCCAGGAGATGATCGCGCGCAGCCTCGAGGGGGCGATGCGCGCGCGGGTCGCGCTCGACGATCTGCCACTCCATGGTCGCCGCGCCGCGGGCCACCAGGCGGCGGCCAGCCCCCAGCACGGAGGCCGGTGCCACGCCGATCTCCTCGGCCAGGTCGGACACGGTTCGCGCCTCGCTGGCGAGGGCATCCAGGATCGCGCGCTGGAGCGGGGCCGCGCGGGTCGGCACGCCCGTGTCGGGCAGCCTGCGCAGCGTCCTCACCCGACGTGCCTGGAGCTCGGGAGGACGCAGCGACCAGTGCGCAGCCAGCGCCGCGGAGCGGCGCAGCCCGTCCGCCGCGGCACTCCAGCGAGGGCCGAGGAGCCGCTTCAGCGTGGCATCGCTGATCTCGTCCGAGCCCGCCAGTGCGGAGCGCAACGGGTCTGGCAGCAGGCTGACATCCGGCGAGCCCCAGCGTCGCTCCAGCCGAGACTCGAGGCCGGGTGGAAGCATCGCCGCGATGGCGCCGCCGAGCGGAGCGCAGTAGTAGACGGCGATCTCCTCGGCCAGCGCGAGCAGGTCGGGCGTGAGCATCGGAGCGGAGATGACCGCCTCGACCGATCGCAGCTCAATCCCCGGCTCGGGCTCGGGCGAACCCGCAAGCAGGTAGCCGAGCGCCAGCCTGTGCCCATAGGGCACGAGCAACAGAGAGCCCGGCGCAGGCGCGCCGAGCTCCGGCGGGAGGCGGTAGCTGAAGGCGCGCTCGGGCCGGTCGGCGAGCGCCTCGACCGCGACGCGCACCGTCTCGCCGGCGGCCATCCCGGCCACCCTGCTCAGACCTGGACGCGCCGCGGTGGGTCGCGCCGTGCCTCGGCCTGGATGATCTCCCAGATCTGCTCGACGGCATCGTCCGGATGATCGGTCTGGTTCACGATCGCGTAGTCGTAGTCACCCGCAGCCGCCATCTCCGCCTCGGCGTTGTGTCGTCGCTTCGCCCGCTCATCGCCGTCCTCTGACCCTCGGCGCGCGAGCCGCTGGTCGAGATCCTCGATCGACGGCGGCATGATGAAGATCAACAGCGCATCCGGAACCAGCGAGCGAACCGATCGCGCCCCCTGCGGATCGATGGTCAGGATGGCGTCACGTCCGGCGGCAAGGATGCCCCGCACCTGGTCCACCGGGGTCCCGTACCAGTGGTCGTGGACGATTGCGTGCTCGAGCAGCCCGTCACGATCGCGAAGCTGCTGGAACTCCTCAGCGCTCAGGAAGTGGTAATGAACCTTGTCGAGCTCCCCCTCGCGCCGCTCCCGAGTGGTAGCGGTGACGATCGGGACCACCTGCGGATGGCGCCGCGACAGCTCGGCCACGATCGTGCTCTTGCCGACCCCGGACGGGCCGGAAACGACCACCAGCAGCGGGTTCGGGAAGGCAAGGCGCTTCGCAGGCCTGGGAGCGGGACGCTCGCCGCTCAACCCTCATCCTCCACCACCGCTGCGCCGACGCCGACCGGAAGCCGATCCGTAACGATCCCGCTCGCCTCCAGCGACGCGGACAGGTCCGCCGGGAGCTCGCTCCACGCAGTGAGCCTCCTCCCGTCGGCCGGCCGGGCGAGGGTCAGGCGCGCGGCATGCAGGAACTGGCGCTCGAGGCCACCAGGCCCGATCCCCCCGCCGTAGCGCGTATCGCCGGCGATCGGCAGCCCGAGGTAGGCGAGGTGCGCGCGCAGCTGGTGGGTCCTGCCGGTGAGCGGGTGGAGCGCCAGGAGCGAGTACCCCTCCGAGCCGCCGAGTGTCTCGTACTCGGTCACGGCTTCACGGCCTCCGGCGACCACGGCCATCCGTTGCCGGTCGCGCGGATCGCGGCCGACCGGAGCCTCGATGCGTCCCCGCGGCCCGGGCGGTGCGCCGCGCACCAGCGCCAGGTACTCCTTCTCGATGCTGCGGGCGCCGAACTGCTGCATCAGGCTCGCCTGCGCGGCATCGGTCTTCGCGACCAGGATCAGGCCCGAGGTCTGCTTGTCGAGCCGATGCACGATCCCCGGCCGCCCGACGCCGGCGATCGAGCCGAGCTGCTCGCCCCGCTCCTCCGCCCGCCCGACCAGCGCATGCACGAGGGTGCCGCTCGAGTGCCCGTGGCTTGGATGCACGACCAGCCCGGCCGGCTTGTCGACGATCAGCATCGAGGCATCCTCGTAGGCGATCCGCAGCGGGATCGACTCCCCGTGGAGCGTCGGATCCGGGGGGGCGGACAGCTCGACGCGGATCAGCTCGCCGCCGTGCAGCCGATCCGAGGCACGCGCCCGCCGGCCATCGACCAGCGCGCGCCCGTCGGAGATGAGTCGCTGTGCGTGCGCTCGGCTGATCTCCGCCACGGCGCTGACCGCCAGATCGAATCGGCCCTTCGAGGCTGCCCCGGTCACCACCCGGTCACCGACCGCGGCCGCGTCGTTCACGCGGTCGCCTCGCGTCGATCCGGATTGGTCAGGAACAGGTAGACGACAAGGATGCCTATCCCGACCACCACGGAGGAATCGGCGACATTGAAGGTCGGCCAGCGCGTGTCACCGATGCCGACCGAGAGCCAGTCGGTCACGTAGCCCTGCCGGAGCCGGTCGATGAAGTTGCCCAGCGTCCCGCCCAGGATGATGCCGAGCACGACATGGAGCCACGGGGTGCGGTCGCGCAGGCTGCGGTGGAAGTAGGCGACCATGCCGATCGAGAGCACCGAGACGACCAGGAAGACGACCGTCCCGCCCTGGAAGAGGCTGAATGCCGCGCCGCGGTTCTGCGCGTGCCAGACCTGGACCACGTCACCGAGCAGCCGTGCCCTCTCGCCGATCGCCAGGTTGGCAACCACGAGCGCCTTCGTGAGCTGATCCGCGATCAGGATGACCAGGGCAGTCAGCAGGAGGATGACGGCCTTCGTGAATCTGCCGTTCGTCGGCCCTGCGCTGCTCACGTCACCGATGGTACGCGATGCGCCGCGTCAGGCGCGGCGCACGCCAAGGCGCAGCACACCCTCCGGCAAGGCGACCTCCTCGAAGACGGCCGCTGAGCCCAGATCGGTCCCGGCGCCGAGTTCGAGGGTGACGGCCAGGATCTCGGCGGCCAGCCAGTCGCGATGCGGGGCGAGCTGCGCGGTGAGGCCGGGCGGACCGTCGATCGACGCAGCAACTCGATCGCTGACCTCCAGCCCAGCCGTCTTGCGCAGCCCCTGGAGCCGATGCGCGACCTCGCGCGCCAGCCCCTCGGCCAGCAGCTCGGGCGTGAGCTGGGTGTCCAGCGCCACGAGCAGGTCACCCTCCTCGGCGACCTCGTGGCCGGGTCGAGCGCGGGCGGTCAGCTCGAACTCGTCGGATGCCAGGGCGACTCCCCCCGCTTCTGCTCCCCCGCCGTCCAGGAGCCGCCAGTCGCCGGACCTTGCCCCGGCCATGATCTTGCCGACCTCGGCGCCATGGCGCGGCCCGATCACCGGGAGGAGGGGGTAGAGGGTCCGCTCGACCAGCTCCGAGGCGTCGGTAAGGATCTCGAGCGACCTGGTATTGAGCTCGTCGATGATCTCGGCCTGCAGCTCGGCAGCGGTGGGCGGGTCGGGGCTCAACCGGCCGCCCGCGGATGCCGGCAGCTTGACCCGAACAGTCGCGAGCGGCTGTCGTGTCTTGAGCCCCGAAGCGGCCCGCGCGGTGCGTCCCAGCGAGACGACCTGGCGCGCCAGCCCGACCGCGGCATCGATCTCGGGTTGTGCCCGACCGGGGATGCGGTCGGGGTAATCGGTGAGGTGCACGCTGTCGGCGGCCGCCGGATCGACGGCGGCCACGAGGTTGCCCCAGATCGCATCGGCGAAGTGCGGCACGAACGGGGCCAACAGGCGCGCGACCGTAGCCAGCACCTCGTGCAGGGTCGCGTAGGCCGCGCGTTTGTCGTCGTCCAGCTCCCCCTTCCAGAAGCGCCGGCGATTTCGGCGGACGTACCAGTTTGAGAGGTCCTCGACGAAGCCCTCGATGGACCGGGCCGCCCGCGCGGCGTCGTACGCGTCGAGCGCGCGGCGCACGTCGCCGACGGCCGCGTCCAGGCGCGACAGGATCCATCGGTCCAGCAGGTTGCGTGCCGACTCGGTCGCCTTGTCGGCCTGGGCCGGCGTCCAGCCATCGAGCCTGGCGTATGTGACCAGGAATCCATAGGTGTTCCAGAGGGGCAGGAAGAAGCGGCGCACGACCTCGTGGCCGGGACCGTATCCGAAGTTCAGGTTGACGGCCGGGTTGGCGGCCGAGTACATCCAGCGCATCACGTCGGCGCCGATCTGCTCCGCGGCTTCGTCGAAGGGGATGGCGTTGCCGCGGCTCTTGTGCATCTCCTCGCCGTGCTCGTCGTGGACCGTGGCGTACCCGAAGATGGTCCGCGTCATCGGCCCCTCGGCGAGGACGGTGGACATGGTCAGCAGGGCGTAGAACCAGTTGCGGAACTGGCCGGGGAACCCCTCGGTCAGGAAGTCGGCCGGGAACCACTCGGCCCAGTAGTCGCGATCCGTGTTCCAGCCCAGCGTGCTGAAGCTGACGATGCCGGCGTCCAGCCACGGGTTGCCGACGTCACCGATGCGACGCGAGCGTCCCCCGCACGACTGGCAGTCGATCTCCACCAGGTCGATGAACGGCTTGTGCGGCGAGTGCCCCTCGAACGCCTCCCAGCCGGCGACCGCCCGCTGCGCGAGCTCCTCGCGCGACCCGATCACCTCCCAGGCGGCGCACTCGATGCATTCCCAGATCGGCAGCGCCAGCCCGTAGTAGCGCTTCTTGCTGATCATCCAGTCGCTCATGTTTCGCAGCCAGTCCAGCTCGCGCTCCTCCAGGCCGATTCCGGGCGGCAGCCAGGTGATCTGTCGGGTGACGTCGCTGATCGGTTCCCGGAGCGGATCCATGGCGATGAACCACTCGTCAACCAGCCGGAAGACGAGCTGGGTCCCGCACCGCCAGCAGACCGGGTAGTCGTGCAGGTAGCGCTCGCGGCTCACCAGCAGCCCCTTGCGCTCGAGGTCGTCGGCGACGTCCGAGGCGAGGTCGGTCGTCGGGTCGTCGGTCGCCCCGGCAAAGCGACCCGTCTGCCAGCCGTAGCCGTCGCGGAAGATCCCGAACTCATCGATCGGGTCGAGGACCGCCAGCCCATCGCGCTTGGCCAGGGCGAAGTCCTCCTGACCGCAGCCCGGAGCGATGTGCACGATCCCGGTCCCCTCCTCGTCGGAGACCTCGTCCCACTCGATCACGCGGTGCTCGACCCCCGACTGGACCGCCAGCTCGTCGAACGGGCCGGCATAGGTCAGCCCGATCAGCTCGCGACCCTTCACCTCACGAAGAACCGTCGCATCGGGCATGACCCGGGGCTGCGAGCCATGCGAGATCCAGGAGCGCCGACCGGCAGCGCCTTCCACCAGCATATAGGTGAGCTCCGGATGGACCGCCGCAGCAACGTTGCTGGAGAGGGTCCAGGGCGTCGTGGTCCAGACCAGCAGGTCCTCGCCCTCGCGGCCGGGGCTCGTGATCGGGAGTCGCACCGTGAGCGACAGGTGTCGGATCTCGCGGTAGCCCTCCGTCGCGATCTCCATGTTCGACAACCCCGTGCCGCAGCGCGGGCACCATGGCATCACGTCGTGGCCCTTGTAGATCAGGCCACGCGAGTGGCACTCCTTCAGGAAGGCCCAGATCGCGTAGTTGTTCTCATCGCTGTTGGTGAAGTAGCTGTGCTCCCAGTCCATCCACATGCCGAGGCGCTTGCTCTGCTCGGTCTGGAGGGCGGCGAAGGTGTTGACGCGTGCCTTGCACAGCTCGACGAAGCGGTCGATCCCGAACGCCTCGATCTGCCGCTTGTTGTTGAAGCCGAGCTCCTTCTCGACCTCCACCTCGATCCAGAGCCCCTGGCAGTCGAACCCGTTCTGGTAGCGCTGGCGTTCGCCGAGCATGGTGTGATATCGCTGGTAGAGGTCCTTGTAGGTGCGACCCCAGGCGTGGTGGACGCCCATCGGGTTGTTGGCCGTGATCGGTCCATCGAGGAAGCTGTAGCGCCGCTCGGCGCGCTCGTTGCGCGCCAGATAGCGCTCCATCGTCCGACCCTCGCGCCAGACCTCGATCTGCTCGCGCTCGAGGGCCGGGATGTCCAGCTTGCCCGACACCGGCTTGAACACGCTCGCCTCACTCAACAAGAAACCCGTCCCGGATTCCGGGACGGGAAGATGACTCCCCGCGGTACCACCCGCGCTTGACCGATGCCGCGATCGGGCTCGGTCCTCTCGTGTCGCATTGGTATCGGGCGGCCGGCCCGGGGGGCGTTACCACGGCTCTCACCGCTTGGCACCTCCGGCTCAGGAGGGATCGCCCGCCGCCTCGAGGCCGCCCGCTCACACCCTCCGGGCTCGCTGCTGGCTCGACCGTGACGCGAGCGCTGGCTCCGTCGTCGCCATCTTCGATTGGGCGGATCGTCGCAGTGGGGCGGCCGCCTTGTCAATCCGGCTAGGCGAGGATCGTTCGGGTGAGCATCGCGAGCGCCGCGACACTGCTGACCATGACGAGGCCGCCGAGGCGCGGATACCAGGTACGAGCGATCAGCCCGCCCAGCGCGCCCAGCGGGCCGATGAGGACCAGCGCCGCGAGCATGATCCGCGTCTCGTCGATCGGGAGCGCCGGCCGGCCAGTGACCGTGACGGCGATCCAGGCGATCCCGGCGCCGATCAGCGGGAGCGCGATCGGGAGGGCCGCCACCACGCTGGCCGGTCCAGGCACCGCCACCCATGCGGGCCGTTGCCACTGCGCGCGCTGCCGGCGTCGCGCGACCCTCGGCGGCGCGACCGGCGCCTCGGCGGCCTCCGCGGCGGCGGCCATGACCGGTACCGGGACCGATGCCGGTGCCGGTGCCGGCAGTGCCTCGTGAGCGACCTGCGCTGCCGCGCCGGCCCGCTCCGCCTCCGCCGCCACCTGGGCGGCTGCCCGTTCCGCTGCCAGCCGCTGCTCGATGAGCGTTCGCTCGATCCCCGTCAACACGCGCGGAGCAGCCGGCGCCGGCGGCGGAGGCGGCGCCACCTCCGGCGGCGGGGGCGCGGCCCGTCGCGAGGCCACCTCGTCGAGCCGCTCCTGCAGGCGGACGGCGTGGGTCATCGCGCCCAGCAGCTCGCTCTCGACGGCCGCGGCAATCGCAAGGCGGCCACGGTCTGTCGGCGCCACGATCAGTGGCGGACCCTTCGAGAGACGGATCAGCTCGATCGACTCGTCGCTCCGCAAAACCGCCGGGCCAACCGCCCAGCCCAGCGCTCCGAAGCGCGGACGGAGCGAGGCCGCGTTCTCGCCGCGGACCGCCACCCGCGTCACGGGACCCCGCACCAGGCGGTAGCGACGCTCGCCACCGAGCCATTGCAGGCGCAGCACGCCGGGCTCGACGAGCAGGCGGTAGGACGACACCAGCGCCACCAGGTAGGCCGCGACCAGAGCGGCCAGGGCGCCGACGGCAAGCAGCGAGATGCCACCCGGGCCACCGAGCAGGAGCCCGCCGGCGACGGCGGCCGCCGCGATCAGCACGAACAGGACCGGCGCCGCAGAGAGCCGGGCTCGATCGCGGGCGAGCCGGACGGCGGTGATCTGGGTCGTCAGCTCGGACATCGGTTAGACCTTCTCGGTTACTCGATACTCCAGGTAGCGCCCGGTCAGCAGGCGAGTCTGCGCATCCAATGCGGGCAGATTGGTGAAGAAGATACCCACGAAGGGAAGCCCGATCCAGCCGACGTACACGAGAAGCCTGCGCAGCCGACCCCACGCAGAGGGGAACGGCGGGACGATCCGATGCTCGATCCAGATCAGGACCCCGAGCGCCACGAGCGCGATCGACAGCATGCTCGAGGCGTAGATCGGCAGGTTCTGGCCGAGCGTCGTGCGGGCAAAGGCCGGGTTGATGAGCAGCGGCACGGTGGCGCCGAAGATCACCACGAACGGCGCGATCGCCCAGTTGATGTGCTCACCGAAGAGGTTGAGGACGCGCCAGGCCCGCGACCAGAACGGGATCTCAGGGTGTGCGATCGCGTTCTGCACCACGTACGGAAGGTCGGTGACCCCCCACGCCCATCGGCGTGCCTGGAGGTACTGGCTCGCCAGCGATCGCCAGTAGGTCTTGGCGCGCACCGCGTCGCCGTAGATCGGGATGAAGAGCGGAACCGCACGGAACCGATCGCCGTACGTGAAGTAGCTCTTCCAGTAGAAGCGACTGTCCTCGGGGATCGCGTCGGTCGCCCAGTAGCCGACCTCGTGCACCAGGTGGAGGGTCGTCGAATAGCTGCCGAAGCTCTGCAGCTTCTCGGGCAGCACGCTGCGCCACATCTGGAGCTGGGTGAGGACGGCGGCGAAGAGCCGCGTCAGCAGCGGCGCCTCCCACACGTTGTTGTGGAAGTACGGGACCGGCTGGTAGAGCTGGGTGTCGCGATTCGGATCGATGACGTGCGCCCAGGTCAGGTAACTGAAGTAGCCGCGGTGCACCCGGTAGTCGGCATCGAGGTCGGTCACCAGCAGGAGCCTGGGGTCCATCCCCCGCTCGCGGACGAGGAGCCGATACAGCCATCGGCCGCCGAACGCCATGGCGCTGCTCTTGCCGACCACGATCCCCGGCTCCAGGGGGTCGAGGATGTGGAGGAACTCGGCGAAGGCGCCCCCGAACTCCTTTCGCAGGGCCTCGACATTGGCGATCCCGGCGGCGTCCGTCTCCCGGGTGATGATTGCGCAGATCTTGTGATCGGCCGGCCAGTCGGCCTCGGCCAGGGCGCGCACGGTGTGGCGCAGCGTCTCCAGCGCCTCGGTATAGGTCGGGATCAGCGCGAGGTGGGTATACGACCGCCAGTCGGGCAGCTCCGGGTCGTCGAGGGACTCGAGCCGCCCGTGCCAGTCGGTGGCGAGCACGTCGCGCATCCGTCGGTAGGCGACGATCACGGAGCCCGCGAACCAGAGGGCGCGGCAGAGCCAGTAGAAGTCGAAGCTCAGCACGAAATAGGCGACCAGCCACGGGTAGCTGAAGCTGAGCCAGATCGGCCCGATGATGACCGCCCAGCTGACCGTCCCCGGAACCATCTCGAGGAGGCGCTGCAGCCAGAGATAGCGCTCCTGTGTTCGCGCCTCGGACATGGCCCCCTCGTCTGGGTCGCCGGCGCCGTCGCGGACGACGACAGGCGCGGCGGTCGCTAGTAGATCGGCGTCAGCCAGTCTCGGTAGGCATCCGAGCGGCCGCGGACCGCGTCGAAGTAGAGCTGGTGCAGTCGGTGCGTGATGGGGCCGACCTTGCCGGTGCCGACCGGCCGCCGGTCCACCTCGACCACCGGCGCGAGCTGGGCACCGGTGCCGCACAGGAAGACCTCGTCCGCCATGTACAGCTCCGTGCGGTCGATGCTCCGCTCCTTGACCGGGATCCCCAGATCCCCGGCCATCGTCATCAGGTGCTCGCGGGTGATCCCCTCCAGGATGTTGTCGCTGGCGGGGGGCGTGATCAGGGTCCCGTCCCGCACGATGAACATGTTCTCGGCGCTTCCCTCGCTGACATGGCCGTCCTGGTTCAGCATCAGCGCCTCGTCGTACCCGTTCATCTGCGCCTCGCTCTTGGCGAAGGCGCCGTTCACGTACGAGCCCGTGATCTTGCTGCGCGCCGGGATGGCGTTGTCATCGGTCCTGCGCCAGGTGCTGACCTGCGCGCGGATCCCCACCTCGGTGTCGATGTACTTGCCGAACGGCACGGCGAAGATGGTCAGGTCCGATTCGAGGTTGTGGAGGCGAACGCCGATGATCTCGCTCGACTTGTAGCAGATCGGGCGAATGTAGGCGTCCTCGCGGAACCCGTCTCGCCGAAGGAGCTCGACGGTGATCCCGACGAGCTCCTCGGGAGTCTGTTGCAGCTCCAGCTGGAGGAGCCTGACCGATCGATGAATCCGCTGGTAGTGCGCCAGCAGGTCGAGCCCGTAGAGCTGCTCCTGCTCGGCGTTCCAGTAGCAGCGAACGCCCTCGAAGACAGCGGTGCCGTAGTTGAAGGCGTGCGTCATCACGCTGATCCTGGCTTCGGCAAGAGGCACGAAGTCCCCGCGGAAAAAGGCCCACAGCCCGGCCGTGCGATCCGCCTGGGCCGTGACCGTGGTGGTTTCCTGCTTCAGCAACGTGATCTCCTCAGCGGCCGGGCCGCGCCCCGACGGGCGCTGACCTCGGCTGGCAGTATACGGCGACCCGGCCCGCGCCTCGGGTCACCGGCCGAGGCGCGGTCGTCAATGGGCTGCCACCGTGCCGACCGGCAGGAGCAGCGCCGCCGCCACGTAGGCGAGGTAGATCGGCCCGCCGATCAGCAGCGACCAGGCACTGAGACGGCCGCGTCGCAGCATCAGGCCGAAGATCAGGATGGTCGAGATGAACGCGGCCCCGGCCGATGCGAAGGCCAGGGCGCTGCTGGCCTTGAACGTCCATTCCGTGAAGAGGATGCCGAGCACGGTCGGCAGGCAGCTCTGGAAGACCATCGCCCCGCTGATGTTGCCCATGGCCAATGTGTCCTTGCCCGATCGGACCCAGATGACGCTGTTGAACTTCTCCGGCAGCTCGGTGGCGATCGGGGCGATGACCAGGGCCAGGATCCGCGGATCGAGCCCGATGCTGCTCGACAGGTGCTCCACCGCGCCGACGAACACCTGGGCGCCCAGCACGATCAGCGCCAGCGCACCGACGACCTGGGTGACGATGATCCGCAGGCGAGGCACGGGTCCGTCGTGCTCGTGGCCGTCGTCCTCTCCCGGCAGGACGTCGATCTCCACCGCGCGACCCGGGAGCTTCCCGGTGAGGCGAGTGAGGTGCAGCTGATTCAGGTCGGCCCCATCTCCCTCGTCTGCCGGGTCGGTGAAATGGGCGCGAACGTAGACCGCGTAGAGGATCACCAGGCCGATCGCCACAGCCCAGCGACCGATGCGAAGGTCCGCCGGCAGGAAGGCGCTGGCGATAGCGACGGTATATGCGACTAGGAAGAAGATCACGTCGCGGCCGAGAACCCGCACGTTGACGGACATCTCGGTCCCGCGGCGCCCCCCGCGCGCGTAGATGACGATCGCCACGCCGGTCACGAACATGGCCAGCGTCGAGAGCATGAATGGCGCACCCAGGATCGCGCCCACCCCGATCTCGGCGGAGTTCGGCGATCCGCCGCCAAAGATCGCCGGCCCGACGATGGCGATCACCGGGATGAGGGTCTCGGGCATGGCCGTCGCTACGGCCGCCAGCACGCTGCCGACCGCTCCCTCGGCCAGGTTCAGCCGGTGCCCGAACCACTCGATCCCGTTGGTGAAGAGCTCGGCGCCGAGGAGGATGACGGCCAGGGCGACCAGGAGGAGGACGACGTCCATCGGTCCTCAGCCTCCGTTCGCCTGGGAGGGGCTCAGGGGCGCAGGTGCTGGGGTGCGACCGGCAGCAGGGCGACGTGCCGGGCGCGCTTCAGGGCCACCGTCAGCATCCGCTGGTGGCGCGCGCAGGTGCCCGTCTTGCGCCGCGGCTCGATCTTCGCCCGCTCCGAAAGGTAGCGCCGGAGGCGGTTGACCTCCTTGTAGTCGATCGCCTCGGCCTTGTCGACGCAGAAGTTGCAGACCTTGCGCCGGCGTCGATCACGGTAGTAGTCCGCCGTTTCGCGGCGGGAACGTGGGCTTGCCATTCTCTGAATGCTTCCTCTCGCGTTGTATCGGCTAGAAGGGGATGTCGTCGACGTCGATCGCCTCGACCTCGGCCGCAGCCGGCTGCGCCGCGCCGCGCGGCCTGACGGCGGGCGGGGCGTCGGACGCGCCCTCGCCGAAGCCACCACCGAAGCCGCCCGCCTCGCCGGGCTCGCGGCGCTCGAGCGACTGGACCCGGGCGAAGCGGATCTCGAGCGACGTCCGCTTCTGACCGTCCTTGCCCTCCCACTCGCGGGCGCGAAGCTGTCCCTCGGCGAAGACCTTGTGGCCCTTGCGCAGCCGCTCGGCGGCACGCTCGGCGGCCTGCTCCCACAGCTCGACCCGGAACCACTGGGTCTCTTCCTGCCATTCGCCATCGGGACCCTTGGATCGGTCGTTGACGGCGACCCG
>Ga0070696_100002117_pt1 | contig 13055 bp, 10 predicted proteins | sample KBSK1253metaG_FD_65474 | JGI IMG/M metagenome (GOLD analysis project Ga0070696, IMG submission 65474) | Corn, switchgrass and miscanthus rhizosphere microbial communities from Kellogg Biological Station, Michigan, USA - KBS K1-25-3 metaG | ecosystem: Host-associated > Plants > Roots >... | reverse complement strand
GGCCCCCACGCTTGCGGCTGTCGCCGCTGCGCTGCCCCCCGGGGGGGAGCAATGAGCACCTTGGGACGGCCCGGCGGTGCTCATGGCCCCCACGCTTGCGGCTGTCGCCGCTGCGCTGCCCCCCGGGGGGGAGCAATGAGCACCTTGGGACGGCCCGGCGGTGCTCATGCTGTCATGAGCCGTCCGGAATTCCGAGCTCGCGCCGGATCGCATGCGCGGTCGCGAGCGCATCGTCCAGCGTCGCACCCAGGCAGGTGACGTGGCCCATCTTGCGGCCGCGCCTCGCGTCGCGCTTGCCGTACAGGTGCAGCTTCGCCTGCGGATGCGCGAGCACGCGTGCCCAATCCGGCTCGCATGGCGCAGCGGTGGCGCCGGCGAACCAGATGTCGCCGAGCAGGTTCAGCATCGCCGCCGGCGTGTGCTGCAGCGTGTCGCCCATCGGCAGCGCCGCGAGGATTCGCGCCTGCTGCTCGAATTGCGATGTCACGCAGGCATCGATCGTGTAGTGACCGCTGTTGTGCGGACGCGGCGCGATCTCGTTGACGACGAGTTCATCGCCCGGTGCAATGAACAGCTCGACGCACAGCACGCCCCGGTAATCGAGCGCGGCGGCGATCGCGGTGGCAATCGAGCGTGCCCGCGCCGCGAGGCCGGGATCGACGCGCGCCGGCGCGATCGACATGTCGAGGATGCCGTCGCGATGGCGGTTCTCCGACACGGGCCATGTCGCAAGATTGCCGTCGTCATCGCGCGCGACGATCACCGAGATTTCACCGCGCAGATCGACGATCTGCTCGAGCACGCAGGGACTTCCGTCCATCGCAGCGAACGCCACGGCGACATCTTCGCGCGTATGAACGCGAATCTGGCCCTTGCCGTCGTAGCCGAGCCGCGCGCTCTTCACGATGCCGGGCAGGAGCGCCGGATCGATGCGCGTGACGTCGGCGCGCGTGCGCAGGATGGTGAAAGGCGCGACCGGGAAGCCGTGGCCCGAAACGAAGGTCTTTTCGCTGATGCGATCCTGCGCGATGGCGACACTTGCCGCACCGGGGGTGACGCGCAGTTCCCGCGCAAGAAACTCGAGCGCCGCGGCGGGAACGTTCTCGAACTCGGTGGTCGCGCCCCGGCAGAGGCTGCGCAACGACGACAGGCCTTCCGGGTCGAGATAGTCGGCGCCGATGTGCCGGTCCGCCACGCTGCCGGCCGGGCTGTCGGCGCCCGGGTCGAGCACCGCAACCTTGTAGCCCAGGCTTTGCGCGGCCATGCAGAACATGCGGCCGAGTTGTCCGCCGCCGAGCAACCCGAGCCATGCGCCGGGCGGTATCGGCGGCTGCGAACGCCTGCGCTGCAGCTTGTGCGTGCTCACACCAATTGGACCCCCACGCTTGCGGCCGTCGCCGCTGCGCTGCCCCCGGTGGGGGCGCTCATGCCGGCGGAGCGCGCATCGCGCGGGCGAGCGTCGTCTGCTTCAGGCGAAACGCGGCGAGCTTGCGCGCAAGCGCCGGATCGCCGGCGGCCAGCATCGCGCACGCGAACAGCGCCGCATTCGCAGCACCCGCTTCGCCGATCGCAAACGTGGCCACCGGAATGCCTGTCGGCATCTGCACGATCGACAACAGCGAGTCTTCGCCGCGCAGATACTTCGATGGGACCGGAACGCCCAGCACCGGCACGATCGTCTTCGCGGCCAGCATTCCGGGCAGATGGGCGGCGCCGCCGGCGCCGGCGATGATCGCGCGCAGGCCGCGCGGTGCGGCGTCTTCCGCGTATTCGAACATCTCGTCGGGCATCCGGTGCGCCGACAGCACGCGCGCCTCGTATGGAATGGCGAAGCCGTCGAGCTCGCGCGCCGCGTGCTTCATCACGTCCCAATCGCTGTCGCTGCCCATGACGAGCCCGATCTGCGGCGCCGCTTTGCGCTGTGCCATGCGTGCTCCCGGCATTCCGTTGAAATCGCGGTGGCGAATTCTAGCCTGCGAACGCTCCGCTGGACGACCTGCGCGAATCATTGTTGCGCCGTCTGCTTGCCTGCATGCGCCGCTTATCGCGATGCGACAGGTTCCGGTTGAATGTCGCGCAATGCCTAAGCGACAATCCACGCATGCAGAAAATGTTCGCCGCTTCTTGCGCGCGCTGGCTGCGCCTCGTCATCGCCGCGCTGATCCTCGCGAGCGCCCCTCATGCAAGCGCGCAGTCCGACGCCGATTTCCTGGCGGCGAAAGCCGCGTTCGAGCGCGGGGACTGGCGAGCGCTCGACGCGCTGGCACCCGCCGTCGCAGGTCATCCGCTCGAGCGCTACGTCCGGTACTGGCAATTGAAGTCGCGCCTCGATGAAGCCTCGGCGGAGGCCGTCGACGCCTTCTTCGCGCGCTACCCCGACGGTCCGCTCGCGGATCGCCTGCGCGTCGAATGGCTGAAGGCGCTCGGCAAGCGCGGCGACTGGACGCGTTTTGGCGCGCGCTATGCGCCGGCCGGTGGCGAAGATGCCGAGCTCGCGTGCTACGCGATCCAGTATCGCTATCGAAGCGAAGGCGCCGAGGCACTCGCTGCCGCAAAGCCGATGTGGTTCACCGGACAGTCGACGCCCGACGCCTGCGACGTCCTGTTCGCGGCACTGATCGCCAGAGGCGACATCTCGCTCGCCGATCGCGAGGCGCGTTTCCGGCTTGCCGTCGCCAACGGCAACGCACGCCTGGCGCAGGCGATCGGCGGCGAGCTCCCGGGCAAGGACGCCATCGCGCCACGCGAGTTGCGAGCGATCGATCGCGATCCCGTCCGGGCGCTTGCGAAGGGTCGATTCGCGTGGAAGACAGCTTCCGGCCGCGAGCTCGCGCTCTACGCGCTCGAGCGCGCGGCGCGCAAGGATGCGGCCGACGCGCGCGTCGCCTGGGTCAAATGGCGGGCGCGGCTGCCGGAGGCGGATCGCGATTACGGCAATCTGCGCATCGCCTGGCACGCGGCGCGTCAACTCGATCCCGCGGCCAATCAATGGTTCAAGGATGTAACCGGCGTAGCGCTCACGCCGGAACAGCAGGCATGGCGCGTACGCGCCGCGCTGCGCGTTGCCGCGTGGAACGACGTGCAGGCCGCCATCGACGCGCTGCCGGAAAGCGACCGGCAGGAGCCCGTCTGGCGTTACTGGCGGGCCCGTGCGCTCGCGGCGCGAGACGCGAACGACGAAGCTCGCGCGCTGTTTGCGACGCTCGCCGACGGCACCGACTATTACGCACTGCTGGCGGCCGAGGCGCTTGGCCGTGGCGGCGCGCGGCTCGCTGCGCTGTCGAATGCTGCAGCACCGGTCGACCCCGTGGCGCTGGCGAGCTTCGGCGCGCGGCCCGACGTGCAGCGCGCGGTCCTGCTGGCGCGCTTCGACCTGCGCCTCGAGTCCCTGCGCGAGTGGAGCTATGCGATCCGGGGGCTCGACGACAGCGCGCTGCTGCTCGCCGCCCAATTCGCGCGCAACGCGGGACTTTACGATCGCGCGATCTTCACGGCCGAGCGCATCGCGTCGTCCGCGGACTTCGGGTTGCGCTACATGACACCGTATCGGGCGCAGTTCGAGGCCGCGGCGCGCGAGCAGGGCCTCGATTGCGAGTTGCTTTACGGCATTGCACGCCAGGAATCGCGCTTTGTCGCCGACATCGTGTCGGGCGCGGGCGCAGTGGGGTTGATGCAATTGATGCCCGGGACGGCGCGCTGGGTCGCGAAGCGGATGGCGACGAACGATTATTCGCCGGCGCGCATTGCCGACGTGCAGCTGAACACGCAGTTCGGCGCGTTCTATTTCAAGTATTGGCAGGATCGGCTGGGGAACCTGCCGGCGCTCGCGGCGGCAGCCTACAATGCAGGTCCGTCCCGCGCGCAGGCGTGGCGACCGTCGGCCGCGCCGCTCGAAGGCGCGATCTGGGTCGAGACGATTCCATTCAACGAGACGCGCGACTACGTGAAGCGGGTGCTGGCGAACACAATGCTTTACACGCGCGCGCTCGATCGCCCCTACGTGTCGTTGACGCAGCGCCTCGGCGTCGTGACGCCGCGCGACTTCGACAGCGTCGCGATCACCGAGCCGTGAGCGGGGTCCGGCCGGGGCTTGAGCGGCGCGGCGAGCGCCGCAAGCGCGGGGGTCCGATGATCGGCATGGGAGCATGACCGAGCGGGTGCTCGTCGCCGGTGGCACCGGTTTCATCGGCGGTCACGTCGTTGCGAAGCTCTCGGCCGCCGGCCACCATGTCATCGTACTGGCTCGGCGTCGCGAGCGCGCGCGGCACCTGCTGCTGCTGCCGACGGTGCGCGTGGTCGAGGCAGACCCTTTCGAGCCGGCCACGTGGGCCCGCTACACGCGCGATGTGACGGCCGCGATCAACCTCGTCGGAACCCTGCACGCGCATGGACGCAACAGCCTCGAGCGCGTGCATGTCGCGTTTCCCCGCGTGCTGACCGCTGCATGCGACAGAGCAGGCATTTCACGGATCCTGCACATGAGCGCGCTTGGCGCGAGCCCCGATGCGCCAAGCCGCTACCAGCGCTCGAAGGCCGCCGGTGAAGCGGTGATCACCGAGTCCGGACTTGCATGGACGATTTTCCGGCCGTCGGTGGTATTCGGTCGCAATGACACGTTCCTCAACCTCTTCGCGAAGCTCGCGCGGTGGTTTCCGGTGATACCGCTCGCGGCCGCGAACGCACGGTTCCAGCCGATCTTCGTCGGCGACGTCGCGGCCTGTATGGCCCGCGCGCTCGTCGACGATGAAACGATCGGCCAACGCTTCGAGCTCTGCGGCCCGACGATCTACACGCTCGGAGAGCTCGTCCGCTACGTGGCGGAAACATCGGGACGTCCGCGGCCGATCGCGCCACTCGGCCCGGCGCTGGCCAACCTGCAGGCGCGCGTCATGGAATGGCTGCCGGGACCGCTGCTGACGCGCGACAACCTCGCATCGATGCAGCGCGACAACGTCTGCGAAGGGTGCTTTCCCGACCTCTTCGGGATCGCGCCGGCGGCGCTCGAGGCGATCGCGCCCGAATACCTGGCGCCCCTCTCGCGCCGCAGTCGATTCGACGTGTTCCGCGCGCAAGGCGGGCGATGACGCGGCCGTTGCCGCAACCGGTCCATGTCTACCGCGTCGGTGGTTCGGTTCGCGACGAACTGCTGGGACGATCGGTCAGCGACCGCGATTGGGTCGTCGTCGGCGCCACCCCCGAGATCATGCTGGCGTCCGGCTTCCTGCCTGTCGGCAAGGACTTTCCCGTGTTCCTGCATCCCGAGACGCGCGACGAATACGCGCTCGCCCGCACGGAGCGCAAGCACGGACGCGGCTATCGCGGCTTCCGTTTCTTCGCGACACCGGAGGTCACGCTCGAAGAGGATCTGCGCCGGCGCGACCTGACGATAAACGCGATGGCGCGCGCGCCGGACGGGCGCCTGATCGATCCGTACGGTGGCGAAGCCGACCTGTACGCCGGCATCCTGCGCCACGTGTCGCCGGCGTTCGCCGAAGATCCGCTGCGCGTGTTGCGCGTCGCGCGCTTCGCCGCGCGATTCGATTTCCGCATTGCCGACGAGACGCTGGCATTGATGCGGCACATCGTCGCGGCGTGCGAGCTCGAGACGCTGGCGCCCGAGCGCGTGTGGCAGGAGCTGTCGCGCGGCCTGTGCGAAGCGCGTCCATCGCGGATGCTCGACGGGCTGCGGGCATGCAACGCGCTTGTCGAGCTGTTGCCGGAACTCGATCGGCTGTATGCAATTTCCGTGAGCGATACGCGCGCAGCGCTCGACGATGCCGGCGCGTTCACGGAACGCGCGCTCGATTGGTCGGCCGTACATGGAGCGCCGCTGCCGGCGCGCTATGCGATCCTGACGCAGGAGCTCGATCGAAGCGACGAGGCGGGAGGACGCCAGTTCGACACACGCGCCGGCGTCGGCCGTGTCGAAGCCATGTCGAAGCGCCTGCGCGTGCCCGTCGATTGCAAAGACGCCGCGCGCCTTGCCGTACGCTGGCATCGCGTTATCGCGGACGTCGAAGCGCTGCCACCCGCGGCGTTGCTCGACCTGCTGCTTGCGACCGACGCGTTGCGCCGGCCCGACCGCCTCGATACGCTGGCAGTCGCGACGGCCGCGCATGTCGCGGCGCGCGTCGTGCCCGGCGAACGCGAGGCGGCGCCCGTGGCGGAGCCGGCGGAGCGACGGCGAACCGCATTCCTGCACGAGGCGCTCGCCGTCGTGCGCCGCGTCGATGCGGCGTCGATTGCCCGCGACGCGATCGCGCGCGCATCGCGGCGGGATGCCTCGTCGACCGATGCCACGCAAGGCGATGCGATCGCGACAGCGTTGCGCGCGGCGCGCCGCGCGGCACTGCGGGACTGGAAAGGCGGGAAGAAAAGGTCGATCGCCTGAAGCGACGCGGCCGCGATCAGATGCGGTAGGCGACCGCGCGCATCACATCGGCCGCCGCGCGCATCGCACGCCGAACCGGATACGGCAGCGGCAACGCGCCGGCCTCGATTGCCATCGCGCCGTGCCGCGCCTCGTCGTCGCGCATCTGCTCGACGATCGCACGGCTTTTCGCGTCGTTCTGCGGCAGCCGGTCCATGTGCGACGTGAGGTGCTCCTCGACCTGCCGCTCGGTCTCGACGACGAAGCCGAGATTCGTGCGATCGCCGGCGACGCCGGCGACGAGCCCGATCGCGAACGAGCCTGCGTACCAGAGCGGATTGAGAAGCGACGGGCGATCGTCCATTTCGGCGAGGCGCGTCTGCGTCCACGCGAGATGGTCTTCCTCCTCGCGCGCCGCGCGGTCGTAGCGGGCGCGAATTTCCGGATCGCGCGCGACGAGCGCCTGCGCCGAGTAGAGCGCCTGCGCGCACACTTCGCCAGTGTGGTTGACGCGCATCAGCCCCGCGGCCTGCCGCCGCTCGTGCGGCTCGAGCACCGTCTCGGGAAGCTTGGCGCCGGGCACCGGCCGCGCGGGCATCGCGGTGCCCGACAGCGTACGCAGGGCGCGGTCGAAGCCGATGATCAGCGTATCGAGCATGCGCCGATGATACGCCGCCAAAACACAACGGGCGCCCGAAGGCGCCCGCTGCGATACCGCTGGAACGTACGATCTAGAACAGGTGGATCATGCCGAACACGAAGCCGTCCGGCTTGCCGTTCGGACCGTTCGTGCACGTCACCTGGCACGAGGTGTTGATCGTATACGCGTTGATGTTGAACGTGTACGCGGCCCGTGCATCGTTGTTCAGCTTGACGTAACCGGCGTACACCTGCGTGCGCTTCGAGAACGGATACGTGTAGCTGATTTCCCATTGCTGCGATCCGGTATCGGACCCTCTCGTCAGCCCGCCAACGCGCTCCCCGTCTGCAGCGCTGCCGCGGCCGTCACCGGCCTTGCCGTAGAACGCGTACCACGTGCCCGGACCCATCGGCATCGTGGCGCTGATGCCCCACATGTTGCGCTTCAGGTCGCCGGTGGGTGTGTCGTACTTGATGTATTCGTAGAGCAGCGCCGGACGGATGATGCCGAAGTTGTAGCCGCCGGTGACCGTGATGTCGGTATCGTTGAGATTCGGACCGCGCGTCTTCTGGTTCGATTCGACCGCCAGGCCGACCTGGATCGGGCCGTTGTTGTAGATCGCGTTGCCGCCAATGACGAAGGCGTGGCGCAGCTCCTGCGTATGGTTGCCGTTGTCGCCGGCGCCATCCGCGGCATCGGGGTTGCCCGACGAGTCGCGCAGCGAAAGCTGGCCGCTGAACGTCAGGCCGTTGAACGACGGCGAGTCATAGCGTAACGAGTTGCCGAGACGCGCGTCGAAGCCGCCAGCACCTTTGCTGAGGGTACCCTGCGCCCACAGGTCGGCCGTCGACAGGATCGATGTCGTGTAGGTCGGCACGTCGCCAAAGATCGGGTGCATATCGTCGAGGGGCATCAGGAACTTGCCCATCTTGAACGTGCCCCAGTTGCCCTGGAAGCCGACGAACGTCTCACGGCTGGCGAAGCTGGACGTCGGGCTGTTGCCGGTGTCGCCGCTGATGTTCGACTCGATCTGGAAAATGGCGCTGAGGCCACCACCCAGCGATTCGATGCCGCGGACGCCGAGCCGCGACGAGTTCGAGCTTAGCCGCGACACGTGCGGATTCGTCCCGTCGGCCTGCCTGCCGCTGACAACTTCGAAGTCGACGTTAAGCCGGCCGTACAGGGTGACGTTCGCGGTCTGCGCATGCGCAGCCAGCGGAGCGCCAAGAACGCCCGCGACGGCGACAGCAACGAGCTTCTTTTTCATTGAGTCTCTCCTCTATGCGGAAAAAATTGGCAAGGAACCTGCCTTTTGCGCCTGCCATCGGAACCTTCTCAACTCTTGCGAGAAGTTGCGACCATTGTGCCAAACGGGGGAAAGCATTGGCAAGGCAACTCCACGGACGAGTTCACCCCTCTTGCGCGCTGTTGTGCAGAAGCAACAAGCGGCCGCGGGGAGCGGCGCGGCGTTTCGCCCGGCTCGTTGCGGTAAAATGATGATCGGCAAGGGAAAATGCGCTTATCCGCCGCAGTTGCCCCGCGCCGGGGCCACAACGCCCGTTTTTCCGAGATAACTTCCAGCGGCGAGGCTGAAGCGCCGCGGTTCGCTGTTCCTAAATTCGATTCCCGACGAAAAATGACGCGTGCTCGTCCGGCTTCGGCGTAGCCGATGGCAGAAGCCGCCCCCTACGTCGCCGTCGCGGTCGCTTTGTGCTCCAGCAGCGCCGGCGTCTGGCTTCTGCGGCGGGCGGCGGGCGCCCTTCCGGTGGCCGTGCCCAATGCGCGTTCGCTGCACGACGCCCCTGTCCCGCGTGCCGGCGGCTATGCGATATGGCTGGGCTTCCTGCCGGCGGCGCTCCTGTTCCCGCCCGCGTTTCCGCTCGGACTCGCCGGCTGGCTGCCGCCCTGGCTCGCGCTCGTCATCGTTTCGGGCCGGGATGACGTGCGCGAGGTGGGCGTCGCCGCGCGCTTGTCGGTGCACGCGCTGGCCGCCCTGTGGACCGCCGCCGCGCTCGCGCTTTGCGTCCCGGCCGCGAGCGGTAATGATTGGCCGCGCCTCGTGTTGACGACGGGGGGCATCGGGCTCGCCATCGCATGGTCGGCGAATCTGTACAACTTCATGGATGGAATCGATGGCTTGGCCGGAACGATGGGCACCGTCGGCTTTGCCGCCTATGGCGCAGCAGCGCTTGGCGGCGGCGTCACGTCGGCCCCGGCGATGTTCGCGCTCGTCGCCGCCATACTGCCGTTTCTCCTCGTGAACAAGCCGCGCGCGACGCTGTTTCTCGGCGACGTCGGCGCCGTGCCGCTCGGCTTCCTGGCGGCAGCGTTCGGCGTAGCGGGCATCGAGAACGGCATGTGGCCGGCCTGGTTTCCGGCGCTCGTGTTCCTGCCTTTCATCGCCGATGCGACGCTGACGCTGCTGCAGCGAATCGCGCGCCGCGAGCGCCTGTGGGAAGGACACCGCGGGCACTACTATCAGCGCTTGGCACAGCTCGGCGCGGGACACGGAGGCACGCTGGCGGCTTATGCTGCGCTGATGCTCGCGACGGCGGCGACGGCGCTCGCATGCCGCATCCGGGCGCCGCTCTACGGTTGGTGGGCGCTCGCTGGCTGGTGCGCTGTCGTGCTCATGTTGTTCTCCGCAATTGATTATCATTGGCGCAAGAAGACCAACATTCCCGCCTCCTCATGATCTCCCGATTGAACTGGCGTGCGTCGCTCGCTTTCGTCCACGACGTCTGCATGGCGGTCGTCGCCTGGGTCGGCATCTACTGGCTGCGCTTCAACCTCGATCTGCGCGAGCCGTTTCTCACCGACATGTGGGCAACGCTCGCCTGGGTCCTGCCGCTGCAGGCAGCCATTTTCCTGTCACTCGGGCTCTACCGCGGCCTGTGGCGTTTCGCGAGCCTGCTCGACTTGCAGCGCATCATGCTCGCGGCGGGCCTGGGCGCCATCCTCATTCCGCTCGTGCTCGTCATGCTGAAGCTGCAGGCGCTCGTGCCGCGCAGCGTGCTGTTCTTCTACCCGATCGTGCTGATCTTCCTGATGGCGGGATCGCGCTTCGCGTATCGCATCTGGAAGGAGCATCGGCTCTACAGTCCGCTCGCGGCGCTGGGTGAGCCGGTGCTCGTCGTCGGTGCCGGCGAAGCGGGGGCACGGCTCACGCACGAGATGGCGCGCAGCCGCCAGTGGCGCGTCGTCGGCCTGCTCGACGACGACGTGACGAAGCACGGGCGGCTGCTGCGCAACATCAGCGTGCTCGGACCGATCGCCGAGCTCGGCCTGTGGACGGCCAAATACGGCGTGCGCAAGGTGATCATCGCGTTGCCATCGGCGAACCATGCCGTGCGCAGGCGCGTGGCCGAGCTGTGTGCCGCCGCGCACGTGGAAGCGCTCACCGTGCCGGCGTACGAGGATCTCATGTCCGGGCGCACGCCGCTGACGATGGTGCGCATCGTCGAGCTCGACGATCTGCTGGGGCGCGACCCGGTGGTGCTCGACAACGCGGGCATCGCAGACTGGCTCGGCAACCGGATCGTCATGGTGACGGGCGCCGGCGGATCGATCGGCGCCGAACTGTGCCGGCAGATCGCGCGCTTTCGACCGGCGCGGCTGGTGCTCTTCGATCTGTCCGAGGCGGCGTTGTACGAAATCAAGACGGCGCTGGTCGATGCGTTCTCGCAGCTTGGCGTCGTATCGATCGTCGGCGACGTCAAGGACGCGTCGCTGATCGACGAAACGCTGGCGCGCGAGAAGCCCGACGTGATCTTCCATGCGGCGGCGTACAAGCACGTGCCGCTGATGGAGGAGATGAACTGCTGGCAGGCGGTGCGCAACAACGCGTACGGAACGTGGGTGCTGGCGCGCGCGGCGGTTGTCGCGAAGGTCGAGAAGCTCGTGCTCGTGTCGACCGACAAGGCGGTCAATCCGACGTCGGTGATGGGTGCCACGAAGCGCGTCGCCGAGCAGGTGTGCCAGACGCTGCAGGATGGCGCGACGCAGTTCGTCATCGTGCGCTTCGGCAACGTGTTCGGCAGCGCAGGCAGCGTGATTCCGCGCTTCGCCGAGCAGATCGCGCGCGGCGGACCGGTCACCGTCACGCATCCCGACATCACGCGCTATTTCATGTCGCTGTCGGAGGCCACGCAGCTGCTGCTGCAGGCGGGATTGCAGGGCAGGGGCGGCGAGATCCTGACGCTCGACATGGGGGGCCCCGTGCGCATCGTCGACCTCGCGCGCGACATGATCCGCCTCTACGGCGCCGATCCGGACCACGTCCCGATCGTGTTCACCGGCCTGCGCCCGGGCGAGAAGCTCTACGAGGAGCCGCTCGCGTCCGAAGAGGCGACGAAGCCGACGACGCATCCCAAGCTGCATATCGCGCAGGCGCGCGCCGCCGATCGCGACGCCGTGCGCCAGATGGTCGCGTGGTGCGAGCGCGACCGCGTGGCCGATGACGGCGAGGTGCGGGCGCGCATGCGGGCCTGGATTCCCGAGTATTCGCCGCCAGCCGGCGCGTCGATCAAGCCGATTCCGACGGAAGGGGCGGAAGGTGCGGTGGCGTTGCCGCTGCGCGCGCCGCGGCGCCGTTAGGGTCAGAGACGAGCACGCGTTCGCGGCGCATGCCATAGCCGAGCAGGAACGACGACATCGCCCACAGCTCCTTGGCATTGCTGCGAAACAGGAAATCATCCGTAAGGTCCTTCGCGACGAACCCGGCGAGCAGCGCCAGTCCCACGACGCCGACGAACGCGAGAGAATCGTCGCGCGAGCGGACGAAGCGCACATAGCGCGCGGCGAGCGCCGCCAGGAAGGCGATGAAGGCCGCCATGCCGACGAGGCCCGTCTGCAACCATTGGCTCGCAAAGACGTTGTGCGGGTGCGAGAGCAGCGGATTGCCCGTTTCGGCGGCGAGCTCGCCGGCGAGAATCCTGCGGCCGAAGCCATAGCCCGTCCACGGCCGCGCCGCAATGCGCTCGCTAACGCGCTCCCACAGCACGATTCGGGGGTCGCGCTCGATCGACATGGCGACGCTGCCGCGTGACGCGGCCTGCGCGCGCTGTTCCAGCACGTCGGTGAATGCAAAACCCAGCACGACCAGCAGCACGGCGAGCGGCGCGATCCAGCGCAGCGGCGAGCGCGCGAAGGTTCGCGGCCAGCGCAGCGCGGCGACGAGCGACGCCGTCGCGAACACGACGGCGAGCGCAATCCATACGACACGGTTGTCGGTCATGCGCGCCGTGGCGACCATCAGCGCGAGCAGCAGGAACCCGAGAACGAGCGACCGGGTCCCGCGACCGAAGCCCGCCGGCGGCGGCGCGAGCAGCGCAAACAGGAACGGTGCAATCAGCACGAGCCAGGTCGACCACGCGCCGACGCCGTGGTGCCAGCGACCGGCGTCCCAGGTCCCGGCCATCGCGGTCATGCCGATGGCGAGCAGCGCAAGGCACGCGAGGCTCGCCAATGCCGCGCCGATCAGCACGCGCAAGCTGTGCGCGTCGCGCGCCGCGACGTAGAAGATGAACATCGCGAGCAGGCTGTCCATCACTTCGCGCGCGAGTTGTCCGCGCGAATATGCCGGGTCGGCCGACCATGCGATCGATGCGCACGACCACAGCGCCCAGGCGCCAAGCGGCACGAGAATCGACGGCCCGGCCATCGGGATGTGCGTGGCCGGGTTGCGCCACGCGAGGATGAACGCGGTTACGGCGCAAAGCGCCGCTCCGCCAAATGCAAGCGATACGGCGAATGTCGCCGCGTTGGTGGGCAGCAGGAACAGGTACGCCGACGCGAAGACAAGCAGCCACCGGTTGATATGATCCGCCACGCGCGGGATTGCTCCAGAGTTACGGGGTCCGCCGCGTGAACGCGACCCGCGATTCTAACCTTCCCGAACCTCTCGATCCCTTGCCAGGCCGTTGACCACGCCGTGCGTGTGCTGATCGTCAAACGCGACAAGCTCGGCGACCTGCTGCTGACGATGCCGGTGATCGCGCGCCTCGCGTCGGCATTGCCGCACGCGGAGATTCACCTGCTCGCGAA
>Ga0070696_100002114_pt1 | contig 13059 bp, 10 predicted proteins | sample KBSK1253metaG_FD_65474 | JGI IMG/M metagenome (GOLD analysis project Ga0070696, IMG submission 65474) | Corn, switchgrass and miscanthus rhizosphere microbial communities from Kellogg Biological Station, Michigan, USA - KBS K1-25-3 metaG | ecosystem: Host-associated > Plants > Roots >... | reverse complement strand
GAGCGCCGGTGGAACGGTGTCAGGCCGAGCCGGCGGATCGCGTCGCGGTGATCGCGCGTGGCGTAGCCCTGGTTGTGCTCCCAGCCGTAACCCGGGTAGCGGGCGGCGAGCCGCATCATCATCCGATCCCGGACGACCTTGGCAACGACGGACGCGCACGCGATCGAGTACACCTTCGCGTCGCCGTCGACGATGTTCGTGTACGGCCCGACCTGGGCCTCGAACCCGACGATCCGGTTGCCGTCGACCATGACGTGCTCGTGACCACCGAGACGGGCGATCGCCCGACGCATCGCGAGGTGCGTCGCGTGATAGATGTTGAGCTGATCGATCTCCCGGACCGACGCTGCCCCGACCCCGACGGCGACAGCCCGGGCCCGGATCAGCGGAGCGAGCCGCTCCCGCTGGGCCATCGACAGGGTCTTCGAGTCGCGGACGCCGGGGATCCGATGACAGCCGGGCTTCATGATGACGGCGGCCGCCACGACCGCGCCGCAGGTCGGCGCGACTCCCACTTCGTCGACACCGGCGACGAGCGTCAGTCCCTCGTTCCACAGGCGGCGCTCGTGGCGGAGGGTCGGGACGATGACGGTCATCGGGCCTCAGGGTAGCCGGTCGAGAGCCGGGTTGCTCCAGGCGCCATCCCGGAGCTCCTCGCCCGGCCGATATCGACGCCATCGATATTCCACGGTCTCCGTGGGCCAATTGGCGCACGAATCGGGCTCAACGCGACCTTTGGCAGCGTGGGCGATGGTTTGCGCAGGCGTGATCCGATCACCCGGACTGGCCAATGGGTCGCCGAAGTCCACAGATATCGATGGGATCGATATCGGGCGGCACGGAGAATCGAACGACCCCGGCGATTGCCGGGGTCGACGGGTGATCCGAGGCCGCGACTAGCGGCTCGTCCGCCGCTCGCGAAGGGTGGCGGCCTTGCCGACCCGCTTGCGCAGGAAGTACAGCTGGGCTCGCCGGACCTGGCCGTGACGGACGACCTCGATCTTCTCGATGCGGGGGCTGTGGATCTTGAAGGTCCGCTCGACGCCGACACCGCTCGCGATCCGGCGGACCGTGATCGAGCGCGTGATCCCGCCGCCGCGGAGGCGCATCACGATGCCCTCGAAGACCTGGACCCGCTCGCGGTTGCCTTCCACGACCTTGGCCGAGACCTTGACCGTGTCGCCCGAGGCGAGCTCGGGAAGGTCGGTGCGGAGCTGGTCGGAGACGATCTCGTCGAGGACGTTCACAGGGCGTTCGTTCCTTGTTGCGTGCGTCGGCAGCGTGAAGCTGCGGGTCGGGTCGAGGGGACGACCGAACGGATCGGCCGGCGGCGGAGTATAGCATGGCGACCGCGCGCGCCCGGGCAGCGCCGAGGAGGAGACGGAGTCGTTGGGGACTCGGATGCGCGTCCAGGGCGCCGCGGTCACCGGTTCAGTCGGCGTCGGTTTCCAGCAGATCGGGGCGGCGTTTCGCGGTCCGCGCTCGGGCCTGTTCCTCTCGCCAGCGGGCCACCGCGCCGTGGTCGCCCGACGTCAGGATCGCCGGGACGTCCTGACCCCGGAATGACGGCGGCCGGGTGTACTGCGGGTACTCGAGGAGCCCGGCGGCGAACGATTCCTCGGTCGTCGACGCGTCGTCGATCGCGCCCGGCAGGAGGCGGATCACGGCGTCGATCACGACGAGGGCCGGCAGCTCCCCGCCCGTCAGGACGTAGTCCCCGATCGACAGCTCGAGGTCGACGAGGGAGCGCACCCGCTCGTCGACGCCTTCGTACCGGGCGCAGACGAGGACGAGATGCGATCGCCCGGCGAGATCGTGGGCGCGCGCCTGGCCGAACGGCTCGCCGCCCGGATCGAGCAAGACGACGAACGAATCCGGGCGGCGCACGGCGTCGAGGCCGGCCGCGATCGGCTCGGGCCGCATGACCATCCCCGCTCCCCCGCCGTACGGCGCGTCGTCGACGCTCCGATGGCGCCCAAGCCCCCACTGCCGCAGGTCGTGGGTCCGGACCGTGGCGATCCCCCGCTCCTGGATCCGGCCCGGGATGCTCGCGGCGAGCGGCGCCGAGATCATCTCGGGGAAGAGCGTCAGGACATCGATCTCGAGCGTCACGGCGCGGGTTCGGATGAGGCGCCGGACGCGCCCTGCGGGCGGCGCGGCCCGGCCCGACGCCGCGGGGCGCGCGGCCGCTCCGGGTCGTCCGGCGCGCGACGGCGCCTCGGCGGCGAGAGGTCGAGCGCCGCGACGTCGACGACGATCTCCCCGCGCTTCGGCGCGAAGATCCGGACGAAGTCCCGAACGCCGGGAACGTCGAACTCGCCGTACGGCCCGCCGTCGACGATGTAGACCTCGGCGCCGCCCGATCGATAGACGTCGCGGACGGTTCCGAGAACCGTCCCGTCCGTCGCGGTCACGGTCGTCCCGACGACCTCGTGCCAGAAGTACGAGCCCCGTGGCAGGGCCGCATCCGGGCCGGCCGCGATCTCGAGATAGGCGTTCTTGAGGCCCTCGGCCGCGGACCGATCACGGACTTCGGCGAACTGGAGACGCCAGCCCGGTCCATCGGCGATCGGCGACGACCAGGTGATCGTCAGGGGCGCGGGATCGCCCTCCCGATGGAGGACGGTCCCCGGCGCGTAGCGGTCCTCGGGCCGGTCGGTCAGGATCTCGACCCGGACCGCGCCGCGCAGCCCGTGGACGCCCCGGACGAGCGCGACGACCAGGCGGTCGTCAGTCGCTGCCGCGGGCTCGGACACAGGTTCCCTCAGAGGATCTCGAGCGAGATCGGCTCGCCTTCGCGGGCGGCCGTGACCTTGAGGAGCGTCCGGAGCGCCTTCGCGACGCTGCCGTTCCGCCCGATCACCTTGCCCATGTCGTCCTCCGCGACGTGGAGCTCGATGACGGTTCCACCCTGGTCGCGCACGACCTCGACCTTGACCGCGTCGGGATCGTCGACGAGGGACTTGGCGACATACTCGACGAGTTCGGCTGCTGCCATCGGGCGCGCTCCTACTTGGTGGCGGCGGGCAGGATGCCCGCGTTGCGAAGGAGTCGGACGACCGTGTCCGACGGCTGGGCGCCCTTGGCGAGCCAGGCCTTGGCCTTGTCGGCGTCGATGTTGAGCTCGATCGGATCGGTCCTCGGGTTGTAGTGACCGATCGTCTCGATCGCCCGGCTGTCCCGGGCGGACCGCGAGTCGGCGACGACCACGCGGTAGGTCGGCTGCTTGGTCGCGCCGACGCGCGTCAGCCGGATACGGACTGCCATCTGGGTCTGGTTCCTCCTGGTCTGCTTGCCGTCGGTCGCTGGGGCGACCGATCCGGTGGGTCTGGGTCGGCGCGCGTCAGCGCGTCGTGAGCGCTCCGGTGCCGCGATCGACTCCGTTGTCCTTGCGGACCGCGGAGATCAGCGCGTCGAGGTGCTCGACGTAGGGCTTGATGTCGGTTTCGTAGGAGGTCCATGCCTCCGGCGCCGTCTGCTTGATGATCGGCTCGATCAGGCCCCGGATGGCGTTGACGTCGACGAACGTCAGGCCCATGTTCTCCTCGCCGACGCGGCTCACGAGCTTCCGGAAGCGCTCGTCGGCGGCGAGGTTGGCCCCCGCGCCGGAGTCGATGACGGAAGCCACGAAGTCCCGGCCGTAGCCGAGGACCGCGACGTCGTTCGTCACGGCGTAGGCGAACTCCGCCTTGTAGCCGGGCGGGAGGCTCGTCGCACTCGTCCCCGGCACCGCGCTGAAGTCGAGGATCGTGATCCTGGTCCCGTTGTGGTCCTCGTCCCGGATGTTGAGACCGGTGCTCGATCCGGCAAGGGTCAGGAACCCGCGAAGGGTCGTGAGGAGGCGATCGGCTGCGGCCTTGTCGCGTGGCTGGATCACGATCCCGCCACCGATCACGCCGTCCGCGCCCGGCGCCACGACGAAGGCCGTGTCGCCCCACCAGCCCAGCACGGCATCCGAGCCGCCCAGGATGCTGACCGCCTGGTCGTAGGCCTGGAACGCGGCCTTCGCCTCGGGCAGCGCCCGGAACTTCGCGAGCATCGCCGTCAAGGCCGGCCCGACGTCATGCGACTCCGCGTACAGGATCGTGGTCGCGGGGACGTGGCCGAGGAGGCTCCCCTTGTGGTTCGTCGAGTCGTACCCGATCGGGACCGACGGGTACGCGCTCGTCGAGACGAGGGCGTCGTTCTCGAAGCGACCGAACGAGGCCTGCCAGGCCGGGAGCATCGAGCTGATCGTCTCGTCCAGCTGGGTTCCCGAAAGGGCTCCCGGCGAGGCGAGCTCGACCATCTTCGTGACCGCATCGACGTACGGCTTCGTCCTGAGCAGGGTCAGGAACACGTAGTCGCGATCGACCTGGGCCATCGCCGCCTTGATCTCGGCGGATTGGCCGAGCGTTCCCTCGCCCTTCGTGTCGATCGCGGCGTGGACGCTGTCGACCGTGCCGAGGAGCATCACCTTGTCATTGAGGGCGAGGGCCGGTCCGGAGGTGGCGTTGGCGAACGTCCAGATGTCGGTTCCGTTGTAGGAGGACTTCGCGGGCGATGAGGACGCGGACGCGGCGGTCGACGTGATCCATGCGTCCGCCTTCGCCTTGTCCTTGATTCCGACGACGACGAGCATGTCGCCGGCGCCGGGCGTCACTCCCGGGGCCGGGACCGGCGTCGGGAAGCCCGGCGGGGTCATCTGGGGGATGCCCATCCCGATCGAGACCTGGCCGCCGAACCACGGGGCGATGTCCGTCGAGTAGGTCTGCTTATCGTTGGACACGGCCCGAACGAGCCGGTCGAAGACGTCATTGAGCTTGGGTTCGATCTGGCTCTGGTCCTTGAATCCGGGGAACGACGCGAGGAACCCCGCCAGCTTCTGGCGCTGGTCGCCCGGCAGGTCGAGACGGATCTCGGAGTACTGGACGGTCGTCGCCGGCATGTAGCCGATGCCGCCCGAGGTCGCGGGCCGGCCGCCGGCAAGGAACACGATCAGGGCGGTCGCCCCGAGGACGAGGACGATCCCGAGAATCGCGAGCCCCCAGCGGAGGCCGGAACGGGAACGTGACGTCGCGGGTGCGGCCGCGACGGCGACTGGTGGGGCACCGAACGTGCCGCTCTCGGCGACCGGGTCGAGTCGATGGTCCGGCAGGCGGTCGGCGGGCTCGTACGTCGGCGCAGCGTCGGCCGCGGGGGAATCGGTTGCGGGACCGGACGGAGCGCCCGACGGGCCCCACGACGCCGCGGACGGCGCCGTCTCGGACGACGGCGACAGCGACGGCCACGGCTGGGTCGGGCTGTCGGCCCCCGCGGAGGGATCAGGCGACGGAGGCGCCGACTGGTCCGGCGTGGTCGGCTCGGGCGTGGTCGGCTCCGGGACGGTCGGCTCCTGTCCCGGATCTCCGGGCGTGCGCGGCTCGGTCATGGCGGTTCCCTCCCTAGCGCCGGCCCGTGAGGGCAGACATGGCGGCCTTGCGACCGCCTCCGCTGAATTGCTTCATGAGCTTGGACAGCTCGGCGTGCTGCTTGATCAATCGGTTGACCTCAGTCAGGTCCGTTCCCGCGCCGGCCGCGATCCGCCGCCGGCGAGAGCCATTCAGGACGGCGGGGTCGCGCCGCTCGCGTGGGGTCATCGAGCGGATGATCGCCTCGACGCGCCGGAGATCGCCGCGATCGACGGCGTCCTGCGCCTCCTTGGCCATCCCGCCCATGCCCGGGATCATCGACATCAGCTGGCCCATCGGGCCCATCTTCTGGACCTGCTGGATCTGCTCCAGGAAGTCCTCGAGGGTGAACTGCGCCTTGCGGAGCTTCTCCTCGAGCTTGGCCGCCTGCGTCGCGTCGACGTGCTCCTGGGCCCGCTCGACGAGGGTCATGACGTCGCCCATGCCGAGGATCCGACCAGCGAGCCGGTCGGGATGGAACACCTCGAGGGCATCGGTCTTCTCGCCGGTCCCCATGAACTTGACCGCGAGACCGGTTACCGCGCTGATCGAGAGGGCCGCGCCGCCCCGGGCGTCGCCGTCGATCTTCGTCAGGATCAGGCCGGTCAGGGGAACCGCTTCCTTGAAGGCGGTCGCGACCGCGACGGCCTCCTGGCCCGTCATCGCGTCGACGACGAGGAGCGTCTCGATCGGCTTCACCGCGGCGTTGACGGCGGCGATCTCGCCCATCAGCTCCGTGTCGACGGACAGGCGGCCGGCCGTGTCGAGGATGACCACGTCCCGGGTGAGCCGGTGCGCGGCTTCGACGCCGCCGCGGGCGATGTCGACGACTGGCGTTCCCACCGGGGCGCGATGGACGGGGATGTCGAGCGCCTTGCCGAGCGTCTCGAGCTGGTCGGCGGCGGCGGGTCGGTATGGGTCGGCGGCGACGAGCAGGGGCCGGCGGCCCTGCCGGACGAGATGACGGGCGAGCTTCGCGGCCGACGTCGTCTTGCCCGACCCCTGGAGCCCGACGAGCGCCACGACCGCGGGGTTGCCCTGGAGGTGGAACGTCCGGTCGCCCGCGCCGAGCAGGTCCACCAGCTCGTCGTTGACGATCTTCACGACCTGCTGGCCCGCGGTCAGGCTCTGCAGGATGTCGGCCCCGACCGCGCGCTCCCGGACGCGGGCGACGAAGTCCTTCACGACCTTGAAGTTGACGTCGGCCTCGAGCAGGCTGAGCCGGATCTCGCGCACGGCGGCATCGACGTCCGCCTCGCTGATCCGGCCGTGGCCGGTCAGGTCGGCGAGCGTCTTGCGCAGGCGTTCGCTCAGAGTGTCGAACACGGCTTGGCTGGGACTCCGCAGTGGTGGAGGACCCGGAGGCGTCGCGCGGGCGCGGCGTCCGTTCGGGTGGTGCGCGGGTTCTGACGCACCGAGGCGTGCGAAGTGTAGCGCATGACTCTCGCGGAACCCGTTGGACCTTCGGTCATCCGATCGGCCAGACTGCCGCGATGGACGGCGCCTGGTAACCGATCGGATGGCCGGCACGATCTGGCGAAACCCCGCCTTCCTCCGGGTCTTCACGGCATCGACCGTCTCGACCTTCGGGTCGCTCGTCACCCGGACGGCGCTGCCGTTCGCCGCGATCCTCGTGCTCGGCGCCGGCCCGCTCGAGGTCGCGGCCATCCGCGCCTGCGAGATCGTCGGCGGGCTCGTGGTCGGCCTCGTGGCCGGCGCCTGGGTCGACCGGTTGTTCCGGCGCCCGGTGATGATCGCCGCGGACCTCGGCCAGGCGATCGTCCTCGGGTCAATCCCGATTGCGGCGATCGGCAACTGGCTGACGATGCCGCAGCTCGTCGTCGTCGCACTACTCGCGTCGGCCCTGTCGACGTTCCACGACGTCGCCGACAACGCCTACCTGCCAACCGTGGTCGAACGAGATGAGCTCGTGACCGCCAACTCCGCGCTGAGTGCGAGCGGCTCCGTCGCCGAGGTCAGCGCGTTCAGCATCGGCGGCGTGCTCGTCCAGCTCCTGACCGCCCCGATCGCGATCGCCGTCGACGCGATCTCGTTCGTCGTCTCGGCCGTCGTGCTCGGCACGATCCATCGAGCGGAGCCTCGCCCGGCGCCTCGCACGGAGCGGACCTCGATCGTCGCCGAGATCGTCGACGGGCTAAGGCCGATCGGTCACTCGCCGATCCTTCGAACGATCGTCCTCGCGGGCTCCGGTGCACACCTGCTGTGGGGCTCGTTCGGCGCGGTCTACCTCCTCTTCGCGACCGATGAGCTCGGGCTAGGCCCCGCGACGATCGGCCTGATCGCCGCTGTCGGCGGGATCAGCTCGCTCGTCGGGGCGTTGCTCGGGCCGCGCGCCAACCGCCGGTTTGGCGTCGGTCGTTGCATCCTCTTCGGACTGATCGCGTTCACGATCGGGAACGCGCTCATCCCGCTCGCGCCCGCGGGCGCGGTCGCCATCGCGATCTTGTTCCTCGTGGGCCAGCAGCTGATCGGCGATGTCGGGGCGACGATCGAGGAGATCACGGAGGTCTCGTTGCTCCAGACGACCGTCCCGAACGAGCTCCTCGGGCGGGTCAACGGCACCTACAACTTCCTCACCCACCTGTTCCTCCTGGTGGGCACGATCGGCGCCGGGCTGATCGGCGAGTGGGTCGGGCTGCGTGAGGCGCTGGTGTTCGGACTGCTCGGCGGGGTCGCGGCGGTCGCGCTCGTCTGGTTCTCGCCGCTGCGGACCCTCCGCGAGATGCCGGCGGCACCGATCGCAGCGATCGTGCCCGGCGACCACATCGCCTGAGAGTTCGATGCGTCTTGCGCTGGCAGCCATCCTCGTCCTCGTCATCACCGGTTGCAGTTCGGCCGTGCCCACGGAGACACCGGCGCACGTCGAGCCGACCCGCTGCGTCGCCGGGTTCTCGTGCCCGGGGACGCCGGGGCCGATCCAGACGCTGCCGCCCATCCCCACCGAACCGCCGGCTCCGACGTCCGGCACGTCGGACCAGACCTTTCGCGTCGCGGTTGGGGCCTGCCTCCGGAACCCCGCGGGCGGCGACGCCCTCCTCGACATCGTCGCGAACGACCCGGACCTGATGGTCTGGCTGGGCGACAACATCTACGCGGACACCGAGGACATGGCGACGATGCGGACGATCTACGACCGGCTCGCTGCCAACCTTCGCTTCCGGGAGCTCGCCGCCGCGGCGGACATGATGGCGACCTGGGACGACCACGACTTCGGCTGGAACAACGCCAACCGGACGTGGCCGTTCCGCGATGCCGCCAAGACGGAGTTCCTGCGGTTCTGGGGCGCGACGCCGGACGATCCGCGGTGGACTCAACCCGGGGTGTACTCCGCTCGGACGTTCGGGACCGGGGCCCGGACCGTCCAGGTGATCCTCCTGGACAACCGCTACAACCTCGACCCGTACGACTACGACGGTCAGGACCCGAGCCGGCAGATCCTCGGCGAGCAGCAGTGGGCCTGGCTGCGCCAGCGTCTCCTCGAGCCCGCCACGGTCCGGATCATCGGCAGCGGCATCGAGGTGCTCCAGGACTACGACATGAGCGAGGAGTGGGAGAGCTGGGGTGATTCACCGCTCCAGCGTGAGCGGCTGTTCAAGCTGATCCGCGATCTCGGGGTTCCGGGCGTGATCTTCGTGTCCGGCGACATGCACTTCGCCGAGCTCACCCGTCACCCCGATGATGCCGCGGCGCTGGGCTATCCGACGTACGACCTCACGCCCTCGGGACTCGACCAGATCGAGATGGAATCCTTCGGCCATTGGGACAACCCGAACCGGATCGGTGACGTGCTGAACGTCGGCCAGAAGCATGGGCTGGTCGAGATCGATTGGGCCCCGGCCGACCCGGCGATCCACCTCGAGATCTACGACCGCTCGCGTCTCTACCTGGACCACGTCGTGCGCCTGTCCGAGCTCGCACCGGCCGGACGCTAGGCGAACAGCGCCGCCACGAAGGCGTCGGGGTCGAACGGCAGCAGGTCGGCCGCCGTCTCCCCCACCCCGACGAACCGGACCGGCACGCCGAGGTCGTGCTCGATCGCGAAGACGATGCCGCCCTTCGCCGTCGAATCGAGCTTCGTCAGCACGATCCCGGTCAGCCCGACCGAGTCGTGGAAGGCCTTCGCCTGGTGCAGCCCGTTCTGGCCGGTTGTCGCATCGAGCACGAAGAGCGTCTCGGGCACCGCGCCGGGCAGGCGCTTGTCGACGATCCGCCGGATCTTCGAGAGCTCGTCCATCAGGTTCGACTTCGTATGGAGCCGCCCGGCCGTGTCGGCGATCACCAGGTCGATCCCGCGAGCGACGGCGGCGTCGAGCGCGTCGTAGACGACCGCGCCGGGATCCGCGCCCGGCGCATGCGAGACGACCGGCACGCCGGCTCGCTCGGCCCAGATCATCAGCTGGTCGATCGCCGCCGCCCGGAACGTGTCGGCCGCCGCCAGGAGCACCTTCCGGCCCTGGCCGGTGTAGCGCGTCGCGAGCTTGCCGATCGTGGTCGTCTTGCCGGTCCCGTTCACGCCGACGATGAGGACGACCGCCGGGCCGTCGGCGACCGAGCTTCGTGGCTCCCATGTCTGGGTTCTCGGCACGAGCAGGGCCGCAAGCTCCGATCGGACGGCAGCCTCGGCGCCTTCGGCGTCGCGGCGGCGCCGGGCGCGCTCGACGACCTCCATCGCCAGGCTGGCGCCGACGTCGCCGGCGATCAGGGTCTCCTCGACGTCGTCCCAGGACGGACCAGCGCCGTCCTGGTCGCCGAGGAACCCGCGGAGGCTCTTCATGAAGCCGCCACGGGTCCGAGCCAGCCCGTGGTCGAGGGCGGCCGCCGGCTCGGGCTCGGCGAAGATCGGATCCGCGAAGAGCGGCCTCAGGTCGCGCGGGGGCGGAGCGGGTTCGGGTTCGGGCCCGGGTGCCGGCGGGGGTTCGGGCGCGAGCGCCGGCGCGGCCGCGTCGCTGGTCTCCTCAAGGTCGAAGTCGGCGGGATCCGGCTCAGGAGCGTCGAGGTCGATCTCGGGCGGCGCCTCGCCCTCGTCCGGCGGCGCCTCCTCGCGTCGCCGACGCCAGAACATCAGCCCACCCCGGCAAGCTCGGCGCCGGCCTCGCTCGGATCGTCCGCCAGGCTCGTCCCGCGCTGGCGGTCGGCGATCGCCTGGGCCTCGTCGAGCCGGAGGCTGATCACCCGGCTGACCGAGTCGTCGCCGACGGTCACCCCGTAGAGCGCATCGGCGGCCTCGATCGTTCCGCGGTTGTGGGTGATGACGATGAACTGCGTCCGGTCGGCGAGGCTCCGGAGCGCGTCGGAGAAGCGCCCGACGTTGGCCTCGTCGAGCGCCGCGTCGACCTCGTCGAGGACGCAGAACGGGACCGGCCGGACCTCGAGCATGGCAAACAGGAGGGCGACGGCCGTGAGGGCCCGCTCCCCGCCCGACAGCATCGCGAGGGCCTGGGCCTTCTTGCCCGGCGGTCGCGCGACGATCTCGATGCCGGTGGCGGCGAGATCCTCCGGGTCGGTCAGCGACAGGCGGGCGAAGCCGCCGCCGAAGAGCTGCTGGAACCGGCTGTCGAACGCGGTCTCGAGCGCGGCGAACGTCGTCCGGAACTGGTCCGCGATCATCGTGTTGAGCTCGGCGATCAGCTGGCGCGTCTTCTCGATCGCGGAGCGGAGATCGGATTGCTGGGCGTCGAGCGTCTCGAGCCGTTGACGGACCTCCTGGTGCTCCTCGACGGCGAACGGATTGGCCGCGCCTAGCTCGTGGTAGCGACGGCGCAGGTGGGCCAACCGGCCCGGGCTCGGCGGCTCGACGGCCGGCGCCTCGCCGGCCCAGCGGGCGGCCACGGCATCGAGCGCCGATTCGAGCGCGATCGCCTCGTCCGAGTCCGCTTCCGCCTCGCCCTCCGCTTCGACGTCGGACCCCTCCGGATCCGCATCCGAGCCCGGGTCGAGGCCCGGACCGACGGCGACCGGGATCACGCCCGCCTCGGCCTCCAGGCGCCGCAGTCCCAGCTCGCCGAGGCCCGCCAGCTCGACGAGGAGCTGCTCGCGAAGCGCATCGCGGCCGAGGCGGGCCTCGAGATCCGCCCGATCCGCGGCGCGCAACCGGTCGTCCGCGGCGCGCAGTCCCTCCCGCGCCGCGGCTGCATCCCGCTCGGCCGAGGTGAGCAGCTCGCGAGCGTCGGCGTCGGCCGCCCGGACCTCGCTCAGCGCGGTTGCGGCCCGTGCCTCGCGCTCCAGCGCGACCACGAGCTCCTGGCCCACCGAGCGCCGCTCCTCGGCGATCCGCTCCTCGCGCTCGCCGAGCGCGATCGCGTCGCGTTCCGCCCGGACGATGCGCTCCTCGTCCATCGCGACCGTGGCCTCGGCCCGGGCACGCCGGCTCTCGACCTCGCGCCGGGCAGCTTCGGCCGCGGCCTGGTCTGCCGCGAGGCGATCCCGCCGCGTACGCAAGTCGGCCGCCCGGGCCTCCCAGGTCGCGATCGCCGCGGCCTCGTCGTTGCCGGGCTCGGCGCCCGTGCCCGCGCCCGCCGCGCCAGCGCCCTCTCCCTCGGCACCGGCGGCCGCCCAGAGCGTGGCGCCGCCGAACGCCGCGACCGCCTCGCGAGCGCGCTCGACCTCGGCGGTCAGGCGCTCGATCTGGGCCACGTGCCATCCGGATTCGCGGACGACCGCCTCGAGCTCGCGGGCGGTGGCCCGCTCGGCCTCCTCCGCGCGACGCCGCTCGGCAACGGCCCGGGTCTCGGTCGCGGCCGCCGCATCGAACGCCGCCCGCAGCTCCGCGGCAGCACGATCCGCGGCGGTGGCGTCGGCGACGGCGGCCTCGGCGTCGGTGGTCAGGCGGGCGACCTCGCTCCTGAGGCGGTCCGCCTCGGCCCGTCGCTCGAGCGGGGCATCGCCCCGGCCCAGCCGGATCGTCGCGCCGGTGACGACCGCAGAGCCGTCGCGGACGACGAGCGTCCAACCGGTCGGCAGATCGGCCTGGAGGGCGAGCGCCGCCGGCAGGTCGGCGACGACGGCGGCCCGGGCGAGCAGCTGCGTCACCGCGCCGGTCGGATCGCGGCGGATCGCCTCCCCCAGCGGACGTCCGCCCGCATCGGCCAGGCGCTCGGCGAACCGCCGCGCGGCCGCATCCGCGGGTGGCGCCGCGGCCAGACGCTCGCGCACGACGATCATGCCGCGCTCCGCGGCGAGGTCCGCGGCAGCGGCCTGGTCGACGAGATAGGCCCGGCTGAGCTCATCGAGCGCCGCCTCCACCGCCGCTCGGAGCCCTGACTCGACGACGAGCTCCTCGTCGACGCGGCGGCCGCCACGGCGCTTGGCGGCGCGGGCGATCCCGCGCTCGTCCTCCTCGCGGATCCGGCGTTCGAGGGCGTCGGCCCGAGCCTGACCGGCGGCGAGCGCGGCCGCGGTCGATGCCGATCGCTCGCTCGAGCCGCGGCGACGCGTGTCCGCCTCGCTGGCGTCGGTCCGCGCCGTCTCGCGCGCCTGGGCGGCGACCTCGGCGGCCTCGGTCGCGGCATCGAGGGCGGTCCGGGCCGCGGCCTGGCGCGCCTCGAGCTCGGTCCGGCGCCGCGTCACGTCGTCGGCCGTCGCGGTCTCGGCGTCCAGCCGGCGGGCGCTC
>Ga0070696_100002113_pt1 | contig 13064 bp, 7 predicted proteins | sample KBSK1253metaG_FD_65474 | JGI IMG/M metagenome (GOLD analysis project Ga0070696, IMG submission 65474) | Corn, switchgrass and miscanthus rhizosphere microbial communities from Kellogg Biological Station, Michigan, USA - KBS K1-25-3 metaG | ecosystem: Host-associated > Plants > Roots >... | reverse complement strand
CTGCTCCATGACTTCGTTGCCGATGCTCCAGATGAAGACGCTGGGATGATTCCGGTCGCGCAGCACCATGTCCGACAAGTCGCGCACGTGCCAGGCGTCCCAGTCGAGGTGGTAGTCGAATGGCGTTTTCTCTTTCTTCCACATGTCGAACGCTTCGTCCATCACGATGAAGCCCATGCGATCGGTGAGATCGAGCAGCTCGGGCGCGGGCGGATTGTGCGACGTGCGCAGCGCGTTCGCGCCCATCGCCTTCATGATCTGGAGCTGCCGCTCGATCGCGCGGGTGTTTACCGCGGCGCCCAGTGCGCCCAGATCGTGATGCAGGCAGATGCCGCGAATCTTGACGTGGCGGCCGTTGAGGAAGAAGCCTGAATCGGCTCTGAAGACGAATGACCGCACGCCGAATGGCGTGGTATAGGTGTCGCACAGCCTGTTCCCGCACGTCACGCGCGATACAGCGCGATACAGATACGGCCGCTCGAGCGACCAGAGGACCGGCCGCGAGATCGTCAGATCCTGCACCAGCTCGGCGACCGAGTCGCCGGCGATTCGGCCCATGGTGGATATGGCCGCTACTTCCCGGCCGGCGGAATCGTACACGACCGTGCTGAGCACGATCGGCTGCTCGACCTGCCGTTCGTTGCGGACGCTCGTTCGAATCGAGACGTGGCTGGAATCGACGCTCACCAGCGGCGTCGTGATGTACGTCCCCCACCCCGCAACGTGCGTCGGATCGCTCGTGACGAGCCGCACGTGGCGGTAAATCCCGGAACCCGAATACCAGCGCGAGTTCGGCTGCTGGGAATTGTCCACTCGTACCGCAATGACATTGCGCGCGCGGTAACGCAGGTGCGGCGTGAGCTCATACCGGAACGAGCTGTACCCATACGGCCGCTTGCCGAGGGAGTGACCGTTGATCCAGACCTCGCTGTTGCGATACACGCCGCCGAACTCGACGAAGACGACCTTGCCGCTGTCCGCCGCGGGGACGGTGAACGTCTTGCGATACCAGCCGACGCCGCCCGGGAGCGCGCCGCCCGCCACGCCGGCGGGGTTCTGCTCGCTGAACGGTCCTTCGATGCTCCAGTCGTGGGGCAGATCGAGCGCGCGCCACGCCGCATCGGCAAAGGCGGGATCCTGCGCTCCCGGTACATCGCCGAGATGAAAGCGCCAGCCCTGGTCGAAATTCGCGGCCTGGTGTTGCACCAGGAGCAGCATGCAGAGCGCGATCACCGTCTAGCCCCTGAAATAGAGATAGGCTGCGAGAATCAGGACGAGCACAATGGCCGAGGCGATGACCTCGCGAGCGCTCCAGCTGGCCCGAGAGCTGGCGCGATCCTGGACCGTGACAGTCCCGTACGTCAGACCGGCGAGCTGCTCGGGTCGGGGCGGTGCCGTCGCGTAGCTCACCACGACCATGACCACGACCGAGACGATGAAGATGAAGAGGCTGTAGTACTGGAAATAGAGATTGTTGACGATCCACAGGAACGAGCCGGGCGTGTAGCCGTCGGCGAATCCCGCGAGGCGCAGGCTCACGGGCGTGTCCACGGCCAACCGGAAGACGCCCAGGACGAAGCCCACGAGCAGCGCGGCGAGACAGCCCTTGGAGTTCAAGCGCTTGTTGAAAATGCCGAAGACGAAGACCGTGAAAATCGGCGGCGCGAGATACCCCTGCACGCCCTGGAGATAATCGTAGAGGCCGCGCGCACCCTGAATCACCGGAATCCACAACAGACTGATCACGACCATCGCCACGGTGGCGGCTCGACCCACCCACACGAGCTGGTGCTGTGACGCGTTGGGCCTGAACTTCGTGTAGAGATCCATCGTGAACAGCGTCGAAGACGCGTTGAAGGCACCCGCCATCGAGCTCATCAACGCGGCGAGCAAGCCCGCCACGACAATTCCCCGCAGCCCGGCCGGCAGCAGATCCTTCACCATCAGCGGAAAGGCCGCTTGCGCCGCCTGGGGGATCACGTTCCCCTGAGCATCCACCATGACACTGAGCTCTGGCACGCGCCCGGTTTTGGCGAGGGCGAGGGCGATCAGACCTGGAATGATGAAGAGAAAGACCGGCGACAGTTTCAGGTACGCGGCGAAGATGCTCCCGCGCCGTGCCGTGCGCTCGTCTTTGGCTCCCAACGCACGCTGCACGATGTACTGATCGGTGCACCAGTACCACAGGCCGATGATCGGCGCACAAAACAGCATGCCGAGCCAGGGATAGTTGCCGTTGAAGTACCACGCGATGCGGCCGGTCTCCTTCACCGGCGCCCACGTGCCCTCCATCCCCGCCGGGACCAGCGGCTTCCACAGGTTGAATAGATCGGGATCCAACGCGTGGCGCAGCTCATGCCAGCCGCCGAGCTTCGCGAGCCCGAACAGCGTGAGCAAACCCGATCCGATGACCAGGACGAACGTCTGCACCGCATCCGTGTACGCCACGGCCCGCATTCCACCGAGCACGGTGTAGAGGCCGGTGAGGAGCAGCACGGCGACCGATCCGATCCAGAAGCTGTTGAACGTGGCGCCGCCCAGCCGGAGCGAGACCTCGGGCAACAGCGTCGCGAACACGACGCCGCCGGCGAAGATCGAGACGGCGAACTTCGTGAACACGTGCGCCACGAGCGTGATGACGGAGAGCACCCAGCGCGCGGTGGGTGAGAAGCGCCGGCCGAGAAACTCGGGCATGGTGTAGACCAGCGCGCGGGAATAGAATGGGACGAAGAGCCATCCGAGCACGAGCAGGCACCAGGCATGCAGCTCGTAATGCGCGAGCGCGACGCCGCTCGTCGCGCCGGCGCCCGCCAGACCGACAACGTGTTCGGAGCCGATGTTGGACGCGAAGATGGAAGCGCCGACCAGGAACCAGCCGAGGTTGCGGCCGGCCAGGAAATAGTCGTCGGCGGTGTCGCGGTTACGCCGCGCGACCCACCACGCCACGCCCAGCAAAAGGGCGAAGTACAACGCAATGATGACCCAATCGAGGCCCGCCATATGCGCGATCCAATTTCACGCCGGGATTGGTTGATGGCTATGGGTGTCTTGGGCGCTGGCAACTTGCTAAAAGTTCCGCCAGTACCCCCATCTCCCGTGCCGATCCTGCCGCTCAGCTCGACGAGCGAAGTCTTCGTTCCGCCGCGCGGGCGCGCGTTCATGAAGTTCAGCTTCGACTTCCCCGAGCCGTCGGTCGAATTCGCGGGACTGCGTTTCGGCGTTCTCGTGTTCAGCCGCGAAAACACCTATGCCCTCGATGCGAGCGCCATGAGCGCCGAGGGAACCGGTGACACGCTGACCCTCACGTCGGCCCGTCTCACGTCGGCAGGCGGGCAGCTGACCGCGCCGGGGCGCGTCGAGGTGCGGCTGCGCAAGGAGGGCGATGCGATCCTCTGCGACGTCACCGCACAGATGGACCAGCCGATCAAGGCGGTGACGGTCGTGGTGCGCGGAATTCCGCGCGGCAAGCTCTCGTCGGGCGGTGGCGAGCCGTTCGATCCCAAAGACGACGAAGTGCTGTGGGGCTATCCGTTCGGCGCCGGCGATCTGTGGGGCGACAACACCGCCTGGGGCATGGGCACGCCCCTCACCGTGGTGCAGAGCAGCGAAGGCAACTGCCTCGCCCTGTCCTCGCTCGATGACCATGTGCGCGCCAAGCGGTTCTACTTTCAGCCCGGCGAACAGGGATACAAGGTCGAGCTGGTGCACGAGGTGGAAGGATGGATGGATCGGAAAACCGTCCAGGTCCCCACGTGGAGCGTGCGGCGCGCGGCGTCACTCGAGGCTGCTGTCCAGCCGCATTACGAGCATCTCGAGCGGGCGTATCACTTCCCGCGTTGGGAAACCCGCTCGGATGTTCCGGACTGGCTGCGTAAGACACAACTCGTCGTCACACTTCATGGCATGCACTTCACCGGCTACATCTTCAACGACTACGCACGCATGCTCGAGATCCTGCGGTGGATCTCGACGCAGATCCCCGCGACCCAAGTCCTCGCCTTCATCTCAGCCTGGGACGGGCGCTACTACTGGGACTACCCGACCTATCAGGCCGCACCGCGCATGGGCGGCGAAGCGGGATTCAAACGTCTGGTGCAGGAAGGCCAGCGGATGGGCTTCAAGATGATGCCGATGTTCGGCGCGAACGCGTCGAACCGGAAGCTGCCGAATTTCGCCAGCTTCGCCGATGCGGCGACCGAACGGGTCGACGGCGATCCGTTCAACTTGAGCTGGGTTGATTGGGACAACGACCGTCACCAGGAAGGTTTCGGCGTCTACATGAACCTCGGCGTCGAATCCTGGCGCCGCTGGCTCACGGGCCGGATCGCCGACACGATCGACCGCTACGGCGTCGACGCCTATTTCCTGGACATCATTGGCGGCTGGATGAATAACACGAAAGCCGACATGCACGAGGGCGCGCGCGCCATGATCTCGGATTTGCGCACGCGCTATCCGCGCGTGCTATGTTGCGGCGAGTTTCTCTACGACGCGCTGCTCGAGTTCATTCCGCTGTATCACGCTTCCTACTCGTCCCACTACGTCCCCTATGCGCGCTTCTTCTCCCATCTGTCGCACCCCGCGCCGGGGCGCGGCTCCTCGGGCGTGCATGAGTCCGGATTCGGGCGATGGGATCCCGCGACGCTGTCGCTCTCCAAACGTCCCGGACTCATAGCCACACTGAACATCGTGGACGACACGTTTACGAAGTACAGAGATCAGATGGCCGCCGTCATCGCCCAGGCGAAAGCTTAGCGCGGCGCGTCGCCTCGAATCATCCGCAGCCCGAAGACGGTGGCGACCTGGCTGCCGGTCTTCGCCTGAAAGCGCACGGTCACCTTGCTCTTGCCGCGCACCAGATCGGCCGGCACAGGGTATTCGATGTCAAAAAAGTGCTGCGGATCGGAGAACCGGAGCTCTTGTCCCGCGACCCGCCGGCCGTCCACCTGGATTTCAAAGTCCGCGGGCGTGGCCCGCCGGTCGCCTGAGTAGTAGGTGGCGATGAGCGTCATCGCATGCGCCGGGTCGACGGGCATATCGTAGGAGAACCAGGTGGTGCCGTGCCTTCCCGGCCTGCCCAGCATGCGCTGCGGGACCGCGCCCTCCCCCGCCTGATAGTTGAACTGCCGCTCGAATACCACCTCGCCCGGCTGAAGCCACGCGACCGTGGCGGCCTCGAGCTTCCGCAACCGCTCCGCCTCCGCCGCATACTCGGTCTTCTTGGCATCCCACTCGGCGGGCGTGAATAGATCCCAGTACGTCGAGTACGCCCGCCGGTGGAGACGGAAGAACGGCTGGAACTCGACATCATGCACTCGGGCCCCGGCGTCGGGCTCGCGACCCACCCCGGCGCTCCGAAAGCGGCCCGCCGCCTCCGCCACCGGTTTGAGCCAGGTCGCCACCGGTTGGTCGGCTGCTACGAAGATGGGTGCTGCGGGCAACGGCGTGCGGGCCGGGCGCGACTCGTCGTTCGGATCCTGGTCACGCTGGGGCTCGGGCCCCAGGTCGCCGGCGAGCACGAGCGGTCCCCACAGCAGCGACGCGCGCCGCGGATTGTCGGGCAGCGGCTCGAGCCGCAGCGACTTCGGGAGCGCCAGCTCCACCACGTCGCCCGTCTTCCAGACTCGCTTCAGCTCCAGGTACGAGCTCACGTCCGGTTCGGTATCGCGGTACTGGCTGCGGCGCCGCGCGTTGCTGTCGGGTGGCACCGCCGCCGGAACGACCGGCTGGCCGTTGATCTTTGCCTGGAATCCCGCGCCGGCCCAGTAGGGGCGGCGCAACGCGAGCGTGAACTCGCGCGGAGTTCGAACTGCCAACGTCAGCTTCGCCGTCTCGCCCTCCGGTAAGTCGGTTTCCACGCTCAACCGCACACCGGCCGCGGCCCATTCCGCGGTGGAGGGCGCGTACAGATTCACCCAGAGCCGATCTCCTGCGGCGGCCTCGTAATAGATCCCGTCACAGTGGAGGGCGTGGCGCTCCATGCCGGTGCCCACGTCGCATGTGAAGTCATTGAACATGTCCTGGTACTCGTGCAGCGCACCTTGGCGTGCGCCACCCACCGGCACCATGTAGCAGACGCGCCCGTCCTCGGGATCGATGGACGCGAGCATGTGGTTGAGCAGCGCCCGCTCGTGGTAATCGGCGTAGTGCGGATCGGGCCAGACGGAAAACAGAAGACCGGTCAGCTTCAGCATGTTATAGGTGTTGCAGGTCTCGCACGTCCGGCCATCGATCCAGTCGTTCAGTTGGTCCGGCGGCCCGAAGTACTCGTCCTTGCCGTGGCCGCCGCTCGAGAAGCTGTGATGCTGGACCACCTGATCCCAGAAGAAGGTCGCGGCGAGCAGGTCTTCGGACCTGCCGGTATACGTGAACCGCGCCGCCGAGCCGATGAGCTTGGGCACCTGCGTGTTGCCGTGTGTGCCGGCGAGGTCGTCCTCGTGGCGCCGCAACGGATCGATGAAGGCGCGGTGCTCGAACTTGTACGACAGCGCCAGCCAGCGCGCGTCGCTCGTGTCTGCGTAGAGATCGGCCAGCACTTCGTTCATGCCGCCGAACTCGGTATTCATCATGTGCTGCAACTGAGCGTCATTCAGCCCCGAGAGAATCTTCTCGGCCCACGCCGCGAACTTGACCTCGACGTCGAGTGCGGTCCGGTTGCCTGTCTGACGATAGGCGTCGCGCAAGCCGGCGTACGTCTTGTGCAGCGTATACCAGGGCGACCACTCACCGTTCAGGTCGAAGGCCGCCGAGCGGATCTCCCCGCGTGCCAGCTCACCGAACGCTCGGCGACCGCCCGCCAACGCGCTCAAGTAACCGTCGCCATGAGCATCCTGCACTGTCTTGAACTCGCGGACGATGTAGTCGGCGCGGGCTTTGAAGCGGGCGTCGCCGGTCGCGGCATACATCAGGCTCACACCGGAGAGGTAGTGCCCGGCAATGTGGCCCGTGAGGTTGCGGCCATCTCCGTCCCAACCACCGTACGGCTCCGCTTTTGGCGCGAGGCCGGCTCGTTTGCGGTAGAAGGCGAGCATCCGGTCGGGCTCGAGCTGGAGGAGATAGCGCGCGGACAGCTGCTGCGCGTGCGCGAGCGGCCCACCCGTGAGCCGGACAGCGCTGAGCGGGAGCGGCCTGGCCTTGACGACCGCCGTGTCGGATGCGTGGAGTCCGCCGTGGCCCTCCCCCTGCGCGGCGAGCAACTCCGGGCGACCGAGCAACTCGAATGCGGCGGCGCCGAGACCGATTTTCAGGGCACTGCGGCGAGACAGAGTCATGTTATTCTTGTGCGGAAGCGTTCATAAATTGGCTCGTACGCTCGGTGTGTTCCAGCGTTCGGGGGCGTGAGAGGTTCACGGGTCAGAGTTTGCCGCACCGCTGTTTGCAAATCCGGAAACGCGCCCACCCCGACTGCCGCGAGCAAGGCCGCCCCATACGCCCCGCCCTCTTCCCGATTGACCGTGGTGACGGGAAGGCCAAAGACGTCGGCCTGCAGTTGTCGAATGAACTTGCTCTTCGCGCCGCCTCCGGTCAGGAGCAGCGTGCTGGGCATCAGGCCCAACTCCTTCAGGATCGTCACCGAGTCGCGCAGTGCAAAGCACACCCCCTCGAGGACCGCGCGCGTCATGTGCGCCCGTGAGTGTGCCAGGCTGAGACCGAAGAACGCCGCCCGGAGCGACGCATCGCGATGCGGCGTGCGCTCGCCCTGGAGATACGGCAGAAACGTCACGCCCTCGGCACCTGGTGGAATCGCGGCGGCCTCATCGACCAGCACAGCATCACGTTCTTCCTCGGCCAGCTCGCGCGCGCATTGATCGCGATACCACGCGAACGCGCCGCCCGCCGAGAGCACGACACCCATCACGTACCACACCCCAGGGGCCACGTGACAAAACGTGTGCGCGCGCAGCTTGGGATCGACGCGCGGCTCGGCGGTCGGCGCGAGGACCGTTCCCGACGTGCCCCAGCTCGACACCGCCTCTCCGGGATTGATGGCGCCGACTCCCGCCGCGCCACAGGCGTTGTCGGCACCGCCGCCCACGACAGGGGTGCCGGCCACAAGCCCCGTGAGCTTCGCGGCTGACGGAGTAACCTGGCCGAGCACGGCGGCCGATCCACCCACGTCGGGAAGCAAAGATGGTGAAAGCCCGACCGCGTCGAGGATTTCACGACTCCACCGCATCTGGGTCGGGTCGAACATTAGCGTACCGGACGCGTCGGACGGCTCGGTGGCAACGGCGCCGGTCAGGCGCAGGCGCACGAAGTCTTTCGCGAGGAGCACGGTGGCGAGCTGCGCGAACGCCTCGGGCTCGTGGTTGCGAAGCCAGAGCACCTTCGGAAGCGTGAACCCCTCGAGCGCGGCGTTGCATACCCATTTGCGCAGATTTGCTTCGCCGCCGGCGCGCTGGACGATCTCGCGACACTCGGCGGTCGTCCGGCCGTCGCACCAGAGCAGCGCCGGCCGGATCACCGCGCCCTTCTTATCGAGGAAGACCGACGAGTGCATCTGTCCGGAGATTCCGATGGCGTCGATGTTCGCGCCCGGCTGCTGTGCGCGCAGATCTCGAATTGCGGCCCGAGTCGCTTCCCACCACGCTTCGGGATCCTGCTCCGCCCATCCCGGTTGCGGTGTTTCGAGATCGAGTGGCGCAGTCGCGGCAGCTTCGACGTCACCGCTCGGGCTCACGAGAATGCATTTGACGCTGCTCGTCCCGATATCGAGGCCGAGGAACAATCAACGCACTCCGAGCAGCAGTTCCATGGTGAGCTGATCGAGTCGCTCGTAGGCGTAGCCACGCGTGCGGAGGGCGACCAGATCGAACGTCCTGCCGCGCAGCTCCTCAAATGAGCCGGCCGGCTCGGCGGCGAGCTCGGTGCGCAGCTGCTGAATCTCGGGATCCCCGTTGAAGCGCGCGACCTTCTCTTTGAGGATCAGATAGGTGCGCATGCTGCCTGCCGCGAAGTCCCACACACCCGCTTCGTCTTCGGTTCGGTACGCGTGGCTATCGAAATGCCGCATGCCGGGCCACTGCGCGTCTTCGAGCAGCTTGACGAGAAAGAACGCCCCCTTGGGGTCGTCGCTCCCAAAGCGCAGGTCCTGGTCGTAGCGGCCGATCTGCTGGCCGTTCAGATCGATGTGAAACAGCTTGCCCGCCTCGAGCGCCTGTGCGACGGCGTGCGAGAAATCGAGGCCCGCCATGCGCTCGTGCGCGACTTCGGGATTCACGCCCACCATCTCCGGATGATCGAGCGTATAGATGAAAGCGAGCATGTGGCCCGTCGTCGGCAGGAAGATGTCGCCGCGCGGCTCGTTGGGCTTTGCTTCGAGCGCGAATCGCAGATCGTAACGCTGCGCGCGCACATACTCGCACAAATAATTGATCGCATCGCGATACCAGCCGAGGGCGGTACGCGGATCCTTGGCGGCATTGGTTTCGACGCCTTCCCTGCCCCCCCAGCACACGTAGATCGTGGCGCCGAGCTCTACACCGAGGTCGATCGCCGCGAGCGTCTTCTGGAGCGCGTAGGCTCGGACGCGAGGATCCCGGCTCGTGAACGCGCCGTCTTTGAACGCCGGATCCGAAAACAGATTCGTCGTCGCCATCGGCACCTTCATCCCCGTGTCGGCGAGCGCCTGCTTGAACTCGCGCACGATGCGGTCGCGCTCGGCCGCAGACGCACCCGTGGGGACGAGATCGTTGTCGTGCAGGTTGACGCCGTAGGCGCCCAGCTCGGCCAACTTGCGAACGATCGTGACGGGAGAGGGCGCGGGTCGCACCGGCTCGCCGAAGGGATCGCGCCCTGGGTTGCCGACGGTCCAAAGCCCGAACGTGAATCGGTGCTCGGGCCGGGGCTGGTAGGCGTCCTTGCTGCTTCGCACCATGACGGCGATACTCGGCTCACTTTGTCGTGTTGTCAAACGGAGCGCGCATGGTCTGGGAACAGCGTTGGCATCCGCTGCGCCGTGAGTGGGTCGTCATCTCGTCCCACCGCAACGAACGGCCCTGGCACGGCGAGCGCGTCGCCAAGGCCGAGCGCAGCTCGCTGCCGGCTTATGCACCCGATTGCTACCTCTGTCCCGGGAACACACGCAGCTCGGGACAGCGCAACGCCCAGTACGGCGGCGTGTTCGTGTTCGACAACGACCATCCCTGCGTTGGCCCAGCCGCACCGGCGCCGGCGCCCGCCCCGCAGGGGGGGGGGATCTATCGCAACGCACAAGCAAGCGGCTGCGCGCGCGTGGTGTGCTACAGCCCCCGCCATGATCTCACGCTCGCGCAGCTCCCCGAGGCCGAGGTCCTAACGCTGCTGCAAGCACTGCAAGCACAGTATCGCGAGCTGGGCGCACACAAAGACGTGCGGCACGTGCTGATCTTCGAGAACAAAGGTGACGTCGTCGGTGTGAGCAATCCGCATCCACATTGCCAGATCTACGCAACCAATTTCGTGTTTCGTACGATCGAGCTGGAAGCGCAGGCTCAGGCGGAACACGTGGCAGAACACCGGCGCCCGTTATTCCAAGAGATCCTCGTTGCCGAGCAGGCTGACGGCAGACGGCTGATAGCTCAACGCGATCAGGCGCTCTCATTCATTCCGTATTTCGCGCGCTACCCGTACGAGACGTACGTCGCGCCACGCGAAACGCGGGCGAGCCTCGCGGATCTGACGCCGGCCGAGCTGGGCGATTTCGCGGCAGTCCTCCGGGAGACGCTGATCCGGCTGGATAACCTGTGGGAGATGTCGTTTCCCTACGTCATGGTCCTGCATCAGTCTCCAACCGACCGGTCCTATCCTGGCTTTCACTTCCACATCGAGATTCATCCGCCGCTCCGCAAGCCCGGCCTCCTCAAGTACCTCGCCGGCCCTGAGATCGGTGGCGGGAATTTCCTGAACGACACCGCGCCCGAAGAGAAAGCCGCGGAGCTGCGGGCGGTGTCGGGCGTGCACTATGCACAGGGCGGCGAAGGGGCGGCGTGATGAACCGGCGGCGAAGGGGCGGCGCTGACGGTCTGCTCGAACCCATTCTGTCGCTGCACAACTCGATCCGTGATGCCGTGGTGGACGCGTGCGCGAAGCAGTCGCCGGATCAGCTCGCGGTCAAGCACGGGGACGACGGAGACACGATCTACGCGATCGACCGCGTGGGAGAAGAGGCGTTGGTCCGTGGTCTCGCGAATCTTCCGAGTGACGAGCCCGTGTGCCTCATTGCGGAAGGACTGGCTGAGCCGCTCGTCTTCCCGCGCGGGGCCCGGGAGCAGGATTGCCGCTGGCGCTTGTTGGTCGACCCACTCGACGGGACCCGCGGCCTCATGTACCAGAAGCGCAGCGCGTGGGTGCTGACCGGTGTGGCTCCGAACCGGGGCGCGGCGACGCGTCTGTCCGACGTCGTACTCGCCGTGCAGACCGAGATCCCGCTGCTCAAGCAACATCTCTCGGACCAGCTGTGGGCGTTCGCTGGCAGGGGGATGCAGGCGCGGCGGTGGAACCGGCTGACACGCACCACGGAGCCGCTCACGTTGCGGCGCTCCGGCGCGGCGACTGTCGAGCACGGCTACGCGACGATCGTGCGCTTCTTTCCAGGCGCGCGCGAGGTCCTCGGCGCGATCGACGACGACGTGTTTCACGCGCTCGTCACACCCGAACCCGGCCGCGCCGCGTCGTTCGAGGACCAGTATGCGTCCACCGCGGGCCAGCTGTACGAGCTGCTTTCCGGCCACGATCGTTTTATCGCCGACCTGCGCCCGCTTGTGAAGTCACAGAGCTTGTGCTGCCATCCGTATGACGTCTGCACCGCGCTCATCGCGCGTGAAGCGGGCGTGATCATCACCGATCCTCGGGGAGCGGCGCTCGACGCGCCCTTCGACTTGACCACCGATGTGGCATGGGTCGGCTATGCGAACGAGCGCCTCCGCAGCGCGATCGAGCCTGTCCTGCAGGGCGCGCTGCGGCGCCGTGGCTTCCTGAAGTGAATTGGTTTCAGCCGGCGCTGGATCGGCTGCACTCGCTTCCGCAAGATCCCGATCCCCGGTTACGAACGTTCTTCTCGCCCGATCGCCAGCTCTACATCGCCCGAGCGCCTGCCCGGCTCGACGTGATGGGCGGGATCGCCGACTACAGCGGTGCCCGCGTGTTGGAGCTGCCGCTCGCGTGCGCAACCAGCGCAGTGGTGCAACCACAGTCCGCGCGGCATTGCGATATCGTCACCCAGCGAGGGCCTAGCTGGGACTTCTTCAGCATCGACCTGCCGCTCGCCGAGCCTGACGAGCTCGCCTCGTGGTTTCGCAGGCACGAAGCCGACCGATGGGCAGGTTATATCGTGGGAGTCGTGCAAGCCGTCCTCGCGCGCAGCACGACAGCGGGTGGGTTGAGAATCCTCGTCGATACCACCGTGCCCGAGGGCAGAGGCGTCGCGTCCTCGGCCGCGCTCGAAGTCGCCGTTGCCACGGCGGTGGCGGCGCGCTGCGAGGTCGAGATCAGCCCCACGGAGCTCGCGGCGCTCTGTCAGCGCGTCGAGAACCACGTCGTCGGCGCGCCCTGCGGGATCATGGATCAGATGACGAGCGCGTGCGGCAAGCAGGACAGACTGCTCCAGCTTCGCTGCCAGCCGGGTACGATTGAAGGCTACATCGATGTCCCGTCCGGCTATCGCTTCTATGGCATCGATTCGGGCGTCAGCCATGCGGTCTCGGGAGCTGACTACGGAACGGTGCGCACCGCGGCCTTCATGGGTCTGCGGATCCTCACGACGACAACCGCATGGCGTGGTGAGTATCTGGCGAATCTGGCACCGGCGGAGTTTGCGCGGTTCGCCCCCTCACTACCGGAAGAAATGACGGGGGCTGAATTCCTCGAGCGCTACGGCGGCATCACCGATACGGCCACGCAGGTACGTCCTGAGCGCCGCTATCCCGTCCGGCAAGCGGCGCAACATCCGGTCGGCGAGCAGGAGCGCGTGGATCGGTTCGCGAAGCTACTCGGCGCGCTGGCTCATGAGCCTGGAGTGGGCGCGGAGTTGGGCCAGCTGATGTATCGCTCGCACCAGAGTTACACCGCGTGCGGGCTCGGCAACG
>Ga0070696_100002111_pt1 | contig 13064 bp, 7 predicted proteins | sample KBSK1253metaG_FD_65474 | JGI IMG/M metagenome (GOLD analysis project Ga0070696, IMG submission 65474) | Corn, switchgrass and miscanthus rhizosphere microbial communities from Kellogg Biological Station, Michigan, USA - KBS K1-25-3 metaG | ecosystem: Host-associated > Plants > Roots >... | reverse complement strand
CTTCAAACGATGATGGATTGATGCTTGTCATCTTTACTCCGGGTGTCGGTCACACCGCTGCTGTCTCAACCGAAACAATCACCTCATGAATCGCCCGCACTTCAGCGATAAGCTGCTCATAACTTTCCAATGTCAGGGATTGAGCACTGTCTGAAAGCGCCCGCTCGGGGTGATTGTGAACCTCAATAATCAATCCATCGGCGCCGACGGCAACACCGGCTCGAGCGAGTGGTCCAACCATGAAGCTTTTACCGGTGCCGTGCGAGGGATCCACGATGACCGGTAAATGTGACACCGCACGCACTGCCGGGATTGCTGCCAGGTCGAGCGTGTTACGCGTGTGCTGGGCGAAAGTGCGAATGCCGCGCTCGCACAAGATCACGTTGTAGTTGCCCTCGGCCATGATGTACTCAGCGGCCAGCAACCATTCGTCGAGCGTGGCCGACAGACCACGCTTAAGTAGAACGGGAAGGTGCGAACGTCCGGCGCGACGCAAAAGGGTAAAGTTTTGCATACTGCGCGCGCCGATTTGAATTACGTCGCCGTACTTCTCAACTAAATCAACGCCGGTGGCGTCGAGCGCTTCAGTAACTATTTTCAGACCAAACTGCTCGCGTACTTCCGACAGAATCTGCAAACCCTCTTCGCCTAGCCCTTGAAAAGCGTAAGGCGAGGTTCGCGGTTTGAACGCTCCGCCACGGAAAAACTGAGCGCCGCTACGCTTTACCGTCTCAGCAATCGCAAATGTTTGTTGCCTGCTTTCGACTGCACACGGCCCGGCGATTATGGTCAGGTTGCCATCGCCGATTGTGGCATCACCGGAGCCCACGATTGTCTTTTCAGGTTTGAGGTCGAGACTAATCAACTTGTAGGGTTTGGTAACCCGTATCACTTCGGCCACGCCCGCCAAATTTTCGAAGTGAGTTGATTCGACAGCGCCCTGGTTGCCGGTTATGCCGATCGCCGTGCGCAATGCGCCGGGCACTGGGTGTGCCCGTAACCCCATGCTGGTAACGATGTCAATAACTGCAGCAACCTCGCGTTCAGTTGCACTTGTCTTCATTACGATAAGCATGATTGCTCTTACACAAGGATTTTGAATTCACTCAAGGCCAAACAAAAAACCCGCCGCCAAAGCTTGGCAGCGGGTTCCGGAAATAGCCGATGTGGCTTAGTCTTGCCTACATCTCACGCCAAAGAAACACAGCCGCCAAGACGGACGCTCCACCAGTACCAGGCGGCGTTGATCGTGCGGCTGTTGTAATTGGTCGTTTTCATTTAAAGAAGTCGATCTGAATAGGACTCTTCCTTATACGCTTTCTGGGAAATCCTTGTCAATCGACTGGCCAAGTTCTCATTTGAGTTGATCTCTGTGCGTGCTCAGTGCTCTCTGTGCCTCTGTGGTGAATCTTCATTAACGATTGCTCACCACAGAGACTCAAAGGACACAGAGTTTTCACAGAGAACTTCCTCTTAGTTTGTCGCACTCTTGGCCGGATTCGAATTACCTGTTGGAAAACCGCGTTTCTTCATTAGCGCTTCCACGCGGGCATCGCGTCCGCGAAATGAGCGATAGCCGTCGGCCGGATCGATTGTGTTGCCCACCGCGAAAATATACTTGTATAAACGCGCCGCTACCTTTCGGTCGTAGGGACCACCGCCCTCGACGAATGCCTGATACGCATCCGCCGTCAACACATCTGCCCAGAGATAGCTGTAATAGCCCGCCGAATAGCTATCGCTCGAGAAAATGTGAAGAAAATGCGGCAGCCGGTGGCGCATGACGATTTCATGAGGCATGCCGAGCTCAGCCAACGTTTCCTTTTCGAATGCATCGGGATCGATTTGCTTGTCGCCAGCCAGATGCAGCTTCATGTCAACCAAAGCGCTAGCCAGGTACTCAACTGTAATAAAACCCTGGTTAAAGGTTGACGATCGTTTGATGCGTTCAACCAGATCCGCCGGAATTGGCTTTCCTGTTTGGTAATGAACAGCAAACCGGTTTAGAACCTCGGGAGTTGAGAGCCAATGCTCCATGAGCTGAGACGGAAACTCCACGTAGTCGCGAGCAACGGCAGTACCAGACAACGTCGGATAAGTCACATTCGAATTGAGACCATGAAGCGCATGCCCAAACTCATGAAACATAGTGCTGGCATCGTCCCAGGAAATTAGCAAAGGTTCGCCCGGTTTTCCTTTTACAAAGTTCGCGTTATTCGAAACGATGGTCGTCACTTCGCCATTGATCTTTTCCTGACTGCGATACGCATTCATCCAGGCGCCCGAGCGCTTCCCGGCCCGCGCGTAGGGATCAAAGTACCAGAGCCCGATGTGTTTCTTCGTCGTTTTGTCTTTCACTTCCCAAACACGAATATCGGGATGTGCAACAGGCACGTCAGTGACCGGAGTGAAACTGAAATTGAATAGTTCACCGGCCACCCAGAAAATCCCTTCCCGCAGTTTCTCGAGTTGCAGATAGGGTTTCACTTCGTTCTGATCGAGATCGTACTTCTGCTTGCGAACCTTTTCGGCGTAATAGCGATAATCCCACGGCTCAATCTTAATTCTCGTACTTTCCTTGTCAGCCAACGCCTGCATGTCGGCGACTTCTTCGTGCACACGCGCGACTGCGGGTTTCCACACTGCTTCCATCAATTCCATGGCGCGTTCCGGTGTTTTAGCCATCGAGTTCTCAACGCGCCAATGTGCATGCGTTTTATAGCCCAGCAGTTTTGCGCGTTCCGCTCGCAGCGCGAGTATCTGCGTGATAATTGAGTTATTGTCATGCTCATCGCCGTTGTCCCCGCGATTCACGAACATCCGCCAGGCCTTTTCGCGCAGTTCCCGGCGGTCTGAATAAGTGAGAAAAGGGTCGATGGACGAGCGCGTGTTCTGAATCAGCCAGCCAGTTTGTTTCTTTGTTGCTGCAGCGGCCGCGGCGGCCTCGCGCACCGATTGCGGCAAGCCGGCCAACTCGGCCTCGCTTGTCAGCAGAATGAATTGGTCATTCTCTTCCGCCAGCACGTTTTGACTGAAGCGTGTGAACAAACCAGCCAGGTCCTGATTGATTTGCGACAGTCGCGCTTTGGCGGCGGTTCCGAGCTTCGCCCCAGAACGAACAAAGTTTGTGTAATAAAGCCAGGTGAGACGTTGTTGTTCGGCAGTCAGTTTCTTTTTGGCCGGAGAATTGTAGACAGCTTCAATACGTTTGAAGAGTGCTTCGTTTTGTGTGATTTGATCGTTAAAGGCTGCCAGCTTCGGCGCCATCTCTCGCTGCACGACCTGAAACTCAGGCGAGGCCATAGTGCCACCCCACACGCCGTAGACGGTCGTGACGCGATCAAGGGTACGGCCCGAGCGCTCCAACTCTGCGATCGTGTTTTCGAAAGTTGGCGCGGCCGGGTTACTGGCGATCCTGGCAACTTCGCCCAGGTTCTCACTCATTGCTGCTTCGAGTGCCGGTTTGAAATAGGCGATTTGTACGCGATCAAACGGCGGCACACCGCCATAAGGACCAGACCAAGTTGCGAGTAGCGGATTCGCGTTCGCGGAAGCCGGTGACTGGGCGTCAGCGGATTCAAGGCTCAACAAGGCCACTCTGTTTGCGGCGCCCACGACGAGCAAACCGGTCAACACCAGCAGGAAAGGCAGCACGCGGCTGCGGGCGATCAAGTCGCGCATATACACCATCTTTCTATGGAATGAGAATTCACCGCCAAAATTGCGCGGAGGGAGACCAACGGAGCGGTAAGTATAGGAGAATAGCCATGCAAACGTAAATCGTAAATCGTGAATCGTAAATAGACGGGGTCAGTTGATTGTTACTATTCACGATTTACGATTCACGATTTACGTGTTTTGGTTCAGTGGGCGCATGTATTTGCTTGTCGGCAAGCCATAGTAGAAATCGCCCTGCATTTCCCAGCGACGCAAATTGAATTGGCGTCGAGCGCCACAATCAAGACAAGTGCGGAACGTTTGACCCTGATGCGTGAAAGGGCGGCTCATTTCCTTATGCCAACAACCAAACAGCCGGGTAAACCAGCCTGCGGCTGCGGTTGAAGCGGGATTGGTGGGAACATTCGGGGACTGCTTAAACATTATCTTTAAACCTCTTCAAAGTAACCCAAAATTTGTCTTCACCTGCTAACGCGCAAGCGCCGCGGCAAAAGGGCCACTCAGAGATAAAATTCAGTTGATGTCTTCAGCCCTCGCGCGTGGAATTATTCCGCCTCGGCTTTCTGTCTTATAATCAGTCGCCTTTGTCAGTTATTTCTCGTCTCCTGGGAGTTATCGAACTTGACCGAAAGCCCCGCCGACAACGTCACCAAGCTGCTTATCGAAGTCTCAAAGGGCGATCGTAACGCGGTTGATCTTTTGTTACCCGTCATCTACGATGAACTTCGCAAGCTTGCAGCGAATTATCTACGTCGCGAGCGTCCCGATCACACATTGCAGCCCACGGCCCTCGTGCATGAGGCTTATCTTCGTTTAGTGGATCAGACGCGGGTTAACTGGCAAAACCGGGCGCACTTTTTTGGCGTAGCCGCTCAGATCATGCGCCGGCTGTTAGTAGATCATGCGCGCAAGCACAACGCCGAAAAGCGGGGTCACGATTTCCAAAAGCTCTCCCTGGACGAAAACATAGATCGAGCCGTCGAGCGCAGCACGGAATTGGTAGCGCTCGACGACGCTCTCAAAGCTCTTGCCATCTTCGATGAACAGAAGGCGCGCATGGTGGAATTGCGATACTTTGGCGGCCTCTCGATTGAAGAGACGGCCGACGTTATGGGCGTGACACCGACCACCATCAAGCGTCATTGGCGACTGGCGAAAGCGTGGCTTTACGGTGAAATGCAACGATGAGTTCTTTGGCCTTTGGTTCTTGGTCTTGGGTCTTTGTACTTTGTACTTTGTACTTGGCACTTTGTAGTTGAGAGCATCAGCATACGAAGCACAAGCCACTAAGAACTAAGCTCAAAGCACAAAAGTTCAAAAACCCAAGACCAAAGTCCAAAGACCAAAAACGAAGTTTTAATTTTATGACCCCCGAACGCTGGCAACAGGTTGAAGAAATTTTTCAGGCTGCAGTCGATCTCTCCCCGGCGGAGCGAGAGCGTTTCGTCTCACAGGCCTGCGCCGCCGATTCCAACTTAAAGCGTGACGTAGAAACTCTGTTGTTACAGCACGACAGCGCCAGTGGTCTGCTTGAACAACCGCTCTACGGTTCGACCGAACTGAGCGCCATCGAGTCATTTGTTTACGAAGATGACGAGGATCCGATGATCGGACGCCGGTTGGGGGCTTATCGCATTGAGCGAGAGGTGGGCCGCGGCGGCATGGGCGCGGTTTACGAATCCCTGCGTGTCGACAATGAATTCACGCTGCGGGTGGCGATAAAGCTCGTGAAGCGCGGCATGGATACCGATTTTATCCTGCGGCGTTTTCGCAAGGAACGCCAAATCCTGGCTGCGCTCGATCATCCTTATATCGCGCGTTTGCTTGACGGCGGCACTACCGACGACGGCCTGCCCTACTTCGTAATGGAGTTCATCGAAGGCCAACCGCTTTATCGTTATTGCGACGCGCACAACCTGAGCATTGTCGAACGACTGAAACTTTTTCTTGGCGTTTGCGATGCTGTGCACTACGCGCATCAGAAACAGGTCATTCATCGCGATATAAAACCCTCAAACGTGCTGGTAACTTCGGAAGGTATTCCCAAGCTCCTGGACTTTGGCATCGCGAAACTCCTGAACCCTGAGCTGGCCGGCGAAATTACGCACGATCCAACCGCGACAGCAATGCGCTTAATGACACCGGAATACGCTTCCCCGGAACAAGTGCAGGGCAGCCCGACCACTCCCTCGACCGACGTATATTCGCTTGGCGTGCTGCTGTACGAACTGCTAACCGGACATCGTCCGTATCGACTGGTTAACCGGGCGCCTTTTGAAATCGCCCGTGTGATTTGCGAAGAACAGCCAACACCGCCGAGTGTCATCATAACGCGCGCTGAAGATCTCTTGCCTCATCTGGCCCTGGGCGACGAGGTAACCACCCTCAAACAGCTCTTCGCAACACGTAGCGCGAGTGTCGAATCGTTGCGTCGTGAGCTTTCCGGTGACCTCGATACGATCATGATGCGCGCCCTGAGAAAAGAACCGCAGTGGCGTTATCAGACAGCCGAGCAATTGCGCGATGACATCGCGCGGTATCTCGAGGGTATAGCCGTCTCTGATATGCCGGATTTACCGCTGGCGCAGCGCCGGGTTCACACGCAGCCGATTCAGACTGAGAACTCGCTTGCAGTGCTGCCGCTGAAATTGCTGGATACCGGCCCAGGCTCTGATTCAGGACCTGACTATCTGGGAACTGGACTGGCCGATGTGCTGATAACTCGCTTGAGCGCGATTCGTCGTTTTGCTGTTCGACCTACCAGCAGCGTTTTACGTTATGGCGCTGAGACCGATCCGCTGCTTGCCGGGCGTGAGTTGGGCGTTGCGTTTGTGCTTGACGGCAGATTGCGCCGCGCCGGCGACCGCATACGTGTCACTATTCAACTCTTGAGCGTTCGCGATGGCACGGCGATGTGGGCGGAACAGTTCGACGAGAAATTCACCGACGTTCTCAGCCTGGAAGATGCCATTTCATCGCGCGTGGCTGAGGCGATAGTTCCCCACTTGAGCGGCGACGAGCGTATTCGTCTGGCTAAGCGCGGCACTGACGATCCCGAGGCACACGAAGCTTATCTGCGCGGACGTTACCACTGGAATACCTTTACAGAAGAAGGGTTCGCCAAAGCGGTAGTCTGTTATCACCAGGCGATCGCTGTTGACCCACACTATGCGGTTGCTTATGCAGGCATCGCCGAATACTACAACTGGCTGGGAATTTTTGGCGTGTTGCCGCACAGTGACTGTTCAGCTGCTGCGCATGAAGCGGCAGCGACTGCGGTGTCAATCGATCCAGTGCTGGCCGAAGGTCATGGGGCTCTGGGCCAGGCGATACTTTGTCGCGACTTTGATTGGGAACGAGCTGAGCAGCAACTGTTGCGCTCCATCGAGCTCAATCCCAATTATTCCGCGGCGCGTGTCTGGTACGCATTTCAGTTGGGGATGGAAGGTCGCTTTGCCGAGTCTTTGCGCGAAGCGCGAGTCGCACGTGAACTCGATCCATTGGCTGTACTCTCTGGGCTTTGTCTGGGATTTTGTACCTATCAATCGCGGAGCTTTGCTGAGGCGTTGGCCTTTTGTGAGAACACTCTAAAAGGCGAGCCTCACAATGCGATGGTGCTTTACTGTTCGAGCTACCCGTTGAGCCAACTTGGCAGACATCAGGAAGCCATCGCCCGCGCAACGCAGGGTGTTGAGATGATCGGCAAAGCTTCGCACACGCTCGGCCGGCTCGGATCCGCATTCGCCGCCGCTGGTGATCCTGCGCGCGCGGAAATGGTCCTTTCCGAAATGGCAGAAGTTGCCCAGCATCGCTACATCTCGCCGTATCATCTGGCGCTTGTCCATTGCGGTTTGGGAAGAAAAGAAAGAACTCTCGATCTGCTGGAAACGGCCTACGAAACCAAAGACGCCTGGATTGTATGGATGGCCGTCGAGCCGGAACTCGATTCAGTGCGGAGTGATCCGCGCTTTGTCGAGTTACTGCGCAAGCTGAATCACCGCCTCGCAGACCTGCCGGCAAGACCTGAGTTAGTGCACAGCGACTTTACGCAAAGCAAGACTGGCGCTGTTGCGAACGCCGATGAACAATCGCGCGTTACTTCTCCAATGAATCCCGCGCCAGACACGCTGCCCAGTGAAAATGAAGAAGCGCGTCAGCTTTACGCGGCCGGTCGCTACTACGCCACCCGACGCACCGCGGAAGGCTTGAAGCAGGCAATACCCCGGCTTGAACGCGCCGTGGAGTTGGATCCAAAATTCGCACTGGCCTATGCCGAGCTCGCTGATTGTTATTCCCTGCTCAACTGGTACGTCGAACCGGCGCCGGCAGAAGCGTGGCCGCGAGCAAGAGAAGCAGCGACCAACGCGGTCACCGCCGATCCAAATCTGGCGGAAGCGCACGCAGCGCTGGGATTCGTCCGGCTGCACTTTGATCGCGATTGGATCGACGCGGAACGCGAGTTCAAAAAAGCAATCGAACTTAAACCTACTGCGCTAGTGTCGCATCGTTGGTATTCGTATAGCCTCTCAGCCATGGGCCGGCATGTCGAGGCGCTCGCGGAAATGCAACGTGCCCGTGAGATTTCGCCGCAATCGGCGATTATCGCCAGCGGTGTGGCGAATGTGCTTTTTCTCGCCGGCAGATTTGATGAAGCAATCGACGCGTGTCGTAAGGCGCTCGAGTTGGATCCGGGCGGTGTGGCTGCACATACGGTTTTGCGTTGGTCTTACGAACGCAAAGGAATGCACGCCGAAGCGCTCGCAGCCTTTGAACAGGAACGGGTATTTGCCGGCGACACGCCGACGACGCGCGCCAAGCGTGCGCACGTGTTGGCCGCAACTGGGAACACTGAAGAGGCTAGCCGGAGTCTGGAAGAGTTGCTGGCGAGACGCCCCAGGGAGTGGGTGACCGCTTATGAGATCGCAGTCATCTATTGTTTGCTCGGCGACAATGACAATGCCTTCATTTGGCTGGAACAGGCTGAACTTGAACATGCTGTAGGATTCACTTTCGCGCGAGTCGATCCTAACCTTGAAGCTTTGCGATCGGATCCGCGCTTTGCCGAGTTAATGAGTTCAAGCAGCAAGACAGTTACCGAACCGGCGGAGCAAGCACTGTCAAAAGGTTCTCCACTCACTCAGTCCGCCGGATTGGAATAGGAAAAGCGGCACGACGTTTGTATGAAACAAGTCGGCCGCTTCATCTTGATTACCGTCACGCTCTTAGTAATCTCGCTTGTTGTTCTCAGGAACTACTGTCCGACCTCCGGGCTCGCCTTAACCGAATCACGGCGCCAATTTCATCAACTAAAAAATCGAACCGCACTGCCACAGGAATCTGATTTCGACAACCAGGTAACGCTTGAGGCACTTGTACAGCCCGGCCAGGACTCGTCACGCTGGTCCATGTTGCGCGCTGCCCGTATTGAGGGATACGTTGTTTCTGTCTCTTCAGGACCGCTTGAAGCGGCGAATTGTTATTGCAGCCGCGATATGCACATCATGATTGGGCCGCGGCCAGATGCTTCCCCGCGCGAGCAGATCGTGTTAGAGGTGACGCCGCGGACCCGGGCAATTACGACCGTAGGGCCGCTGCATTCGCCGCCTTCTCCTTCCAACGCGAAGACCTCCAAGGGAGTTCTACTTCCCGATTGGTTTCTGGAAACATTGCAACGCGAGCTGATTGGTCAACGAGTCCGTTTCGAAGGCTGGCTGCTGTTCGATTATTCACACGCTGCAGAGTCTGAAAATATGGCGCCGGGTAGAGCTAATAACTGGCGCGCGACCGCCTGGGAACTTCATCCGATTACCAAAATAGAAATCCTAAAGTGATCGAGACAACTCTGCCCAAAGAGTGCTGAGTTTTTCAAAACCGGAGCGGCGCGGATTGCAGCAAACCAATCGCTCATGGCCGCTGCGATCCAATAAGGTTTAGGATTTTTTGTGCGGAGCCATGAGGGACTTAATCTAGTACTCAGTTCGAAAGCGAACGATTTCCGATTTCTCTTCAATCGATTTACTATGCAACGCCGGAAAAGAGTGATCATAATTCCAAAATGCTGCTCATCTTCATTCATGGTGCTCCGGCAGTCGGAAAACTAACAGTAGCGCGCGAACTTGCGCGGCTCACCGGACTTCCGCTGTTCCACAATCACCTGACGGTTGATTTGGTTAGTTCCCTTTTCGCTTTCGGCTCGGCGCCATTTATTAGCTTGCGCGAAGAAATTTGGCTCGCCGCCTTTGGCGAAGCCGCGCGCAATAAGCTCTCGTTAATCTTCACCTTCAATCCGGAGCGCACAGTTAACGAAGAATTTGTTCAGAAAACCATTGAGGTGATCGAAGCGGCAGGCGGGCGAGTGGTCTTTGTGGAATTGACGTGCGCTCAAGATGAACTCGAGCGGCGAATGGAAGAACCTTCACGAACAGAGTTTGGTAAGCTGGCCTCGCTTGAAGAATACCGAAAACTAAACAGCGAAGGTGCTTTTGACTTCGCTAAACTGCCGAGCGAAATCTCAGTCGATACGACGGCTCAACCGCCCGCGATTACTGCAAAGGTAATCGCCGATCACCTCGCATCGCTTTAGGATCCACGCAACTGATTGCGCCCTGCCGTACTCTCGTAAAACAAACTGTTAGTTTGCGTTGGTGGAAAGCGTCTCAAGTCGAGGGCTAACCGATCACCGCAAACTAACAGTTTGCTTTACATCAGAACGCGGCAAAGCCGGTAATTCTTAGAACGTAAACTTCACTGCCAACTGCAGCTGCCTTGGATCGCCGACGCCTTGCCGCAGGAACCCGTCGAAGTTAAACAACGCCGCCCCACTGAGCGGATTGATGAGATTCCTGTTGTTAAAGGTATTGAACATCTCCACGATCGGTATTAGCGCAAAGCGTTCCCCAAACTTGAACGGCCGCTGAAGGCGCCAATCAAACGAGAAGTATTGGTTGTCCTTTCGCGCAGTGTTTCGATTAGTGGCTGTACGGGCGCCGGGGGTAATTGGCTGCGCCGAACGGGCCTGTACGCGGAAGTTCCCTTCTATGCCGGCCGGCAATTCCGCAAAGGCGAAGAAATTGAACTTGTGACGAATGTCGCGATCAGACAGCGCGTAGTCCAAAGCGAGATTCAGTGGACTAAATGAACGATCCACAAACGGGTCACGTTCATTCGAGTCGTCGTCCATATCCTTTGCGAGCACATAATTCCACTCAAATTGGTAGTGCTTGCTGAATCGCTTTCTCATACCAACCGTAAAACCATTGTAGACTGATTTGCCAACGGCGCTGGCAACAAAAACATTACCAAGGGTCGGGAACAGCCCCACTCGGTTTAGGTCGAGGAACCTGGTCAGGTGAACGCCCTGCGAATGCGTGAAATCAAAATACAACGTCAGATCGGTCGCAATCTGTTGTTCAAATTGGGCGTTGGTTGTGTATATGCGCGGGTTTGCATAATCTTTGCTGAAAACACGAATGCTGGAACCCGGCACCAGACCGCCCGAGGGCGGCACAGTTATAGTATTCGGCCAGGTTGGTAGCGGTTGGGCTACCGAGCAACCAAAAGTGGAGGCGCAGGCTATGCCAAACTGCTGCACGCCGTTGTCCGTGATTGAACCAACCTGGGACAACATGTTTTGGCGGCCATAGAATATTCCGTAGCTTGCGCGGAATACCGACTTCCCTTTTCCACCAATATCCCAGGCCAGGCCCACGCGCGGCTGGAACTCTTTCTTGGGACTGTGAAGCGTGCCATCCGAAGGGAAGTTTGGATTGGTAAGCAGGGACGCGTAAACCGTCTGAGTCGGCGGCACCAGAATCTTGGGGAAAATTTGTGCTTCCCAGCGCAGACCATAATTCAAAATCAGGTTGGGCCTCACCTGCCACTTGTCCTGTACAAACAATCCATAGTCTTCGTTCTTGGATACGTTCTTTCCGGGAGGTGGTGCTCCGGCGATGCCGGTAGGAATCCCGCCCTGCAAGTACAAAAGCAACGGACCGCCGACACTGCTGCCGGCGGGACAAGTCTGGCTAAAAGGAGCACCGGTTGTGATCCAACCCAAAAATCCGAAGGTGGGCGTCAGGCATTCACCGGTGTTCGGTCCAAATCCATTTATCGCCGGCGGCGATGCGTATCGTAAAAAGCCGGCGACACTGTCAAACAAATACCGGCCCCTGAAAAATCCGCGGAACGTCTGGTCATTCAATGTATGGAGCCATTCGCCACCGAATTTGACTGTGTGGTTCCCGGAAATGATCGAGAAGTTGTCCTTGACGTGTGTCCGCCAAAGCAACTCGTCGACATTCGGTTGCAGAAAGAATGGATTACCAAATCTAAAACTCGGTGCAAAGCCCACTCCGGTATCCGCAGGCACGGTAGACGGGGTTACGTTTCTCGGTCTCAACTCCCGCGTGTAAGAGAAATGGGCCTCATTCAGTTTCGTGGACGACAGAGTTGAGAACAAATTGACGTTGAGGTTATTGATTTTCGATGGGCCTTCGATACCGTTGGCTGAGTTGCCATAGGTTGCAACGTCAAAAGTCTGGTTCGTGTTTTTTGAGTAGTCGAAGTTGTACGAGATAGCCAGTTGCTGAGACTTGCTAAGATTAAAGTCAGTCTTGCCGAGGAAAGCGTAGTTTCGAATTGGATGCTTCACCGGCAGACCTTCCGCCTGGCTCCGGGTGGTCTGAATGAAGTTGATCAGCGCCAGTCGCTGACAGTCGGGGTTGGAATTAATAATCGCCTCATTAGCGGCGATGGTTGGCGCTGCGACCGGGCACGGGGTCGGCCCTATCGGGTCGCTTAAGTTGGCGCGCGTTAGATTTTCTCGAATACCCTCAAGCGCGAAGAAGAAGAATGCCTTGTCTTTGCGAATAGGCCCACCGACGGTTCCACCAAATTGTTCGCGGCGAAAATCCTTGAGAGGCTTTCCGTCGGATGTGTGCGCCGAGAGCGCTTCGAGTCGTTGAAACCAGAAGAGACTGCCGTGGGTGTTGTTAGTGCCGGATTTGCTGATCACATTGATGATCCCGCCGGCGCTGCGACCAAATTCGGCGTTTGCCCCGGTGGCAACAACCTGAAATTCCTTGACCGCTTCCAGCGTAATGTCGATTGCCGCGCGTTGGCCGCCCAACTGCTCGCCGAAGAAGCCGTTGTTGTAATCGCCGCCGTCAAGACTGACGTTATTGAAAACACCCCGCTGGCCTGCAAAAGTGATCTCGTCGCCGTCGGGACCCTGGACCACACTCACTCCCGGCGTCAGTGTGAGCAGATCCTCAAACTTTCGTCCTAGAATCGGAGTAGTGTTTATGGTTACTTCATTCAGTGTTGTACTGGACTCAGTTTTAACCGTATCGACAGTAGGTGCTGCAGTGATCGTCACCGTTTCCGAA
>Ga0070696_100002110_pt1 | contig 13065 bp, 10 predicted proteins | sample KBSK1253metaG_FD_65474 | JGI IMG/M metagenome (GOLD analysis project Ga0070696, IMG submission 65474) | Corn, switchgrass and miscanthus rhizosphere microbial communities from Kellogg Biological Station, Michigan, USA - KBS K1-25-3 metaG | ecosystem: Host-associated > Plants > Roots >... | reverse complement strand
GCCCTTCCTCTCGGCGCCGTGCGTCTTCTCCGTTTCAATCAGGATCGGCAGTCCCTCGAACCGCGCGTCGCGCAGCAGCATGCGGAACGGCTCGAGCCCGATGCACCCCTGCCCGATGTGCTCGTGACGATCGACGCGGCTGCCGCACGGCCGCTTCGAATCGTTGCCGTGAAACGCCTTCAGCCGCTCGAGGCCGACGCTGCGCTCGAAGTGCTCGAACGTGTCGCGGTAGCCCGTCTCGGTCGTGATGTCGTAGCCGGACGCGACGAGATGGCAGGTGTCGAGACAGACGCCGACGCGCTTCGACCCGCGCAGATGCCGGATGATGGCGGCCAGGTGCTCGAACCGATGGCCGAGCGTGCGTCCCTGCCCCGCGGTGTGCTCGAGCAGCACCATCGTCTTCCCGCGCGGCCGCGCCGTGAATGCCTCGCGAATCGCGTCCGCGATCAGGCGCAGCGCCTCGTCATCCGGCCCCGCCGTGCACGTGCCCGGATGGATGACGACGCCAAGCAGGCCGAGCGCCTCGGCGCGATCGAGCTCGTCCACGAACGCGGCAATCGACTGCTCGCGCAGGGCCGGGAACGTCGTCGCAAGGTTGATCAGGTAACTCGCGTGCGAGACGACCGGCGTGATGTCGGTCTGCTCGAGGCGCTCGCGGAAGAGGCGGACTTCAGCAGGATCGAGCGGCTTGCCGCGCCATTGGTTCGCGTTCTTGGTGAAGATCTGCAGCGCTTCGCATCCGTGCACGAGCGCGCGCTCGACGGCTTTCGAGACGCCGCCCGCGATGGACATCTGCGCGCCGATGCGAAGCATTCAATCAATATAATGGCCACATGCGAGCTGCCATTCTCCTGACGCTGCTGATGCTCGTCGCGCCTCGACCCGCCCACGCGTGGGGCTTCGAGGCGCACAAGTTCGTCATGGACCGCGCGATCGCGCTCCTGCCCGCGGAGATCCGGCCGCTGTTCGAAGCGCACCGTGCAGAGGTCGTCGAACGGGCGATCGATCCCGACACGTGGATCATCGCGGGCTGGGAAGAGGAGCGGCCGCACCACTTCGTCGACATGGATTCGCCGGGCTTCGGACAGTACCCGTTCACCGAGCTGCCGCGTGACTACACCGCCGCGCTGGCCAAGTTCGGCGCCGCGCGGATGCGCGACGCGGGGACCGTGCCGTGGACGGCCGAGGAGGTGTACGGCTCGCTTCGACGCGCGTTCGAAGCGTATCCGCGCCGCGGCAACTTCGGTCCCAACGCTCACCTGGACGTCATCCTGTTCTCGGCCTGGCTCGCGCACTACACCTCCGACGCGCACGTCCCGCTGCACGGCGTCTCCAACTACGACGGGCAGCTCACGCAGCAGTGGGGTGTGCATTCGCGCTGGGAAGCGACGCTGTTCGAGAGGTACCTGAATCAGCTGACCATCGCCCCGAAGGCCATCGTCCCCATCAAGGATCCGCGCGGCTTCCTGTTCGACGCGCTGCTGCAGGACACGCAGCTCGTTCCGGCGCTGCTGCAGGCGGATCGCGACGCCATCGGCGATCGCGACGTCTACGACACTGCGTACTACGAGGCGTTCTTCAAGGCCCAGCGCGCCACGATGGAAGAGCGGCTCAACAAATCCATCGCCGCGGTTGCGGCGATGATCGCCGGCGCGTGGGAAGCGGCCGGCAAACCCGCAGTCTCGGTCAACCTTCCTTCCACACCTCAGCGCCGGCGCCGCCAGTAAACCGGCCTCGAGCGTATCTGCCCGGCATGACGCTTGCGCCTTCCATCGAGGGCGGCCGCTGCTCGACGAGACCGAGCTTGTCGAGCGACCGAAACAGTCCGGCTGCCAGGGAGGTCATCAATGCTCTGGACGCTCATCGTCCTGCTGTTGCTGTTCTGGTTGCTCGGGTTCGGGTTTCACGTGGCGGGCGGCCTCATCCATGTGCTGCTCGTCATCGTCGTCGTCCTGGTGATCGTCAACCTGATATCGGGTCGACGCACGGTGATCTAAGCGTCGCGGCAGGTATCAGGTATCAGGTATCAGGTATCAGGCGTGGTCTAGGTATCGGCTATGCTGAAATCTGCTGATGGATGTGTTCGTCATCCCGGTCGGGCCGGACCGGTACGAGCTCTACTGCGAGGGAGCGGTGGAAGCACCGCCGGTCGCGGCCGGCTCGACGGGGATCTTTGGGCGCATCCGGCATCAGTTCGCGGTGATGCTCCACCAGGCGGAGGAGCGCCGCCGCGCCGGGTCATCTGAATCACGCGCCACGACGCGGCTCGGCCGCCTGCAGGACTGGATCATGGCGTGGGTCGCCGAGCGCATCGCCGAGCAGCGCCTGCTGTGGAATCTCCGGCGCGAGAAAGCGGTCGTCGCGTTTCACCCGCAGGATCTCACCTTCGATCAAACACACACGCTGATCCGGCGCACGCTGCAGCGTGACTGGGAACGTCATCGTATCTGGCTCGCCGTCGACAGCGTGCTGCTGATCGGGTCTATCGCGCTCATCCTGATCCCGGGGCCGAACATCATCGGCTATTACTTCGCCTTCCGCGTCATGGGCCACTGGCTGTCGATTCGCGGCGCGACCCACGGGCTGCGGGATGTCGTGTGGACCGGGCAGCCGTGCGAGCCGCTGACCCAGCTGCGCGAGGCCGCGTCGCTGAAGGGCGAGGCGCGCGAGCGCCACGTCCACGAAATCGCCACGCAGCTGCGGCTGCAGCACCTGTCCACCTTCTTCGAGCGCGTGGTCGTCCGGCACGCCTCGTAACGCCACCTCTGGTATGCTGCCGCTCATCCCACGATGAAGCTGCGGGAGCTGGCCGAACGACTCGCCTGTCGGCTCGAAGGCGACGGCGAGGTCGAGATCGTGCGTGTGGCGGGCATCGAAGACGCCGGCCCGGGCGACCTCACCTTCGTTGCCAATCCGAAATACCTCCCTGCGCTCGAGACGACGAGCGCCTCCGCGGTCCTTCTGCGCGAGGACGCGCCGACACCGGCGATTTCGGTGCTCCGCACGGCCGACCCGTACCTCGGCTTTGCCCGCGCGGTAGGGCTGTTCGCGCCGGCGTGGAAGCCGCAGCCCGGCGTGCACTCGATGGCTGCGGTCGCACGCGACGCGACCGTTGGCGCGGACGCCTCCATCGGCGCGTTCGTCGCACTGGGGGAAGGCGCGACGATTGGCGACCGCACGATCGTCTTCCCCAACGTCACGATCGGCGCGGGCGCCCGCATCGGCGCCGACTGCGTCATTCATTCAAACGTGGCCATCCGCGAGCGCGTCACCATTGGCGATCGAGTTGTGCTGCAGAACGGCGTGGTCGTCGGCGGCGACGGCTACGGGTTCGTCCGCCGCGGGGACGGCACGCACGAGAAGATCCCGCAGGTCGCCACCGTCGTCATCGAAGACGACGTGGAGCTCGGCGCGAACACGACCGTCGATCGTCCGGCCGTCGGCGAGACGCGGATCAAGGCGGGCACCAAAATCGACAACCTGGTGCAGATCGCGCACGGTGTCGTCGTCGGCCGCAACGTGCTGATGGCCGCGCAGGTCGGCATCGCCGGCAGCACCGAGATTGGCGACGACGTGATGTTCGGTGGCCAGGTTGGCGTGGGCGGTCATCTGACGATCGGCCGCGGCGTGGTGGCGGTCGGCCAATCGGGCATCACCAATTCGGTGGACGCCGGGACGATGGTCGCCGGCTATCCCGCCATCGACGCGCGCGAGTGGCGGCGCGCGGCCGCGGTGTACAGGCGCCTCCCCGAGCTGAAGAAACGGATCGAGGAGCTCGAGGCGAAGCTCGCCGAGCTCGAGGCGTCGAAGGGCCCTCGGTGATCCGGCGCACGCTCATCGCGCTCGCGCTGGTTGCCGGCGCGTCACCCGCAGCCGCGCAAGGCACGGTTCAGTTCCTTCCGCGCTACGACTTCCACCTTGCCGCCGAGCGCCTGTCGCAGGACGACCCGCGGTTCGTCTGGGACACGAATTTCGGAGGCGAGATCGATTTCGTCGACTACGGTGTCGGGCGGACGACGCTCGCCGTCAATTACGAGGCGGTGCTCGGCCAGGAATTCAGGAACTTCGATCCCAACCAGGGCAACTACCTGCTCGACGCCTCGACGTCGGTGCGGCGGCGCGGCACCGAATTCGCCGCGCTGCTGCACCACACGTCACGGCATCTCAGCGATCGCTTCAAGCGGGCGCCCGTTGACTGGAACATGCTCGGCGTCACCGTCGAACACGACCTTCGCACCGGCCGAGGGGTGACGCTCCGGCCGCACGGCAACATCCTCGGCGTCTTCCTCAAGTCGAACGTCGATTACACGTGGGAGGCCAACGGTGGCCTCGACGTCCGCGTACCGGTGGGTCCGCATGTCAGTGTGATTTCAGGCGGAGCCGTGCGGCGCCTCGGCGTCGACGGCAGCAGGAATCGCGAGGACCAGACCGGCGCACGCATCGAAGCCGGCGTGCGTTTCGAGGGCGCACGGGGCGCGATCGAGTTGGTCGTCGCACGCGAACGGCGGATCGACCCCTACCCGCTCGATCTTTCTTCGTTGAGCTGGTTGAGCGCCGGTTTCCGCTTCGTCAGCCGCTAGAAAAAAGGGGATGATAGAAACGTGCGCCGCTCTGTCCTGCTCCTCCTGCTGCTTGCCGGCGTAGCGGCGCTCGCCGCGCCGCTCTCCGCGTTCGTCCATCCGCCGAAGCTGGAATACGGAATCACCACGCTGCCCAACGGGCTGCGCGTGATCGTGTCCGAGGATCACTCGACGCCCATCGTCCACCTGTCGGTCTGGTATCACGTGGGGTCGAGGGACGAGCGTCCGGGCCGCACCGGGTTCGCGCACCTGTTCGAGCACATGATGTTCAAGGGCTCGAAGAACGTGCAGCCCGAGTCGCACACGTCGATCATCGCGAGCATCGGCGGCCGCAGCAACGCGTACACGCAGGAAGACGCGACGGTCTTCTGGGAGACGCTTCCCTCGCAGTACCTGCCGCTCGCGCTCTGGCTCGAGGCGGACCGGATGGCGACGCTCCGCGTGGACCGCGACGCGTTCGAGAAGGAGCGCGAGGTCGTCAAGGAGGAGCGCCGGCTGCGCGTGGACAACCAGCCGTACGGCCGGCTGAACGAGATCCTGTTCGACCGCGCGTTCACGACGCATCCGTACAAGCACCCGACCATCGGCAGCATGAAGGACTTGGAATCGGCGTCGCTGCAGGACGTCCGCGACTTCCACGACACGTACTACGTGCCGGAAAACGCCGTGGTCACGATGGTCGGCGACTTCGATTCCGAGCAGGCGATGCAGCTCGTGCGTCAGTACTTCGGCCGCGTGCCGAAGGCGGCCAAGCCGGTGGTGCGCGACATCCCGAAGGAGCCGGAGCAGACGCAGGAGCGCCGCGCCACCATCCAGGAAGAATGGCCGCTGCCCGCCGTCGTCGTCGCCTATCACGTGGCGTATGACGGGCACCCGGATTCATATCCGCTGCACCTGGCGTCGAAGATCCTGTTCGACGGCGAGAGCTCGCGGATGACGCGCGACCTCGTCTACGACAAGCGGCTCGCGGTCGCGGCGTTTGGCAGCGCCAACATCCTGCAGGACCCGAATCTCTTTTACGCGGTCGCGATCGTGCCCGCGGGGCAGTCGCTCGGCAACGTCGAGCGCGAGGTGCTCTCGCAGTTCGACAGCGTGAAGACCGACGGCGTCACCGCGCACGAGCTGGAGCGCGCGAAGAACCAGTTCATGCGCGACTACATCATCGGTCGCGAGAGCGACGAGCAGAAGGCGCTCCACCTCGCGCACGCCGCCGTGATCCACAACGACGTCAGGACCGCGGACGACGAGATCGACGTTTTCCTCAACCTCACCACCGCCGACATCCAGCGCGTCGCGCGGACGTACTTCACCGAGAAGAACCGGACGGTGCTCTACATCATGCCGAAGGGCGGCAACGGCGGAGGTGCGCGATGAGGAAATCCCAAATCCCAAATCCCAAGGTCCAAATCCCAAGCGCTTGTGTTTTGGGTTTTGGGATTTGGGTTTTGGGATTTGTCCTGTGCGCGCAGAGCGCCCGCGCGCAGGCAAGGGACTGGCCGTCGGAGCAGCCGCCACGTCCGCTGCCGGCGCACGAGGTCACGTTCCCGCCGTACGAAATCCGCACGCTCGGCAACGGCCTGCGTGTCGTCGCCGTCCTGCATCACGAGCAGCCCGCCGTCAGCATCCGCCTGCTGGTCGGCGCCGGCTCGGCGCAGGACCCGAAGGGAAAGGGTGGGGTCGCGAACCTGATGGCGTCGCTGCTCGACCAGGGGACGACGACGCGTACGGCGCAGCAGATCGCCGATCAGATCGACTTCATCGGCGGCGACCTGGGAACGGGAGCGGCGACCGATCTCTCCTTCGTCAACGCGATCGTGATGAAGGATTCGTTCCAGACCGGCATGGATCTGGTTGCCGACGTCGCGCGGAACCCGTTGTTTGCGGCCGAGGAGATCGCGCGGCAGAAGGATCAGATTCTCTCGTCGCTCCGGGTCAGCTCCGACGATCCCGGTTACATCGCCGACGTTGTCTTCGACCGGCTCGTGTACGGGTTTCATCCGTACGGGCTGCCAGGCAGCGGCACCGAGGAGTCGCTCACCTCGCTGACCCGCGAGGATCTGCAGGCGTTCCATCGCCAGTACTTCGTCCCGAACAACATGATCCTCGCCATCGTCGGCGACGTGACGAGCGACGAGGCGTTCGCGGCGGCGCAGCGGGTGTTCGGCGGGTGGGCGCGCGGCGACCTTCCAGCGGCGGCGCCGGCGGAGCCGCCCGCGTCCTCGCGGCGCATCGTCATCGTGGACAAGCCGGACGCGGTGCAGACCAGCATCCGCGTCGGGCAGCTCGCGATTCCACGCAAGCACGCGGACTACCTGACGTGGGACCTCACGGTGAAGATTCTCGGCGGCGAGGGCGCCAACCGCCTGCACCAGGTGCTGCGGTCGCAGTACGGCCTGACCTACGGCGCGGAGGCCAACGCGGAAGCGCGGAAGGACGCCGGTGACTTCGTGGCGGAGACCGACACGCGCACCGACACGACCGGCCAGGCGCTGCGGCTGATGATCGACGAGTTCTCGCGGCTCGCGCGCGAGCGCGTCGGCGAACGCGAGCTGTCGGATGCGCAGGCGTATCTGGCGGGCAGCTTTCCGCTGACCATCGAGACGCCGGACCAGATCGCGACGCAGGTGCTCAACGTCCTGTTCTACGACCTGCCCATCGCGGAGATTGGCACGTTCCGCGAGCGCGTGCTGGCCGTGACGCCCGACGACATCCAGCGCGTCGCACGGCAGTACGTCAGGCCCGATCGCCTGTCGGTCGTGCTCGTCGGCAACGCGCGCGCGTTCGCATCGCAGCTGATCGAGATGGGCTTCGGCGGCTACGAGGTGATCTCGGTCGATCAGCTCGACCTGATGTCGCCGAACCTGAAGCGCGAGCGGCAGCAGCCGACGCGGCGTGGCGCGCGTGCGCCCGGCGGCCGCGGCACGATCCCCTCGGCAGAGACACCACGTCGCGCGGCGTACACGCAAGGTCAGGCCAACCCGCGGCCCGCGGCGCCGAGCGTCCCGAGCGGCCAGGGCTCGTCGACCGCGGCGAACCCGGGCAGCGACCTCGTGCAGCGACTCGTCCAGGCGAAGGGCGGCCTCGAGGCGCTGAAAGCGGTCCGCACGGTGGTCGTCGACGCCGACATGTCGGTGACGACGCTGCGCGGCCCGACGATCATCCCGACCAAGACCTACGTCGTTTATCCGGACAAGTTTCGCGTGGACGCGACCTTCGCCGGACAACAGACGGTCCAGGCGTACAACGGCGGCACCGCGTGGGTGCGGGATCCTGCGGGTGTGTCGGCCGCGCCGCCGGCGATGCGGAACGACTTCGCCGCCACCGTGCGCCGCGACACCTTTCCGCTGCTGATTGCCGCGGCCGAAGGGAAGCTCACCGTGCGCCAGCTCGCGGAGGAAGGCAGCAGCGGCGCGACATTCAAGGTGCTCGAGGTCAGCGGGCAGGGGCTCGACCCGGTGCGGCTCTACATCGATCGCGACTATCGGATCGCTCGTCAGACCTACGCGGCGCCCGGCCCGGATGGGCGACCCACGCAGGCGGAAGAGGCGTTTTCGGATTACCGCAAGGTGAACGGCATCGAGGTGCCGTTCAGGGCCACGGTGATGCGTGACGGCCGTCAGATTCTCGAGCGCACGCTGAAGACCGTCACGTTCAACACCGCGGTCGATCCGATGCTGTTCCAGCAGCCGCTCCGATAATTCCACCAGCAATGCGCATCATGATCTCGTGCGGCGAGCCGTCCGGTGATCTGTACGCCGGGGCGCTCGTCGCGGAGATCCTCGCGCGCGAACCGTCGGCCGAGGTCTTCGGTTTCGGCGGCCGGCGGCTTGCCGCGGCGGGTGCGCGCCTCGTCGGCGACTTCCAGGGGCTGTCGGTCACGGGGCTGACCGAAGCCATCCGCGTGCTGCCGAGATCGTTCGCCATGCTGCGGCGCTTGACGGCCGCCGCGCGCGAGCAGCGGCCGGACGTGTTCGTCGCGATCGATTTTCCCGATTTCAACTTCCGGCTGATGGCGAGGCTCCACGCGCTCGGCATCCCCGTCGTCTACTACATCAGCCCGCAGCTCTGGGCGTGGCGCGCCGGCCGGATGCAGACGATGAAGCGGTTCGTCACCCGCGTGCTGGTGATCTTTCCGTTCGAGGAGGAGCTGTATCGGAAGGCCGGCGTGCCGGTGGAGTTCGTCGGTCACCCGCTCGTCGATCTCGTGCGCGTGCGCCAGCCGCGAGCGGCGCTGCTGCGGGAGCGCGGCCTCGACCCGACCGCGCCGACCGTGGCGCTGCTGCCGGGAAGCAGGCCGAACGAGTTGCGCCGCATCGTTCCGCGCATGGCGGCGTCATTACCGCTGATTCGCGCGCGAGTCCCGGGCGTTCAGTTTCTCGTCGCGGCGGCGCCCAACCTGCGCGACGAGCTGTTCGCGCCGCTGATCGAGGGCGCAACAGGGGAGCCATCCACGCGGCCCGTCCCCGTTCGCGAGCGCACGGACGATGTGCTGGCGGCGTCGGATGTCGTCATCACGGCCTCGGGGACCGCGACCGTGCAGGCGGCGCTGCACGAGCGGCCGATGGTGGTCGTCTACAGCCTGTCGCCGCTCACGTATCGGCTCGGCAAGCCGTTCGTCCGCGTCGATACCTATGCGATGGCCAATCTCGTGGCGGGCAAGCGCATCGTGCCGGAGTTGATCCAGGAGGATTTCACGGCTGAGCGTGTTGCGGCGGAAGCGGTCAGGTTCCTGACCGACGGCGAACTGCACGCGCGCACGCGGGATGAACTGCGACGGGTGCGGGAGAAATTGGGAGGTCCTGGCGCGAGTGGTCGTGCGGCCGATGCGGTGCTCGCGGTTGCCCGTACGCAGATTCCGCAACCTTGAGTCGCCCCGTACGCGAGTCGGAGTCATCAACGCGCCGTATCCGAGTCAGAGTCGCCAACGCGCTGTATCCGAGTCAGAGTCGCCAACGGGTTGTGCGCGACTCTGACTCGCGCACAACCCGTCACCTGACTCGGAGTCGCGCACAAGCCGTATCCGACTCCGAGTCAGATTCCTGGTCTGGATGTCAGCGCTCGGACTGTTCCAGGTCGTCGTCGCTGTCCGAGCCACGGCTCGGAAGGTCCGCCTGCTCTTCGCTCCCGCTCATCCCCCGGTTCGAGATGCCTCCCGCATTGCGCTCGCCCTGCTTGCCGGTGCCTCGCTCCTGGCCGCCCATGTTGCCGCGGTTACCGGTGCGCGTCTGCTCGCTCGAGCCCTCAGCCTCATCCCGATTCCAGTTCTGATTGCCCTGCGAACCCTGCCGCTGACCCTGGTTCTGCTGGCCCTGGTTCTGCTTCTGCTTCTGGCCCTGCTGACCCTGGGTGTTTTTGTTCTGGTCCATGAGAAGACACCTCCAACGTGGACGGTCGCAAACGAAATGCCGGGAACAAACCGACCAGGTGTCGCGTCGGCCCGGCAACTTTCAGCGGCGATCACGGGCTCCCGCGAATCGGACGAGGTGTTGAACGCGTCGTACTGATGTATGACGACACACCTGAACCGGCGCACCTGAGCGCTAGCGAAGTATGATCCTGGGTTGGTATGACGACACGAGACAGCTTCAACACGCGCACTGAAATCCAGGCCGGCGGACAAACGGTTCAGATATTCAGCCTTCCCGCCCTCGAGAAAGCCGGCTTCAGCGGCGTCTCGCGGCTGCCGTACTCGATGAAGATCCTCCTCGAGAACCTGCTGCGCCGCGAAGACGACGCGTTCGTGAAGGCCGACGACATCCGCGCGCTCGCGCAGTGGAACGCGACCGCGAACGTCGAAAAGGAAATCTCGTTCATGCCGGCGCGCGTCCTGCTCCAGGACTTCACCGGCGTGCCGTGCGTCGTCGATCTCGCCGCCATGCGCGACGCGATGGTCGACCTCGGCGGCAACCCCGATCGCATCAACCCGCTGCAGCCGGTCGAGCTCGTCATCGATCACTCGGTACAGGTCGACTACTTCGGCCGCTCGGACGCGTTCTCGCTGAACGCCGAGCTCGAGTTTTCGCGGAATCGCGAGCGCTACGCCTTCCTCCGCTGGGGCCAGCGCGCGTTCCGCAACTTCGAGGTCGTGCCGCCCGACACCGGCATCGTCCACCAGGTGAACATCGAGCACCTGGCACGCGTGGTCTTCTCGGAGAGCGTGAACGGCCACAGGGTGGCGTACCCCGACACCGTGTTCGGCACCGACTCGCACACGACGATGGTCAACGGCCTCGGCGTCGTTGGATGGGGCGTCGGCGGCATCGAAGCCGAGGCCGCGATGCTCGGTCAGCCGAGCTCGATGCTGATTCCGCAGGTGCTCGGCGTGCGGTTGACGGGCGCGCTGCCGAAAGGCGCGACCGCGACGGACCTCGTACTCACCATCACCGAGCTGCTGCGCAAGCAGGGGGTGGTCGGCAAGTTCGTCGAGTTCTTCGGCGAGGGGCTGACTCACCTGACGATCGCGGATCGCGCCACGCTCGGCAACATGTGCCCCGAGTACGGCGCGACGGTCGCGATCTTCCCGATCGACGGGATGACGCTCGACTACCTGCGTCTCACCGGCCGCGACGAATCGCGCGTGCAGCTGGTCGAGGCCTACGCGCGCGCGCAGGGACTGTTCCGCGTCGACGGTGCGCCGGACGCCGTCTACTCCAGCACCGTCGAACTGAAGCTCGGGACCGTCGAGCCGAGCCTCGCGGGACCGAAGCGTCCGCAGGATCGCGTGTCGCTGATGAACGCGAAGGCCGCATTCCAGGTGGCGCTCCCGACCATGCAGGTGGCCCCGAAGTCGGCGAAGAGCCCGGATGCGGGCGGCGCGCGGCAGGGCATGGCCACCGCGACCGGTGCGATGGCGCAATCCGGCGTGGCCGTCGCCGACCCGGCGCTCGAGGAGCTCGATCATGGCGCCGTCGTGATCGCGGCGATCACGAGCTGCACCAACACCTCGAACCCGAGCGTGATGATCGGCGCCGGCCTCGTCGCGAAGAAGGCCGTGGAGCGCGGGCTGACGCGCAAGCCGTGGGTCAAGAGCAGCCTCGCGCCAGGTTCGAAGGTGGTCACCGAGTACCTCCGGGCCGCCGGCTTGACGACGTATCTCGATCAGCTGGGCTTCGACCTTGTCGGCTACGGCTGCACGACCTGCATCGGCAACAGCGGCCCGCTTCCGGACGAAGTGTCAGCCGTCATTCGCGAGAAGAGCCTCGTCGTCTGCTCCGTACTGAGCGGCAACCGCAACTTCGAGGGACGCATCCAGCAGGAAGTCCGCGCCAACTACCTCGCGTCGCCGCCGCTGGTGGTCGCCTACGCGCTGGCGGGATGGATCACCCGCGATCTGACCACCGAGCCGCTCGGCGACGACCGCTTTGGCAAGCCGGTCTACCTGAGGGACATCTGGCCGACCGAGCAGGAGATCCAGGAGACGATGCAGCGCTCGGTGAACGCGGAGATGTTCAGGCGGAGCTACGCCGACGTGTTCAAGGGTGACGACCGCTGGCAGACGCTGCCGGTGCCCGAGGGCAACCGGTACGTGTGGGACGACTCGACCTACATCCGCAAGCCGACGTTCCTCGAAGGCATGACGATGACGCCGGCGCCGCCGAGCGATCTGTCAGGCGTGCGCGTGCTCGCGCTGCTCGGCGACAGCATCACGACCGATCACATTTCGCCGGCTGGATCCATCAAGCCCGACAGCCCGGCGGGGAAGTATCTGATCGAGCACGGCGTGAAGCCGCAGGACTTCAACTCGTACGGCGCCCGGCGCGGCAATCACGAGGTGATGGTGCGCGGGACGTTCGCCAACACGCGGCTGCGCAATCAGCTCGCGCCCGGCACGGAGGGCGGGTGGACGACGTATCAGCCGGGCGGCGACGTCATGTCCATCTACGACGCGTCGGTGAAGTATCGCGCCGCGCGGGTGCCGCTGCTGGTGATCGCAGGCAAGGAATATGGCTCCGGCTCGTCGCGCGACTGGGCGGCGAAGGGGACGTACCTGCTCGGCGTGAAGGTGGTCATCGCCGAGTCGTTCGAGCGCATTCACCGCAGCAATCTCGTGAACATGGGCGTGCTGCCGCTGCAGTTCAAGGCCGGCGAGAACGCCGTTTCGCTCAAGCTCACCGGCATCGAGGAGTACAGTCTCGTCGGCGCCGGCGCCGCCTTGAGGCCCCGTGGCGAGGTGCAGGTGCGCGCGAGGTGCGCCGACGGCAGCGTCCGCGAGTTCACGGTGATGTCGCGCGTGGACACCCCCGAGGAGCTCATCGCCTACCGGCACGGCGGCATCCTGCCGTACATGGTGCGGCAGCTGGTCGCTCGAAGTTGAGCGGCACGTGGTCACAGCCGAACGGATCAAGGCCAGGGCGATTGAACTTGGCTTTGATCTGTGCGGCGTCGCTCCCGCCGACGGTTTTCCCGAGCTGAAATTTCTCGACGAGTGGCTCGCGCGCGGCTACGCGGGCGAGATGGCGTGGATGCCGCGCTCGGCGGAGCGCCG
>Ga0070696_100002109_pt1 | contig 13065 bp, 12 predicted proteins | sample KBSK1253metaG_FD_65474 | JGI IMG/M metagenome (GOLD analysis project Ga0070696, IMG submission 65474) | Corn, switchgrass and miscanthus rhizosphere microbial communities from Kellogg Biological Station, Michigan, USA - KBS K1-25-3 metaG | ecosystem: Host-associated > Plants > Roots >... | reverse complement strand
TGCGCGAGCCGCCGGTGGTGATCATCGTCGAAGTCTTTCGTCGTTTGATCACGCCGCTGGTCGTCCGCAGGTTACCGGCGGACGCCGATCACGGACCCGGCAACGACGCCGCCGCGGTCGCACCGGGATCTGGTTGACTGCGCCGCCCTTGCGTCACCTCGCGCGTTCGGCGAGGGCCCGGACCTGCTCGAGGAGCTGGTCGGCCACCAGGTCGAAGGGCTCCAGGCTCTGCTCGGCACGGGCCCAGCACGACCGCCCCTTCACTGGACGCCACGAGAACGGCGGCGAACCGTTGCGCATCGTCCGCCCGCAGACCGCCCCCCTCGAGGAGCTCCGCGATCCGTCGTCGCCAGGTTCGAAAGACTTTCGCAGGTTGACGTCGGCCGGCGGCGCTGGGGGGACGCCGCCGAGCCGACGCTGATGATTGCGGTGTCGCTCAGTCCGGAGCGAGTGGAGCGATGTTCTGGTTGAAGCGGAATATGTTGGTCGGGTCGAATTCCGCCTTCAGGGCTGCCAGCCGCCGGTAGCGCGATGGTCCATACGCCGCCGCCACGTCGCTCGGCGAGGCGTCGTCCCCCAGGTAATTGACATAGCCGCCTGAGGCGTGAGGACCGAGCGCGTCGGCGTAGGTCCGCGCCCAGGTGACATGACGGTCGGCGTCCCGTGGGTCTTCCCAGATGGCGAGCGCGCTCGCGTTGTAGGCAGCCATCCGGTGACCGAACGCGGTCTCGGCGTCGGGTACACGCCGCACGGCGCCGTGTGGCGCCTCGATGAGGATGGCGGAGTGATCGGAGGTCACCGCGGCGAATGATGCGACCGTCGCCTCGATGAGGTCGTCGGGCAGGTCGGCGACGAACTGGCCCTTCCAGTAGTTCTGCAATCCGAACGGGATCTCGGCAAAGGTCCGTTGCACGTCCGTGTACCGCCTCGGCCGGATCCCGTCATCGACCGGCGGACCCAGCCGCCGCAGGGGAGCCACGAGCGCCTCGCCGTCCCCGATCGGCCCGTTGTAGCACGCAGCTATCGCGGCCAGCCGGGTGCCATCGGGCAGGCTGACCATCGCGAACGCGCAGGTCAGCTCGTCCGGTGCCGTGGACGTCACGCCCCGGAACAGCTCGAGGGCCTCGCGTGCGGCGTCGAACGGATAGATCACCAGTCCGGCGAGCAGATCCTCCACCGGATGGAGCCGGTACTCGAACGACGTCACGACGCCGAAGTTGCCGCCCCCGCCGCGGATCCCCCAGAAGAGCTCCGGGTTGTCGGTCTCGCTCGCCGTGACGAACCGGGCATCGGCCGTCACGAGGTCGACCGAGACCAGGTTGTCGCAGGTCAGCCCGTAGCTGCCCATGAGGAAACCCAGCCCGCCGCCGAGCGTCAGCCCGCCGATCCCGGTGCTCCCGACGGTTCCCCCGGTGGTGGCGAAACCGTGGGCGACCGTCTCGGTGTCGAAGTCCGTCCAGGTGCAGCCGGGATCCGCTCGCACCGACCGCGCGGTCGCATCCACCCGAACGCTGCGCATCATCGAGCAGTCCACTAGGACGCCACCGTCGCACGTGCCGTGGCCCGCGACGTTGTGGCCGCCACCGCGCACGGCGACCGGCAGGTCATGACGCCTGGCGAAGGCGACGGCAGCCTGTACATCGGCGGGCCCGAGACATCTCGCGACGAGGGCCGGCCGCCGATCGATCATCCCGTTGAAGACACGTCTCGCGGCGTCGTAGCCGTCCGAGCCGGGTGACAGGAGCTCCCCCCGCAGGCCCTCCGAGAGGGCCACGAGGGAGTCATCTCCGATGAGGGCGGTCACGCGCAGGACTCCTCCACGGCGGATTCGCTCTGTACTATATGCGTTGACGCAAGCGTCGTTGTGGCATATGGTGCATGACAGTCACTGCAGGCCAGACACGAGCATTCGAGGGCTACGTGCCGGATCTCCCTGACATGCGAGCCGATGGCAGCAGCCCCATCCCGGCCGGGTCATGGGTCGAGATCAGGCAGGTGGTTCTCCGGGCCGGCGAGCGGGCGGCGCACGTACCGGCCGACACGGCAGAGGTAGATTTCGTCGCCCGCATCCGCGGCTTTCTCGTCGGGTCGGCGACGCTGGGGGATGACGTCACGGTGCGGACCCTCCTCGGCCGGGAGGTCACGGGGACGCTCACCGCGGTCGATCCGCGCAACCCCGCCGATTTCGGCGATCCTGTCCCGGAACTCCTGCGCCTCGGCATGGAGGCCCGCCAGGCGCTCGATGCGCTCGGCTCGCGATGATGCGCCGCGAGGCGTACGCGTCGGTGATGGCGCGACGCTCGGACATCATGCGTCGGTCCGTCGGGATCGACTACGACGCCTATGAGCTCGACGGTGGGATCGCCTACGACCACGAGGCGCTCGCCTCCAGCCCGCCGTACACCATCGATGACGTTCGACGCATCCAGCAGCAGAACAAGGTGGGCGACACCCCGCTCCTCGAGCTGCGCCGGCTCACGGCGCTGGTCCGCAGCGCGGCGCCGCCCGGAAAGGGCGCCCGGATCCTCGTCAAGGACGAGGCGGCGAACGCAGCCGGCAGTTTCAAGGCTCGACGGGCGTCGATGTGCCTTGCCCAGGCCGCCGACCAGGGTTTCGACGGCGTGATCGCCGCCACCTCCGGCAATTACGGCGCGGCGATCGCCTCCCAGGCCGCGATGTACGGCCTCAAGGCGCTGATCCTCCAGGAGGTCTTCGACTCGACGGGTCGGGGCCAGCCCGAGGTTCTCGAGAAGACCCGCGCCTGCGAGGCGTACGGCGCCGAGGTCTGGCAACTGACCGTCGGTCCCGAGCTCTTCTACATCCAGCTGCTGCTCCTCGAGGAGACCGGCTACTTCAACGCCAGTCTGTACACGCCCTACGCGACCCTCGGCATCGAGACGCTCGGTTACGAGATCGCCCTCGAATGCGCAGAGCGCTTCGGACGCCAGCCGGCAGCGGTCGTGGCGACGCACAGCGGGGGCGGGAATATCACCGGCACGGCGCGCGGGCTTCGCCGTGGCGGGGCCGACGACGCGGCCATCATCGGTGTCAGCGTCGACCTGACGGGCCTGCACATGGCGAGCGACCGCGACTTCAATCGCAAGTCCTTCACGACGGGCCATACCGGGTTCGGGATCCCCTTCAGCGTCGATCCCGACCGGGTCGACGTCCCGCGCAACGCCGCGCGCGGTCTGCGCTACCTGGACCGCTACGTGACGGTCACCCAGGGCGAGGTGTTCTACGCCACGCAGCTCCTGGCCGACCTCGAAGGGCTCGAACGGGGACCCGCCGGCAACACCTCGCTCGCGGCCGCCATGGTGCTGGCGAAGGAGTACGACGAAGACGAGCTCATCGTCGTCCAGGAGACCGAGTACACCGGCGCCGGCAAGCATCCGACTGCGCAGCTGACGCTGGCGCGGGACCTCGGGATCGAGCTCGCGGTCGCCCCTCGCCAGGACGATCGCCCCGGCGAACGCATCGTCTTCCCGCGGAGCATCGAGGAGATGAGCGTCACCGAGCTCGACATGCCCTTGCTGCGGCGCTCCTACCTGAAGCGCATCGCCGCCCGGGTCGATGATCGCGCTCTGACCGAGCCGGAGGTCGACTTCCTCGCCGCGGACCTCAACGCAGACCCGTCCTTCGTCCGGGAGGAATGGGACCTGCTGAGCTGGGAGCGGGAGAGGATCGACAGTCCCGCGGGAGCGCCGGGTGGCTGAGGTCCGGCTCGAACGCGTCGTCAAGCGTTACCCGGGCGTCGCCGCCGACGCCGTGAAGGAGACGACGCTGACCTTCGAGCAGGGCCTGTTCACGTGCATCCTCGGGCCGTCGGGATCGGGCAAGAGCACGGTCCTCAAGATGCTGGCCGGGATCGAGGAGGTCACCTCGGGCCGGATCCTGATGGACGGGATCGACGTGACGAACGTCACGCCCGAACGGCGTGACGTCGCGATGGTTTTCCAGTCGTACGGCCTCTACCCGAACATGACTGCCCGGGACAACATCGCGTTCCCGCTCATGCTTCGCGGACTGAAGAAGCCGGAGCGGTACGGGCGAGTCGATGAGGTCGCCTCGATGCTCGGGATCCGCGAGTTGCTGGACCGCCACCCGCGCGCACTGAGCGGCGGCGAGCGCCAGCGCGTCGCGCTGGGGCGGGCGATCGTCCGCAAGCCGAAGGTCTTCCTCCTCGACGAGCCGATCAGCAATCTCGACGCGAACCTGCGGGCGACCACGCGCGAGGAGCTCAAGCGCCTCCACCTCCAGCTCGGCGCCACGTTCATCTACGTCACGCACGATCAGGACGACGCCGAGGCGATGGGCGACCAGGTGGTCGTGATGGCCCGGGGCGAGGTGCAGCAGGTCGATGCCCCAGCGAGCATCTACCGACGACCCGCGAACCGCTTCGTCGCCTCCTTCGTGGGACGGCTGCCGATGAACTTCATCCCGGGACACGTCGTCGCTGAGGAAGGCCGGACCTGGTTCGCATCCGATGTCATGAGGGTCGAGCTCAGCGGCCAGGATCCTCGGCCCGCACCGGGCCCCGTCGTCCTCGGTGTCCGCCCCGAGGGCGTGACCGTCGTCCCGCGCGGGAGTCAAGGGGCGATGACAGGTCGCGTGACGCTGACCGAGGTGGTCGCCCCGGACGAATACGCGACGATCAGCGTGGCGGACCGGACGCTTCGCGCGCGGGTACCGGCGGAAGAGGTCGCCATCGGCGACGAGGTCGGGGTCGCGTTCATCCCGTCGTCCCTGCTGTTCTTCGATGCCGACACGGGGCAGCGGCTTGGCATGGCCGCAGACGCGCCGGCGCCGGTCGTCCCACGAGCGGAGACGGCCGCACGATGAGCGCCGAACCGACGACCCTGATCGCGCGCGGAAACCGGCTAAGCCGGCTCTCGATCCGGCGCGAGAACCAGGCCTACGCAGTGCTCTTCCTGGTGCCCACGGCCGTGGTGTTCGTGGCCCTCCTCGGATACCCCGTCGTCTATTCGTTGTTGTTGACCGTGACGGGCCGCTCGGCGGCGCCGGGCCGGCTCGGGTCGTTCGTGGGTCTCGACAACTGGCTGCGGACGACCACCGACCCGATCTTCCTCCAGGCTGCCGCCCAAACGCTCATGTACGTCGTGCCCTCGGCAGTCATCGGCGTGGCACTCGGCCTGGGCGTCGCCCTCGTCCTCAACGAGCGGTTCCCGGGCCGGCGGATCGCGCGTGCGGCGCTCCTGATCCCCTGGGCCCTGCCGCCGGTCGTGGTCGCAGCGATGTTCCAGTGGTTCTTGGACTCTCGCCGGGGCCTGCTCGGCCATTGGATGGTGAACGCCGGGCTCGTGGATCAAGCGCCGGTGTTCCTCGGTGGCGTGCCGGGGACCCTGTTCATGCTGACGGCGATCCACATCTGGAAGACGTTCCCCCTCGTCGCGTTGATCTTCCTCGTTGCCCTCCAATACCTGCCCGAGGAGACGATGCAGGCGGCCAGGATCGACGGGGCGAGCCGCTGGCGGCGCTTCCGCCACGTGGTGCTCCCGTTCCTCCGACCGACGCTCATCGCCGCGGTGATCATCCAGGTCCTGATCACGCTCCAGCTCTTCGACCTGATCTTCGCCCTGACCGGCGGCGGTCCTGGTCGCTACTCGACGTACAACCTCTACTTCTACACGTTCAAGACGACCTTCGAGCAGACCGATTTCGGGTACGGCGCGGTCCTCGCCTACATCGTGACGGCGTTCGTCGTCGTGCTCGCTCTCCTCCTCACGAGAGGGCGCGCCAAGGGCTTCCTGTCGTGACCATCGAGAACGAGCGCCTCGGGCGAGTCGCCGGGGGACTGGGCGCTGCACTCGTCGTCCTCGCCGCTGCCCTGGAGCTCGCCCAGGTCGCCCGGCCCATCGGTTTCCCGTTCTGGGCCTGGGTGGTGGGCACGCTCGCGGGCCTCGCGTTGCTGTGGGTCGGGCTCAACGCCGTCCGCCAGGAGCTTGGCGCCCGGGTCGTCGCCGCGCTCCTCGCGCTCGGCATCGTGCTGCTGATCGTCGTCCCGTTCGGGCTGGTCGTCGTCCTGGGCGCGTTCCAGACGCGGGCCGATCTCCTGACCGGCCCGCACGTCATCCCCCCGAAGCCGACGACGGTCGCTTTCGCGCAGCTGATGCGCATCCCGTACTTCGATACCGGATTGCGCAACAGCCTCCTGGTCTCGACCACCGCCGCCATCGTCACGACGCTGCTGGGCCTACTCGGCGCGTACGCGATCGCGCGCCTGCGCTTCCCCGGCCGGGGCGCCGCCTACACGGCCGTGATGCTTGCGTACATGCTTCCCGGCGTCGCGATCCTGGTCCCGCTGGTCGCGATCTTCAAGGGACTCGGCCTCATCGACACGCTGCCGGGCATGGCCATCGGGCACATCGCGCTGACCGTGCCGCTCGTCACGTGGATCCTGATCGGCACCTTCGACGGCGTGGAGCCCGACCTCGAGCACGCCGCGCGCATCGACGGCGCCAGCCGCCTGCAGGCGCTGCGGCGGGTGGTCTTGCCCCTCACCGTCCCGAGCATCGTGACGGCCGGGGTCTTCGCGTTCGTTCTGTCGTGGAACGACCTGCTCGTGTCGAAGGTGCTCTATGTCGGCAGCACGCCGATGCTCGCGCCCGCGATCGTGAATCTCATGGACCCGCTCAACCGCATCGAACCGCAGCTGTCGATGGCCGGCCTGATCGCATCGGCCCCCGTACTGATCCTCGCGCTCGTGATGCAGCGCTATCTCATCCGCGGACTCGGCGAAGGCGCCGTCAAGTAGGTCGTTATAACGATGGAGGAGGACGTCATGGCGAACGAACAGCGGTCTCGCGAAGAAACTCCGGCAGCGGGCCTCGGGCCGCTCAGCCGGCGGAAGTTCCTGGTCGGAGGGACACTCGCAGGCGTCAGCACCGCCCTGGCGGCCTGCAGCCCGTCAGCTCCTGCCTCGAGCAACCCCACGACTGCGCCGGCGACATCGGGCCCGAGCGCGGAAGCACCATCGGCCGGTCCCTCGTTCGCACTCGACCGGCCGCTCAAGGTGATCCTCGCGAATCACACCGGTTTCTACGCGATGGTCACTCCCGAGTGGGAGCAGCGAACCGGAGCCAAGGTCGAATTCACGAGAGAGGCGTTCGGCCCACTTCCGCTGAAGCTGACACCGGCCTTCGAAAGCGGCGGCGAAAGCTGGGACGTCATCTACCTGTGGCGAGCCTGGGTCGACCTGTACGAGAAGTACCTGACCCCGCTGGACGAGGTCGGGCTGACCGTCGACGACTCGGACATGCTGCCCGCCGCGGTCGAGGCATCCAAGAGCTCCAGCGGCAAGTGGCTGGGCCTCCCGAGCAACATCTACACCTACGTGCTGTATTGCAACAAGAAGATGTTCGCCGACGCCGGCGTGAAGATCCCAACGACCTACGACGAATTCACGGCCGCCGCGAAGCAGTTCACGACAGGCGACCAGTTCGGCTACGTCGACGGCTGGGCCCCGCTCTACCTGTTCCCGAAGTGGTGCGTCTGGTACCACCTCAACGGCGGCGACCTGTACGGGCCGAACGGCGAGGTCAAGTTCGACGATCCGATCGCCATCAAGGCGACCCAGGACATGATCGACCTGCTGCCGTCGATGCCGAAGGAGGTCATCGAGTCGCCGTGGGGGATCTACGACGCCGAGGCGAAGAAGGTCTTCCTCAGCGGCAAGGCCGCCATGCTCATCGATTACCAGCACATCTGGTACGAGGCCCGCGACGCGACGCTGTCCGCCCTGGGCGACGATCCCGTCGAGGTCACCATCATCCCGGGCAAGGGCGGTAGCCTGCCGGCCTCGGGCGGCCAGTACGTAGGCGAGTGCTTCGGCATCGCGAAGACCAGCCCGGTCAAGGAAGCCGCGCTCGACCTGATCAAGCACTACTCGAACGCCGCGACCCAGCTCGGGCTGCTGACCAAGCGCGAGGAGATCCACACCTTCGATCCGGCGGACGAGAGCGGGTTCCCGTCCTACGTCTCGCCCTACTCCGACGCGTCCATTCCCGAAGGCGACAAGCCGATCGTCGAGACGACCTTCAAGCAGCAGGACTTCAAGGGCAACCGGTACGGCACCCGCGCCGGCTACCAGAAGATCTCCGACGTCGTCGAAGCCGCGGTCTCTGCAGCGTTCCATGGCGCCGACCCGGCATCGGAACACAAGAAGGCGCAAGCCGAGATCGATGCCTTCCTGAAGGCGAACCCCGGGTTCTGATCGCTCTTCGGAACGTACAGGCAACCGGCATGTTCGATGTCCTGATCCGGAACGGGCGCGTCGTCGACGGCACCGGCAATCCGTGGTTCCCGGCCGATGTCGGGATCCGCGACGGCACGATCGCGACGATCGGTCGGATCCCCGACGACGCGCCCGCCGAGATGGTCATCGATGCGACTTCGAAGGTCGTTTCGCCGGGCTTCATCGACATCCACTCGCACAGCGACTTCGTCGTCGCCGACCCGTCGCACGGCGAGATCCTGGCCCCGTTCGCGGCACAGGGGATCACGACCCTGGTGACCGGGAACTGCGGCTATTCGCCCGCACCCGTCAACCCGCGAACCCGCCCCGAACTCGACAGCTACACGGCTTTCCTGCGGGCCGGCGCCGCGTCCGATCCGTGGACCGGCTTCGGCGAGTACCTCGACCATCTCGATGGCCAGGGGCTCATGTTCAATATCGTCCCGCTGGTCGCCCACGGCGCCTTGCGGATCCACGAGGTCGGCTTCGAGGCACGCGAGCTGACGCCGGCCGAGCAGCAGGGCATGCAGGACCAGCTCCGAACGGCGCTGGACGAAGGCGCCTGGGGGTTGTCCTCCGGGCTCCTGTATGCCCCGGGCATCTTCGCCCCACCGGACGAGATCGAGGCGCTCGCGTCCGCGCTGCGCGAGTCCGGTGGCCTCTATGCGAGCCACATCCGCGGGTCCAGTGAGACGCTGATCCCGGCGACGAAGGAGGTCATCCGGGTGGGCGAGGCGAACGGGATCGCCACCCAGCATTCGCACATCGAGGCGTTCGGACGCCCGAACTGGTCCAAGATCGGCGCGATCATCGAGCTCCACGAGGCGGCCCGTGAGCGCGGCGTCGACACGGGCTTCGACGTCATCCCCTACATCGCCGCCAACACGACCTTGCTGGCCATCTTCCCGCCGTGGGCGCTCGCCGGCGGCGTCGACGGACTCCTGACGCGACTCCGCGACGCGGATACCCGCGCCCGGATCCGGCGCTCGATCGAGGAGGACGTTCCGGGCTGGCCATGCTGGACTCCGGGCGGTTGGCCCCACAACCTCGTGGAGGCGACCGGCTGGCAGAACGTCTCGATCATGTGGGTGGAGAGCGAAGCGAACAAGTCGCTCGAAGGCCGCTCGCTGACCGAGATCGCCGACGAACGCGGCGCCCATCCGTTCGATGTCGCCGCGGACCTCGTCCTCGAGGAGACCGGCCACGTGATGGCGCTCTACTTCGGCGTCTCCGGCGTGGAGGCCGACGAGGCCGGGCTCGAGCAGCTCCTTGCGCATCCGCTTGCGGCCGCGGAGAGCGACGCGATCCTGACGGGACGGGGCAAGCCGCATCCCGCCGCGTTCGGGACGTTCCCGCGGGTCCTTGGCCACTTCGTCCGCGATCGGAAGCTCTTCGGCCTCGAGGAAGCGGTCCGCAAGTGCACCTCGCTGCCGGCGCAACGGATGGGGCTCAGGCGGCGCGGCACGCTGCGCGAGGGCAACTTCGCCGACGTCGTCGTGTTCGATCCCGCGACCGTCGGGGACCGGACGACGTATCGGACGCCGGGCGCCGCCCCCGACGGCATCGACCAGGTCCTCGTCAACGGCCGGCCGGTCGTGCACGACGGGGTCGTCGACGTCGGGGCCCGGTCCGGACGGGTCGTCCGTCGGGGGAGCGGCGATGCCTAGGCCGTAGTCCCGCGTCCGCCGCACGTCGCACGATTCGTCCTGGAAGGGAGCACTGAATGGCACAACCACTGCTGATCAACTCGCACACGCATATGCAGCGCTTTGAGGTCGACTTCCCGCGCAAGCTTGGGGAGTTCTACGTGAACATGTTCAAGGGCCAGGATTGCTGGCACACCGGCAAGCCATGGACGCCGGAGGACTTCTGCGTACCGGGCGAACGGCTGATCGCCGACATGGACGCGACTGGGATCGACAAGGCGTTCGTCCTCGGCGTCGGCTACCTGCCGTGGGATGCCTATGACCCGGAGAACGGCGCCTACGTCCAGTCGATGGTCCAGCGCTGGCCCGACCGGCTGATCGGGTTCTACACGGCCAACCCGATCGGCGGCAACCAGGAGGTCAAGCGGTTCGAGCGGGCCATCAAGGAGCAGGGCCTCAAGGGCATCAAGATGCTCCCGTCGTACAACTACGTCGCCCTGAACGATCGCCGGATCTGGCCGCTGTTCGAGGCCGCGGAGGCGATGGGCGTGCCCCTCATCACCCACACCGGCTGGAGCATGTTCCCCAAGGGCAAGATGCTCGCCTACGACCATCCGCTCCACCTCGAAGACGTGATGATCGACTTCCCCCAGCTCAAGCTCGTGATCGGCCACGTCGGCTTCGCGTGGGCCGAGGAAACCATGCACTTCATGGCCAAGTTCGAGCACATCTACGGCGACTTCGCGTTCTGGGCTGAGTCGGCGCCGCTGTGGCGGGTCGCCCAGATCTGGACCTGGGCCAAGAAGCTGGGCGTCTTCGGCAAGTTCCTGTGGGGCTCGGACTACCCATACGTGCCGTTCGAGACCGGCAAGGCGTTCTTCGAGAAGGTGCGCGACTACACGGAGCGGCACGATCTCGATCCCTACATCACCGAGGAGGACGAGCAGAGCTTCTTCGGAGGCGCCGCGCTTCGTCTGCTCGACCTTGAGGAGGCGGTGCCGTATGCAGGACCCTCGCCAAGCTGTCCTTGACGAGATCGCCGATCTCAGTCGCGGCGACCTCGACGCCGTCCTCGCGTACTACACGGACGACGTCTACTTCGAGGACGTGTCCGTACCCGAACCGTGCCGCAACAAGGAAGAGATGCGTGATTTCATGGCGATCTTCTACCGCGGTTTCCCGGACCTCCACATCGAGGTCCGCAACTGCGTCGCGGGCGACGGGAACACCGTTACGGCTGAGTACGACCTGATCGGCACGCACACGGGTGACTTCGTCGGGCACGCACCGACCGGCCGGACGTTCCGGATCAAGGCCGTGTCGGTGTACGTCCACGACGGGGATCTGTTCACGCGAGAGACGGTCTACTACGACTCCGCGTCGCTGTACGGGCAGCTTGGCCTGCCACTGGGAGCCGCCTGATGGTCACCTTCGGCATCTCGCCCGAGTGTCTGTGTCACGACGTCCGCGACAACGTCCGGCGCGTGGGTGACCTCGAGGAGGCCGGTTTCACCCATATCTGGGAAGGCGATCACACGCTGCCGTGGCAGCACTCGTCCGGCCATACGGCCGGGATCTGGGCGACCTTGACAGCGTTCCTCGCGAACACGGAAACGGCGATCATCGGGCCGATGGTGCTTCCGCCGATCGGCCTGCGGCATCAACCGGTCGATGTGGCGGTCGAGATGGCGACGCTCGAGCTGCTCTACCCCGGTCGGGTGGCCCTCGGCGTCGGGACCGGCGAAGCGATGAACGAGAAGACGGTCACGGGCGTCTGGCCGCCCCTCCGCGAGCGCATCGAGCGGCTCGTCGAGGCGATCGAGCTGATCCGGCGCTGCTGGGAGGAGCCCGACTACTTCTCCCACAAGGGGCGCTACTTCGACTCGTTCTTCCGCCTGTACCAGCCGCTCGAGCACCGGATCCCGATCATCTGCGCGGCCGGCGGGCCAAAGATGGCCGGCAATGCCGGACGGTTGGCGGACGGATACGTCGCGGTCGGGGTGCCCGCGGAGGTCCACTCGGACGTCCTGCAGCCGGCGTTCGCAGCCGGGGCGACCGAGGCCGGACGGCCGGTGCCGTCCGGGTTTCGGACGGCCTGGGTGAGCACGTCCTATCACCCTGATAAGGACAGGGCGCTCGACGGCGCACGCGTGTACGGTGGCCTCCTGATCCCGGAAGCCTATTCATACATCCAGGATCCGCGGATCATCGAGCAGCGAGCCCTCCTCGTCCGAGACGAGGCGCTCGCCGCCGCATTCTGCATCGCGACATCCGGCGAGGAGATCATCGCCCGCTTCGAGGCCTTCATCGAGGCCGGCTGCGATCACATCATCTGGGCCGACATGAGCCCTGACCCCTCGATCGTCGCCAAGGTTTGCCGGGACGAGGTTCTGCCATACTTAACTCGCAAGTACGGTGCCGACACAGTGCACGCCGACGTTGCCGTTCGCTGAGGCAGGAACCTCATGTCCACCTCGAGGTCGCGAGGACGCGGCAGGGCGAGGGTCAACCCCAGCGGACCAGGGCGCGCGGGTCGAGGCGGTGCGGATCGGTCGACGGACCCCGCCCCGGCGCCGGCGGTCGAGCGCGACGATCAGCTGGGCCGCCGGATCCGCGCCCTTCGAACCGAGCGGGGACATACCCTTACTGGTCTCGCTGCGAAAGTCGGGATCACCCGGAGCTTCCTGAGCAGCGTCGAACGGGGCGTCGCCTACCCCTCGATCCTGGTGCTGCGGTCGATCGCCGCGGCGCTCGAGGTGCCGGTCTTCCTCCTGTTCACCGCGCCGGAGTCCAACGGCATCGTCGTGCGCAGCGAATCCCGACGGGTGATCCGACCGCCGGGCGGGTCCCTGTCGTATGAGTTGTTGTCGCCGGACCTGCGCCGCAAGCTCGAGATGATCATCGTGCGCCTCAAACCGGGTGTCGACGGCTCGGCGCTGGCGCACGAAGGGGAGGAATGCGCGCTCGTCCTGAAGGGTCGCGTCTTGATGACCGTGGGCGACGTCGACTACGAGCTCAACCAGGGTGACTCGATCTACTACGACTCGGGTCTTCCCCACAAAGCGCGCGCTCTGGGCGACGAGCCCGCCGAGATCGTGTCGGCGATCACCCCGCCCAACTTCTGACGCAGGACGCCCAAAGGCCCCCGACCGCGGGAGACCGTGC
>Ga0070696_100002107_pt1 | contig 13070 bp, 13 predicted proteins | sample KBSK1253metaG_FD_65474 | JGI IMG/M metagenome (GOLD analysis project Ga0070696, IMG submission 65474) | Corn, switchgrass and miscanthus rhizosphere microbial communities from Kellogg Biological Station, Michigan, USA - KBS K1-25-3 metaG | ecosystem: Host-associated > Plants > Roots >... | reverse complement strand
CGGTAATAGCGCTGGTCGTACGCGTTGTGATGAGTCGTGGTCCAGCCATGCAGCATGAGCGCGCCTTCCACCGCGGCGAGAGAATGCTCCGGGACGAGGATATCGACGTCGGAGAACACGCGGCCGCGCGCCGCGGGCAGCTCTGCAAACAGGTAGGCGGCGCCCTTCAGCAGCACGATCTTCGTGCCCGCAAGGGCTTTGCAGATATGCGCAACCTCGCGCCGCACGGCCTGTACTTGCGCGTGCGCGACGACGCGAGCCGCCTCGAGGTGGGCTCGCGGTGCCGCCGGCACCGAGTCGAAGAGCCCCAGCTCTTCCAGAAGCGCGGCGAGGCGGCCGAGCAGGTTTGCATTGCGCGCCTCCCCGATGAGCTTCTCCCACTGGGCGCTCGACCACTTCGGTAGCGCCGCCGGCTCGTGCAGCGCCTCGCAGACGAGGCTCGGGCTCATGCGGCGAGCCTCTCGCACTGCTCGACCGCCTGCGCGAGCTCGCCGTACGAGAGCTCATAGCACGCGCAGCGCTCCACCAGCCCGACGAGCAGCTCGAAGCCTTTGCGCCCGTGAAGGTGATAGTTGAACGCATTGTCGGCGAGGTGCATGAAGGCGCGCCCCTTCGGCAGCCGCTCGAGCCGTCGCGGCGCCTGCGCTTCGTAGCGCGGCAGCACGATCCACGCGGGCAAAGCCCGCTCCGGCGCGCGCCGCGTGCTCTCGGAAGGCGGTTTCATGTGGGCGACCGAGCCCTTCAGCGTGTCGTGCACGACCGCGCCCATGACGGCGCCCGGCGCGAAGCGCTGCACCGCCTCGATGGACGCGTTCTTCAGGCTGATCGGGCGCGCGAGCGATACGAGCGAGCTCGTGCCGGGGTCGATGAGCGCCAGCTCGTCCGACAGGAGCCGCCAGCCGCGCGCGGCCAGACCGGCGGCAAGGGTGCTCTTGCCCGAGCCCGGCGGAGCCGGAAGCAGCAGCGCCCGGCCGGCGCGCTCCAGCACCGCGGCATGCAGGATGAGGTACTGGTGGCAGTTGGCCGACACGCACCAGTTCAAGCCCCACTCCAGCACCGGGTATGCCTGCGCCGCCGGCAGCGGATGAAACGGCGCGGTGCCCTCGAACTGGAACGACACCTGGCGCTTGATCCATCGCCGCGGCCCGCCGCGCAGCGCGATCCGCACCCGGAAATCGGCGAAGCCCTCGTCGGGCTCGACCGGATGCTCGGCGTAGAGGAGCGCGATGCCGTCGCGCACCGCCGCAATCGATGACCGGATCTGGGTCACGACCGCGCCGGTCCGCAGGCGCAGCCCGCTTCCGACCAGCCGCCTTGCGAGCTCGGCCAAAGGCAGCTCGGCAACGTTCATGGGGACTGCACCTCGGCAAGGCCGAGCCGCACGAGCTCCGGCAGGACGTCCGCGACGATTGCGAGCGCCTCGTCCGAAGCGCGCGCGACGTCTTCTGCCGTCATCCAGGCCGCGGCCTGCAACAGCGCCCTGAACACTTCGCCTGCCGGAGGCTCGAGCAGATGGGTGCTGCCGGTGCGCTCGTTGCGCAGGACGAGCGCGGATTCCAGCCTATGCCAGCTCAGCTCTCGAGACGGAATGGCCCGCCAGCGCAACGCTCAAGCAGACTGCGGCGTGCTACAGCGGCATCGTCGAGACGAGGTAATCGACGATCTCGGCGTGATACCAGCGCACCCCGGCGGTGGGCTCGAAGTAGCCGCTCCCGCCGCCGCCGCTAAGGATGTATTCGCGCCAGATGCCCATGACCTCCGGCACGGTGAGGACCGGCGCCAGACCCGCCGCCACGTTGAGGAGCGTCGCAACGATGTGTCGCGCGACATCGTCCGGTGGCCCGCCGTCCATCGACAGGACGTCGAGCAGCGTGGTCTTGGGCGCATAGGGCGAGGGGGAGAATATCGAAACGAACTTCGTCGCTTCGTGGCCGCCGTGGCCAGGCACCTTGGTCGGAAAGTAAGGCATCGGCCAGCTGCTGAAATGCTGCTCCTGCTTCCAATAGCCCGGCGTGCGGCCCGCGCATGCAATGCCCGGACCGTGCTGGCTCGTCGGCATCGATATGAAGCCCGAGGGTGCGAAGCATTGTGTGTTCGCAAGGACCGGGCGGCTGAGCAGGGTGAGGAACGGCGCCGCGCCGAGGCCGCCCTGAAGCAGGCGGCGCCGATTTCGGTCCGGGCGCGCCGACGCCTCCGGCGCTGCTTCCGGATCCTTGGGCAGCTCAGTCGGCTCGGTCATGGATTATGCGGATCTTATGCTGAAACAAAAGCACAACGTATACCCAGCGCCGTAATAGCCTGAAAGGCAAGGACAACGCTTCGCGCCGGGGCTACGGCCGCGCGTGGCTGTCAGTTTCTCCGACACCAGCCAAAAGAAAAGGGGCGCTTGCGCGCCCCTTTTCGCGGGAGTGGTGCTCTATGCGCTCTTGCGGCGATAGGCGCCGAAACCCAGGCCGGCAAAGGCGAGGCCCATCAGCAGCACCGTGCCTGGCTCCGGAATCTGTGTCGCGTCCGCGTTGTTCTGGTGGCGCAGTCCAAGGGTAAAGGTCTGCGCTGCGTCGAGAATCCCGGTTGTGGCGGAGTGGGTGCCTGCGCAGTCGAACAGGTTCGTCTGACCCGGCAACTGGGCGTTCACCGTGCGCTGGAGGTTACAAGTGTCAACGATTTCGACGCCGCCCGTAATGCCCCCTGGCAGGCCATTGGGTGCCCAGGAGAACACCGTATTTCCAGCCGCGTCTGCGACTTCGATGACCCACTGATCGGACGCGCGCGCGGTGCCGTTGCTCGATGCGCTGATCGATGCGATGAGGTGACTGAGCGAATCCAGCGAAACCGTCACCGCCTGGCTGTTCGTCAGGGAAAAGCTGAACGAGGCGGTCAGACCGAGGTTCCCCTGCACGTTTCCGTTGCCGCCCCCGATCAACTGCGCCTCCGCGACCACGTGCGCGTCGGCGGGAGAGGGGGCCACGGGGTTCAGGATCGGCGCACCCTGCAGCAGGCTATCGCCACGAGCAACGTTTACGGTGGCCAGAAGCCGGTGGCTGTAGTCGTTCTCGGGAAAACCAGCGCAATTCCCGACGCACTGCTGCGGAAGATCCAAGGTGCCGAAAGCGGTCGAGTTGATGGTTTGCGTTGCCGTCGTGCCGTTCAAGGAAGCGGTGACTTGGCTGCTGTCCTGGAAGGCCAAGAAGTCGAACTGCCCTACGCTGATGATCGAGCCATCGGGGTTCAGGAACCGGAAATTCGTGATCTCGAGCACCGACTGTGCCAACACCCCCGCATTCACATTCAGCGACATCCCCGTGAGTGCCGCTGCTACTGCCAGAAGCTTCCACCTTTTATGAATCTTCACCGCAACCTCGCTCGCATGTGTTTGTTGGTAGACGGGCAGCACCGCTGCCTCGGCGACATCATCAGCACACACTGTGCCAAGTATCGATTGCCGTTGCTTAACAGCGGTTTAGGTACAGACCACCTCCTCAGCATGCGGCCGAATGTAAAGAAATTCGACGGCGGTATTGTGGGTCGCGGCCTGCGAGGGTGATCAAGCGGCCCGATTAGTGCGCGAGGCTCGCGAAGACCCCCTCGGCTGTAGCTTTTGTCGGGCAGCTTTACAGTTCGCGGGCGAGCAGAGAGTCGAGCGGCCGGCGCAGGGAGCGCGCCCTGGCCGGCGGGCCGGCGCCGATGCGGCCCATGAAGACGGCACGGCTGGCCGCTTCGCTGCCGAGGACGTCTACAAGATCTTCCAGGATGGCCTGCGCTCTGGGTTGGGAGTCTTCGATCCTGGAGAACGGCCGGCGGGTCGCGGCATAGCGAGCGAAGATCAAAGGGGTCATCTCCGGCTGGACCTGGAGCCCAAGCGTGCAGGCGGTCAGCCAGAAGCGCTGCGTGGCGGCGCCGGCGGCGAGGTAGTCCTCGAGCTGCGATGCCGCGGTGTGGGCCAATAGCGCGAAATGGGCGCCGCAGGCCAGGCTCGGAACGAGGTCGAGCTCGATGCGCGGGGCGAGGGTGCCGCCCAGCCACCGGTTGAAGAACGCGACCCGCTCCCAGCTCTGCATGGCGTAGCGCATCAGGCGCGCGCTCAAGGGGTTGACCCCGAGCGCCTGCTCGGGAATGCGGTCCTCGCTGAAGCGCGCGCCCCACTCGATGATGCCGCGGTGGACCTCGTAGGCCTCGGGAAGGGTGAGACGCAGCTTGGCGTTGCGCCACATGAGGCACGCGGCCCGCCAGCGGTTGCCGATGCCCTCGAGCCAGTGCACTCGGTACCGGGGGCTCACCGCCGCCGCGAGGTCCGTCTTCTCCGAGGCGGCCAGGCGGCGCATGCGCATCGGCCGGCGCTGGACGGTGCGGGTGCGGATGCAGGCGGCGAGGGCGTCAGGCTGCACGCCGGCGTTGCGGGTCAGGCGCACGTCGAAAACCGGCCGATGCTCCGGCGAACCGCCGCGGCGGCTGACGCTGGCGCGCAGGCCATGGGTGGTAGCGGCAATGCGCAGGGTTTCGAGCATGGCGCCGATCGCGAGCTGGCTGGAATGCCCGTCGAGGTCGTAGACGCAGTGCTCGCGCGTGTCGAAGCCGTGCACCACTACGTGCTCGCCGGACACGATCTCGAAGCGCCACGGCTGGGTGTTGTCGCCGCTTGGCGCCCAGCGCGCCTCGTCGAGGATCGCGCGCGCCGTGGCCGGGTCGCTCATGGAGCGGTGGCTTGCGCCGCCCAGCTGCGCAACTGGCGCCGCGCGATCGCGCGCGCGATCCTGAGGACGGGGTTGCGATGGCCGCCGGGCCGCCAGGTGCGCTTGTACCGGTTGCGGTAGGCGTCGAAGTGCAGCCCCCAGGGCGCGGCGAGCACCGGCCCCCGGCCGAGCAGGATCTTCAGGGTCTCGGCGGAGGCCACGCCGGCGCAGAGCTGGCAGGCGATGATGGTCGAGGGGCCGCGCTGCTGGGCGAAGCTCACCCGCGACGGGTCCACCAGATAGCGCCGCTGCAGCATCGCCGGTGAAAGGCCCAGGAGGAAGCGCAACATCTGCTCCGGCTCGGGCTGGCCCTCGAAGCCGAAGTACTGCTCGAAGCTCATCCGCCCCGGCAGGAAATTCAGGAGCGCCACGCCCATCCCGAGAGGCGCGGCCGTGGTGGCCGGAACGCCGAGACGCGCGCAGGCGCCGAAGGTGAAGCTGCGTGCCCCGGGGACGAAGAAATCCAGGCCGTCGACGTAAATGTGGCAGTCGCGCAGGAAGTCGTCGACGTTGCCTGCGGTCACGCCTTCGGGAAAGGCGCGGATCTCGAGCTCCGGGTTGATGTCGCGCGCCATCTCCATCAGCACTTCGAGCTTCGGCCGGCCGAGATTCGCGATCGTCGCCCCTGCCTGCCGGTTGAAGTTCCCCAGCTCGAAGCGGTCGAACTCCGCCAGGTTGAAGGCACCGACGCCGAGGCGCGCGAGTGTGAGGAGGTGGAGACCGCCGACCCCGCCCAGGCCCGCGATCGCCGCGCGCTTGCCGCGCAGCACCGCCTGCTCCGTGCTCGTCAGCCAGCCGAGGTTGCGCGAGAACGCCGCCCCGTAGTCGAACGCGCCCGCCATTGGCTCCGCTCCCTTATAGTGCCGTGCAATGTTAATCCTGATCGACTTGCAGCTGGCTGCGCGCAACGTCTTTCGGCACGCGCGGCGCAGCCTCGCCGGCGCGCTGGCGGTCATTTTCGGCACTGCCGCGCTCATCGTCGCCGCCGGCTTCATCGAGCGCATCTACTTCTCGATGCGCGAAGGCACCATCCACGCAGGGCTCGGGCACATCCAGGTGGTGCGCTCGGGCTATCCGGAGCGCGGCATGGCCGATCCCTTCGGTTACCTGCTGCCCGAGCGCTCGGCGGACCGCAAGCTCGTCGAGAGCGCGGCGCATGTCCGCGCGATGGCGCCGCGCCTCAAGTTCAGCGGCTTGGCGGGATTCAACGGCACGTCCCTGTCGTTCCTCGGCGAGGGGCGCGATCCCGAGCGCGAGATCGGTGGCGAGGAGGCGCTCATCGTCGAAGCCGGAGCTGCGCTTTCCAACGCGAAGCCGAACCAGGTGCTGCTGGGGCGAGGCCTCGCCGACAACCTCGGGGCCAAGGTCGGCGATTCCGTGGTGCTGCTCGTCAATCGGCGCGGCGGCGCGCTCGGCGGCATGGAGCTCACCGTGGGCGGCATCTTCTCGACGCAGGCGAAGGCGTATGACGACGTGGCGCTGCAGGTGACCTACGGCCTCGCCGACGAGCTCCTGCAGGCGCACGGCGCGCATGCCTGGGTTCTGTACCTGGACCAAACCGAAAACACGCCCGCCGTGGTCCGGACGCTGAAGGGCCTCCTCAGCGCGCAGCTCGCGGTGGTCCCGTGGTACGAGGCCGCGGACTTCTACCACAAGACGGTGCGCCTCTTTTCCCGCCAGGTGCTGGTCATGAAGGCGATCATCGCGCTGGTGGTGATCCTCAGCATCTCCAACACGATGATGATGGCCGTCATGGAGCGCACCAGCGAGATCGCCACCGCGCTGGCGCTCGGCGTGCGCCGGGCCCGGGTGCTCAGGCGCTTCCTGATCGAGGGCCTGCTCATTGGTCTCATCGGCGCCGTGCTCGGTGTGGCGCTCGGCTACGGCCTCGCGGAGCTCATCTCCAGGATCGGCATCCCGATGCCGCCGCCCCCCGGGATGGCGCGCGGCTTCATCGGGCAGATCCTGGTGACGCCGGCGCTGGTGCGCGACGCGGTGCTCATCGGCGGCGCGACGGCGCTCGCGGCGAGCCTCTATCCCGCCTGGAAGGCTTCGCGCATGGTGATCGCCGAGGCGCTGCGCCATGGCCGATAAGCTGCCGCTCGCGAGCCTCTGCGTTCTCGCGGCGCGCAATATCGGGCGCAGCAGAACCCGCTCGGCATTGTCGCTGGCCGCCATCGCGGTCGGCGTGGCGGCGCTCATCCTGAGCGGCGGCTTCATCAACGATCTCATCTTTCGCCTCGGCGAAGCCCTCATCCACTCGCAGAGCGGGCATGTGCAGGTGGCGCGCCCGGGCTACTTCAGCTCGGGTTCGCGCGCGCCGGGAAAAAACCTGATTGCGGAGGACCAGGCGCAGGCGTCCCAGATTGCAAAACTCCCCGGCGTGAAAGCGCTCATGCGGCGCATCGGTTTTTCGGCCCTGCTGAGCAACGGCCGCTCGAGCTATCCCGTAGCGGGCGAGGGCATCGAAGCCGAGCAGGAGGCGCAGCTCGCGAGCGCGGTCCTCATGCTGCAAGGGCGCCGGCTCTCTCCTAAAGACCGCTATGCCGCGATCGTGGGCGCCGGAGTGGCGCGCGCGCTGGATCTCAAGCCGGGCAGCTCGATTTCGCTCGTCGCGCCCACCGTGGACGAAGCGATGAACACGCTTGAGCTCGAGGTGGTCGGGGTCTTCCAGAGCTTCTCCAGGGACTACGACGATCGGACGATCAAGCTGCCGCTGCAAACGGCGCAGGAGCTTCTCGATACGCGAGGCGTGAATGCGCTCGTGCTCCTGCTGCACGATACGGGGCAGACCGCGCAGGTTGCGCGCGCCGTTCGGGAGAAGGCGGCGAACGCCGCTCTGGAAGTGAAGACCTGGGAGGTGCTGAACGACTTCTACTGGAAGGCGGTGGCGCTCTACGAGCGGCAGTTCGGCGTGCTGCGGATCATCGTGCTGCTCATGGTGCTGCTCGCGGTCGTCGGCGCCGTCAATGTCGGCGTGCTCGAGCGGGCTGGAGAGTTCGGCACCATGCGCGCTCTCGGAAACAAAAGCGCGGACGTGATGGGGCTCGTGCTTCTCGAGGGCGCGCTCATGGGAACGCTCGGCGCGGCGCTTGGCGCGGCGCTCGGATACGCAGCCGCAAGACTCATCTCCGACATCGGCATTCCCATGCCGCCGCCGCCGAATTCCAATTTCGAATTCACCGCCGCCATTCGACTCGACGCGTGGGTGATCGCGAGCGCATTTGCAATCGGACTCGCAGCAACGGTGCTCGCCTCCATCGCGCCCGCGCTGCGCGTGTCGCGTATGCCGGTGATTCAGGCGCTGCGCGAGATCAACTGATCGTCGCCTCGCAGCGACGTCTCCTCAGCACGACAAAAAGTGAAGTAAAAAGCGACACCATGTCACGCGAACAACTGCGCCTGCGTGGTAACTTTCCTTCCGCCCGCAGTACGAACCGACTAAGTCCAAACCGAGCGGAGGGAAAAACGGGTGAATCTTTTAGACCTGGTTGCGCAGCACGCGCGTCCTTACGAAATCACGCATCACTCCCGCTGGATCGACCTGCTGCGCGACAAGTCGCGCAAGCAGGCGCTTAACTGCATTCCTGTCGTTGAATCGCCGGACGAATTGCGCACGCTGGTTGCAGTTCGTCGCGAGCAGCTCGAGGCGGCCGAGGCGCTGGTCCGCAGGCGCTATGCATGGCGCGGCTACGACGTGCAGACGGACGAAGGATGGCATGGCACGGAGAGCGCCAAGCCGATGACGCTCCTAACCGAAGCGAGCGGGCAGTTAGTCGGAACGCTCACGGTGCGGCCGCAGTCGCCGCTCTGTGCGGAGCAGACTTATGGCAGCGACATCGCGCGCCTGCGCGCCGCGGGCCACCGGCTCGGCGAAGTCGTCAAGCTCGCGGTCGAAAGCGGAATCGACTGGAAGGGCGCGCTGGACGCGCTCGTCCAGGGCGCCTACCTCGTCAGCCGGGTCGTGCATGCGCTCACCGCCATCGTGATCGAGGTCAATCCGAGGCACGTGCGCTTTTACGAGAAGGTGCTCGGGTTCAGCGTCATGGCAACCGGCGGCGTGTGCGCCCGGGTCGGCGCGCCCTCGGTGCTCATGCTGCTCGATCTCGATGCTTTCGGCGAGCGCGTGCGCGCTTCGCTCGCCGCGGTTCCGTGCTAGCCCTTAGCTGGCGCGCTTGCGGCGGCTGAAGCCGAGGCCGGCGAGACCAATGCCGAAGAGAAAAAGGGTCGCGGGCTCTGGCACGGCTGCGGTGACGATGTCGAGGCGCAAAAAGTCGATTTGAAACGATTGTGACCCTGCGTCCTCGCTGATTCTGGTGCCATTCAGCGAGACCGATCCGTCTGCGAGCAACGCAAAGAAAGACGGCGGAAGGACGATGGACCGCGTTTCGACCAAGTTGGTATCGAGTTGCGAAAAGCTATCGATGAACGCCGGTGCTACGAGCATCCCGTCCAGGAAGATCATGTTGGGCCCATCGACCGGATTCGGACCGGAATCGAAAGCGCCTGCTCTAAGCGTCAGGGTTGCACTGAGGATCGTCCCGGCGGTGAACGCCTGGAATGATCCGGTAGGCGTAAACGCTGGAGCGTCGAAGGTGCTGCTGTTGCCTATCAAGCGGACATCGGTGAACGGAGCCTCGCCTGGACCGGCGTGAGACACGTTGGGGTCGGTGAGCACAACCGTTTGGCCGACGCCGAATCCATCGTCGTCGCCATAGAACGCGGTGACGGCAGCTCCGCGGGCGATGGGTGAAACGGCAACAGTCAGTCCAGCCATAACGAAGGCAAGCCAGCCTCTGCGCATCGAATCCTCCCGAGTTGGTTTTAGGCCCGCCTGAGGATGACGGGCTCTGCGCAAATGCAGGCATAACGCATGCCAGTCAAGCTACATCATTGTTATATGGGGTTTTTGTTGCGCGCGGGAAGCTGCGGCTAACCAAAGTGTAATAAGAGGCGACAGTGCTTGGCGCCGGCTAGAAGTCGTAGCGCGTCTCCAGATACGCACGGTCGCGGCCGTCGAAGCGGCCGAAGAATCCGGTCGGCGGACCGGTGAACGCATCCACGCCGAAAGTGAAGCGCCAGTTGCGCGCGGGGGTCCAGCCGAGCTTCGCGCGCACCAGGCGATCGCGCCGGTTCACGCTCTGGATGACGAGCAGCTCGGGGATGAAGTCCGCGCCGATCTTTCCGCTGACGAGCGCGCTCACGCCGCCTTCGCGCCGCTCCTGCAGCAGGTCCGGGTCGTGGTCGAAGAACACGCGCTCGAAGTACTGCAGGTTTAGGCGCGTTTCGCGCGCGAGCGTGAAGTCGAGCCCGACCACGTAGTCGAGCGTCTGCTGCGGCACCACGCCTTGCGCCTCGGAGAGGCGCGTCACGGTGTATTTGCGTCCCGACGTGTAGATCAGCTCCGCCTTGCCGACGATCTCGCCGAAATCCTTGGCGAGCGTGCCGCCGGTCTGCCAGATGCGATCGTGCCGCGGCGTGAAGACGAGGGCGGGCGTCGGCGCGAGCGTGACTTCGCGGTAGAAGGTCGGGTTGACGTCGCTGCTGCGGTAGTAGAAAGCCGACAAGTCCCAGCCGGCGCGCAAGGTCGAAGCGCGCAGGCCGAGGTTGGAATGCTTCAAGCCGCGCTCCGGGCGCACGACGTTGTTGAACTCCTGGGCGAATCCCTCCGGCGCGATCGAGGGGAACGGAAAGAATTCGGCGCCCGGCTTGCCGATGTTGTCCGCTTCCGGGTAGGGAAGCCAGATCAGTTCCGCGTGCGTATTCTCCCCGAAGCGCTCCGCGCGCACCGCCCACTGCGGAATGCGGATAATCTCGAACTCGGGAAGGATGAAGTCGCGCTGGTCGCGCGCCGAGACCACGTCGGCGAAGAAGAGGCCCACCATCTCGCCCCAGACGATGTTCTGCTTGCCCACGCGCCACTCGAGCCCGCCGCCGCTCGCGTCGAAATACGTTTCCCGGATCAAGAGATCGCGCCGCTGGTCCTTGCGCACCGCTTCCGGATAGAAATCGCTTCCCGCGTAGACCGGATCGACGTCGAGGCGCGCGGTGGCTTTCCACTTGAAATTGCCCCCGCCGCCTTGCGCGCCGAGCTGGGTGCGCACGACTGCGCGCGACCAGTGGCGCGGCTCGCGGTAGTCGTAGGCCAGGGTGTTCTGCACGAAACCGCGCCACTCGACCGGTTTCGCCTCGGGCTGCGGCGCAGCGGTTCCCGGGTCGACCGGCACGCCGAAGAGCGCTTCGCGCGACGAGGGCAGCGGCACCGCTTCCGGTTTGGCCTCTGGCTTGGATGCGGGCTCTGGAGCAGGCTTGGGAGCAGGCTTTGCAGCGACTACCTGCGGCGGCCGGTACCCGGCCGGATCGAGAAGCAGGGCGTAGCGGCGCATGCTGCTTGCAGCATCGGAGCGAAGCACGACGAGCGTCTCGAGGACAGGCTCGCTTACCGCGCGGGTCGTCCTCAGGCGCAGCACCGGACGGCCGGCGCGGCGGCCGAGCGAGAGGCGAAGATCGGCGAGCTCGCGGTTGAACGCGATGCCGGCCTGGCGAAACGCCTGGCGTGAGGCGAGGCGGGCCGAGAGTGTCCTGTCCTCTCCGGGCTTGAGCGCCACGATCTCGATCTCGGCATTGAGCGGCTGCCCGAGCGTCGACAGCACCCGCAGCCGGCCGAGCTCGGCGGCCTGCGCAAGCGGCAGCAGCGCGAGGAGCGCGGCTGCCGCAAAGGCGCGCTCAAGCTTTGGCATGGCGCCGCTCGTCGTGCACGACCCATTTGCCGTCCTGCTTGAGGCCGAGGAACCGTACCCGCCCGTCCTCGATGCCGATGTAGTGGTCGGCGAAATCGAGCACCTTCTGGTCGTGGGTGGAGAAAATGAAGGTCGTGAGGAGCTGCTCGTTGAACATGCGCATGAGCTGCAGGATCCCTTCGCCCGTCCTGTGATCGAGGTTCGCGGTCGGCTCGTCGGCGAGCACGATGGCGGGCCGCGTGACGAGCGCCCGGGCGATCGCCACGCGCTGGCGCTGGCCGCCTGAGAGCTGGTTGGGACGGTGGCGCGCGACCTTGAGCAGGCCCACGGTTTCGAGGAGCTCCTTTACCCGGCGCTTTCTCTCCTTGCGGCCGATCTCGGGCATCTGCAGCAGCGGATACTCGACGTTCTCCTCCGCGGTGAGCACCGGAAAGAGGTTGAAGCTCTGGAAGACGAAGCCGATGGTGCGCGCGCGCAGCTCCGCCAGCTCGTCCGGGCTTTTGCCGGTGATGTCATGCTCCGCGACGATGATCCGGCCCTTGTCGGGCACGTCGATGTGACCGATCAGGTTGAGCAGCGTCGATTTGCCGCTGCCCGAGGGACCCGCGATCGCGAGCAGAATTCCCGCCTTGATGGTGAAGCTGACATCGGTCAGCGCCTGCACCTGGTGCGAGCCTAGCGGATACTGCTTGTAGACGTGCTCGAGACGAACTATTTCCGCCACTGGGCTGGAGCGCTCCCGTTATTATTCGGCGCGTGAATGATAGCCGCTTCATGATTGCGGCGCTCGCCCTGGCGGTTTGCAGTGCGGCCGCGCACGCCCAGCCGTCGCCGCAGGAGATCCTGCGGCGCGCCGACGAAATGCGCTTCCCGCAGCAAGGGTTTGAGGTGGCGGTCCGCGTACGCAGCTCCGAGAACGGGCGCGCAACCGAGGAGCGCTCCTACAAGGTGCTCTCCAAGGGCAACGAGAACACGCTCATCCTCACCGTCGAGCCCGCCGCCGAGCGCGGGCAGATCTTCCTCATGAAAGCGCGTGACCTGTGGCTGTATCTCCCGAGGGTCTCGCAGCCGGTGCGTCTTTCGCTCGCGCAGCGCCTGACCGGCCAGGTCGCCAACGGCGACATCGCGCGCGCCAACTTCACCGGCGATTACAACGCGAGACTCGTGGGGAGCGAGAAAGCCGGGCGGGACAGCCTGTACGTGCTCGAGCTCACCGCGGTCGACCGCAAAGTCACCTACCAGCGCGTGCGCTACTGGGTCCGGGCGAGCGATTACCGCCCACACAAGGCCGAGTTCTATTCGGTGTCCGACCGCCTGCTCAAGACCTGCCGCTACGAAGACTTCCGCAACCTGGGCGGCAAAATCCGGCCGGCGAAGCTGGTGATGGCCGACGCGATCCAGAAAGGCTCGGAATCCAGCCTGGAGTACTCCAACCTGGTGGTGCGCGACCTGCCGGACCAGATCTTCACCAAGGAGTACCTGCGGCGCCTCGATTGAGGAGTTTGTCGAAGCGCATTACACCCGCGCCGCCGGCGAGTGCTTGGCGAGCTCCAACCGGTTGAAAGTAAAAGAATCCTATTTCTGGCATGCGACGTGCTAG